>RCNG010001687.1_pt1 | contig 11014 bp, 6 predicted proteins | sample 2041371 | NCBI WGS metagenome assembly RCNG01 (sample SAMN09708227, study PRJNA481090) | Marine sediment metagenome, whole genome shotgun sequencing project. | biome: marine sediment; feature: ocean; material: sediment; isolation source: Sewage treatment plant 1 marine sediment (STP1) ... | reverse complement strand
GAAGGCCGTCCAAAGACGAAGCATGTGTATCCTCCTTCGGGGATGATCCATTGACAACTGTATCGGCGGACAAGCCCCCGGCCTATAGGCCGATCGCACCAAAGTCGACAAATGGGTCGCCCGACCTAGACAGAGACAAATCGACCTGCCTGGGCGTCAGGGCTTATCAAGGCCGAGACGGATTGCCTCTACTGCCGCCTGAGCACGGTCGGAGACGTGAAGTTTGACGTAGATGCTCGCCAGGTGATTCTTCACGGTCTTGCGCGAGATGTACATTTCATCCGCCAGGTCCTCGGTGCGCGAGAGCCCACCGGCGAGCAGGGCGAGGAGCTCTCGTTCACGTGCGGTCAAGGATTCGGCGGCTGGAGGGAGCTTCGCAGCGCGATAGGGAGCGATCGCCTCGGCGAAGTCGTCGGCGTCGAGCAGGTTGACGCCGTCGTGGGCGGCACGGATCGACGCCGCAAGGTCGGGAAGCGGTGTTGCCTTCGAGAGGAACCCGACGGCGCCCGCGGCTCGTGCCCGGGAACGCTGCTCGTCGTCGGTGTGCATCGTGACGACGAGCGCCGGCGGAGGATCCTCGCGGGAGCGGAGCACTGAGAGACCCGTGCCGTGCGGCATTTCGATATCCACGAGCAACACATCGGGGTGAACCTGATCGAGCACGCCGGACAGCTCTCTGCCCGACGTCGCAACTCCAATGATCGTGATGTCCGGGAGCGAGCTGAGGGCTTGGCGCAGGCCGTCGAGCACCAGGACATGGTCGTCGGCGATGACCACGGTGATCGGCTTGCTCATCGGGGGCCCCACGCGACGGTCACGGTGGTGCCGCGGTTCGCCGCCGAGACGATCGAGAGACGAGCGCCAATCGATTCCGCCCGTTCTTGCATTCCAACCATGCCGAAGCGGTCCTCCTTGTCGACGGATCCCTCCAAGCCGACGCCGTCGTCCCGGATCCGCAGCTCGCCGGTCTCTCGCTCCACGATGCCTTCGATGCGAATCGTCTGCGCCTGCGCATGCTCCTCGGCGTTGCGCACCGCCTCGGTCATGATCGCGCCGAGCTGTGCCATGGCGTCTTCCTTCGGGAGCGAATGCTCCACGAGGTCGATGATCAACGACGGGCCATCCTGCGCCATGTCGGCAACGAGGGACTGTGCATGCTCGAGGAGGCTCCCCGTCTGCTGGGAGCGCAGTTGCGTCACGGTCGCGCGCACGTCATCGACGAGACTCGACACGGTCTCGCGCAGCGACAAGAGGTGCTCGAGCGTCTCGGCTTCGAGATCGGCCTGTTGGATGGTGAGGTCGAGCCCTAACCCGATCGAGACAAGGGATGGCCCGATGTTGTCGTGGAGTTCGCGAGCTACGCGCACGCGCTCTTCGCGCACCGCGCGGTACGCGATCGATTGAAGCAGCAGTACGTTGTCGAAGGCGAGGGCGACTCCGAGCATCGCCCGATCAATATCCGTGTCGTAGCGAGAAAGCCTGTCGGTGCCGACGGGGCGAAGCATCAGCGTTCCAAGGCGGTCGTCGTTGAGGACGATCGGGTAGCGGACGGGTTCGCCGGCCGGACCGGAGATCTCGCGGGTTGCCACCGTGATCTCGTCTGCAGAGTCCCGGATCGAGATCGCTCCTGCGGCGTAGGGAACGGTCACAGCGAGGTCACGCAATGCGGAACGGCCGATCGTTATGGGATTCAGTTCGGCGGACCCGGCGAGGCTCGAGAGGTCGCCGAGGAGCCGATGGGCGGTCTCGAGTCGATCAAATCGAGGGCTGCCGGGTAGTGACCGTGGCTCATCGACGAGGATGCGCCGAGCCTGTGAGAACGTCACGCCAATGAGAATGAAGAAGGACACGATTAGCAGCAAAGTCACGGTGAGCGGATCGTCCGAGTCCGCTGCGACGACTGCGATCAATCCAACGACCGTTGCCAGCGTGGTGAATCCGCTCAAGATTCCTCCGTGGAATGCGGAGGCGAAGAACACCGGCACGGTGAGGTAGAGCAGGAACGGACTGTCGATCCCGCCGGTGAGACTGACCGCCATCAGCGACGTGACCACACCGAGGAGCGCAAGCAGCGCCCCCACGATGGGTGTGTCTTTCTGCTGCTGAGGAATGGCCTGCATGGCCACCGTGTAGGCCGTCACGGCAACTGAGGCCGTGACGACACCGGGTGTCGCTCCATACTCGATCACCGACAATCCGACGCCGGCGACGAGCGAAACCCACTGCAATACCGACTGAATCCACTCGAATCGAATCTCCCACGAGTCCCGCATGCGGCCAGGGTACAGTCGCTGCATGAACGAACAGAGTGTTCTTCGCGACAACGTCCACATCCTGCTCGGCGGCGGCATCGGCGCCGGTAAGAGCGCTGCCGGCCGTCGGTTCGCGATGCTCGGCGCCACGGTTGTCGAAGCGGACCGCGTCGGCCATGCCCTCCTCGAGCCCGGTAGCCCGGTCGCCGACGAGGTAGCTCAACGATGGCCACAGGCGTCGATCGACGACACGATCGACCGAGTCCGGCTTGCGGCGGTGGTATTCGCGGATCCAGACGCCCTCCTAGAGCTCGAGCGCTTGACCCACCCGCACATCATCCGGCGCATCGGCGAACTCGCAGAGACTCACCGCAGCCTCGTTGTCGAGGTCCCCGTGCAGATTGCGCCGCGCGGCGAGTGGACCCACATCCTGATCCAGGCCGGCGCGCCAACGCGACGCGATCGTGCGATCGCGCGCGGCGGCGCCCCCGACGATGTGGATCGCCGCATGAACCGCCAGGCATCATCGGACGAGTGGGTGCGATGGGCCGACGAGACCATCGACAACACAGGTACGCTCGCCGAGCTGAACCGACAGGTCGATGCACTCTGGCATCGGCTCACCGCGATCGACCACGAGGACACGCCCGGATGATCGAGAGCCAACCTTTTCGCCTCCACTCGGACTTCGAGCCGTCAGGAGATCAGCCAGCGGCGATCGCTCAACTCGTTGAAGGGGTGCGTCGGGGCGATCGCTTCCAGACGTTGCTCGGGATCACCGGCTCCGGGAAGTCGGCGACCGTGGCTTGGACGATCGAGCAGTTGCAGCGACCGGCGCTCATCCTGGCGCCCAACAAGGCACTCGCCGCCCAGCTGGCGAACGAGTTTCGTCAGTTCTTCCCCGAGAATCGCGTCGAGTACTTCGTCTCCTACTACGACTACTACCAGCCGGAGGCGTACATCGCCCAGACCGACACGTACATCGAGAAGGAGTCGACGGTCAACGACGAGATCGATCGCCTGCGCCACGCCGCGACAGCGGCGCTCCTGACCCGCCGCGATGTGATCATCGTTGCATCAGTCTCGGCGATCTACGGGCTCGGATCTCCTGAGCAGTACGAGGGGCAGCTGCTGCGCCTGGTACGCGGCGTCGAGTTCCCGCTCGAAGCAGCCATCCGACGGCTCGTCGATATCCAGTACGAGCGCAACGAGGTCAGCCTGATCCGCGGCAAGTTCCGGGTGAAGGGCGACACGCTCGAGGTGTTCCCGTCCTACGAAGAGACGATCTACCGCGTCGAGTACTTCGGTGACGAGGTGGAGCGAATCCTCCGCATGAACCCTGTCACGGGAGAAGTGATCGACGAGCAGAACGAGCTGTGGGTGTATCCCGCGAGCCACTACGTCACTTCTCAGGAACGAATGATCCGAGCGCTCGCGGCAATCGAGACGGAGCTGGCTGAGCGTCTCGTTCACCTCGAAGAGCGGGGGAAGCTGCTCGAGGCGCAACGGCTGCGCATGCGCACGTCCTATGACATGGAGATGATGCGAGAGGTCGGCTTCTGCTCTGGGATCGAGAACTACTCGCGGTATATGGACGGCCGTGAGCCGGGAGAGCCGCCGTACACCCTGCTCGACTACTTCCCAGACGACTACATCACGATCATCGATGAGAGCCACGTCGCCGTCCCACAGATCCATGGGCAGTACGCAGGCGATCGGTCGCGCAAGGACGTCCTGGTCGACCACGGCTTCCGCCTGCCGTCGGCAATGGACAACCGACCGCTCACCTTCGAAGAGTGGTACGAACACACAAGCACTGCGATCCTCCTCTCGGCAACGCCGAGCGCGTGGGAGATCCGCGAGTCGGCACAGATCGTCGAACAGGTCATCCGGCCTACCGGGCTCGTCGATCCGGAGGTGATCGTCCGCCCGACCAAGGGCCAGATCGATGATCTGGTCGAGGAGATCAGGCTGCGAGCCGAGGCGGACCAACGCGTGCTGGTGACCACCCTGACCAAGAAGATGGCCGAGGACCTGTCGGACTACCTGCTTGAGCTCGGCGTCCGGTCGCGCTACCTGCACAGCGACATCGACACGCTCGAGCGCGTGCAGATCCTTCGGGACCTCCGCATGGGGGAGTACGACGTGCTCATCGGAATCAACCTCCTACGCGAGGGGCTGGACCTGCCGGAGGTTTCCCTCGTGGCAATCCTCGACGCCGACAAGGAGGGATTCCTGCGGTCGGAGACGAGTCTGGTGCAGACCATCGGCAGAGCCGCACGAAACATCGACGGGTCCGTTGTGATGTACGCCGACGCCGTCACCGACTCCATGCGGCGAGCGATTGGGGAGACCAACCGAAGGCGGGTCCTTCAACTCGAATACAACGAAACCCACGGAATCGATCCGCAGACGATCCGCAAGAAGGTTTCGGACATCCTCGAGTTGATCCAGAGCAGCGACGCCCCTGCCGGCGACCGCCGCGCGCGAGAGCTGCGCCGCCGCGAACCGCTCGACCTCGACGTCGCCGACCTTCGCCGGCTCATCCAGACTCTCGAGGACGAGATGCACGAAGCGGCGTCGGAGTTGCGCTTCGAATATGCGGCGCGCCTTCGCGACGAGGTCGACGACCTCAAGCGAGAGCTCAAGGAGCTCACCGAAGCCGGGATGTGAACGGGCGGAGCGTGCGCGTCGCAGTAGCGTGGGCGCCATGACCTCGACCGGATTACGCGATGCGATCGTCCGCGTCCTTCCCGTGGCCGTAGTCGTCGGCGTCCTGGCGGCGATTGTGATCGCGGCAGCGGCCGGCACGGGTGCGTCCACGGTGGGCGGCCGGCTCGGAGGCGATTTCCCGTCCTTCTACGCGGCAGGGCGAATGGTGCTCGAGGGTGCAGGGGATGCGCTCTACGACCCGGCGGCGCAGGCCGAGTACCAACTGCCGCTGTTCTCGGGCGCCGAGGGCATCCTCTACTTCGCATACCCGCCGTTCACTGCAGTGGCGTACGCCGCGCTCGCGATCCTGCCCTATCGCCTCGCGTTCGTCGTGCATGGCCTTGCCTCCGTTGCCGCCCTTTGGGGAGCCGTGCACCTCGTCCGTCCGCTGCTCCCGAAGATCCTGCGGACCGGCAGGGACGAACTGGTGGCCGTCGCGGTGCTGCTCGGCACGTATCCGATCCTGCGCGCCGTACTCGGTGGGCAGAACACCGCGTTCACCCTGCTGCTCCTCGCAGCGCTGTGGCGGTTCGCCTCAGACGACCGCTACGTCCTTGCCGGCCTCTCGCTCGCGGCGTTGGCCTACAAGCCGCAGTTCGGCTTGCTCGTCGTGCTGCTCGTGGCGGCCGCACGACGCTGGAGAATCCTCGCGTGGTGGGCGGTTGGCGCCGGCATGGCGTACGCGGTGGGAGCGGCGCTCATTGGTTGGCGGTGGCCGGCAGCCTGGCTTGACCAGACCGGGGCGTTCAACGACGAGAACCTCATCGTCAATGGTGATCTCATGGTCTCCGCGATCGGGTGGTTCAGAAGCCTCTTCGGGATCGAGCCGGTCTGGCCGATCGTGGCCGGCCTCGTGGCGGCGGCACTCGTGGGGCTGATCGCTGCCGTTCAATGGTGGCGCGGGGGTATCGACTCAAGCGCCATCGCCCTCGGTGCGACGGCCATCGTGATCGGATCGCCTTCCGCTCTCTACTACGACGCGGGCCTGGCAACTGCGACCGTTGCCATCGGCGCCGACCGCCGCTGGCCCGGTTCGGTTGGCGCGGTCGTCGCGTTCGTCGCCGCGTCGTGGTCTCAGCTGGCCGCTCACGCGCTCGGGTGGAGTCCGCTCTTCCCGGTTCTGCTCGTGGTGTTCGGGTGGGCCGCCGTCTCGGTCCTGCGGCCGAACGAGGATCCCGTCGTCCCGTAGCGTCCCGGACCCGCTTCACTACGGTGTCCGAGTTGAGGAAGGCCACGATGGCGAGCGATACGATTCACATCAGCGGCGCCCGCGAGCACAACCTGAAGGATCTCCACCTCGAGCTGCCGCGCGATCAACTCATCGTGTTCACCGGGTTGTCGGGCTCCGGCAAATCGTCGCTCGCCTTCGATACGGTCTACGCCGAGGGACAACGCCGCTACGTCGAGAGCCTGTCGGCCTACGCCCGCCAGTTCCTCGGTCAGATGGACAAGCCGGACGTCGACTTCATCGAGGGCTTGTCACCGGCGATCTCGATCGACCAGAAGACGGCGAGTCGGAACCCGCGGTCGACGGTTGGAACGGTCACCGAGATTCATGACTACCTTCGCCTGCTTTTCGCCCGTGTGGGCATCCCCCATTGCCCAAACGACGGCTCGCCCGTCGCCAGGCAAACGCCGCAACAGATCGTGGACCGCATCCTCGAGATCGACGACGGCACCAGATTCCAGATCCTCGCCCCGGTCATTCGGGGCCGCAAGGGTGAGTATGAGCAGTTGCTCAAAGACCTCGCCCTCGAGGGATTCAGCCGCGCCCGGATCGACGGAGACGTGCGGGACCTCACCGACGACATCACCCTCGACCGCTACTTCCAGCACACGATCGAGGTGGTCGTCGACCGCTTGGTGAGCAAGTCGGGGATCGAGCGCCGCCTCTCGGACTCGCTCGAGACGGCGCTTCGCCTCGCCGACGGCATCGCACACGTGGCGATTGAGAACGGCCCCACGCTCTCGTTCAGCCAGCATTTCGCGTGCCCAGAATGCGGCCTCTCGTTCGATGAACTGCAGCCTCGCAACTTCTCATTCAACAGTCCGTACGGCGCGTGCACTGAGTGCTCCGGCATCGGAACGCGATTTCAGATCGACCCGAGCCTCATCGTTCCACAGAAGGACCGGAGTCTGGCAGAAGGGGCCATCGCTCCGTGGCGGGGCCGTCACCGGCTGACCTACTACCAGCGGTTGCTCTCGGCAGTCTCCGAGGCCGAGGGAATCGATATGGACCAGCCCTATCGAGAGCTGTCGGAAGAGCACCGCGACCTGCTGATGAACGGCACGGCCGATCGGGCCTACACCGTCAGCTACCAGAACCGTTTCGGGCGCACCCGCCGCTACGACACGACATTCGAGGGTGCGCTCCCGTGGCTTGAACGGCGCTACGCCGATTCGGAGAGCGACAATGTACGCGAGGGATACCAGCAGTTCATGCGCGAGGTGCCGTGCCGGTCCTGTAACGGGGGCCGCCTGAATCCAATATCGCTCGCCGTCACCGTCGCCGGGCTCTCGATCGACCGGATCTCGAACCTGTCGCTCGCCAACGCGTCGGCTGCGCTCGCCGACCTCGACCTCACCGATCGCGACGAACAGATCGCCGGGCGGGTCATCAAAGAGGTCCGGGCACGCCTCGACTTTCTCCTCAACGTCGGACTCGACTACCTCACCCTCATGCGGCCGGCTGCCACGCTCGCCGGCGGCGAGGCGCAGCGGATCCGCCTTGCTACCCAGATTGGTTCAGGCCTCGTCGGGGTGCTCTACATCCTCGACGAGCCTTCGATCGGCCTGCACCAGCGAGACAACCAGCGGCTGATCGAGACACTCGTGCGGCTTCGCGATCTCGGGAACACGCTGATCGTCGTCGAGCACGACGAAGAAACCATTCGCACGGCCGACCACATCGTCGATATCGGCCCAGGAGCCGGGGAGCACGGCGGCAAGATCGTCGCCGAAGGCACCCTTGCCGACATCGAGAGCGAACCGGCGTCGTTGACCGGCGACTACCTCGCGGGTCGGCGTTCCATCGCCGTGCCTGCGCAGCGACGGCCTGGGTCGGGATTGTCGCTGGATGTTCGGGGCGCAGCCGAGAACAACCTCCAGGACATCGACGTCGAGTTCCCGCTTGGTCGCTTCGTCGCTGTGACCGGCGTCTCAGGGAGTGGCAAGTCTTCGCTCGTGCAGGAGATCCTCTCGAAGGCGCTGCATGCAGAACTCCACGGAGCGAAGCAACTGCCCGGGCAGCACCAGGGCATCGATGGCATCGAGCACGTCGACAAGATCATCAACATCGACCAGTCGCCGATCGGACGCACGCCGCGTTCGAATCCGGTGACCTACACCAAGGCTTTCGACGCGATCCGCCAGCTATTTGCCACCACGCCGGACGCGAAGATGCGCGGGTACAAGCCGGGGCGCTTCTCCTTCAACGTCGCCGGCGGCCGATGCGAGACCTGCAAGGGCGACGGGACGCTCAAGATCGAGATGCACTTCCTTCCCGACGTCTACATCCCCTGCGACACGTGCAAGGGCAGACGCTACAACCGAGACACCCTCGAAGTCACCTTCAAAGGACACTCGATTGCCGACGTGCTGGAGATGTCGATCGAAGAGGCGCTCCACTTCTTCGAGAACCAGCCGCGAATCGCGCGCATCCTTGGAACGCTGTTCGACGTTGGACTCGGATACGTTCGTCTCGGCCAGCCTGCTCCCACCCTGTCGGGGGGAGAAGCACAGCGCGTGAAGCTCGCAGCGGAGCTCGCCAAGCGATCAACAGGTCGCACGTTCTACATCCTCGACGAGCCCACCACCGGGCTGCACTTCGAAGACATCCGGAAGCTGCTCGGCGTTCTCGACCGCCTGGTCGACACCGGGAACACGGTCGTCGTGATCGAGCACAATCTCGACGTGGTCAAGACGGCCGATTGGGTCATTGACCTCGGCCCAGGCGGGGGAGACGGCGGAGGCCTGATCGTCGCCGAAGGAACACCGGAGCGTGTCGCTGAACTCGAGGAGTCACATACCGGACGCTTTCTGCGAGCCATACTGCGCCAACCCGTGGCATGACCGGCCGGTCTGCCGATATCGCTGTACCGGCCGCCCCGATCTGCCGAGGCTGAGTGTGTGACGAGAGAGCCAGACCCGACGAGTGACGCCGTGAGCCGTGGACCAGAGGTTCCGCGACGAACGATTGCGTGGCTGGTCGCGATTCCAACGATTCTGGTGGCATTCGTGATGCTCGGCTTTCTGGGGAGCGGCGTCGATGCCTCAATCCTCCGATTCCCGAGCATGCTCGCGGCGAACACGCCCACCGGCGGCGACCTCGGTGCCCATGTGCTGCTTCCGCAGATCCTGCGCGACGATCTGCTTCCGGCATGGATGATCACCGGCTGGAGCGATGCCGCGTTTGCCGGATTCCCGGTACTCACATTCTACTTCCCCCTTCCGATGCTCGTCGCGGCGCTTGGCGGGTGGCTCATTCCATCGGGAGTCGCGCTCAAGATCGTTGTGTCGGCCGGCCTGATCGCACTTCCGCCGTCCGGCTACGCGCTCGTGCGGTCAATGGGGCTCGACCGCCTGATTGCCGCGGTCGCCGCCTCGGGCGCCGCGGCGTTCGTGTTCATGGAGAGCTACGACATCTTCGGGGGGAACATCAAGTCGACGCTCGCAGGGGAGTTCTCGTTCTCCTGGTCGCTCACGCTTGCGGTGATCTATTTGGCTCTGGTTTCGCGGGATGTCCGTGGGGGAGGCGTGGTGCGACCGTGGCCCGGCGTCGTCCTCGCCGCCGTGACCCTTTCCCATGTGGTCTCGACGATTGTTGTTGTCGCCGTGGCGATTCCGTGGCTGTTCCGACGCGCGAGCGCGCGAACCGTCGTTGCCTCGTGGCTGGTCGGCTTCGGTCTGACGGCGTTCTGGTCGATCCCGTTCCTCGTTCGCGTGCTGCAAGGTCTGACGACCGACATGGCGTGGGAGGCCGTGACGGGCGTCGTCGGGGGTGAATCGCCGCTGCCGCTCGAGTTCGTTCCCGCCGTCCTGGCAGCGGTCGGCGCGGTCGTCTGGAGCGTGAAGCGTCGCACCGATATTTGCGTGCTCGTGTCACTCGCTGCGGTCGCACTCGGCGGGTACGTCGTCCTACCGCTCGTTGGCGTCGGTGTGCTGAACAACGGTCGGCTGCTTCCGTACTGGTATCTGGCGGTCTATCTCCTCGCAGGGATCGGTGTAGGCGCCGGCGTGGTCGCGCTCGGCCGACGGCGCCCGGGATCAATCGACGGGTCGGTCCGCTACGCGATGGTCGCCGTGTTGCTGGTCGCATTCTCAACTCTGCTTGCGGTGCGCGATGTCCCGCATTGGGTCGCCTGGGATTTCACCGGCTACGAAGGGAAGCAACCGTACGCGGAATACGAGGCGCTGATGGATGCGATTGACGAGCTCCCCCCGGGTCGGATCATGTGGGAGGAGAGCGTCGGCATGGAGCCCTACGGCACGCAATTGGCGCTCATGCTGTTCCCCTACTGGAGTCCCGAGCATCCGTCGATGGCGGGGGTCTATCAGGAGTCGTCGCTCACGACGCCATTCAACCTCCTCAACGCCAGCGAGGTTGGGCTCGAGGGTCCGGAGCGAATCTCCGGTCTGCGCTACCACCCTATGGACTTTGATCGCGGCATCGCCCATCTCGGTGTGTATGGGGTCAGCTACTACGTGTCGTTCACCGAGGAGGCCGCTGCAGCAGCGCGCGAGGCGGGCCTCGAGTCCGTTGCCGATGCTGGGCCCTGGGTGGTCTTCGCTCTGCCCGAGTCCGGCCTGGTCGAGACCGCACGCTTTGTGCCCTCGGTGTGGAGCGGCGACGCGGCTTTCAGCGCGGCGTCGCTCGATTGGTACGACGACGTCGATCGGCTCGATGAGTGGCTCACGGCCGACGGGCCGGGGGACTGGCCGCGCCTCGACGCCGTGGCCGAGCGCGACGGCACGGGTGCGATCGACATCGAGACTGCCGACGGCACCGTGAGCGATGTTGTGATCGACGGCGGACAGATCTCGTTCCGAAC
>RCNG010001686.1_pt1 | contig 11015 bp, 9 predicted proteins | sample 2041371 | NCBI WGS metagenome assembly RCNG01 (sample SAMN09708227, study PRJNA481090) | Marine sediment metagenome, whole genome shotgun sequencing project. | biome: marine sediment; feature: ocean; material: sediment; isolation source: Sewage treatment plant 1 marine sediment (STP1) ... | reverse complement strand
CGTAGACTAGAACCTCACTTCCGGCGCCCTTTTTATGGGCATGCTCACTGATATAGCGGCGCCAGGCTCTGGCGCCCGGCTGGCCTGCGTATAGCCCCAGCATATGCCGCGTAACGCGTCCCAGCGGCTCGCCAGCACTCACCACCGCGTCAGCGTAGGGCAACATCTTTTGCACGATCGCGCGCCGCTCCGGCAGCTGCGCAGAAGGATTGAAGTGGTGCTCAAGCTCTGCCAGGAAATAAGGCTGATGATAGGCCTGCCGTCCTATCATCGCGCCGTCGACGTGCTGCAGCACGCCCTCTATCTGGGACCTGTCTCCCAGCCCCCCATTAATGACGATCTCGAGGTCGGGGAAATCCTGCTTCAGGCGATACACGCGTTCGTAGTTGAGCGGCGGAATCGTCCGATTGTCCTTTGGACTGAGTCCATCAAGAATCGCGATACGCGCGTGTACGATGAATTTCCTGCAGCCCTCTTCAACCAGGCGGCGCACAAAGACTTCGAGAAACTCGTAGCTATCCAGATCATCAATACCGATACGCGTCTTCACCGTAATCGGAATATCAGTCTCAGTCTTCATCGCACGATAGCACTCAGCAACCGTATCCGGCTTCGCCATCAGGCAAGCGCCGAACTGCCCGCTCTGAACCTTGTCGCTGGGGCAACCCACGTTAATGTTTATCTCGTCGTACCGGTACTCGGCCGCCTTGCGGGTAGCACTGGCCATCCACTCCGGGTCGCTGCCGCCGAGCTGTAACGCCAGCCGGTGCTCTTCCGTGTTGAAGCGAAGAAAGCGATCGGCGTCGCCGTGATGAATAGCGGCCGCCGTCACCATTTCCGTATACAGAAATGCAGAAGGACTCAGCAGGCGCATGAAATAGCGACAATGCCGGTCGGTCCAATCCATCATGGGAGCGACGGCTATTGGTGAACCCATTTGCAACTTAGAGTCTTTAGTCATATTTTGCTTTTAAATCAATAGCTTATTGTCAATCATTTTCGTCCGACTTTGTACACTTTGTTACCCGCTTAGTGCGACAATTATGATCGATTCTCACCCAGTATCGCAAAAATGACCAACCGCCCAACTTTACTAACAATTCAACGGTCGCTTGTTCTATAGTTGGCCATCACCGCCACAGATTATCGCAATGAGCGAGACAAATAACACCAATGGATGAGGAACTCGCGAGTACCGCGACCATGAAGCTGACGAAGCTTCACAGGCTCGATCCATTCTATACGCCGCTGGAAGAACGCTTCGAACGCATTACCCGTCTTGCGTGTCGGGCTCTTGAGTCGCCTGTCGCCGCTATCACGATCGTTCAGGATGATCGCCAATGGTTCAAGTCCGTCCAGGGTTGGCGGGCCACCGAAATACCGATGTCAAAGAGCCTCTGCGCTGAAGTCATTAAGACGGGTGAGCAGAAGATCATCGAAGACACGTTGAATGACCTCTACCTGATGAGTAATTCGTTCGTCTGCAGTGCTCCGAAGTTTCGCTTCTATGCCGGTTATCCGCTGAAGAACGCCGAAGGCGAAACGGTTGGCAGCTTCTGTGTCATGGATGTCAAACCGAAAGCGACGGACTCACACTTTGCCGATACGTTGGCGGACCTTGGCAACATGGCGCAAGACGAGCTCTTAACCACCGAAATCTATAGTACCCAGGAGGCGCTGGTCGCCAAGCTGGGTGAATCTCGACGACAAGCCATGTTTGACCCGCTGACCCGGTTGTGGAATCGACGCGGTGGTCTGGATTTACTCGGTACGGCGATGGAGGAGGTTCTCAAGCACAACCAGACGCTGGGAATCTGTATGGCCGATATTGATAATTTTAAGAACATCAATGACGGACATGGCCACGCGGTTGGCGATCAGGTCTTGCGCAAAGTGGCCAGTACAATTGTCGCAGCGGTTCGGCCAGAAGATATCGTCTGTCGCTTCGGTGGGGAGGAATTCGTTGTCGTCGTTCGCGACGTCGATAACAGGGCGTGTTTTACCATCGCTAATCGAATCTGTTCGAGTGTTCGCGAAATGCCCATTCGGACTCGTGAAGCGACGATACCCGTGACGATAAGCCTCGGCATCGCAATGCGCGATCACGATGATATCGTTACCATGGAGCAGCTGCTTGAAAGCGCAGATAAGGCGCTTTACAAGAGTAAAGACGACGGCAGGGATCGCGTTACATTTGCGACAAGTCCGGATAAATAGACGCGAGACAGTCTAGTCTCGGACTAGTCCTCGAGGAGGTCCGGCGCCAGAGCAATTGAGCCATCCGCGCCCCACTCTACGTCCACCAGCTCCGGGTGTTTTTCCGCCAGCAGTTCGAGGGCGGACTTTCTGCTTTGCAGCTCCAGTTGTTGCTCGCGAACCTGATCGGCCAACCTGCGATTCTCGACGAGAACGTCCCTGTGGGTCAGCGCATGCGTGATCGTGAGAATCAAATCATGGTCGTCCCACGGCTTACAAACGTAGCGGTATATTTCGGCCTCATTGATCGCACTGAGCATAGCCTGCAGTTCAGTAAATCCACTGAGTATGATGCGCATGGCTTCCGGCTGGAGACGCCTTATCTCATTCAGGAATTCCACGCCGTCCATCTCCGGCATCTTGTAATCAGAAATGACGAGATCAAACGTCGCTGTCTTCGCCCGCTTGAGTGCTTCCTTCACGCCGTCATAAGTTTCTATCTCCCAACCGTCCACTCTCTTGAGTACACGCTTCAGCGAATTCAAAATATTGGGTTCATCGTCGACGATCATAATTCGGTACATCATTACTTACCTTTGCTAGTCGCTAAAATATTTCTGCCGCTCACACTGAGGGCTGTTTAACCGGGAGCCAGATAGAGAATGTCGTCCCAGCCCCCAACTCACTGTCTGCAATAATATGCCCACCATGGCTTTGAATGATTCCGTCGGATACCGACAGACCCAGTCCGGTCCCCTTGCCGACTTCCTTGGTGGTAAAAAACGGATCGAAAATTTGCTGCAGGGTTTCCGCAGCAATGCCGGTGCCGGTGTCTGATATCTGCAGGCAGACCCAGGCATTCGGGCCGTCGCTGACGGTACCGCGCGCGCCCTTTTCATGCAGTTCCTTTGGCAGGGAACCGACGCGGGTTTTAATCGTGATCTCGCCGCGATCTTCGATCGCCTGTGCCGCGTTGACCAGAAGATTGAGGAAGACCTGGTTGATCTGCGAGGGCTTACATTGAATCTCCGGCAGATCGCCGTAGTCGGTATTAACTTGCGCCTTGTACTTGATCTCATTGATGGCGACACTCAGCGTCCGATCCAGTTGTTCATGCAAATCAGTCCACTGCCATTCCGCGTCACCGCTACGGGAGAAATCCCTGAGGTTGTCCACAATCTTGCGCACGCGTGATAAGCCGTCGGTGCATTCTTCAAGCACTTGCCGAACGTCCTGCTGTAACTCTTCGAGTTGCAGTTTTTCCTTAAGCTGCATCACCGACGCCAACTGCTGCGAAGTGATCTGCGGTTCCTCGTCGAGCCTTGTATAGGCGTCGATCACGCTGAATAAATCCTCGTAGTAACCCTTCAGGCTATTCAGATTGGATGTCACGAAAGCAATCGGATTATTAATCTCGTGAGCGACACCAGCAATTAATACCCCAATTGATGCCAGCTTCTCCGACTGAACCAGTTGCTTGCGGGCTGCTTCAAGTTCGCGGGTCTTCAGCTCAAGTTGCCGCTCCGCCGCACCGGCCTCTGCGAGATTGCCGATAGGTGCGAGAACTTCGCTTGCGTCGGTATTGCCGCAAAGGGAATCATCCGCGCTCGGCGAAACTAATGTCGATACGGCAGCGCCGTTCATTTCCCACTGCACTTCGGGCGGTTTGATGCGCGCCAGCACTTCGCTCTTTTCGCCACGCACGACTTTCAGCAGTTCTTCATAAGCGACATCGGCGTCAATTCCGACGCTCACCAGGTATTTCACGCCTTTATCGAACTTTTCGCGTCTTTGGAGCCCGGCAGCTGACGTATCTCTGCGATTCGAGAAATTGTCCATCAATGTCGATCCACAGGCACAATTTCGAAATGCCTCGATGAAAACGCCCTCGTCTTCATCGACAATCTCTCGCAAACCTGTTTTCTTCGCGTTGATGTCCGCCGTCCCGGCGAAAAAATCGGAGGGCGTGTTATAGATGCGACCGCAATTACGGCATTCCTTCGGAAAGGCGTCGCCACCACTCGACCGCAGCCCCTCGTACCAGGCGTCGTCCCACCCTCCGACATTGTCGGCAACCTCTTCGCCAAACTCGAAATCATGCTCGTCGATCACCGACGAAGCCTCCTGCAGCTCATCCCTGTGATCGTCGAACGTTTCCATCAAGGTTGATCCACAGGTGCAGTTTCTAAATGCCTCAACCACAACGGATGTATCGTCAGCCACGTAGGTCTTGAGTCCCGTGTCCTGCTCGCTGATATCCATGGTTTCGGTGAAATACTGCTTCGCAGTGTGAAAAACATGTCCGCAAGTCATGCACTTTTTGGGGAACGACGTATCGAGGCGGGCATACAGTCCTGTATGCCACGTTACCTCTGTGTTGTTGTCGTCACTCATGATAATCACATTCCGTAAAGAATCTCGCTCGAACCGCAAACGAACCTGTCCGTCACTTCAAGCCTGACCGCCTCTTGAATATAGGTTGCTCGTTCGAACTGAGAGAATTTTACGCCAGCATTCACACGCGACGCCGTGCGGCCAATCACATTATGTAGGATTGGTAAGCCTCGCTTCGGAGCGTTTCCGGGACCATTTATTGTCGTTCACAAGTCGAATCGACGAAGTAAAAAGCGAGGCCAGATCAGGCTTTGCGGGTACTTATTCGAAACCCGAGAACTGTGACCGTCCTCACACCGCCATCCCGGCGCTGCGAATAGAATTGCATTCTGTTAAATGGTTTACAGGACCGGTTTCATGTGGCAACGATTGCGAAAAGCAGGAATGAATGGCACCCGCGCCGGACTCGCGGTCAACGGATCAGCCGTTGCATTCGCCCGCGTGCAACAGAAAAAGGACGGCCGCCTGCAAGTCAACGCTGCGACCGTTGACTCCACCGGTGAACCCGATAGCTGGGCAAAGCGCTTGCGCGCACAGTTCGAGGGCAGCAGCACGGCCGGTTCCCGTATTAGTTCGGTACTCCCGGATGGCGGTTACCAGCTGTTACTCGTAGAAGTCCCTAATGTCCCCGCAGACGAAGTCAATGAGGCTGTTCGCTGGCAGATAAAAGATTTACTGGATTACCCCGCAGCTGAAACTGCCATCGAGGTATTCGACATGCCAGGGCAGAAAAATGCCGGCAACAAGAACATGGCGTACGCTGTCGCAACCCGCCGCAGCAATATTCAGGACCATATCCAGCTAATCCATGGCGCTGGATTTACACCGGAAGTCATCAATATTCCCGAACTGTGCGTCCGTAACGTCGCAGTACAGCTGCCTCAGGATGCAAATGGCGTCGCATTCCTGCACCTCCACGAAAACCACGGCGTTCTGACGGTGTCGAAACAGGGCGTACTTTATCTTATCCGGCGCCTCCAGAAAGGACGCCGGGAAGTCGTATCCGCATTAGCCGACGATTTTATGCGCGCAGAAATTATTTCGACTCTGTCATTGGAAATCCAAAGATCACTGGACTACTACGAGAGTCATTTCGACTGCGGACAATTGACCGAACTCGTGCTTTCTCCGGGATCCGACGTCGGTGGGCTTGCTGAATCTCTGAATGAGCAGCTCGGTCTGACCGTTAATCATCTCGATCTCGGCCAACTTTTTGATATGCAATCCGCCGTCTCACCCAAAGAACAGGGTGACTGTCTGATTGCCATTGGCGCCGCGCTGCGATCAGCGCCACTAGCGGCTTAGGACTGAACACGATGCGCCAGGAAATTAACTTTTATCAACCCGAGTTTCGCGACGAGGATCCCGAGTTTGGCGCCATGACGCTCATCAAGGCCAGCGGCGCGATCATACTCGTCATGCTTCTCGCCTATGCATTCGCCGCGCAGAAAATTACCAGTATCGGCAACGAACTTACGATCGTTGCCCAGCAAGAGGTCGCTGCGATGACGCGGCTCGAGAAAATTCGACCCGTGATCAACGCCGTCAGCGGCGAACAGAGCTGGGCGGACCGACTGGAAGAGGCGACGCAATCTCTGGAACAAAAACAGTTGGTACTCAGTCTTGTGCAAGGTTCCACACTTGGCGACACGTTGGGCTTTTCGCGTCACTTGAGATCACTGGCTCGTCAGGACACTGATGGTCTGTGGCTAACCCAGATCAATCTGTCGGCATCGAGGGATAAGAACCGGCTGCAGGGCAAAGCACTGCGAGCGGAACTTGTCGCTACCTATCTTCAGAATCTCGCCGAAGAACCGCCGTTTGCTACGCAGCGCTTTTACCAGTTTCAGATTGACGGCCCCGATAAAGACGACAGCGGCATCGTGAGCTTTTCTATGGATAGCGACGCGAATTTGATCGCAAACACGGTGGTTTCGCAATGAGCCAGACATCAATCATTATGGACAGACTGCATTCGCTGCAGGCATCTGTCGACACGATGAGCATGAGAGAACGCCTTCTTGTGTCCGCCACCGTGGTCTTGCTACTGACAATGCTCTGGTACCTGTTCCTGATGCAACCGCTGGCACAACAGGCCGCCACCAAACGCACCGAAATGGAACAAATTCAGGCTCGTATGGAAACCAGCAATAATAGTTTCGAAGATCAGATCCTGCAGATTTCCGGATCTGGAACGGCTTATCAGGAACGACTCGCCCAGATGCAGGAACGCATCGATGAAATCAATGCGAGGCTTGGCGACTACGCAGCCGAGTTAATCAACCCGGCGGAAATGTCGCAGGTTTTGCAAGGTGTCCTGAAAGAACAACCAAAGCTACGACTGATCCGGATTCGCAATCTCAACCCCGAGTCCCTGTCAGCATCGGCGGACGCCAAGACGGCGACATTTTACAAGCACGGACTCGAGATTGAATTCGAAGGCAGCTATTTCGCAGGCCTCGAATACCTGCAGCAAATAGAGGCTCTGCCGTGGCGTTTCTACTGGCAGATCCTGGAGCTTGAGGTTCTCGAGTATCCCAAGAACCGTTTTCGTCTCGAGGTCAGCACGCTGAGTCTTGATGAGGAGTGGATAGGTGGTTAAGCACACTTTCATACTGACCGTAGCGACGACGCTGCTGCTTGGCGCCGTTGCATCTCAGGCCGCTGAGCCGCAACGCGACCCGACTCGACCGTATTCAGCGCCGATCGCGAATACCAACGTCACCGGCTTTCGCACCACCGCGGTTTTTGTGGCGAGCGATCGTCGTATCGCAATCGTTAACGGGAAACGCGTCGCTAAAGGCGACCGGGTCGACGGCGCGATCGTCGTCGAAGTCCTGAGCGACCAGGTACGACTCAATTTAAACGGCAAGGTGATTTCAGCTCGCCTCCTGCCTGCTGCAGAACGCAGATGACCCATTTCGGAGCGAAATTTAATGATTAAGACGCTGACTGCTGTAATTTCTTTGGCTGCACTCCTTTCAGGGTGCGCATCGGCAATAACAATGCCCCGCGGAAGCGCGACGCAATCGGAGATCGAGGCGGCGCTCGACGAGGCTAGATTGCCACCCACTACGCCCGCAGAGGTAGAGGCAGCACTGCTGCCAGATGTTGGCGTTGAACTGCCAGAGTCGACGTCATTGAGCGAGCGCTTCGACGTGAATACTGACGAAACGCACGCCAGAGGTTTTTTCATGGCCCTCGTGGAAGGCACGCCCTACAACATGGTGGTGCATCCGGATGTGAGCGGGAACATTTCCCTGTCGATGAAGAGCGTGACGATAGCCGAAGTTCTCGATGTCATCAGCGAGGTCTATGGCTACGCATACCGCGAAACGAGAAGCGGTTATATCGTGCTGCCCGCCACATTGCAGAGCCGTATTTTCCAGATCGACTATCTCAACCTGGAGCGTTCGGGCGTATCGAGAACCCGCGTAAGTTCCGGACAGGTCAGCGAATCATCCTCGCGCGACAACATCAATAGCGCATATCAATCAGGCCAGGGCTCCATTGGTGACTCTTCGCAACGGCAGGCGCAGGAACTTAGCGGTTCCCGCATCGAGACCACCTATAAAGCAGATTTCTGGACCGAACTGCAGATGACGCTCGAACAGCTGGTTGGCGATAAACAAGACCATCAGGTTGTCGTCAACGCGCAGACTGGTGTCGTTATCATTCGTGCAATGCCCGAACAATTGCGTAACGTCGAAGAGTATCTGGACGCGGTGCAGTCGATAGCTCAGCGTCAGGTCATCATCGAAGCCAAGATTATCGAAGTTCAGTTGAATGACGGTTTCCAGGCCGGTATCAACTGGGTCGCCGTCGCGCAAAACAGCAGCGGTGACACATTTACTTTCGGTCAGCAGGCGCCCCCGTCGGGTGGCATCGACTCGTTTGGCGGTGCTCCCTTTACGGTCGAACCCGGACAGGTAACCACCGGTTTCACAAATACGACGCTCGGCGGCGCATTCTCAATGGCGTTTGATATCGGCGATTTCAATTCATTCATCGAATTGCTCGAGTCACAAGGTGAGACACGCGTATTGTCCAGCCCGAGAGTCTCCACACTGAATAATCAAAAGGCCGTCATCAAGGCGGGAACCGACGAGTTCTTCGTTACCGACATCGCCAGTAACACCGTGACCGGAACATCCTCGGCAACCAGTCGCGACGTCGAGTTGACGCCATTTTTCTCCGGAATCGCGCTTGATGTCACGCCGCAGATCAGTGCATCGGGCGAGATCATACTGCACATCCACCCGACGGTTAGCGACGTCACAGATCAGAGCAAAGTGATCACCGTTTCCGGTGAGGCCAACGCGTTACCGCTCGCATTCAGCGAAATCCGTGAATCCGACAGTATCGTCAAGGCGAAGAGCGGCCAGATCATAGTCATTGGCGGCCTGATGCGCAGCTCGAGTCGAACGGAGACCTTTGGTACTCCGGTACTCAGCCACATTCCCGGCCTCGGCAAACTGTTTCAATCAAAACGCGAAGTCGAATCAAAAACCGAACTGGTCATTCTCCTGAAACCGGTCGTCGCGGACAGCGACGACGTATGGGCGACGATGGCCGACGAATCATTGCAGCGCATTCAAAGCCAGACAGACCGCTAGGCGGACGACGCATGTACCGCGAATATTTCAAACTGCGCGAATACCCATTTTCGCTGACGCCCGATACGGATTTCTGGTTCGATACAGCGACGCATATGGATGCTATAAACGTATTGCGCGCAACACTGCGGTCCGGTGATGGCTTCGTCAAGATCACGGCAGAAGTCGGCCTGGGAAAAACACTGCTGTGCCGCAAACTGCTGCGAGAACTCGACGGCCAGTTTCATACGGCCTACATTCCGGACCCACAACTATCGTCACTCGGACTGCGACGCAGCCTGGCCGAAGAACTCGGCATAGCCGCGCCAATGAACCGCCCCGGCGACGAATTGCTGCGCAACATCAGAAAGCGTTTGTTGAGTCTTGCCGAAGAAGGCACCCGCGTCGTGCTCATCATCGACGAAGCACACCAGCTTCCGGATGCGACCCTGGAGGGTTTGCGTCTTCTTACCAATCTTGAGACCGAGAAATTCAAATTATTGCAGGTCGTTATCGTCGGCCAGCCGGAGCTGGACCGTCGCCTCAACCAGCCGCGGATGCGGCAGTTGAAACAACGCATTAGTTTTGCATGCACCTTGTCTTCAATGTCCGAAGCCGTAGCAGCCGAGTACATTGCACATCGCTTGCGTGTTGCCGAATGCGACTCGGATCTGCGCTTTACCCGATCGGCTGTGCGACAGCTCTGCACGGCCAGTCGCGGAGCGCCTCGAGTCATTAATGTGCTGTGTCACAAAGCACTAATGGTCGCCTACGGTCGCGGCGAGCAATTGATCACCGACGAGCATGTCATTCGCGCGATTAACGATACGGAATCCGCCATTCAACCTGAGACTATCAAGGGCCCGCTCGCGATGTTGCGTGGCCTGTTTGCGCTGCCTCCCAACGAAGCCCTCGACCTCGGCGAACTCCACGGAGTCCGACGATGAGTCTATTGAATGACGTATTGCGAGACCTGCAAACACGTGGCGCATTCGGCCCGGAGCCGTTGACGGGGCTGGAACCCGTGCTTGAAACACACGCTCCGCAAAAGTCGCGATCGATGCCACTATTTATGGTGCTCGCACTCGCCGTCGCCGCTTTTCTAGTGGCGTGGCCAAACATGATGAACGTGCAGCGGCCCGAACTGCCATCACAAGCTGTCGCTTCGACGACGACGCGATTGTTATCAGAGCCCGCAATTGAACCGCAAACAACGCCGCCACCGGTGCCGCAACCCGCACAGCTAGCTGCACCCGAAACCCGTCAATTAGAACAACTCGCTGTCGTGGAGGTTATCAGCAGCCCTCCTCCGGCCGCACTCAAAACCGCTGTCGAAGCGCGTAGCACGTCAACGGTCGTCGAGGAATCGCCAACGACAATTTACCGTCGCAACGCAGACGATCGCGCAGCTTCGGCTGCCAGCTCGCTCGACAAAGGGCTGCGGGCCCTGCAGGCTAAAAACCTGCCCGCGGCCGAACGTTCTTTTCAGGATGCCATCGACGACGATTCTGCCGATGGCGCCGCGTGGAGCTATCTCTACAGCACCCAGATGAAGGCAGGAAACCTCACCGCCGCCGAGCAGACGCTTCGCATGGGTCTGTCCGCCGCGAAGGACCCTGCCGCTCTGGCGAAACTTTATGCGCGGATGCTTCTGGATCGCGGCAATACCGGCGCCGCAGTTCGTGTACTACAAGACAACCGGCCGCCCGTCGCCAGTGACGCCGAGTACGACGCGTTTCTCGCAGCCATGTTGCAAAAAAAAGGGCAATTCGCACTTGCCGGCGATATCTACCGGCAACTGCTCGACCGAAATCCCGATTCAGCGTCTCT
>RCNG010001685.1_pt1 | contig 11016 bp, 5 predicted proteins | sample 2041371 | NCBI WGS metagenome assembly RCNG01 (sample SAMN09708227, study PRJNA481090) | Marine sediment metagenome, whole genome shotgun sequencing project. | biome: marine sediment; feature: ocean; material: sediment; isolation source: Sewage treatment plant 1 marine sediment (STP1) ... | reverse complement strand
CGCTGATTGTGACCGTACCTTTGCCCAGCGGCTCACGTGGCTGTAGTTCCTCGTTTAGCTTCTCTATGTCCGCGATGATACCGGCCATCTTGTAAACCGCGTTGTCTCCACGTTCGGGCGCCGACCCATGACAGGAAACACCGGATGTGTGCACTTCCAGTTCCATTCGACCGCGGTGCCCGCGATAGATGCGCAGACTGGTTGGTTCGGTAATCACGACGAGGTCGGGGCGAAGGTCGTCTTCGTTGATAATGTACTGCCAACACAAACCGTCGCAGTCTTCTTCCTGCACGGTTGCGGTCGCGTAAAAGGTCACGTTCTCGGGGATACCGCGCTTCTTCAATATTGCGCCCGCATAAATACTCGAGGCGACGCCGCCTTTCATGTCACTCGTGCCGCGGCCGTACAGAATGCCGTCCTCTATGTCGCCTGAATGCGGGTCACGATCCCACAACTCCGGGTCACCGACATCGACCGTATCTATATGGCCATCGAACGCGATAACACGAGGTCCGTTACCAATGCGACCGAGGAGGTTGCCCATGGGGTCAACGGTGACTTCGTCGTAGCCAATTCGCAGCATCTCCTGGCGGGCCCGTTCGATGACCGCGCCTTCTTCAGAGCTCAGCGACGGGATGCGAATAATGTCCTGCATGAATTTTACGAGGTCGGCTTTGATTTCCATCGCGTCCGCGTAATAGGTGCTGCTCATTTTCTGTCTCCGTCATTATTAAAGGCATCGATCAGTCGATCCCATTCGTCCACGACATCCTGCGAGAAGATCTCTCGCCAGAAGTCTTCGTCCCAAAGCTGTCGCAATTCGTCCGAGGTTCGCCCCTGTTGTTCCACCCAGGTGAAGTACTTGAAGTTGTGCAGTGCTTTCTGATCGGCATAGCTCAACTCACGCACATGATCGGGCGTTGTGCCTTGCAGGTAACGCCCGTAGTGCTGATCGGCCAGGTGTGTGGTGTACGGCCCATGCGATTCCTGCATTTCCTCCATGCGCGATGAATACAGCTCCATGGAATCCGTGAGTGGCGTGAAGATTACGTCGCGCCCATCCATGTCGTAGTAACGCGCAGCCTTGATACTGGCCACGAGGTTGCACAGTCCCGAGATGCCGATATCACCGAGGGCTTCGATCGTGTCTTCAGCGACTCCCTCACGCCGCAGGCATGCGCGACCCTCGTCTTCGTTAAACAGGCGCATGAGTTGCATGGTCTGTTCATCATCAACGGCGGCAATGAGATTCGTATTGCGTACGTTATGAATCCACGGAATGTGCTTGTCGCCGATACCTTCGATGCGATGCTCACCGAAGCCGAATTGCAGCAGGGTAGGACATTGCAATGCTTCCGTGGCCACGACGCGCATACCCGGATGTTGAGTGCGCAGATAGTCGCCCGCGGCAATGGTGCCTGCGGAGCCGGTGGCGCTGACGTAGGCGGACAGGCGGCGACCGTCCTGGTAGTGATTGCGATAAATCTCTTCGATGATCGACCCGGTCATCTGGTAGTGCCAGATGGCATTGCCGAACTCCTCGAACTGGTTGAAGACGACGATGTCGTCGCCGCGTTCTTCGCGCAGCGCCCAGCACTTGTCATAGATCTCTTTGACGTTTGATTCCGTGCCGGGGGTGGCGATGATCTCATCCGTGCCGATCTCCCGGAGCCACTCGAAGCGCTCGCGGCTCATGCCCTCGGGCAGGATTGCGACGGCAGGGCAGTCCAGCAGGGCGCAGTCGTAAGCGCCGCCGCGACAGTAATTGCCCGTGGACGGCCACACGGCTTTCTGCGTATCCGGATCGAATGCGCCGGTGACCAGGCGCGGGACCAGGCACCCGTAAGCCGCGCCGACCTTGTGGGCTCCGGTTGGAAACCACTTGCCGAGAATACCGACGATGGTTGCGTCGACACCCGTTAACGCGGGCGGAAACTCGATCCAGTTACCTTCACCGAATCCGCCGCCGTGCTCGACGGGCTCGTTCTTCCAGGTGATCCGAAACAGATTCGCCGGGTCGAGGTCCCACAAGCCAACGTCTTTAAGTCTGGCCTTGATCGAGTCAGGCGCGAGCGTCGGGTTTTTTTGTTGAGCGAAGGTGGGCAGGAGAATATTCTGCGCGTGGGCGCGGGCGATGCTCTTCTGCAGCACATCTGCACGAATTTCAGGTATCAGGTTCACTGTTCCCCTCCGAAATTGATAACGGGGATCGGCTTAACGTCGCCCCATGCGAGTTCTACTTCAGTTGCCCCGGAACGTATCGCGCGCAGCAGCTCGTCCTGATCGACAGGCAGGCTGCGCACGCGCACTCCGGTGGCGCGATAGATGGCATTGGTGATGGCCGGGCTCGTGGGAATGCTCGGCAATTCGCCCACACCTTTTGCCCCGAAGGGGCCTGCTGCGGTGTTGTGTTCCACAATGTGGGAAATAATTTTCGGCGCGTGCGTGATGTTCGGCGTCTTGTAACGCGCCATAACATTCGTCCAGGGCTTGCCGTCTTCCTGGATGTAGTGCTCGGTCAGCGTGTAGCCGATGCACATAACAATGCCGCCCTCGATTTGTCCTTCCAGCGTCAACGGGTTGATGGCACGACCGACGTCGTGTGCGGCAACGACCTTTCGAACATTAACTTCACCGCTACGCATGTCGATTTCACACAAGGCGGCTTGTGCGCAGAAACCGAAGGCAACGTGCATGTCGCCGCCGGTCCCCAATGGACGGGTCTTTGGTGCCCAGTATTCATACTGTACTTTGACTCTTGTCGCAGGTGTAGCAGCCGCAAGTTGCCGGGCCACGTCTTTGGCTGCCAGGCGTGCCGCATTGCCGCTGACATACGACTGCCGGCTGGCGGTCGTTGGCCCGCCGTCGGGGCAATAATCGGTGTCGCCAAGCAGGACGCTCACGCGTGTTGCAGGAATGCCCAACTCTTCGGCCGCACACGCGGCGAGGACGGCGGGGAGGCCCTGGCCCATTTCTGCAGAAGAGATTCGGACTTCGGCCATCAGTCCCTTGTCAGGATCCTGCCACGCTTCGACTTCAGCCGTCGCCTTGTCTGGCGCACCGCCACCCAGTCCCGTGTTCTTGTAACCCACAGCAATGCCCCAGGCGAATCGCCGATGGCCCTCGTCCCAGGTCCAGCGAAAATCATCACGGCGCATGTCGTGCTCGACCTTGTCGATGCACTCGTTCAGGCCAACGCTTTCCCGCAGCACTTGTCCGGTCGATGTCTCTGAGCCGACATCCAGGGCGTTCATACGACGAAACTCAACCGTATCAAGGCCCAGTTTTTCAGCGAGCATGTCCATGTTGCTTTCAACCGCAAAACAACTCTGAGTTACGCCAAATCCACGGAAGGCGCCACAAGGAACATTGTTGGTGTACAAGGCAAAGCAGTCGACCTTTACATTCGGCACATCGTAAGGACCCGTGGCATGGGTCGTTGCTCGCGTGAGTACTTTTTCGCTGAGGCTGGCGTAGGCGCCGCCATCTCCGTAGAGAGTTGCTTCCACAGCGGTGAGTTTGCCGTCTTGAGTCGCTCCGGTTCGGATGCGAATAATGGTGGCATGCCGCTTGGGGTGAACCAGCAAACTCTCCTGGCGCGAGTACAGCATTTTCACGGGGCGTTGCGTGGCTTCAGCGAGAAGGGCGGAATGAATCTGGCCAACGATATCTTCTTTGCCGCCGAAGCCGCCGCCCATCAGCGTGGCAACGACCCGGACTTCTTCGGGTGCCACACCCAAAGCAGCAGCGGTCTGGTCGCGGTCGCCGTACGGAATCTGGCTGCCCACATAAACTGTTGTCTTATCATGCTTTGCTGTTTCGCCGCGCACGGCAAGCGCGTCGCATTGGCCGCCGAAGGCCGTGGGAACGTAACCGGCAGGCACGCCGATCGAGCACTCCGGCTCAAGAAACAGGTGTTCGGTAGTGGGTGTGCGGTAGGTCTGGTCAACAATGACATCGGCGTCGGCAAAGCCCGTATCAATATCGCCTTTCTTGACCTTGATGTGTTTCAGCAGGTTGCCGTCGGGACGTTCCTCGTGAACGAGTGGTGCGTCAGGCTTTGCAGCTTCTATCGCATCGGTGACGGCGGGCAGTTCTTCATAGTCAACGTGGATCAACTCCAGTGCTGCTGCAGCGATTTCCTCGGAATCGGCAGCAACAATCGCCACCGCGTCGCCGACATAACGGACTTTTACGCCACAAAGAACCGGCCAGTCGATGCTCACCACGCCGTGTGCGTTGCGGCCGGGAATATCTTCATGAGTGAGCACCGCGTGCACGCCTTCAAGTTCGCGTGCCGCGGAAGTCTCGATCGAGCGAACGCGGGCGTGCGGTACACCGGCACGTTTGGTACGGGCGTAGAGCATGCCGGGAAATTTGTAGTCATCCGTGAAGCGGGCGCTACCCTTAATTTTCGCCAGCGCATTCGGATTGGGCTGCGCTTTTCCGATAGCCAGTCCGGGTTCCTGTGTCTCGGGAAGGTATGGACGGATGTCCTGTCCTGATGCCTGGAGTATCGCGTTGATCACGCTTTGGTAGCCCGTGCAACGGCAATAGGAATCTTTGAGCGCAGTCCTGATGTCGTCCTCAGTTACCGGCTCTCCCGCGGCGCTCTTGCGATCCAGCAAGCCCTTCGCCGTCATAATTAATCCGGGTGTGCAGATGCCACATTGAACCGCACCATGGTCCAGAAAAGCTTTCTGCAGCGCGTGCAGATCACCCGCCTGTGACAGCCCTTCGATGGTTTCTACGTCTGCTCCGTGCGCCTTGAATGCGGGGAATACGCAACTGACAACCGGTATGCCGTTCACGAGAACCGTACAAATACCGCACTCGGCCTCATTGCAGCCGATCTTCGTTCCGGTTAGCCGCAGGTCCTCGCGCAGCACTTCAGACAAGTAGCGTGACTCCGGCACGTCGATGTCGATGGGCGCACCGTTCACTGTCATCTGCAGCCGGCTCATTGCCTGGCTCCAGCACGTTCGGCAGCCCTGGCTAGAATTATGGGCAGGTAAGTGCGGATCATCGTCGCCCGGTATTCTCGGGTGGCTCTGTATTTGCTGGCTCGCAGCGTTACGTTATCGAGTGCAGCCTCCGCAGCCTTTTCGTACTGCTGTGTCGAGCTTGTTCCACCAACGAGTACCGCTGCCACGGGTTCTGCAAACCAGGGCACAGGTCCGACCGGACCCATGCTGATACTGGCGGCCGTAATGATGTCTCCGTCCACCGCTAAACGCGCCGCCATTGAGACGATGGGCAGGCAAAGACCCTGCGGTCGCATCACGCGGTGGTACGCGGAGCCCTCTCCGGCGCCGGTGGGCTTGAAGCGCAGCCTCGTGAGTACTTCCCGGTGGCGATCGATGACGCTCTTGCCCGGCCCGATGAATGTGTCTTTGGCTGGCATCCAGCGAGTGCCCGTGGTGCTGGCAATTTCAACTTCTCCACCCAGAGCCAACAGGCCGATAGTGCCGTCGCCTGCAGGTAGCGCATGGGCTACGTTGCCCGCAAGAGTGCCCGTATTGCGGACCTGCGGACCACCGATGACGCCGCAACTTTCGCTCAGGCAAGTGCCGTAGCGGAGGATACGTTCATCGCTGACTATCTGCGTGTGAGTCACGCCGCAGCCGATCACAATGTAGTCCTGTTCGTGACTGATGCTGCCGAGGCCGGCGATGCCGGATGCGTCCACCATGGCTTCAAATGGTCGGCGCAGACCGCGTCGTGCCTCGACAAGAATGTCGGTACCGCCGCCAATAACGCGAGCATGGCCATCGTAGTCCTGCAAGACTGTGAGTGCCTCGGCAACCGATTCTGGCCTGTGGTAGTTTTTCCAGGCCCTCGTCAATTGATTCGTTCCCAGATACGCGGCGCTCTTTCGGCACAGTGGGCGCGAATAGCTTCTTCGTCCAGATGCGGCAGGTTGCCGTCTTCAACGATCACCCGACCGCGTGCGATCGTGGTGCGAATGCGGGCGAAACTCAGTCCGAACAGCAAGTGCCCGTAAAACGAAGCAGCGTTCAGGGGCGTGAACGGCACGTAGTCCGGGATGACGATGTCGGCCAGCTGTCCTGCGGCGAGCATACCGCGTGGTTCGCGGAACAGCCGATTACAGATGTTTCGATTGTTTTTCAGCAGAATTTCGCAGGCCTCCACAAACGCAACGGTCGGATCGCGGTGATACGTGCGCTGGTGCAAATACATGGCACGTGCCTGGGATATCAGGTGCGAGGACATGCCGTCGGTACCGACCCCGACGGTTACACCGTGTTTGAGCATATCGAGAATCGGCGCGACGCCGAGTCCGTTATTCATGTTGGACTCGGGCGCGTTCACCAGCATGGAATCGGTCGAGCGCAGCAAGTCCAACTCCCGCGGGCCAAAATGGATGCCGTGCACGAAGATCGTCTTCGGACCGGGGATGCCGAAATCGAGAAAGCGGTCCATGATGCGGCGCCCGTAGCGGTCCATGGTCAGCTGCACGTCGATTTCATCTTCGGCCGCATGTACGTGGAATCCGGATTCGAGTGAATTGCCGATATCGGCGCAACGATCGAGCGTCTTCGTTCCGAGGGTCATCAGCGCATGCAAGCCAAACATGGCGGCCATCTGCCCGTCATCGGAATCGCGGCACTTGCGAATGTAGCGTTCGTTCTCTTCGATACCTTCGCCATCGTGGTTGCGGTCCGACACTTCGTAACAAAGACAGCCACTGAGGCCAACGTCCCTGAACGCCCGCTCGACCTGATCGAGACTGCCGTCCCAGCACGAGGGTGAGGCGTGGTGATCGACGATGGTTGTGCACCCGGCACGGGCGGCGTGCATAAGGGCCAGCAAAGCGGAGTGGTACACGTCCTCGGAATCCAGGGCGGAGTCAAGTTTCCACCAGAGGCTCTTGAGATTCTCTTCGAAGTTCTGCGCTGGTGGCCCGGGCGGGGTGAAGCCGCGTGCGAACGTCGAATAGAGATGGTGATGGGTGTTGATCAGCCCCGGCATGACCAGGCTGCCGCGGGCATCGATAGTGCGGTCCGGAGAGTACGAGCCCGGGATAATCTCGCCGACCTCGATGATCTGGTTTCCTTCGATGTAAATGCTGCCGTTCTCGATGAAGCGGTCGTCTTCATCGAGGGTGACCAGATGTCCGTTGTTAATCAGTAGGGAATTCATCGCATTAGCCTCTCCCGTCAAGAATAGACCTACTGACGACGCGGGTCGGTCGTGGCTATTCCCTATACATGGGGTGGGATATCCTGCCCGTCGCTGTCGGCAGGTGCGGCATCGATCGCTGCAGTCCGGTCAGCAGGACATACATCGCGGCGCAGGGGTTAAGCGAAAACGAGGTCTCATCTTCGGCGCTGCCGGTGGGTTCGGCGCGCTCAACGGCGAAGGTGTCCGGATTCAGGCGAGCCCGAAACGACGGTCCTTTGTAGTCCAGCTTCCCGTTAAGTTCGATGCGATGTGTGGCGCCCTGCCAGCGCGCATCCATAGCCCACCGGTCCGCATCCCTGAACACCATGAACGCATTGTCCTGCTGCGCATCAAACTCCTGACGGTCGAGATACAGTCGCGGTTTGTCGCGGTACGGTAATCCCGCTGTAGGACAGAAGGTCGTGCAATTGCCACACTCGTTGCAAAAGTCTGTCAGCACGGCAACCTGAAATGCTTGCGCCACGCGGAAGGGCTTGCCGGGACCCGCTTGGATGGCGCCCCCCTCTAAACGGAGCTGCGGCAAATGCAATTCGAAGGCTGCAGTTTGGTAGGTTTGCAACGCAAGGTTAGGACAAACACCGACGCAGATGCTGCAATAAACATCACAATCCAGACAGCGCGCGGCTTCTGTTCGCGCCTGTTGCTCGTCGTAGGTGAGCACCACCTCGTTGAAATTGCCGCGGTCATCCAGCGGCGTGTGAGGTGCAGGGACTCGCCATTCCCGTTGGCTTCGGCGTCGCAGCAGCGTTGTCGGATCGAACGGTGTGACCTCAATCGAGACAGCGTTGGGTGAGCGGCGGCGCAGGATGCTATCGGCAATCGCTTTTCCAGCCGCTGCCGCCTTGACGATCGAGGAGGGGCCTTCGTTAGCCACATCGCCGCCGGCATAAACTCCGGGCACCGAGGTTTCGAACGTTGCGGGGTCGACTTCTATGTAACCCCACTGGTTGATCGCAATCGGCTCTTCATCAAAGAAGTCGAGGACCGCGTCCTGGCTGATGGCCAGAATCAGCGTATCCAGCGGCAGCTCGAAATCGGCGTCGGCAAGTTCGTGCGGAATTTTCCGGCCGCTGGCGTCACGGTCGTCTTTGAAGACCATGCGCCGGCAAATGAGCGTGCTCAGCTGGCCGTCCTCGGACACCAGTTGCTGCGGTTTGCACAGCTCAAGCACATCGATGCCTTCTTCGAGCAGATGCGACACTTCCTCTCTGTCGGCAGGCATCTGATCAATGGTACGACGGTAGATCAGGCTAACCTGACCGCCGGACAGACGACGGGCGACACGTGCGCAGTCCATCGCTGTGTCCCCGGCGCCGACAACGCCGACGCGTGGGCCAAAGTCGATCACCCTGCCTTCCCGGGCGTCGCGAAGAAATCGCAGCGCGTCAATTACCCCGTCACTGTCCTCACCGTCGAGCCCCAGCGTCTTACTGAGCTGCGCCCCGACCATAATGAGGGTGTACTCAAAGCCATCACTCCGCAGTTGCGGCAGGTCAAAGTCACGCCCCGCCCGCATACCGAAGTGGAACCTGACACCGAGGTCTTGCAGCAAGCTGAAGTCCTGGTCAAACACCGTCTGCGGAAGGCGGTATTCGGGAACGGCGCCACTGACCATTCCACCGGCGTAGGCATGTTGTTCGAAGACATGCACTTCGAGCCCGGCGCGGGCCAGCTCGGACGCCGCCGTCATGCCGCCGGGTCCTGCCCCGATGATCGCGACCTTGGGGCCGACAGCTGTTGCCGGCTTTTCGGCTGAAGATCGTTTTTCGTGGTCCATAACGAATCGTTTGATGTCACGGATTGCGACCGGCTCATCCAGGTGACTGCGAACACAGGTTTGCTCACACAGGTGATCGCAGACGCGGCCGAGAATGCAGGCAATGGGATTGTCGGCCCGGACTGTCCGCAGCGCTTCTGCGATGTTGCCATCACGCACGGCACTCATGTATTGCGGTACGTTCTGATTCACCGGACACTCATCGACGCAGGGAGCCTTAATGCAATCGAAAAGACCGAGCTCGCGTGACGTCTTGGTGTGCGATGTGTCGAACGTAGCCTTGATGTTCTTCGGGTCGTGGCATGCCTGTTCGGCGTAGCGGCCGAGATTGAGGTTGGCGGCCATCTGAATATCTGTACGTGAGGTATCCGATCCCGCTGTCTTTAAAACAAACTCTTCGATGCTGCCCGCGCCCACTTCGTCGAACGCATCCTCGACAGATTCAAGGTACTGAAGCAAACGCAGGTAACCGCCGGTCTTCAGCAGGTCGGAACACACTGTAATAGTCTGCATCCCCGCACTGAGCAAGGCTGCTGCGTTGAAGCAATTCGCTCCTGCCGAAAACGACAGGGTCAGTTTACCGTCGAACTCATCGGCCAGATCGTGCGCAAGCTTGACCGTGATCGCATGCAACGGACGCCCGGAGAGATACATCGTTTTCTCCGACGCATCGAAGGTGGACCGCGAGTTTTCAACTTCGAGCGTGTTGGACAGCTTTACACCAAAGTCGAGGCCGCATTCATTCGCGACATTTTTCAGACTACGCAGCATTGGCACGGCGTCCGAGTATTTCAGGTCGTGCTCGAACGCTGCGTCCGGTACCACAATGTCCTTGTAGCCCAGGTCCTCGTTCAACAACGTTCGCACGCGTTCGGGGCCGAGTAGAGTGGGATTGCATTTGACGAGCGTGTGCAGACGCCGTTCTCGCAACAGGTAGGTGCTTATGCCAGCAATCTCTTCGGGGGGACAGCCGTGCATGGTTGAAAGCGTTACGTTGTCGGAGATGCAGTTCGGAATATCCAGCTCCCGGACTTCGGGATAGAATCCGGCGAGTTGATCGATAAGGGCCGGCTTGTATTCCGAGCAGTCTTGCATCTGGTTCAGGAACCACTGCATGTTCGGTTGCTGAATCCCCTCGAGGTTGTAGCCCACGCTGAGATTGAACACCATGCCCGGCGCGTCGCCCGGGAAGCCAAGCTTGTGGTGCAGGGCGTGGATCAGCACCCAGGCACGAAGGTACTCGTCGAAGGACTGATGGACCTTCAACTCCTGCGACCACTCGACATTGTAGCCCTCGTCCTCCATGTCGATACACGGCTTTGGCACATCCAGTACATCGAGAGTTTGTACCGTTTTTAACTCGATGTAGCGCGCACCACACAGCCATGCCGCCACGATGTTCTGAGCCATTTGAGAATGCGGTCCTGCGGCAGGGCCGAACGGTGTTTCCAGGAGATGACCGTACGCAGATGTGCGAAAACTATCGTCTTCACGGGGAATGAAGAAGTGTTGGCGGGGAATACCAAAAACCGAATCACGGGCATCCAGTTCGGAGAATATCCACGCGAATAATTGTTCCGAAGTAATCGGCTGGAACAACTCAGACATTATCATCGGACTCCCGGGGGTCGCGTTTGCCGGTCATTTGAGCAGCACGCTGTCCACGTAACACTGCCTGCCTCAAGCGCCTGTATGAATTGAACCGCTGGTACCCAACTCATAGATATACGCACTTGCCGCTAGTATATCTCCGGGCCCGACAGACTCCTGGCGCTCAAGGCCAATCGGCAGTAGCCAGTAGTCGCCCACGGTCATTCCCCGCGGAAGATTCGGCGGTTTGTGCGACCGGTGCACGGGGCAGGTGCGGTGCGCTTGACGTACGATCTACGTATGTATCCAGATATCTCAAGAGCAGCGGCACTGCTTTCAGTTTTGTTTTGCCTGTCCGCCTGCGGTGGCGGCTCCGGTGGCGATGCAGTCTCGACTGTCGTCCTGCCACCGCCGGGTCCGATTACATTCCATTGCAGCAAGGA
>RCNG010002058.1_pt1 | contig 11018 bp, 6 predicted proteins | sample 2041371 | NCBI WGS metagenome assembly RCNG01 (sample SAMN09708227, study PRJNA481090) | Marine sediment metagenome, whole genome shotgun sequencing project. | biome: marine sediment; feature: ocean; material: sediment; isolation source: Sewage treatment plant 1 marine sediment (STP1) ... | reverse complement strand
CAAAAATCATTCCCGTTGATAAAATGCGAAAAACAAAACCAATCATTACTTTCATTTCTTTTTCGGATGGAGGCTGTTGTCTAAAGATCTCATAAAAAAATTCTTTACCCACCCCAAGTTCTTCATTGTCCCGATAAAAACGGGAGGCTTTTTTGATAAATTTATTAAAAAACTCATTAAAATTATCGATACCACCTGGAATATTCTCTTCAAACATTTTATCCAGCACATCGACAGAACTGAACAGACTCAACGGAGGGCTAATTAACAATACTTTTTTAAATTGAAATGAATCTTCCTGTTTAGCTTTTTTTTGCGTATCAATAAAAGACACAAAGGCAGCATGAGAAGCACCCAAACTATAACCTGTCAGAAAATAATCGGATACCGCAATAGTATGATGCTTTTGCATAATACGCTGCATAACACGATAGATATCCTGACTGTCTTCTAACAGATTTCCAGGCATTACCGAAGTGGATGCGTTATACATAAAATTCACAATCGTCGGCGAACTCACGGCAACCACATGATAACCAGCCTGATAAAATATTTTTTGCAGTTTCTTAACTGTTGCAGAACGATAACTGGCCCCGGTTCCTGCAATGATAAAAATAAGAGGAGCTTTGCTGTCATGCTGTGCTATGGAATATTTTAGCCCGCCACGTTCATACCAGAAAACCTCTGGTATTTCCCGATGCGGAAAAATCGAGATTTTGTATTCTTTATCAATTTCACGTTTGAACTGGCTATTAAGAACAGGCATTTGAACATAATCAGGTTGCCTGTGACGTAAATCGTCCTGCGTTATCCTGAATTCTTCAGGTGTACCCATAATTGTCGCAGTAACTGGATTTTCAATGGGGTATTCATACTTTGCCAGGACATTACTGCTCAATATGAGCAGCAAAACTATCAATGCACTTTTAAAGGTATTCATACAATCATCCCTTTTCTTTTTTAAATCCATTTGAAAAAAATTTTACTTAACAGGATTTAGAGAGTTTTTTTCCTGTAAGCGAATATCAATGGGCTGGCTAATATCCAGATGCACATCACGCTGCGGGAAGGCAATACTGATACCGGCGGCATTAAACTTTTTATTAATGGCTTCATTAATTTCGCTGATGGTGGCCAAACGAAAATCCACGTCACCGATAAAACAGCGCAACTGCAAGTCCAGAGTATTGTCACCAAAATTATAAAATAATACTAATGGGTTAGGATCATCCAATACCTGTTCATTTTCCTGTGCCGCTTCCAGTAGCAGCTCCCGGGCCCTGGGAATATCACTGCCGTATGCCACACCCACTGGAATAATTAACCGAGAGGTTGGATCCGAAAGTGACCAGTTCAACAATTGTTCGGTAATAAACTCTTTATTAGGCACCAGTAATTCTTTTCTGTCCCGGGTCAGAATTGTCGTAGCCCGAATTTGTATCTTACTGACAACGCCTTCATTCTCACCCACACTGACATAATCGCCAATGCGAATGGGTCGTTCAAACAGGATAATCAGACCACTGATAAAATTGGCGACAATTTCCTGAAGGCCAAAACCAATACCCACACTCAAAGCAGCAAACAACCATTGGAACCTGGCCCAGTCTGCTCCCAGAATATTAAAGATACTAAACACTCCGATCCCCACAATAGCATAATTGGTCAAAGTGGTAATGGTATAACGACTACCTGAGGTAACCGCAGTGTTTTGCAACAATAAAATCTCAATAATGGCGGGAAAGCGTTTGGCTCCAATAGCGGTAACCACAGCGATCAGAAGGGCCAATGCCAGATCCTTTAAAGTGACTGGCAATAGTATTTCGGTACCTTCCAGAATATCTTTATGATGCCAGAGTTCCACTTTTTCAAAAATACCCAGAGCCGGTAAAAGTTCAGACCAGATACCGATAAGTCCTGTAACACCAAAAATAAATATAGCCAGATTGAGCAGCTGAGTTGAATCTTCACTGAGAGACACCATATCAATTTCCGGTTCTTCAAAATCAAGCTCATGATCATGCTCTTTTTCCTCCGAATCACTATGCTCTTGCTCATTTCGCTCTTTCTCATGTCGAAGGGCCTGAGCAGCAAGGCGTTTTTCATAAGCCTTTTTCAATGCATACTTGCGCCGGGTCAATAATAACCAGCGTACCGACATCTGCTGCATAATAATCAGAGCAAAAATAAACCATACGGTATAAATTAAGCTGGCAGTCAATTGCCCGGCAGTATACACATAGCCAATAATTGTCAGCCCCATTAAAGTAACAACAATAGCCAAACTAAGATACAGCCACAATCGCTGATATCGGGCAAAAAATCCTTGCGGATTCTGTTCTGCCACAGTATGTAAAAATCCACTTTTAAGCTTGAGCAAGCGATAAAAGAATATAGCGAAAGTTGTTAGAGTCGCCAGTAAGAATAAACGGCCCAATCCGCCACTGACACTGGATTCACCTTTGGAAATCAACACCACTGTAATAAAAAGCACAGGCAAAAAGGTCAGCATCAGGCGGCCCATTTCTTTTCTTAAACCATGAATCACAGTCGCAGGCCACTTAAAATGCACTTCCGACAAGCCGCCGGGAAGACACATATATCGAAACACCTGCAAGCTGAACAAGGGCAGGATTATCATTAACATTGCTTTAGCCACAGCATGAGAAAATGCTGTAATATCCGCCATAGCGGATAATTGCCAGCCTGCCAGCCACAATAAAACTGGCACAGGTGTGGCCAGTAATAAGGTATAAAAGATGGCTTTCCAGGTATGTAGCAGGCTATCCGTACTAATTTTTTTGGTTTTTTGTCCAATATTAAACAGTAGTTCTTTTATCCGCTTTCTTTTTATCAATACGAAGAAAATAAGCAATACACCGGGAATAATCTCGCCTGAGGATTGAGCCATATGCACAAAATCATTTACAAATCCAATCCATCTGGAAGGTGATAAAAAAAAGCTGACCTGTTCAGGGATAATTTTAAAATTTTGATAACCCAATATTCTTGCATTGCGCAGCCAGAACAGGTGTTCATCCAGTAATTCTGAATAGCTGGCAGCCACCTGTAATAATTTCTTCTCGGCAAAATCCAGATTACCAATGGCTTGTAAGTAACTTTCATCAATATTAATCACTTTTTCCAGTAATTCACGACGAGTTGTTAGCAGTACCTTCAAGTCCTCCTGGATCTCTACCTGTTTATCAGGAGCAATATCTGCCATTAATTGCTTAAGATATTGCTCCTTGTGTTTTATTGCACTGAACTCTTCCTGATAGTGAATATGATCCAGACTGTATTGAGCCAATTGGCGCTGTCTTTTTTTCATATTTTTTTGATAAACTTTTCTATCCGGTAAAGCTTTTTTATGTTCTAAAAGTACTTGACCCAGAATTTGACTTAGTCCGGCGATTTCCAATTTCCTTTTGGTACTGGCCTGTTCTTGTGTAAGTCGCCTGACCTCTTTATTTACCTCATCGTCGCCTAATTCAATACCACCGAGTTCATTAGCTTTATTGGTAATGTCTTCACTTAGATGGCTGTTTGATTTAGCCAACGACAGGACTAAAGGATGTTTACCTTGTGCCTGGATTTGCTCCTCACGAGTAATTTCCTGGGTTTTCTGAATTTCAGAACTGCGCTTGAGATCAACTTGTTGCTCCAGAAAACGAACCCGTGTGTTGATTTTTTTTAAAGAATGATCGGACAGCTCTTTTTTTACTGTTAGCAATTTCACACGTACCGACTGGCTTAATAATTGCTGATCCAGCCTTTTGATTTCACTACGCAAAGCAGCAATATGGGTATCCAGTAGCCATTGCTGTGCCTTTTTTTGTTCTGCCGCACCATCCGCAGGAGGATGTTTTTTGTCTTCGAGCAGTTGCTCAAGCATCAGGTTGGCTTTAATAAGTCGTTTTCTGATCTCGGGAGCGCTTTCTGTTTCAGTAACCAGAGTTTGACGGATATCAGAGTTTTTTGCCTCCACCGCCGCCAGGTTGGCAGATTCTAAATCCAATTGTTGTTTCAGTTCAAGCATAGAAACATTCTGTACTAACTCTGGTATAAGCTCAACTTGTAATCCGGATGCTTTATCTTTTTCCTGTTGCTGTTGCTGCTCCAGATTTTCAAGCTGTTTTTTTAGTGCCTTAATCTCCTCAGGTGCCTGTTTTCTTGCCTCAGCATAGGCCATGCTTTGCTGGTTATTTATACTGATTGAATCAAGATAATCCAGAGTTTTAGCATAGCTTGCCAATAAAAGTTTCCTGGTTTCATCATCCAGATCTTTAGCCTCTTCAATAGCCTTGACTCTTTTCTGGACCGTTGCTTCGTCCACAAATCCTGTAGCAGCAGAAAATACAGGGTTAAATAAAAATAAGGTGCTAAATAAACAGAGAACGAATGGGAAATTAAATTTCATAGAAGACAGTACCAGGGCGTAATATGAGATTTAAATTATACTACGGTATGCAGAGAGAGAGTACAAGAAGGGAAGGCGTTACCTTAAGGCTGCCCTAAGGGACTAAAAACTGGATTTACGCGATAACGGCATGCGACAGCGGTGATCAATTTGCCATTACTGCGCTAACTCCGGGAATTTAATGACGCGCAGATTAATAATCCTAACCCGGACGAGCTGGATAAGTCTCTTAGCCCTAAACCCCGCCGCTGTGCACTACTTCGTAGTAAATTTTTTCCAGCTCGTTTTTATGCTGGGTTTCTTCCTGGGCCAGGAAAGTGAATAAATCTCTCATCGGCCCCTGAGGAGCACTCTCGGCCAGCGCATGGTACTGATCCATGGCCGCCTGCTCCCGGCCCAGGGCGTATTGTAATATCGTCTGATCATCCGGATGATCGCCCAGATCCGGCAGCTGAATGCAGTCGGAAAAGCGCTGATTGCTTGGGGGCGTAGCGATTTCCAGGACGATCTGTGCCTCAATGTCAGGATTGTTGGACAGTTCGGTGAACAGATCGTAGTGATGCTGCTCTTCCACCACCAGCTCTTCCACCAGGTAACGGATCCGTTTGCTGACCTTTGGGACCAGGTCTGCGTAAAAGTCCCGGGCCGTGCGTTCAAATTCCGTGGCCTGAGCGAAAATGTCTTTTAAGGTCGTGCAGGCCTGTAATTTTTCTTTGCCCGTCAGGGAGCCTTCTGCTTCATCTGTCATGCGCTTCACTCTGTGTTGTCATCATTAAATACTCATGGATGCTGTCCGCCACCCGGTGCCCATCGGCCACGGCATGTACCACATCCGGGCCGTTCACACAATCCCCGGCGGGCCATAACCAGGGAACGGACGTGCGCCCGTCGGGGGTGATTTTCAGGTGTCCGCGCTGCCACTCCAGCTGCTCGGTTAACGACTCGCCCAGTAATTCCATTTCAGCTACTTGACCAATGGCTTCAATAACCATGTCCGCCGCATGGATCTGTTCGTTTTCAATCTCGATCGCCTGCGGTCCGCGTGCCGGAAGGATGGTAATGCCTTCTTCCAGCGCTTAATAAACTGCCTGGAGCCAGGATCAGGCCATTGAGCAGGGTTAATTTTTTAGCACTGAGCGCTGAGACGATCAGGGAGACCACACACCCGCCCAGAAGCTCATCACCACTTAATGTCCCTGTTAGCAGTAACCAGAGTAAAAAACAGATAACAAAGGTCAGGATGTAAGGTGCTGAAGAAAGATCCTTTATAAAGGATTATGTCCCCTTATATTCAAATTAACAGGCTCACGCGTACTAAAATTATAAGAGTACAATATTACAGGATTATTACAAGTTACATCATAATAATCCTTTTATTTTATTTCAGCAGAGCTGCTAAAGTTTGCAGTCCATTGCTTTAACCTACTGTAATTTAATCTGTCTTTCCCTGGATAACTCTCTGCTATATTCAGGTTTTTTTCTGATCAGGTGCTACCAGACGAAATGGTTGTTCAAGCCCCTGAATCACATTCTCATCTCGCTTATAAAGATCATTATAGAAAATAACCTGCCCGTTAGCATCCATTCTGGTCGTAAAATAAAGTAATAACACCGGCACAGTTTGCGGCAAGCTAACATTTTGTAACTTTTCTGAATCCAGAATTTCTTTAAAACGAGTCTGGTTCCATTTCGCCTTGTCTTTCAATAACAACTCAACCAGCTCAAAAGGTTTTTCTACCCGAATACAGCCTGAGCTGAATGCCCGCTCTGCCCGATTAAACTTGCTTTTGCTGGGTGTATCATGAAGATAAACCTGATGTTTGTTGGGAAACATAATTTTAACCCGCCCCAGTGCATTTGCAGGTCCAGGCTCCTGTCGGATCATATAAGGAAAGTTTTTTGCGCTCATGGAAGACCAGTTGATTGTGGACGGATCGATAATATTCCCTTTTAAATCAATCACGTTCATATTCTTTTTTTGTAAATAAGCGCGATCTTTTTTTATTTTAGGCAGAACATCTTTTTTCAGGATGGTGGGTGGTACAGTCCATGTTGGATTAAAAACCAGATATTTTATATTATCTCTAAAAACAGGTGTTTTTCGATAATCCTTACCCACCTGAACCCGTGATTCCCAGGCCACATTTTTATCTTTCACATAATACACTCGATAGCCGGCAATATTAACCAGCACATATTCATCACCCAGGTTGTGATGCACCCAGCGGACCCGTTCCAGATTTGCCCTGATTTGATCAATACGTTGCTCAACCATGACATTCATCCGTCCCAGAGTTCCTTTACCAATGACCCCATCGACTTCCAGTTGGTGGCGCTGCTGGAAATGCTTGACACCTGCTTCAACTTCAGCGGTATAGTTAAAATTGTTTTCGTCAATAGTTGTTTCTGCCAGATCGCCGCTTGCCTGCAATCGAGCTATAATAAGAGGCAAGCGTGAATCCTGCATACCGGGTTTAATAACAGGACCCGGTGGAACAGGTTTCCAGCCACCTGAATTCTGAATCCGGCGATAGTGTGCCAATGCCTTGACCAGCCCCTGATAAAACGGTCCAAGCTGAATATTTTGATCCAGGAATTTTTTTAAATTCTGCTCTGAATGCAGAGTATAATGCAATTTTGCCACCGGATCTGAAGTCAAAAATTCGCGACTAAAATTCCAGTCCGGATCGAGATTTCCAGGCACGACCTTGCCATAGGACAGATGATACACAAGCCGAACCAGAGCATCGGTCAATAAAACATCCAGTTGCGCCCGCTGTGCGTCAGTACCCTTTAAACCATCAACCATTCGCGCCTTGAGCTCCACATAATGATAGTCATCCGGAATAAGGCCCAGATTTATGCTGTTCTCAATCGCCCCGAGTAATAAATCTACCATCGACTCCTGTTTCCAGAACAGTTGATAATCATTGTGCTGGTAAACATTGCGCACCAGCTGAGCTGCTACAATTTCACTCTGGCCAATAATAAGCCTGGCATTCTTATTATTTTCCAATTCACCTCGCAGCAGTTCCTGCACAGATGTCTGAACACCCGCCAGGCTTATAGCTGGTAAAAAAACAATATTTAATAGTAAAAGAAACACTAGTAGTAATTTTTTCAAATCAGGGATCTCCTTATAAAGATAATGAATACACAATTCAGTTCACACTTTTTTAAACTAATTTCACAATTTGTTGTCGAATCAGTCTAATATTTCCTATAATTGCAGAATCATGCCAAGAATTACAGAACTATGTCAAGACAAATAACTCCCACTAAAATTCAGCACTCCAGACGTCAATTTATGACTGGTCTATTGACCTTGCCTCTGGTGAGCAATGCTGTTGCAAAAAGAACATCACAAGTCAGCGCTCGTGAGCTTTCTTTATATCATACCCACACGGGGGAAGAACTATCCATTGTTTATCATGATGGTGTATCTCATATGTCGTCCGCTTTACAAAGCATTAATCAGTTTTTAAGTGATTTCAGAACCGGAGAGATACACCCCATTGATACCCGCCTGCTGGATGCACTCTATCTGCTGCAACAAAAAAGCAAAGCTGAAAACCGATTTGAAATAATTTCTGCCTATCGTTCGCCCAAAACCAATGCCCAGCTAAGAAGCAAAAGTCATGGAGTCGCCAAACGCAGTTTACACATGCAGGGCAAAGCCATTGATATACGCTTAGAGGGGATCAAAACAAAAACATTACGCGATACGGCCATCGCCATGAAGATTGGCGGTGTCGGTTATTATCACCGCTCTGATTTTATCCATCTGGATACTGGCCGGGTCCGCTACTGGTAAACAATCAACAAAGAAATTAACGCCTGAAACACTCTGTAAACCGGGCTGGGAATATCCTGTAAGTATAGTATTACAAGACTCGGAAATTTTCATTTTCCTTGCCTAAGGTTCATAATTGAGCTACGAGTGTTTCTATTGTAGTAAAGGGGTTAACAATGGCCAGTCAAGTCTCCCACATAAATCAGCTGTCTCAGATAAACCCCGAATTTTTAAAAAATGCCGAATTTATCCAGTACGGTAAAACCTTATTTATCAAACTGCCCAACGAAAAATTACTGGTCATAAAAGACTATTTTGCCAATGCAACGGACAGCGCTGAAAAATCTGAGCTCCCTGCAGTAATTGAATCAGGTCATCCGCCAGCAGCCACCAATGCTTTAGGCTTGCCGGAGGATTTAATCTACAATTCCCAAATTTATAATTCTGAGGCATTTTCTGATAATTTATTAGTTAATAATATCACAGCAGCTGCTTCACTATTTAATTTCACGCCTGATAAACTCATTTTTATGGACACCGGCGAATTTAAAGAATTCGCGCTCGCCAATGATTTAACGGACACTCTGTCCGATCTTGACGGGTTAATTTTGACTCAATTTGAAAGCGCCATTGCTGACACAGTTTCCGGTGAAGCTGAAATTTCTGGACTCTCTTTCCTTGATACTGAGTTACTGGCAGAGATCCTTAACATCAGTGATGATCTGCAATCCTTTGAACAGGAGCTGACTGTCGCCAGCATTGGCCCAATTTCCGGCCGCAGGACTGATAATACAGATTCATACACCCGGGCTGATTTATCATCTGACAGTTTCAATGCTGATTCCGGGACTGACTCAGCGGAATTATATGCACCACCTGGAGATTCCTATTCTGGTGAGTTAGCCGGTGATCCTCCTCAACCACCGGTAGTTGCACCGGTTAATGTTGACCGAATGGCTGATAGCCTTGGCACACTCAATGCCAACCTCAACTCTTTAAATTCTGCAAATATTGAACAGGGTACCCTCCTTCCGACGAGCGACGTTGATGGTATTAATGGCCTGGGCGGCGATAATGGCGGTTTAGGCCCGTTAGGCAGCGGCTTTTCATCCGACAGCATTAATGGCGCTTTAGGATCTGACACACCGCAATCATTAGCACCGCCGGCAGATGCATTTGCCGGTAGCCCCGTATTACCCGAAATTATTCCTCATACCATCAATTTTGATGGCCAGCTGAATTTGTCCTATAAAGATATACAGTGGGATGTCCTGACTCACCTTAACGATGCCAATATTGCCGGCGGTCAAAAATTCGGTGATGGCCAGGGCAAGATTTTATTTAATGCCACCAGTGCCGACACTCCACTCAACGGCGACCTGCTGGTGTTCAGCGATGCCAGTGATTTTTTACATTCCTACAGTCAATTTGGATTATCCACCTCAGGGGGATCATCCGTTACCTTTTCCTACGCTAAATTATTCGACTTTACTGACATTACTGCTGCCACAACCTTCACTTTAAATTATACCCTGGCAGGCGCGCAATCCATCAGTTTTGAATTGAATGAACCAATAATCACCGGCCAGGACGTTGTCGACCAGATTAATTACCACCTGGGTGTGACCGCGCTTGCCAATGACGCCACCCTCAGCGGCGCTGATGCCTTCAGCCGTTCAGCTGATGGTTTTAAAGCTGTGTCTGGGATGGTGAGTCCATTGGTATCGCCAATTATGATAATGTCTCCATTACCAGTGCTTCACTGGCGGGTGCCGGCGGCTCTCCGACGTATGGCAGCTATAGCGACTTTTCATCGCTACTTATCTTTGACGGCGATGGATCCGGCATTTTGCCCGGAGGTAATACAAACTATTTTGAGCCAGGTCATCTGCGCGCTGCCGAGTATTATATTATTTATAATACCAACCTGTCCCGCTACGAAATTGCTGGCGCCAGTTTTACAGATGAACAATTTGCAGTCAGCGGCGCCAATAACCCCGATTTTGTCAGCATTAATACCGGGGAATATGATGTTGACACCCTGAGCTTTTATTTACCGTCCGGTGACACGGACCTGCCCGGCGACCCCAATAATGCCACCGATCCGACCGGTTTTGGAGATGGGGATGGCGATTATGATCTGGTCACCCAGAATGCCTACACAAAAATTGATAATATTGAAATCCTTGAAGCCCGTAATTACGGCACCAATACGATTGCGTTGAGCCAGACGGCCCTGAAATCCGCTGCCGAAGAAATGAAATGGGTGGATCTCAATGGCAATGGGGCTATTGATCCGGCCAGCGAACGCTTTATCGCCACACACTCCATGCACTGGACGATTTCGGTAGCCGGTGATCCGGCTGACAGCGTCACCTTGTCCGATGAAACTACCTGGCGCTATAATGGCATTGTCGATATCACTGCACTAGTGGTTGACAACTGGATAGATGATGGCGGCATCTGGAAAACCGTCACAGAATACAATAGTGAGAATAATCCCGATTCAGACATTCCGGCAACCTTCAACATCGATTCAACCCGTGATGCCTACGGCAATATTCTCTACCAGTATCAAGCCACTAATGGCGGTGACACCTATTATCTGAATGTCTCAGCCGATATTCTTGACCATCCGGACTGGTATTACAGCGGCACCGCAGGCAATGATGCGCTGGAATTACCCGACACCCAGTTCGGCAGTGTCGATTTTGCTGCCGGCACCGACACCCTGGAACTGTTCAGCGGCCTGGCCGGCAAAACCCAGGATTTCACCGGTGAAGGCGGTGACCTTGCCAATGTCGA
>RCNG010001683.1_pt1 | contig 11021 bp, 9 predicted proteins | sample 2041371 | NCBI WGS metagenome assembly RCNG01 (sample SAMN09708227, study PRJNA481090) | Marine sediment metagenome, whole genome shotgun sequencing project. | biome: marine sediment; feature: ocean; material: sediment; isolation source: Sewage treatment plant 1 marine sediment (STP1) ... | reverse complement strand
GCGCCGCGCCCACGATCTGTCGCCCCTTCAGGGCTAGCTCAATTGAGACTTCGAATTCCTGGGGCTCACGCCCCAGGCTAGGAATCTGTCGCCGCTTTGCGGCTTGATCGATCGGCGTCCTGCCCTGCTCGTGGAGCTCACGCCCGATGCTATATATCTGTCGCCGCTCCGGGCCTTTTACCGGCCACACGCTGGCGGAGGATTGTGGCGTAGCCGTCTTGGCCGCAAATCCTCACCCACCCGGTTTTCTTGAACCGCAAAGGCGCAAAGATCGCCAAGAAAATTATTTTAGGGAGTTTAAACAGTCTTTGTGCCGTCTTACCGTTCTTTGCGTTCCTGGCGGTTCAATCAAAGGTCTCGACGTTCTGACCACGGGGCTAGCTCTACGCGCGGTTTGCGCCGTCCTTCAAAGGTGATGACGCGTGCCGGTAAACCGGGATCGGTGCTCTTGCCCGAAGCGAGGATGCAGGGGATGTCGTACTTTTTGGTGAAGACGTGGCCGTCGAAGGGCTCTGAGAAGTCCACGTGGCGGTGCTCGTGTCCGAAGAGGAGCACATCGACACGCCCCGAGAGCAGGTGCATGAGGTCGGCGCCATCCTTGAGACGGTGGCCGAACCACTCCTTGGCCTGCTTGAAGAACGGGTCGTCCGGGAAGAGAAAGGGGTGGTGGTGGACCGCGACGACGATCTTGTGGCTCTTTTTTCGTTCGTCGCGAAGGGTGGTGATGAGCTCGCCGACCTCGTCCAGCTGCCGGTTGCCAAGCTCGCCATCGGCCAGCAGTCCGTCCCAAAATCCGGTCTCGGACTGCATCGAATTGAGGGTGATGACCGAGACATCATCATCGGCGTAGGGCACGTCCGGATAGGTGACCCGGGTCTCGATCCCGAGCAGATACTTCTTGAAGAGCTTGAAGCGCTTCTCCTGGGCGTGGCTGCCGTTCCACCCGTAGTCGTGGTTGCCCGGTAGCGGCTCGACCTGGAACCCGGCCTGGTGCAGCGGGCGGAGGACGCGGCGAGCCTCGATGAACTCGACCTCGCGGCCGTCGTCGACGATGTCGCCGGTAATTAGCACCAGCGGCTTATCAACATCGTCGCCCCACTCGCGCCGGATCAGACGGACGAGCTTCTCCGTCTGCCGCCACTCGTCGACGTCGGTTTCCTCCTTGCCGATGTGGAGGTCGCTGATGTGCAGGATCTTCATCGTTCCCCCTACCAATATCGCGCGCCCCACGCCCGTTGACAATCGAAACGATGCCACACGTCGACTGGGAGCCCAGTGGGGGCGGCATGAATGCCGCCCCCACGGATAGAACCAGGCGAGACCCGGAGCACGAGACCGGCATTCCTAATTCCGAATTCCAAATTCCGAATTCACCCTGCTATCCTCCCCGACCGGAGCGACACTGTGACCCATCCATTCCGATTACCCCACCGCGATGATCTCCAGGCCATGCTGCGGCTGGCGGTGCCGATCGTCGTGGTCCAGGTCGGGATGATGCTGCTGGGCGTGGTCGACACCATGGTCGTCGGCCGGCTGTCGTCCGAAGCACTGGCCGCGGTCGCCCTCGGTCACGTGATGATCGTCGCCGTCTCGTCCTTTGGCATCGGCATGCTGCTGGCCCTCGATCCGTTGGTCGCGCAAGCGGTCGGCGCCCGCGACACGACCGCGGTTCGTCGCTCGGTCCAGCGCGGTCTCCTGATTGCCCTCGGTCTGATGGTTCCGAGCATCCTGTTGTTGCTCCCCAGCGAGACGGTCCTCGGTTTTTTCCGCCAGCCATCAGAGATAGTGCCGATTGCCGCCAACTACATCCGCATCTGCATCCCCGGTCTGCTGCCGTTCTACGGTTTCGTCGTCCTCCGCCAGTCACTGCAGGCGATGGGGAGGATGCGTTCGATCGTCCTGACTATCGTCGTCGTCAATCTCTTCAACCTGTTTGCCGACTGGGCTCTGGTCTTTGGCGTAGGACCGGTACCCCGGCTGGGGCCGATGGGATCGGCGTGGGCGACGACCGCTGCACGGACCCTCCTCTTCATGGTCCTGTTCGTGGTCGCTCACAAGGAGCTCGGACCCCTGCTGAGCCGTCTGGATCGCGAAGCGTTCCGCATCCGGCCTCTGTGGCGCGTCATCCGTCTCGGAACGCCCATCGGCTTTCAGGTACAGCTCGAGATCATCGCCTTCGCCGTCATCGCCCTGCTGATGGGCGGTTTCGGCACCCTGCAGATGGCTTCCCACCAGGTGGCCATCAACCTCGCCTCGCTGACCTTCATGGTGCCGCTCGGGGTCGGTTCGGCGGCGGCGATTCGCGTCGGCCAGGCGATCGGCGCCGGTGACAGCAACGGCGCGCGCCGCGCAGCCGCTGCGAGCGTCATCATCGGCGCCGGATTCATGTCGTTGATGGCGGCGCTCTTCATCGGCGCGCCCCGGCTCCTGGCCACGGCATACACATCGGTTGAAGAGGTGGTGGCGCTCGCGGCGTTGCTGATTCCGATCGCCGGCTACTTCCAGATCTTCGACGGCCTCCAGGTTGTCTCGGCCGGAGTACTGCGCGGAGCGGGCGACACCCGCATGCCGCTGGTCGCCAACATCCTCGGCTTCTGGTTCGTAGGTCTCCCGACCAGCCTGCTCCTGGGATTTCGACTCGGATTCGGACCCCAGGGTCTGTGGTGGGGATTCGTCGCGGGCCTCGGCGCGGTGGCGGTCTTTCTGCTCGCCCGAATCGCCTGGAAGTTCCGCGGCGACATCTCGCGCATCGAGGTGGAGTGAGGACGTGACACGTTTAACGTTTGAACGTTCAACGTTCTAGTTTTGGCTACCTGGAGAGCGCCGTGAGCACCAGGCCGAAGGACGGCGCCTTTTCGCGGTAGAGCAGGAGCTTTTCCGCGTCCGGCGGTTGAGTCCGATCGACACCCTTGAGCGGCACATCCTCGAAGAGGTCGTACGACAGGAGGTAGGCCTTCGCCGCCTGGTAGTAGGGCAAGGCTGCGAGGATTGGTCGACCCAGGCTGCGAAAGCTCTCGGGCATCTTATCCTTGAGAGTCTGGTGGAGGGCGAGGAGGGCGAAGACCTCGCCGATGTTGGCCACCCGAAACTCGTACGGGTGGTGGCGGGCCGCGACCGCGTCCAGCTCCGCCTCCTCACCCTGGTCGTTCATGATGTCGAGGATCCGCTCGGTAATCTCGTCGTCGGCGCGCCCCTTGGCGACGCGGGTGAGATCGGCAAAGCTCGGTGTACCGCCACCGACGGTGTAGGGGATGAGGTCTTCGGCCGTCGTGTGATAGAGCAGACGCGAGCCCCCGCGCAGCGATCCCATGATATCGAGCAATCGCCGATATGGCGCGGCGGCCTTGCTGCCGTCGTCCTTGGCGTCGACTCCACTCGGCACGTCCAGATAGAGGTGCTCAGCCGCGTTGAGGATTTCCAGGTACCTGCCGGCGATCTGAGTGAAGTTGCGGCAGAACGCCTCGAAGTGCTCGCCGGGCAATCGCACGCCAAAGAGATCGAACGCGGGCACCGAACCCGCCAGCTCCGACATACTGCGATCGATATCCTCTGGGAGCCCCACATACGCCTGCCTCTTCTCGACCGTGGGCGCCGAGATCTCACCCTTCAGCTTCTTGATCTCGAAGCCGAGGTCGAAGCTCTGCCGGCGCAGCTTGAGAAGCTGTTCGGCGAGGCTGAGGCGGGTGTCGAGCTCACGCAGGAAGGCTTCCAGCAACAGCTGACCCTCAGGCGCCAGTGGCGCCAGGGTGGCGAGGACCACGGCGCCGATGGGCACCGGGCTGTCGACGATCATCGGCTGCGCATACACGAATCGGTCCCCAACCTGTACCGGTCCGAGGAGATCATCGGCAAAGGTGTCGAGGGCCTCGCGGCCGGCGCTCGCCAATGCGTCGTCGAGGGTGGCGTCGCCGCTCAGCGGCATCTCGCTGCCTGCGACCGAGACGATGGCGGCGTAGTCGGCGCCGAGGAGGCGCTCGAGGATCGCCGCCGACAGGTCGCGGGCGAAACCGATCTCGGTGCCACCAAAGCTCTCCCCACGTTCGAAAACCTTGCGGTCCCACACCGAGTCGATGGCCCCGGCGGCGATGTTGAGGAGGGCGTGGTCGGCGTCAGCGAGACCGGAGGTCGCCGCTTCCGCCTCCCCCCAATGGCTGTCGATCTCTGTGATGCGTTCACGGGTCATCGGTCACACCTCCATGCCGGAAACCGGCGTCGTACCGAATCTCTGGAGGGAACTACTCACGCATCAAGATCAGAGCTCTTCGCACCAGGGCGAAGTGCTCCTGCACCCAGGCCTCGATGTTGTGGAGCTCGTCCGGCGTTATGGCCATTCGGTTGGCAACCGCATTGACCAGCGATTCCTCGTCAACCGAAAAGCTGGTGTCCGAGTAGCCGAGGCCGATAAGCTCGAGCAGGGCCGCGATCTTCGAGCGTCTTTCCTTGAACACGCCGGCCAGCTCGTCCACCGTACGGCCCCCACCCACGGCATCGGCCAATCCCATCTCGGCCTTGAGGGAGGCGACCGCCGCCGCCTCACGACCGACCACCAGACCGTCGGCCTCGATCATCTGCTCCGCCAGCTCGGCGAAGGCACGCTTTTCGTCGTCATCGAGTAGGTTTAAATACACCGCGGCTCTCCTTTCGCGAGTCGATGTCATAAGCATAACAGCGCACGAATTAGGAATTAGGAATTAGGAGTTAGGAATGCCGCCCACCCGGCTATTGAATTCTCAGTTCTTAATTCTCAATTCCCACCCTCCAACCCCTTGGATCGGGTCTCGACGGCGATCAATTCAAAATTGAGAATTGAGAATTGAGAATTTCAGGTGGCTGGGTGGGACGTTCAAACGTTCAACGTTCTAACGTTCAAACGTTCAAACGCCGCTCCTGCCATGCCAACCAGCCTCGGAGGGCCATCGCCTTGAGCGGGCCGGAGCGACTCGCGGTTCGCTGCACGCTCCAGTCGATAATATTCCGCGGCGGGGTCGTCCGCTCGGGCTCGGGCCGGGGCACGAGCTGCATGGCCTCGCTCGGGCAGGTCTCGATGCACACGCCGCAGCCGATGCAGCGTTCGCCGATGACCTCATAAGCCCCGTCAGCGGTCTCCGCGACCGCCTCCACCGGACAGCGCTCGTTGGCGCACACCCCGCACTCCTCGCAGATTTCCTCGTCGATCACCGCCTCCCAGTTGCTGCGCACGAGACCGTTGGGCGCATGGTATTCGGTGAGCAGACGCAGAAACCCGCAGCAGCACGAGCAGCAGTTGCAGACAAACATCTGGTCGTGTTCGAAGTTGTAGGTGCAGTGAACGAGGCCTTCCTTTTCGGCGGACTCGAGGACCGCGAGCGCTTCGTCACGGGTGATCGTGCGGCCGCTGACCGGTGATCGTTCGTATGCGTCCTCCTCCCGGGAGAAGGCGAGACAGGTCTCAAGCGTGTGCGAGCAGGGCTGATCCTGGAGCGCTTTCTCGACCCGGCAGATGCAGTCCATGACCCGGAAAGAGCGGGCTTCTTCGATCATCGACCGGGTGTCCTCATACGCGAGCACGGTTGCGCGGCTGTCAAGACGCTGGTGGACCGGCACGACGCGGGCGAGCGGCGGCCCGGCGCCGCCGAGGGTCATCGCCAGATTCGGCGCATACTCCTCACAGAGCTCCGCCAGCTCGCGGTCCATCCGCGATAGCTGGAACTCGAAGATACCGACAACAAACGGCATCAGGGCATAGCGTTGTTTGCCCTTGAGCTTGAAGGAGCCGATCTGGCCGCGTTCCGCCATGCCGTCGAGCACCGCAAGTATCTCATCCTCGGAGCGACCGAGCCGCTGGGCGATTCGCTCGGCCGTTTCTGGCATGGGTTTTATGCGGAGGGCCATCTCGGCGTCCTCGGGGGCGAAGATCTTGCGCAAGATCTTGAGCTCGACCCCGCTCTCGGTGGCCGGAAAGCCCTGAGGCAATTTGTCGAGCTTTTTCGCGAGACGTTTGTAGACATCGGTCATCGTGACCCTCCAAGTGGTTCCAATATACCGTTCTCACGCCAAGTTTGTCTGTCGCCCGTTCCGGGCTTGATCGATTTGGATGGCGCCAATCCTGGGGCTCCACGCCCCAAGCTAAATGTCTTCCGCCGCTTCGCGGCTCAGAACAACAGTCCCGGGCAATTCACCCAGCGCCGGCTTGTCACGGCGTAGCCCGAAGGGCGAAGCCGGAAGGCGCGACAGATTCTTAGCCTGGGGCGTGAGCCCCAGGACTCCAGGGCCCCATCGCCGTCAGCCCTGAAGGGGCGACAGACATTCTGATTACAACAACTCGCGGAGTTTCGCGTAACCGGACCGGCTGACCGGCACCTTGGTGCCATCTTCGAGGATTGCGATGCGGCTGTCCTTGGCGTAGAGCTCGATGCTGCGCAGGCGGTCGATGTTGAGGATGAACGAGCGGTGGACGCGGATGAACCTTTTCCGATCGAGCCGCCCGTCGAGCGTCGACAGCCGTTGCGCCTTGAGGTGGCTTTCACCTCCGACATGGATAGCCACCGCGTCGTCCCGGGCCTCGATGTAGTCCACCGAGTCGGTCGGGATAACCCGCACATCGCTGCCGTCACGAACCAGGATGCGCTCGAGATCGCTTCCTTCCGGACGGGCCGACGCGACCAACTCGGCAAGCGGCGGCAACACATCGCCGCGGCCGATCCGTTCGCGCGCCCGTTCCAGGGCCTCGGTCAGCCGCTTGGCGCTGTATGGCTTGAGCAGATAGTCCACCGCATGTACCTCGAAGGCGCGCAGGGCGTGTTCGTCGTGGGCGGTGATGAAGATGATCGGGAGCTCCTGCTCGAGGAGCTCGACCACCTCGAAGCCGTCGAGCTTCGGCATCTGGATGTCGAGCAACAACAGATCCGGCTGGTGCTCGGCCACCGCCTTGACCGCTTCAAATCCGTTGCCGCACTCGGCGACAATCGAGACACCAGGTGTGTCTTTGAGGTACTCGTGGAGCAACCGGCGTGCCGGCGCCTCGTCGTCGATTATGATCACCCGCAGCGCGTCACTCATCTGTCGTACCTTTCTCTCCCCGCAGGGTGACCGGAAGAACGACCTCCGCCCTGTAGATCTCCCCCGATCTGCCGCTCCGGAGCCGGGACGCGTCGCCAAAGACATTTTCGAGCCGATGGCGGACATTGGCGAGCCCGACGCCAGCCCCCGATCGCGAGGTGCTTTCACGGTCGACCGGGTTCTCCACCCACATTGTCAAGAGTTCGTCGCTGCAGCGGGCGCCGATCCGAATCTCGCCGCCCTCGACCAGCCCGGCGATACCGTGCTTGAGGGCGTTCTCGACCAGCGGTTGCAGGATTAATGGCGGCACCGCAATGGCCAGGCAACTGTCGTCGATCTGCTCCAACACCCGCAACCGATCACCATAGCGGACCGACTCCACCCTCAGGAATCGCCGCACCTGCGCCAGCTCCTCCTCGAGCGGCTGCAGATCCGAACTGCCTTCCTTGAGGGTCCCCCGGAGATAATCGCCGAGCTGGATGCACATATCGCGCGCACCCGCCGGGTCGGTCGCAGTCAGCGATGCGACCGAGTTGAGGCTGTTGAAGAGAAAGTGCGGGTTGAGCTGCGCCTTGAGCGCCAGCAGCTCGGCATCGCGGGCGGCGACCTCCGCCTCGAAGGCACGCCGTTCGGCGGCGCGCGAGGCCTCCGCGGCCGCAAACAGATAGTGAATGGTGACCGAGAGCAGGTAGAGCAGGAGGCCGGCGATGAAGATGATTCCGGTGTGCTCGGCCGTGAGGTCGGCCTTTCCAGCGTACAGCGTTGATCGATCGAAACCCTCGGCCAGCGTCCACGCCATCCCGACCCATAGCAGCGCCGACAGCGCGGCGGCAGCGAGATGTGTCACCAGCGCCATCTCGGGTCGTCCGCCGCCCAGCGGCATGGCCCGGCACGGGTACCAGGCGGACAGACAGAGGAACGCGAAGACCACCACCATCGGGAAGATCAAGAGCAGCGACTGCCGCCAACCGCCCCAACCGGTCATCACCATCGCCACGGTCAGCAGCGCGACCACCGGCAGCCACGCCACCAGATAGAGGGCAAGGTGGCGACGGTTCGCGAGGATGGGATGCACTCAAGCGACCTTTCGCCTAATTGGCAACAGCGATACAACCTTCAACCATTCGGGCCGCCCTCCATGTGCGGGCGGGACGCCCGCACCACAAGGAGGTGGAATGACAGCCTGTTGTGGTGCGGGCGTCCCGCCCGCACGTTCTCTGCCACCCACCCCTCCGGGTTCGTTCAATTCTTGATCTCCACTCCGCCCATGATGGCCATGCCGCTGATCACCAGAACCTTGCGGCTTTCTCCCTCGATAGTGCGGGTCGTGTCACTGTATCCACCGAGAAGGGCGAGGCCCTTGACCTGGACCTCCCAGTCGTCGGGCACCCGGATCTCGATGCCGCCCCAGAAGGCAAAGGTGTCGATCTCGGCCGGTCCGCCCTCGGACCCGCAGTCCCGGAGGTCGATCTCGCAACCGCCCATGATCGCGATCGCATCACCGCCCTGAAAGTCGGCGGCCGAGAGCCTGCGGTTCGCGCCGCCGAGGATCGCCGTCGCCTCGAAGACCCCCGTGTCCTCCCCGATCGTGACCCCCCTCCGGCGGAAGGGCTTCAGGATCAGACTCAGACCGGCGATGACCAGAATCACCGGCCACAGGTCCCAGATGTCGAAGCTGATGTAGCCGAGGTTGGAGAGCAGGATTATCACGCCAACGGCCACGAAGATGGACCCGGCCAGATAGCGGCGTGATCCCTCGGGCCGCAGGAAATGGCTGATGCCGACGAGAATCAACAGCACCGGCCAGTAGGCAAAGAGGTTCTCGCCGTCCATGATGCCGAAGTTGTCGAGCAGGAGGATCGCGCCGACAGCGAGGACGCCGATGCCGAGGATCGCGGTGCCGAATCCGCGCCTCCCACCCCGTCCGCCGATACCGAAGACAGCCACCTTGTAGTCGCTCTCACCGCAGGACACGTGTCGCCAGGAACCGCAATCTGGGCAACAAGTATCGCGCTCGCTCTGCGTATCACCGCTGCCCCGCCGCGCCGAGTCATCGTTTCTGCGTGTCATGTCGTCACTCCTTCCCGCTCAGATCAACGGCGTGGAACCGGTGCCCGACTCATGGTCGAACCCGCGCTCCAGCCGCCGCGTTCCGCGAAACACCAGGTTGGCGCCGAGGATCACGAGGACCACCGGCCACAGCACCCCGATGCCAACGGCGATCACGCCGAGGTTGTTGAGCAGTATGATCGCACCGACCGCGATCCATGACAGCCCCCAACCCAATTTTCGCACCGATGACGGTCCCACGAGGTGACTGACCCCGAGGACGATCAGCAGCACCGGCCAGTAGGGTAGGAGCACGCCGCCGTCGATCACGCCGAAGTTGTCGAGAATCAGAGTCACACCGAGGGCAAAGACCCCTAGGCCGAGGACAAACGCGCCCCACAGGCTCTGGCGGCCGTCGCAGAACTCGCAACCGTTCATTCTGTGATGGTGATGGAATGTCATTTCCGGCTCCTTCCGCTCTTCGGTATCCAGCATGGGTCCCATTTCAGCCCGAGTCACGGGCCATTCGGTGAGCGGTGGTCTGAGCCCGGTGAGTGGTGGCGGCGGATGATCCAGGTTAAGATCCTCGATTCAATCCGCTGATCCAGACAGCGTGGCAGCGGAGCTTCAGAGGAGGGCGCCACCATGAACGAACCGAGAATCGATCTACCGATCAGCGAGATGCCGCGGCAGTGGTACAACCTCCCCGCCGACCTGCCGCAACCGCCTCCTCCCCCGCTCGGACCCGACGGCAACCCGATCGGGCCGGACGACCTGGCACCGGTCTTCCCGATGAACCTCATCGAGCAGGAGGTCAGCACCGAGCGCTGGATCGACATCCCCGAGGGCATCCTCGAGATTTACGCCCGCTGGCGTCCCTCGCCGCTGCGCCGCGCCTACGCCCTCGAGCGTTACCTTGGGACGCCCGCGAAAATCTTCTTCAAGGACGAGAGCGTGTCGCCGGCGGGCAGCCACAAGCCCAACACCGCGGTCGCCCAGGCCTGGTACAACAAGGAGTTCGGCATCAAACGGCTGACCACCGAGACCGGCGCCGGCCAGTGGGGCTCGGCCCTGGCCTACGCCGGCCAGCTCCTCGGTCTCCAGGTCGACGTGTGGATGGTGCGGGTGAGCTTTGACCAGAAGCCCTTCCGCAAGACCATGATGGAGACCTGGGGCGCGCGTTGCGTGCCGTCGCCTTCTCCTGAAACCGAGGTCGGGCGTGCCATCCTCGAGGAGATGCCGGACACCCCCGGCAGCCTCGGCATCGCCATCTCGGAGGCCATCGAGGCCGCGGTGACCGACCCATCGAGCACCACCCGATACTCATTGGGGAGCGTCCTCAACCACGTCATGCTCCACCAGACCATCATCGGGCTCGAGGCCAAGAAACAGCTCGCGATCGCGGGCATCGACAAGCCGGACATCGTCATCGGCTGCGCCGGTGGCGGCTCGAACTTGGCTGGGCTCTCCTTCCCCTTCGTCGCCGACAAAATCAACGGCGCCGACATCGAGATCATCCCGGTCGAACCCGAGGCCTGCCCGACGCTCACCAAGGCCCCCTACGCTTACGACCACGGCGACACAGCAAAGATGACGCCTCTGCTTGCCATGTACTCGCTCGGCCACGCCTTCATTCCGCCCGCCATCCACGCGGGCGGGTTGCGCTACCACGGCATGTCGCCGCTGGTCTCGGCCTCGGTCAAGGCCGGTCTGATGTCGCCAGTCGCGTACCCGCAGCTTCAGTGTTACGAGGCGGCGTTGACCTTTGCCCGCACCGAGGGCATCATCCCGGCGCCCGAGACCAGCCACGCCATCGCGGCAACCATCGACGAGGCCAAGAAGGCCACCGAAGAGGGCAAGGAGAAGACCATCATCTTCAACTACTCGGGGCACGGCCTGATGGATCTCGCCGGATACCAGGCGTTCTTTGCCGG
>RCNG010001866.1_pt1 | contig 11024 bp, 8 predicted proteins | sample 2041371 | NCBI WGS metagenome assembly RCNG01 (sample SAMN09708227, study PRJNA481090) | Marine sediment metagenome, whole genome shotgun sequencing project. | biome: marine sediment; feature: ocean; material: sediment; isolation source: Sewage treatment plant 1 marine sediment (STP1) ... | reverse complement strand
GCGTCGTACAACTCGGGCGAAGGCAATGTCCGTCGTGCCGTTCGTCGCAACACGAGCGCGAACAAGCCGATCGACTTCTGGAACCTCAAACTCCCCAGAGAAACCAGCATGTACGTGCCAAAGTTACTGGCGCTGGTTGAGATCATCGCAGACCCTGCCAAGCACAACCTCACACTGCCGGTCGTCGTTGATGAGCCGCAATTCATGATCGCTGATATCGGCGGCCAGCTGGACCTCGCACTCGCTGCAGAATTAGCGGGCGTCGATGTCGACACGGTGTATCAATACAACCCGGGTTATAACCGCTGGTCAACTGATCCGTCGGGACCACACAGCCTGGTCATGCCAGTCGATGTCGCTGATGCTTTCGTTGCCGCGCTCGCTGAAGTGCCGAAATCAGAACGCGTGCGCTGGGCGCGACACAAAGTAAAAAACGGTGAAGCGATTTCGCAGATTGCCGAGAAATACAACACAACCGTATCGACGATTCGCGATTCGTGCGGCGAATAATCTCAAAGGCAACACGATTCGTGCCGGCCATCACCTGATGATCCCGGTGGCGACGAAACCCTTGAGTGCTTACAGCAAGAGTGCTGACGCGCGACTGGCCAAAACGCAGAACCGAACACGCAAAGGCAACAAACTCGAACACATCGTGCGAAGCGGTGAATCGTTCTGGACGATCAGTCAACGCTACAAGGTAACGACACGCCAGCTCGCTGCCTGGAACGGCATGGCACCGCGCGACACATTATCGGTTGGCAAGAAACTCGTCGTCTGGACGAATGGCAGCGTTGCAGCAGCACCTCGCACGTCACCGACGCAAGCGCTCGGCAACACGACTCGCAAACTCCGTTACACCGTCCGAAACGGCGACTCGCTGTACCTCATCGCGCGAAGATTCCGCGTCGGCATTGATCAGATTGCGCGCTGGAACAAGATCGACAGATCCAAGCTCCTGCAACCTGGGCAGAAGCTCACCATGTATGTGGATGTGACTGCGCAAAGCTCGTAGAAAAACTTGTCCCTGTAGGAGCTCGTCTTACGAGCGACAAATAGCCTGTAGGAGCTCGTCTTACGAGCGACCAATGTGGTGAAGCATCAATTTCAATGTAGAATGACGCCTGATTTTTCAATCGGGATAACACTATGGGCTTCATGGCCGGCAAAAAGGCACTGATCGTTGGTGTCGCAAGTGAGCGTTCAATCGCAGCAGGTATCGCCGAGGCATTCGCCCGTCAAGGTTGTGAAATCGCGTTCACGTACCAGAACGACAAACTCAAAAGCCGTGTTGAGAAGCTCTCCACTCGCCTGGGTCAGAACACTGACTTACTGTTCCCCTGCGATGTCACCTCAGACGACGAAATCGATGCCGTTTTCGCCGAACTCGGCAAATCATGGGATGGCCTCGATATTCTCGTCCATTCGGTGGGCTTTGCGCCACGTGAGCAGCTCGCCGGTGGCTTTGTTGAATCGATTACGCGTGAGGGCTTTGCCATCTCGCATGACATCTCCTCCTACAGCCTTGCAGCACTCGCCAAAGCCGGTCTGCCGATGATGGAAGGTCGCAATGGAGCGATCCTGACCCTGACTTACAACGCAGCCCTGCAGGTTGTGCCGAACTACAACGTCATGGGGCTTGCGAAGGCGAGTCTCGAGTCCTGTGTTCGCTTCCTGGCGGCCGATCTCGGTCCCAAGGGTATTCGCGTCAATGCGATCTCAGCGGGCGCTGTGAAGACGCTGGCTGCTGCTGGTATCGGCGGATTCCGCAAGATGCTGAACTACGCCGAGAAAGCCTCCCCGCTACGCCGTACTGTGACCATTGAAGAAGTCGGCAACGCGGCTGCGTTCCTGTGCTCCGATCTGGCCAGCGGCGTCACCGGCGAAACGACCTTTGTCGACGCCGGCGCCAACATCATGGGCATGGTCTTCGACGAGGACTAAAACAAACCGATATAAGGTGACAGTGACCTTATATCGGCCTTTAAGGTCACTGTCACCTTATATGCGTTCCTACAGCGCGACGTTTGTTTTCTCACCCTCGAGTCTTGCGACGATCGTCGCACAGCAGCAATCGCCCCAGACATTAATGCTCGTCCGACACATATCGAGAATGCGATCGAAGACCATCAGGACGCCGAGTGCTTCGATGGGAATACCGATCGCACCGAGAATGATCGCAATGGCCACCAGAGATGCGGATGGAACACCTGCCACACCGATCGATGTCATCAAGGCGATGGCGACGATGGTGAATTGCACACCGAAGGTCAGCTCAAGACCGTAAGCCTGCGCAAGAAACAATGCCGCCGCACACTCATACAATGCCGTGCCATTCATGTTGACTGTCGCGCCCAACGGCAAGACAAAGGCCGACACCTTGTTGGAGACGCCAATATTATCTTCGACGCTTTCCATCGTGATGGGTAATGTCGCTGATGACGACGCTGTCGAGAACGCCGTCAGCATAGCCTGAGAGGCACCTACCAGTGTCTTGAGTGGTTTCACCTTGCCGACAAATCGCAGCAAGAATAGCAATGTGCCGAATGCGTGAATCGCCAGCGCCAGCAACACGGCTATTGCGAACAGGGCCAGCGGCCCGGTCGCCTTGAGCCCGGCTTCCGCTATCACGGCGCCCACCAATCCAAACACTCCGATAGGGGCGAACGCCATGATGAACTCAGTCATCTTCATCATGACGTGGAAGACGCCATTCCAGAACTTGAACAAGGGCTCTGCAAAATCGTGCGCAAGATGCGTCATGAAATAGCCAAACAGGATTGCGAATACGATCAGACCGAGCATCTGTCCTTCCGCTGCCGCTTTGACTATGTTCGGCGGAAACATGCGAATAAATATTTCCGCAACGTCGCTGACACCTTTGTCACCGACCTTCGCCTGTACGTCTTCGACCGACGCGGTCAGAGATAGCGCCTCTTTGGCGGGCTCGCCGTCGATATAGCCAGGACCGATCGCGTTAATAACAAACATGCCGACAAGAATGGCTGCCAATGTCGTCGTCGCATAAAACAGCAAAGTCTTGCCGCCCAGCGCGCCGAGATTGCCGCCAGAACCGATACCCGCCACGCCGACGATGATCGACGACATGATCAGCGGCACGATGATCATCTTCAATGCATTAAGAAACATCTTGCCGATGAACTTGAGAACAGCGAGCACTTCGAGACCAAAGAACGCCGGTTGATTTCCCGTCGCCTCTTTGACACCGAACATCCAGAGACCAACAATAAACGCCAGAATAATGGCGATGAGTATCTGCCAATGCAGAGCAAGCTTGCGCATGTATCCCCTGTACGGCGCGATGCCGTGATGGTGTTCTTATGCGGGCCAGCTTACTGGAACGAGCCTTGTGCGGCCAGCGCGTCCTCGTTGATGATGACCTCGGCATTGGCTCTGAGCGCTTGAACAAAGCCAACAAAATCGCCGATTCCGTACTGATCGACGAGCTGATTTCTGCCAGCGTCGCGATCGGCAAGAGGAATAGACTCTGGCCGGCCCGGGATTACCGCGTCCAGGCTGTAGACGGTGTAGCCGCCCTCGCCATTTCGCGTGCTACCCAATGTCGGCTTGCCTTGTGCCGGCTTCATCGCCGTGAAGATCGCCACCGAAAGAAACTGATCCGCATCTTCCGCGTTGCGAGTAATGATCGACGATGGCAATGCTTCAGCACCAATCGTAGCCGCGGCCGCCGCAAAATCTGCCCCCGCATCAACCGCATCGAGCATTTGTTGCGCGCGCCGGGCCATCAGTTCTTCAGACTGATTCCGCCGAAGTTCGCCAGCAATCTGCACACGCACCTCTTCCAACGGCTGGCGAGTTGCCTCGTTGTGTTTTGATACTGAGATGACCACGGTCCGATCGATATCTATCTCAACCACTTCGGTCATCTGTGCGCCACTCAATACTCTCTCATCGAAAACGGCATCGACGGCAGCCTGATTACTTGCGAACGGCGCCACGCTGTCGCGTGCGAATGCCGCAACGCTCTGCACCTCACCACCGATCGCGTCAGCTAGTGTCTGGATATTGGTCGCATCAAAATGCGCGTCCGACAACTTCCGCTCGAGTGAGAGGAAAAGACCATCAGCTTCTTCGACCTGCAATTCTGTCAGGAGCGACGCACGAACCTGGTCAAACGGTAATGGACCGGATTCGAAAATCGTGTCGAGCCGAACGACGTGAAAGCCGAAGTCGCCTTTAACCGGCCCCTGGATTTCGCCTGCCAACATTGAGAAAACAGCTCCGCCAAGCGCGTCCGGCAATTGATCTTGAGTCAGTGAACCGAGATCGCCTCCGTTAGCCGACGACGAACTATCTTTCGAGTATTGACGTGCCAGTTCTTCGAACGACTCGCCCGAACGAACACGGGTAAGTACTTCGTTGGCCACCGCTTCCGCGCCCGCCTCGTCATCATCAAACAGAATGAGGATGTGCCGAGCTTGACGCTGTTCGTCCTGCAGGTAGCGATCCTTGTTCAGGTCGTAATATTCCAACAGCTCTTGTTCGGTCACATCGACGTCAGCGGCAACCGCGCCGCGAGCAATTTCGACGTACTCGATGTCTGCTGTCTCGGGAAGATTGTATAGCGCTGGATTCTCATCGTAGTACGCGGTGATCATTTCATCGGTGACGTTAATTTCGTCAGCGACCGACGCCGGCTGAATGGTGGCTGTCGTAATAACCCGGTTCTCAAACGCGAGGTTCAGGAATCGCCGGTAGTTCGATGGTGGAACCACTGACGAACCGCGAATCGCACGTTGCAACTGCGAACGACGCATGGCCAGTTTTTGTGAGGCCTCCCAGCGAACCGCTGTGAAGCCAGCGGATTCGAGAACGGACTCATACGTCTCATGATCGAAACGGCCGTCCAGCTGAAATTCGGGAAACTGATGTACGATATCTGTCAGCTGCTCATCGGAAATCTTGAATCCCGCTTCATCGAGATAATTATCGATGACAGTTTGCTGAACAAGCTGGTCGAGAATGTTGGTACGCAGCTGCAGGCGATATTCTTCCGGCAGAGCGGCAAACTGCGGGTTCTCTTGCAGCTGATCGCGATAAGCCATTTCGAACTGCTGGATTCCGATGTCGACACCGTCGACTTTTGCCACGTAGTTGGAGCCGATCGTGGTGAAGCTTGCGCCGCCGACGAAGACGAATGACAGGGCAATAACGCCCAGGACAATCAGGGCAATTTTGCCGGTCAGATGATCGCGAATATTTTGAAGCATATGTAAGCCAGTACAGGACCAGAGAAAGGCGTCGGATTCTATCTGACACAGCCCACAAGGCCAATAGCCGAATTAAGGTGAATTAAGGTACCAGTTACCTTTTCAGCCGGCGCGAAAGGTAACTGGTACCTTTAGGGGTGCGGCCTATAAGGTCACTGGCACCATAAAGGCGGGTTAGACGCGGGCGATATCGGCGCCCAGGGAGGCCAGTTTCTGCTCCAGTTTTTCGTAGCCGCGGTCCAGATGGTAGATCCTGTTGACGCGCGTGGCGCCCGTCGCGACCAGGCCGGCAAGCACCAGACTGGCGCTCGCTCTCAGATCGGTCGCCATCACCTCAGCCGCACTCAGGCCGCCGGCTTTGCCGCGAACGATAGCGACTTGCGACATCGGCGTGATATCCGCACCCAGCCGCACGAGCTCCTGAACGTGCATGAAACGATTCTCGAAAATGCCCTCGGTAACGACAGAGGTCCCTTCCGCCTGCGTCATCAGCGCCATGAATTGCGCTTGCAGGTCCGTCGGAAAGCCCGGATAGGGGGCGGTCGAAATGTCCGTACTCGTCCAGCTATCGGTGGCCTCCAGCGTGATCGATGAGGCATCCGTGCTAACGGAAAAGCCGCATTCGCGCAGCTTGTCGATCAGCGCCTGCAGGTGCTCGGGCACGCAATCCTTAACCGTAACGGCACCGCCAGTGATCGCGCCGGCAATGAGTAATGTGCCGGCCTCAATACGGTCAGCCACGATCGTGTGTTTGGCGGGCGTGAGCTCATCGACACCCTCAATGGTGATAACGCTTGTCCCTTCGCCTTCGATCCGGGCGCCCATTTTCTGCAAATAGTGCACTAAATCAACAACTTCGGGTTCCTTCGCAGCATTCTCTATGACGGTCGTTCCCTTTGCCAGAACAGCCGCCATCAGGGCATTCTCAGTGCCACCAACCGTCAGTTTTTCGAACACGATTCGATCGCCGATGAGCCGACGCGCCTTGGCGATGACGTAGCCCTCTTCGATTTCGATCTCGGCGCCGAGGCGCTGCATCGTTTGCACGTGCAGGTCGACCGGGCGTGATCCGATCGCACAGCCGCCGGGCAAACTCACTTTGGCCTGGCCGTAACGCGCCAGTAGTGGTCCGAGGCACAGAATACTGGCGCGCATTTTGCGAACCAGATCGTAAGGCGCGAATGGCTCGGCCGGAGGCGCGACATGAACCTTCAGCGATCCTCCATCCCGTTCAAAAGTACAGCCCAGCACCGACAGCAACGCATCGGTGGAGTCGATGTCGCGCAACACGGGCACGCGCTCAAATTCGTGGTCGCCGTCCGCGAGCAATACCGAGAACAGGATCGGCAACGCCGCATTCTTCGCACCGCTGGTCGAGACACTGCCGTGCAGCCGCTGGCCGCCGTTTACAACTATGGATTCCAAAAATTTCGCTCCTTTGAGGTTTGTGTAGCGATACTACTCTGAATTATTGCGGCCGAAACCGGCATCAAGCGGAATCATTGCGACAACGGCAAAAGACGGGATAGCCGCCAGCAAAGCCCAGATGAAGAATTGCTGATAGCCCAGCAGCTCCTGCAACCAGCCGCTGAACATGCCAGGCAGCATCATGCCGAGTGCCATAAAGCCGGTGCAAATCGCGAAATGCGCCGTGCTGTGTTCCCCACGCGCCACATACAGCATGTATAGCGTGTATGCGGTGAAACCAAAGCCGTAGCCGAACTGTTCGATGCCCACCGCGAAATTCACCGCGAGAAGGCTGTCGGGCGTAAGAAAGGCCAGTGCGATGTAAACCGCGTTTGGCAGGTTAATAGCCGCCACCATCCACCAAATCCAGTACTTGAGCCCGTGACGCGCCGCGAGGAACCCGCCCGTCAAGCCGCCGATCGTTAGCATAACGACGCCGACAGTCCCGTACGTGAGGCCGACGTCCGACGTCGTCAGCGCAAGTCCGCCCGCGCCCTCTTCATCGAGCAGAAACAGCGGCGCCAGTTTGACGATTTGAGACTCGGCGAAGCGATAGAACAGCAAGAACGCCAGAATCGAGAAGATCTGTGGTTTCCTGAAGAACGAACTGAACGTCGCGACGAACGCCCTGGTCAATTCTGCCAGGGAATGAACTTCACCCTCCGCGTCCGCTTCTGGCCGCGGCAAGACGCGCCGGTGCCAAACGAACAGCACGACAAATACCGCCGCCAGCAGATAGAAGGTGATACTCCAGGCGTGAGCTATGTCGCCCGTGCTTTCCTCTAAATAGCCGGCAACCATGACCAGCAGGCCCTGCCCCGATATCATCGCCAGACGAAAAAATGTATTTCGGATACCAGAAAACCAGGCTTGCTCATGGGAGGTAAGCCCCAGGATGTAAAAACCGTCCGCCGCAATATCGTGTGTGGCAGAACTGAAAGCGATAAGCCAGAAGACCGCTAGCGAGTAGCGAAAAACATTGTCGGTGGGGATAGTCAGGGCCACGGCAGCGAACCCCGCCCCGATCAGCAATTGCATCGCGACAATCCAGAAGCGCCGCGTTCGCAGTATGTCGACTACCGGACTCCACAAGGGCTTTATGACCCAGGGCAGATATAGCCAGCTGGTATAGAAGGCGATTGCCGTATTGGAGATGTCGAGGCGCTTGTACATGATCACCGACACGGTCATCGCCGCTACGAACGGTAGTCCTTCGGCGAAGTAGAGACTGGGAATCCAGGGCCAGTGACTGGTCTTTTTTGTGTCAGCCGTCACTTAGGATTTTGTGCCCGCCAGCAATCGATCACGTGCCATTAACACGCAGCCCTCGACCGGCTGATCCACAATCACCACCGACTTCGGTGTCTCGCCCAGACTGCGCACACTGTTGAGTAACGTCTCTCGATACATTTCGTTCGAGCACACTATGCCGCCCGCCACGGCCAGTGGCGTGTCCGGGCCGAGGCCCAGTTTCTTGACGGTGGCGTGTACCAGGCGCGCAGTTGCATCCGCTGCATCCTGCACGATTCGCAAAGCAACGTCATCCCCGCCGGATGCTACGCGCAACAAGGTCGGCGCGAGTGCGGCGATCTCTCTTCGTACATCGGCCGCCATGCCCAGCTTGTGCAGAATTTCTCTTGGATTATCAGTCCTGAGCCGTTGCAGGATTTGTTCCACAAGGGCGGTCTCGGGCCCAACACCGTCGACAGCGTCAGCGACAGCGGCAAGCGCTCGTCTGCCGAGGTCGAAACCGCTTCCGGTATCGCCAAACCAGTGTCCCCAGCCACCGGTGACCGATCGTTCCCCACTACCGTCCGCACCGATTGCCACCGACCCGGTCCCTACAATCAATGCAATTGCGCTGCCTTTTGGCGCCGCAACAGCCAGAACAGGATCCGCGTCGTGCACAACGTCAACCTGGTTCGCGAGTCCCCGGTGACCGGCCCAGTTTGCTATGAAGGACTGCACATCCGGCAGCGAGCTGCCCGCGAGTCCAAGCACGGCGTATTCGATGGTCGAATCGGCTGTCCCGGCTTCCCGATGTGCCGCATCAATGGCTACGTCGAGATTAATCTCCGCATGCGCCTCGCCGACGGCGCGAACATTCGATGGACCGCCGAATCCCTCACCCAGTTTTCGTAGCGCACCGTCATCATCAATCGCTGCGATACGTGCGGCGGTCTTTGAACCTCCGCCATCAACACCCAGTATCAAACGCCGATTTTCCAGCGGGCCGTCACTCACCGAGCGCGACCCGCAATCGGCCGAGTGCGTGTGCGAGTTTTTCTCTAGCCGCAGCCGGCGGCAAACCGAGTTTGTTGCACACGATCGCCGTTTTGAGCTCGCCGTCGCACTCCGCTAACAGCGCCTCGGATTCCGACTCTGGCAGCCCACTTATCTGTTGCAAGATTTTGACGGTACGTTTGACAAGTTTGGCGTTAGTCGCCTGCAAATCGACCATGAGATTGCCGTAGGTCTTGCCAAGGCGAACCATCGCGCCCGTCGTCAACATGTTGAGTACCATCTTCGTTGCTGTACCCGCTTTCATGCGAGTCGAGCCGGCCAGCACTTCCGGACCGACAACGACAGTGATCATGATGTCGGCATGTTCTTCGATCGGTGCGCCGCGATTGCACGCGAAGCCTATCGCCGGTGCGCCAACACGGCGGGCGTAATCAAGGGCGGCCAGCACATAAGGCGTCGTGCCGCTCGCGGCGATGCCAACGACAACATCTTTATCGGATAGATCAATGGCCTGCAGATCTTTGACTGCCTGGTCGGGCGAGTCCTCGGCACCTTCGACCGATTTCAGCAGTGCACCTGGGCCGCCGGCTATCAGACCAATCACCTGACCCGGGTCGGCATTGAATGTCGGCGGGCACTCAGCGGCGTCGAGAACTCCCAGGCGACCTGAGGTTCCCGCGCCGACGTAAACCAGGCGTCCACCGTCTGCGAGTCGCGCGCCAATGACGTCGATCGACGCAGCGATTTCGACATTCGCCTCAGCAACTGCCGCGGCAACTTTCGCGTCTTCGGCATTGATCAGGCGTGTAAGATCCAGCGTGTCCAATCGATCCAGATCAGCAGACTCCGGATTGCTCGCTTCTGTTGTCAATTCCATAAACATTGCTCTATCGTGGCTGTCGTATGAAAATCAAAATTCTTCTGTTGTTGATCCCGCTTCTCGCGATCGCAGGACAAGCGCCGGTTCTCACCGGTATCGACGTCTTGCAGCGCGACGGTTTCAGTCAACTGGCTGGCAGCAACGTCGGATTGATCACAAATCACACCGGCGTTTCCGCCGACGGACAGAGCAGCATCCAACTGCTGCACGAAGCCGATGACGTCAACCTCACTCGTATCTTCAGTCCCGAGCACAGCCTGTCCGGCCTTCTCGACATCGAGATTATTGAAAACAGCCGCGAGACCGGTACCGGAATACCGGTCGTTAGTCTTTACGGAGACGTGCGCCGGCCAAGTGCCGCAATGCTCACCGGCATTGATGCTCTCGTTTTCGATATTCAGGACATTGGCACCCGTTTCTACACCTATATTTCGACCATGGGCCACGCGATGACTGCGGCAGCTGACCACGGCATTGGCTTCGTCGTACTCGATCGACCGAACCCCATCAACGGCATCGACGTCGCGGGTCCCGTACTCGACGACGGACTGCAATCCTTTGTTGGTTTTCACACTATCGCTGTTCGTCACGGCATGACCGTCGGAGAGATCGCTTTGCTGCTGAAGGCCGAACTCGAGCTCGACCTCGATCTGCGGATTATCAAAATGAGTGGCTGGCATCGTGATCAGTTCTTCGACGACACGGGCCTGACCTGGATCAATCCATCGCCCAATATGCGCAGCCTCACTGCCGCGTTGTTGTATCCGGGCATCGGCTTGCTTGAGACTACGAATCTTTCCGTCGGTCGCGGGACAGCTACGCCGTTCGAGCATATCGGTGCTCCCTGGCTCAACGGTTCCTTGCTCGCAGAAAATCTCACCCAACTGAATCTGCCCGGCGTGTCCTTTAGAGCCGTGACGTTCACGCCCGACGCCAGCAAGTTCTCCGGACAGGAATGCAGTGGAATTCGCTTCACCATTACTGACCGCGAGGTCTTCGAGCCGCTGACAACAGGCTTCGCGATCGCTGCTCAACTCAGACGGGACTACCCGGGCACCTGGGATGTCGACGCCTACCTGCGCTTGCTCGGCAATGCCGCAACCCTTGAAGCTTTGAAGTCCGGACAAACGGCCGACGAAGTCATTGACGTGTACGCGCCCGGACTCGAGGCCTTCCTGGAA
>RCNG010001682.1_pt1 | contig 11024 bp, 10 predicted proteins | sample 2041371 | NCBI WGS metagenome assembly RCNG01 (sample SAMN09708227, study PRJNA481090) | Marine sediment metagenome, whole genome shotgun sequencing project. | biome: marine sediment; feature: ocean; material: sediment; isolation source: Sewage treatment plant 1 marine sediment (STP1) ... | reverse complement strand
CTGCCCAATTTCTGTGTCAGGCTCAAATTTTAATCCTCGAAATATTCCATATATTCCTGCGGTTAAAATTTTCGCTTTCCTTGAACTTGAACAGATAAGCGCAGACTTCGAAATTGAGCATTTTTCAAAGGTCTCATTTCGAGGCGAAAAGCTCTCGGAATAACTTCCTGTTTGCAGGCGATGCAAAACCTGTGAAAGTTTTTGCGAATGCATCTTTAACTGTCTGTCTTTCTCTATCTAACGTTCCAATCAGGCTGCCAATTGCCACCAGTGTTTTTTTTAACTGGTGATGGGTTGCGGGCAATTTTTTGGTAATATTAAAAAGATATTCTTCCTGAACACAAAGGTCGTTAAAGTACCCTAAATTGTCTTGTAGTTTCTTCAATTGCTCAATCAAAACATTAATTTTTTTGCGAGGAAACAGGCTGGAAAAAAACTCCATCAAATATCGCAATTTCTTACATTGAATTCTCAGGGCATGCAGCATCTCGTCTTCTGTGTTCTCTATGATCAGGTTGCCGGCCTTTACAACACCCCGGTATTTCATATAGATTCTTTTCCGCGCCAAATAAATTACCGACAGATTGGCATTAGCTGCCGTTTTAGAATCCTTTCTCGGTTCATTTAAAAAGGCTTCCCAATCATTTAATATTTTTACATATTTCTTAGACCTCAAACCGTTAAGGACGTTCTGTAATGCCTTTGATCGTTTTTGCCGTAAATATTCAAACAAAGGATCAATGTCATTTTGCAAGACAGAAGGGAGCATTGCTTTGTAGGTATCCTCCTTGAGGAGATAGACATCTAAATCCCGCAACTGGTTAGAAAGTTCACCCACAAAAGCAAAATCTTTCTTAAAGCGGTTGGTCGTCCCCATCGGAAACACATTTTTAATCTGCCCCAAAGCCGAACGGGTGCGGCGAATGGCAACTCGGAAATCATGCAGGAATTCCGTGTCCAGGTCTTTTTCAATGTTGACTTCGTTAATCCTCATTATTTGTAACAAAAAGTGCAAAATCACTTTCGTAGCATCATCAGAGCGCGTATCAGGGTCGAGTTGAATATTTAATTTTGCAGAATAGCTGCCCGGTTTTTTATCAACGACCTCCAGCGCATTAAAATAGACGTCTTCCTTTTTGCTGATTGTAAATCCTGCTTCCTTGAATTGTTTTGCCAAATTTTGAGAATGTTTTGAGTATCCTTTAACTGGTTTCAACCATAAATAAGTAGTCAAGGCCAACGCATCTTTTTCACGAGACGTTAGAATCTCTTCATAGGCTAATCGTGCCACTGTTTTTTCGCCCTGATTCAAAATACGATAAGTCGTTGACCGGCAATGCACTTCAACAAGTTTTAAAAGTGCTCGCATTTTTATAATCAGCACCAGCTGTTTCTTCAATTTACTATCGGGAAAATCCCATATAAAAACGGGTAACGATTTGATTTCAATGGTATGTATAATTTCGCTTTTCGCCAGTTTGCGCAAAAACAACTTGTTGCCGGATTGATACAAAACAAGTGATTTATTAAATAGACGCCAGTCAAACGTATCATAAATGGCAAAACTCTCAGAAATAGCCGACTCTTTTTTGATCGCATATGGGCCGGCCAATTCGCTGATCAGTTGCTGCTGCTTATACCCGTCCGGTAAATTGAATTTCAAATTATTGCGCATGATTTGATTCTCTATCTTTATCATTCTTTGCTGCAACTGCGTTCCCCGTGACACCTGACATCCGAAACCTAACCTGCCACAGGCAGAAAAAGAGAAATAAAAAGGGGATTTAAGTTAAAAGTTATGCTATGGGGAATTTTCACTATCCCAGGCCAAGCAGTTGTCGTTTTCGAAAATCAGCAAAGTATGCCCCCGCTTCAGTTTCGGGCCCTCTATTTTTCTATGTAATTAATCAGAGCTTCCAGATAGCGTGATTTCACCTGCTGACTTGCAAGGGCCTGTTTGAACGGCGGAAGTTTCAGAATGACGCCTAAAACTCCGGCCATGGCTCGATGACTCCATAAGACCCGATTGTCAAAAATTAGATCCTGCAACTTACCCCGTTCAATAGCCATCACCACCGCCCTGTGTGTTCCATTCAAAGGGGTAATAACTCTGCCCGGTCGTGATTTTAAGTGAATACTGCCCTCTGAGCAAGTCCTAACGCAAACACCGCATCCCAAACAGATATCTTCATTCAACTTGGCCACTTTCATTTTGGGTTTGACCGGATTGTTTGATGAGACCAATGTCATTGCTTCTACCGGGCAGACAGCCACACACTTGCCGCATCCGTTGCAATCAGATTCGGTCACAACCGGGATAAAGTTGGTTGTATGGACGGGGTTCATTATTGCAAAACGCCGGGCCGCGATCATCGCTTCGCAGCAACACCCACAACAGTTGCAAATGAAATTTACTTGCTGTCTTACATTTTCACCGAACTGAACCAGGTTGTTTTCATAAGCCACTTGCAATAAATCAAGGCATTCGTCCTTCTCTACTGAACGGGCGCAGCCGTGCTTAATAAGCGATCCGGCTGTGCTGTTAAATGTCATGCATATTTCCTGCGGTGCTTTGCAGGCTCTGCCCAGGTGCTGCATCTTATGACGGCAGTAACAAATCCCAACACCCCGATGAGTCGCACTTTTTATGACTTCGGTCGCCCGCTCATAATCCAGAACATGCAGTGCATTTTCTTCGGACAAGGCAGGTTCATGGACAAAGGTACGCCCCAACTGAGTTTGACCCTGAGTGAATAGCTCTTTGATGAAATCTTCTTCCACATTTAAGTATTCATAAAACAGTTCGCTTAATACCTTCTGATCAATGTCATCCCGCACACGCATTAAGGAGAACTCGAAAAAACCCGCCATCGGAGGCGGCAGAACATAAACGGACTCCCCATTTTGTTCGATGTCAACCAGGATAGCGCGACTGGCCAATTCATCCAGCACCTTTTGAGTGCTGGTCAGGTCCATTTTCCAGATGCGGCTGGCTTTTTTCACTGTGAAGGGTTTGATAGGCATGAGTGAAACCAGTTTGCCCTCTTTCTCACTAAAAAGCATTTTCAAAATCTTAAATAATAGTTCAGAAGGGGGTGCGCCCTGAGGAAAGCGATTCAATCTGTTTACTAACTTGGTATAATCGGATTTGATTGTGTTATGAGCCATGATTATATTTCTTTCTTCCTAACATTAGATATTGATTCGCTTCGAAAGAATTCCAGCTTTTAGAAAAAATGAATATAAGCAAGATCTGTGCAGCAATTATTGGACCGCGTAATAACCTCACCCTTTCCAATAGCATATCCAATTGAATATTCAACAAAAAAAAGCTGGATATTGATGATCGGATATGTTCCGGATGCCTCAGGTGCTAAAATGGAGGAAGATTTTTTAAAAATTTTAAAGTCAGCGAAATGATTTGAAGGAAATATAACCGGCCATTCTAACAGAGGGAGACTATGGTCAAACCTTGATTAGGAATAATCACGAATCAAGACACAACCGAATGAATCAATGGTTTTTGATACACAAAACGAGTATAAAATTATATCGGAAAAAATATCACTTAAGCGGATAAAAAGCAAATCTCAGGGTGCGCAGGCGATTTTCCCTTTTCGTTTTTTCACGACTTCCATAAGTTTTCTTTCCGCCGCGGTGGACAAACCAAAGCCGGGCAATTCATCCTTAAGGTCTTCAAGCGTAACATAACCGTAAAGGTACCCGTTGATTCGTGCCGCTGCTGTTGAATTCATGAATTCCTCCTGCTGAGGATACATGGTGTTAAAATCTCTCATGATGTCTTGATCCGACCGAAGCCGGTGTTTCTGGTGGTAAGCCTCTGCATGGTAAAATTCAGTCAGGGGAAGTATTTTGGTGTAAGCCTTTTTTTGCCGTTGTTTCATAAGGGCCATTGAAAGAAGCGCCTGTCTTTTCTGCTCGTCGTTTTGGTAAAATATGGCGGACATATATTGTCTGGACCACGAAGGACGAACAGGATCGTGACTATCCCAGAAAACATCCAGTAACCTTCCGTATGAAATAACCGTGGGGTCATAGTCGACTTGAATGGTTTCCGTGTGATCTCCCAGGCTGTGATAGGTGGGATTTTCTTTGGTTCCTCCCGCGTATCCGACACGTGTCCGAATGACACCTTTGATACTCCCGAACCGGGAGTCAGGACCCCAGAATCACCCAAGGGCAAAGGTTGCTGTTTCTGTATTGTCCGGTACGGACATGTCCACGGGCGGCTTAGCAGGTTGCTCCACGGATATTTTTTTTGTCGCTGGCATATTTTTTACCTCTTTTGTTCCCTTTAAGGTATCACAGGCCTGAAGAAAGATAACAAACCCTAAAAAGACAAATACTTTTAGCATAAAGCTAAACATCATGTTCATTTTCCAAAACTGTCTGTCTGAGGGATCATCAAATGTACGGTACAATATCTTATGTCGATTCATTTAGATCTCCTTTAAAAAAATTGCCCAGAAAGGTTTTATTTTTCTCCAAAGAGCTTCAAATATTCTCCATAGCCTTCTTTTTCCAAATCCTTTACAGAAATGAATCTAAGCGACGCAGAATTGATACAGTATCTTAGCCCGGTCGGTTTCGGACCGTCATTGAAAAGATGCCCGAGATGTGAGTCACCGTTTTTGCTCCTGACTTCAGTCCGTGTCATAAAATAACTTTTGTCGACTTTTTCAACAATATTTTCCGGTTCAAGAGGCTTGGTAAAACTTGGCCATCCAGTCCCCGATTTGAACTTGTCCAGCGAACTGAACAACGGTTCGTCAGAAATGACATCCACATAAATCCCCATTTTCTTGTTATCCCAGTAATCATTATTAAAAGGGGATTCCGTACCGTTTTCCCTTGTCACCTTATACTGCAAAGGAGTCAACTTCTTCTTTAAGATTTCATCGTCCGGTCTGGTGTATTCTCTTTGATTATTTAATTTTGGTTTTGTCATATCATCCATCCAAGCTTTCTTTAAAAACTGATCACGACCGGAACCGTATCGGTAATACTTGTATCTCAGTGGATTTTTTTTGTAGTAATCCTGATGATATTTCTCTGCCGAATAAAAAGCAGCTAACTTGAGAATATCCGTCACCACTGGTTTATCGAACTTACCCGATCTGTTAAGTGTCTCCTTTGATTTTTCTGCGATTTGCCTTTGATTTTCGTTGTGATAAAAGACGGCACTTCTATATTGCCGGCCGCGGTCGACAAACTGCCCCCCTGGATCGGTCGGGTCGATATGCCTCCAGAAATAATCAACAAGTTCTTTGTAGGACACCATGGATGGATCGAAATAGACCTGAACCGCTTCGACGTGTCCTGTAGTCCCGGCAGACACTTCCTTATAGGATGGATTTTGTTTTGTCCCCCCAGTGTAACCGGATATGGCTTTGACGACCCCTGACAACTTTTCGAAATCAGATTCTGTACACCAGAAGCAACCTCCGGCAAATGTGGCAATGTCAAGCTGCCCGTCTTGCGTGTTCATTTTATCGTCTTTCATTATTTCAGAGGAATTCGCCCTCATGAATCCAGCTGTAGAAAAAATCAATAATGCGATTAATACTAACAGGTTTTTCATCTTGCACCTCCTGTTTATGATTCAGAATGTGAAAGTTTTTAAGTAGTTGTGTTTTATAACACTTATTTTTTGAGATCTTTGCTTTCTGGTTTAATATAAGCACTGATTTTAAAGAAGGAATAAAGAGAATGTAAAGATTTGATAAAGATTGGGCTGGATGTATTGAAGTTCAAACGGGCAGAGTGAACCACACACGTATTTCATTATCATAAACCTCGGCTCCGATGCGGCCTTGGTGGGCTTCGATGAGCTCTTTGACTATAGCCAGACCGATACCGGCTCCTCCATGGTCGCGGGAACGCGATTTTTCAGCCCGGTAAAAACGTTCGAACATAAAAGGCACGTCTTCCTCGGTTAATTCTCCTCCTGTATTGGTGAATACAGCCTTTAGCTCTCCCGGAAGAGACTTCATGGATATTCTTACCTTGCCTCCAGTCGGTGTGTACTGCAGGGCATTCTGGAGAAGGTTGCTTACCACCTGGGAAATTTTATCGAGGTCAGCATGGATCCGGCCTCCATCTTCTAAATAATTTGTTTCTACTTTAAGCGATTTGCCGGTAAATTGTAGGCGGAACTGTTCCATTACCCGGTTTATGACATCTGAAAGCAGGATTTTGCTTATATGAAGGTCCGTTCTGGCGGCATCAGCTTTGGCCAGACGGAGTACACCCTCTACCAGGTGCACCAGCCGCATTGTTTCTTCCAGGAGCAGTTCAAAGTTTTCCCTGGACGGGGTCGTTACCCTGTCGATCAGGGCCTCGAGATACCCCTGGATGTTTGTCAAGGGAGTCCTTAGTTCATGGGCAACATCCATTATCATGGTTTTTCTCAATTGTTCTATGTGCTGAAGGCTTTCTGCCATACCGTTAAAGGCTTCAGCCAGCTGCCCCACTTCGTCCTGTGTTATGATGGGAGCTCTTCCCGAATAGTCGCCTAAAGAAATCCTGGTAGCGATGCCGGTCATCTGGGTAAGGGGACCCAGCGCTCGTTTTACCAGCAGGAAACTGAGGGCCACAGCCAGTACAATGGCAGCGATACTTGACCAGACAAGGTATCGATGCACGGAAGTGACGAACATTTGATGGCTTGAGTCGGGTGAAATATTATATTTTTCCATCAGGGTTACGAAATAACCTGCAGCCAGGTAATCGACAGACAGCCAGACGACAATGATCACAAATACGATGACAATGATATTAATTCCCAGGAGCTTCCAGAGAAGACTTTTTTTCAATGTCAAACCTCCCAGTCACGACCTGCTACATTCAAGAAATTGGTAACCAACACCCCTGACAGTTAAAATGTAGCGGGGAGTGGATGGTTCCTTCTCAATCTTCTGCCTTAGCTTTCCAACGTGGACATCGACGACGCGGTCAATAACATTTGCATCCTGCTTCGGATAAAGATGGTCCAGCAACTGGTCGCGCGTATAGACCTTTCCCGGTGATGACATAAGTGTCTTAAGGAGGCTGAACTCATGAGGGGTGAGAGTGACACGTTTTCCGTTTATAGTTACCTTGTATTTTTCAGTATCCAGAACGAGACCTTCACAGGTATATACCTTTTGATCTTTTACGGACTCCATGCGTCCTCTCCTTAGAATTGCCTTAACACGGGCGACGAGTTCGCGGGGGCTGAAAGGTTTCACAACATAATCATCCGCCCCCAGTGTCAGCCCTGAGACACGGTCTACCTCCTCTTCCCTGGCACTGAGTATGAGGATGGGAACATCGGATGACTGTCTGAGCTGTCTGCATACTTCCCAGCCGTCTAATAGTGGGATCATAAGATCGAGTATGACGAAAATTGGTTTGTGGTGCCGCGCAAGTTCAAGGGCCTGACGGCCGTCATGAGCAATGATTGTTTCAAATCCTTCCCGGTTAAGATAGAGGGCAACCAGATTTGCCGTATTTTTATCATCTTCCACTATCAATACAGTATCAGACATGGTTCTGGTTTTCTCCTGATTCCACTATTCATACCAGGTCAATATTTCGTTCAAAGGCTCCCGGTCTGTTTTAAAATCATTCTCAGGTGCGGTTTCATCTTCATATCCCAGGGAGACGGCCAGCAGCACTTCTTTTTCTTCGGGAATATTCAAGACATCTTTAATGTCATCACCATATTCAGTAATGAGTCCTATGGGGCAGGTCGAAAGCCCCTTTGCTTCGGCCGCAAGCAAGAGATATGAGACAGACAATCCCACGTCCAGATATCTTAATTTTGGAAAGACTTTATCCATTAAAACAATAATTACAACTGGGGCACCGTAAAAAGAACAACTTCCCTCCTCAATGAATTGGTTAAACGGCACGTGCAGTTTTGCAATCTGAGGTTCCATGACTTTTAATGCCCGGCGGCTTCGATCAGCAATTTTTTCCGGTAGAGGCGTTGAGGTTCCAGGCCCGCAGGATACGTTTTTCATTGCGTGAACCTTTTTCAGACGGCGGATCAGCCGATCCTTTTCTTCACCATACGTCACAACATATTCCCAGGGCTGCAGGTTAATGGCGGAAGGGGGAAACCCCGCACACCTGATCAGATCTTCAATATCAACGCGGGATACGGGTTTATCAAGGTATTTCCTGATACTTCTCCTCTGCTTCATTATTTCAAATACATCCATACACACCTCTTTGGATTTAGTGCTCGTTTGTCATTTGCATTTTGGGTATCAGGCAAGCATCTTGCGGGGCATATGCTCAATCCAGGCCTCTTCCTTAAAGACCTCGGCCAGATTCTTTGACAAAGATTCCATTTTTGCCATATCTTTAGTTTCCACTACCAGGTCATAATCATCCAGAACCTTAAGCTTGCCATATAGTTTAAAGATCTCAACCGCCTTATATACATCAGCCGTAAACCAGCCATTCATCCTTTTTAGCAGTTCAGCTCCCTTTAATGGACCCTCTATCACCAGATCCACCTGGCGGTTCTTTGCTTCCCAGCCTATCACAGCCTGTTTCTTTATCACCGGCCGGACAGGATCATGCATGGCTGCGCACTTAAACCACAACATTGCTCTTTCCATAGTATAATACTCCAAAAAATATTTTAACTTGTTTATCAATTATTTCTGACTTTATATCAGATTTTATTCCATTTCACTTTTGCCGGTAGTGGTTAAAAGGAGTAAATCGCGCATTTGCGAGTGGCGGCCGCCGCTTCCATTAAAGCTTCCGAAAATGTCGGGTGACCGTGGACGGTCCGTGCGATATCCTCTGAACTGGCCCCGAACTCCACTGCCAACACGCATTCGGCAATTATGTCCGCCGCACGGGCTCCGATAATATGAACCCCCAGTATACGATCCGTCTTACTGTGTGAGATGAGCTTGACAAAACCGTCGGTTTCACCCATGCAGCGCGCCCGTCCAGCACCGGTAAATGGGTAGGTGCCAACACAATAAGGAACCCCGCGCTCTTTGACTTGTTCTTCGGTAAGGCCGACGGTAGCCACTTCCGGAGCCGTGTAGATTACCGCCGGAATGGCGTCATAATTGACCTCTCCGGGCAGTCCGGCTATGCATTCCACCGCGGCAATCCCTTCGGCCGAAGCCGTGTGGGCCAGCATGGGTCCTGGTATCAGATCGCCGATGGCATAAATATCAGGGACATTGGTCTGGAATTTTTCATTCACCGGCACCTGGCCCGTTTTCGTATCGATTCTGACGCCGGCTTTTTCCAGTTTCAGACCACGGGTAAGCGGCCAGCGTCCCACCGCAACCAAAAGTCGATCAAATCTGAGATTCTCTTTTTTGTCGCCGGATTCAATGACCACCTGGACTTTGCGGTTCACCACTTTGGCTTTGGTGACTTTGGTTTTCAGATGAATATCAAAACCCTGCTTTTTGAGAATCCGCTGCAGGGTGCGCCCCACCTGCCCGTCCAGCAGAGTGGCGATCTTCGGCAGCATTTCAATCACCGTGACCTTAGCCCCCAAGCGCAGCCACACCGACCCCAGTTCCAAACCGATATAACCACCCCCTACAATGCCCAGATGTTTGGGTACCGTATCTAATTTCAAGGCCTCAGTAGAACTGACGATGTAGTCTCCGTCAAACGCCATACCGGTAACTGCCATGGGCTCGCTGCCGGTGGCCAGCAGTATCGTTTTGGCTTGCAGGATTTGCGCCTTTCCCTTGCCGGTAGTTTTGGAAACCTTGACCCGGCCATCCCCTTCCAGGCTCCCCGTCCCCCGGAATATTTCAATTTTATTTCTTTCCAGAAGCCGACGAACGTTGTGGGTGAGTTCTTCCACCACTTTGTCTTTGCGGGCCATCATGGTCGGAAGATCGAGGGACACCCGGCCGGTTTTAATGCCATGCACTGCAAGTTTATCCTTTGCCAGATGAAAATACTCGCTGGAATCGAGAAGTGCTTTGCTGGGTATACAGCCGTCCCGCAGGCAGACGCCGCCCAGGCGGTCTTCTTTTTCCACGCAGGCAACTTTCATTTTGAGTTGGACCGCTCGTACCGCCGCCACGTAGCCGCCGGGCCCACCGCCGATGATAATAAGATCAAAATTTTCTATATTGGCCATAACTAAATCTCCATAATAATCCGTTCCGGGTTTTCGACAAATTCCTTGATGCTCTTTAAAAAGGTAACCGCTTCCCGGCCGTCTACAATCCGATGGTCATAACTGAGAGCCACGTACATCATTGGGCGGACAACAATCTCATCATCCACCACCACCGGGCGTTTTTCAATCCGGTGCATCCCCAAAATTGCACTCTGAGGGGTGTTCAGGATCGGCGTACTCAGCAAAGAGCCGAATACGCCCCCGTTGGTGATGGTAAAGGTGCCCCCTTCAAGATCGGCAAGATCCAGCCGGTTTTCCTTGATCTTTGCCACATAATCCACAATGGCCTGCTCCATCCCGGCCATATTGAGCTTTTCGCAGTGTCGAACCACCGGTACCACCAGGCCCCTGCCGGTGCCGATGGCAACTCCTATGTGATAGTAATGGTGATAGAGAAATTCCTTACCGTCAACAAACGCGTTAATTTCAGGAAACTCTTTAAGGGCCTCGACACAGGCCTTGATAAAAAAGGACATAAATCCCAGGGAAACTCCGTGTTTTTTCAAAAATGACTCTTTATACTGCGCCCGCATGGCCATTACCCGGCTCATGTCGATATCGTTGAAAGTCGTCAGCATGGCGGTGTTCTGTTTAGCCTCCAGCAAACGGGCGGCGATGCGTTGACGGATGGGAGTCATCGACTTACGGGAAGTCAACTCACCAACTACTTCCGCAACAGGTGCGGCCTCCGCTACGCGGGACTCTGAAACAGCAGGAAGTTGTTCCGGTTTTCCAGCAGTCGCCTGTTCAAGATAAAGTAAAACGTCACCCTTGGTCACACGGCTGCCGGGGCCGGTTCCGCTAATGCGGGTGACATCTAATCCTTTCTCGGACACCA
>RCNG010001776.1_pt1 | contig 11026 bp, 5 predicted proteins | sample 2041371 | NCBI WGS metagenome assembly RCNG01 (sample SAMN09708227, study PRJNA481090) | Marine sediment metagenome, whole genome shotgun sequencing project. | biome: marine sediment; feature: ocean; material: sediment; isolation source: Sewage treatment plant 1 marine sediment (STP1) ... | reverse complement strand
GAGAGGTAGGAGTGGAAAATGGCCTTCGAGGCTGATTGTGGTTCGTCGACGGTGCTGGAGACGGCGCGCGTGACGAGGACAGTCGGGCTCCTCGTACGGGGAGAATGCTGGACCACTGCGGATGGTGGTTTCGATCCGGCCTTGTTGTAGTGCGGGCGTCTCGCCCGCACAGGGCGGACAGTTGTCAGTGTGCAGCCGAGACGGCCGCACCACAAGGATCATCAAAGCGGTCCCTTTACCCTTGCTGCGGCGCGCCGAGTTCACCGGAGGTGCCTGGCATCCCGACATGATGTTGTCCTCAACCTCATGTCGGCGTGCCTGGCATCCTCTCGCGGCAGCGCCTCCCCCGGGTCACAAGCACGGATGTGGGTGGGCGGGCGGCCCCAAGCCCCACGCCCTGCGTGACAGTTTCTTGACAATCTGAAACATTTGTTTAATATTTACGTTTGAAACGAATGTTTGGAGTGCTCATGGATGTTGGATTGAACCATCGAAGCGTGCCCCAGGAGACCGAGGAGACCCGTGAGCGGATCCTGTCGTCTGCCCAGAAGCTCTTCTCTGAGAAGGGTTTCGAGGCTACGTCGGTGCGTGACATCACGACCGATGCGGGGTGCAACGTGGCCTCGGTCAACTACCACTTCGGCGGCAAGGACAATCTCTACCTCGAGACCTTTCGCTCCATGCTCGTGATGCTCCGCGATCAGCGGTTGGCGGTGATCGGCGAGCTCATGGCCCGCGACCCGGTTCCGACCCTGGAGGAGTTCCTGGAGTCGTTCGCCGAGGGTTTCATCGACCCGCTGGTCGATGAAAGCCGGGGCCGGATGTTCACGATTCTGGTGTCGTGGGAGATGTTCAACCCGCGGCTGCCGCACAACGTATTCGTCGATGAGTTCATCCAGCCTTTGCTGGAGCGGGCGACCGCGGCCCTCGCCCTGGTCGGGCCGCCCCTCGATCCAACCGCGGCACGGCTCTGCATCATGTCGGCGGTCGGCCAGCTCCTGCACGCGATCAAGGCCCATCACCTCTTTGCCTGCCACGATCACCCGGAGGTCGTTCCGGAAAGCCTTGCCGACTATGTTTCCCACTTCGTCCGCTTCTCGGCCGGCGGTATCCGCGCCTGCGCCGGGGAAGCAGAATCCCTGCCGGAGGATGGCGCATGAAGCACGCAAAGACTCTACTGGTGGCCCTGATCTTCACTGGCGGCTGCACCCTGGGCCCGGAGCCGGAGCGGCCGGTGACCGCGGCCGATGTGTCCGACACCTACGTTCATGCCACCGCTCAGGAAGCCGCGGAGCTCCCCGAGGTCTCACCCTGGTGGCAGACCTTTGGTGACGAGACGACGACCGAGCTGGTCGAGCTGGCGCTGGCCAACAACACCGATCTGCAGGCGGCGGTGGCGCGCGTCCTCGAGGCGGAAGCAAATTGGCAAAGGGCGGGCGGCGCGCGTCTTCCGCAGGTTGGATACGGCGCCGGCGCGGGGCGACAGAAAATGTCCTTTGTTCTTCCCGGCCAGGGACGGCGGGAGATTTACTCCACCACCTACTCCTACGATTTCAACATCGCCTGGCAGGCGGATATCTTCGGGCGTCTCAAGCGCACCCAACAGGCGAGCTGGGCGGGCCTTCTGTCCGAGGAGGCCGCACAGGAAGCGGTGGTCCACACTGTGGTGGCCATGGTTGTGCGGTCGCGGGTGCAGATCTCCATCCTCGAACGCGCGGTGGCCATCACGCGTGAGATCGTCACGAGCTGGGGTTCCACCCTGAAAACGGTCGAGCGGCGCTACCGCAGCGGTCTTGCCGATGCGGTCGACCTCCACCTCGCGCGCGAGAACCTGGCATCTGCGCAGGCGGCGGGGGTGGTGATCGAGGGCGAGCTCGAGCAGGCCCGGCTCGCGCTTGATGTCCTCGTCGGTCGCCGGCCTGGGAGCGGCTCCATGCTGCCAGACACCCTGGCCGAGCTGCCGTCGTTGGATCCGGTTCCCCTCGGTCTGCCGGCGGAGCTTCTCGACCGGCGGCCCGATCTCCGGCAGGCGGAGATGCGGCTGGCGGCGGCGACCTACGGGGTCGGGGCCGCGATCGCCAACCTCTACCCGGATCTCAGCCTCACCGGTTCGGCCGGTGTCAGGTCGGATACGTTGACGGATATCATCTCGATTGACGGGCTGGTCTACAACGCGGTCGCGAACCTGGTCGGTCCGATCTTCACCGGCGGCCAGCGGCGTGCAGACGTCGATGCGGCAAGGGCACGCACCGATCAGGCGATCGCGAATTATTCCGGCGCCGTGTTGCAGGCCCTGCGTGAGGTCGAGGGCGCTCTGGTGTTGGGCGACACCTCGGAACGCAACCTCGATTTCACACGCGAGCGCGTGTTTGAGGCCCGAGCGGCGGACCGGCTGGCGAAACAGCGCTACCAGCGTGGGGTCGCGCCGCTGCTGAAGGTGCTCGAGACCGAACGCCGATTGCGCCTGGCGGAGCAGGCGATCATCACCGCCACCGCCGAAGTCTGGAACGCCCGCATCGACCTCTTCCTCGCCCTCGGCGGCGACTGGGACACCAACCCTCCGGATCCCGAATCCAGCCCCGCCGAAGAAACCGAAACTCAAGCCAAATCAGAAATTCCGAATTCCGAAAATTCGAAATCCGAAAATCTAGAATCAACCGCCAAGGACGAATGGGCGGCAATTCCTAATTCCTCATTCCTAATTCCTAATTCCAAAGAGGTGTCCTGATGTCCTCCAAAACTCTCAAGATCGTCCTGCCCATCATCGTCCTGCTCGCCGGTGTCGCCGGTGCGAAACTGCTGGGTTCCTTGCGAAAGGCGCCGCCGCGGGTGGAGCGCGCCGCTCCGGGGCCATTGGTGGAGGTTCTCGCGGCCGGTGTGGCCGACGTTCCGATCATCGTCGAAGGACATGGCGAGGTCGTCGCCAAGGTGTCGGTGGAGGTGGTGCCACAGGTGGCCGGGCGCGTGGTCGAGGTGAGCTCGTCGATGGTGACTGGTGGATTCTTCAAGGCAAACCAGACGCTCTTCGTGATCGAGCCACGCGACTACGAGCTCGGCGTCGACCGTTCACAGGCGGCCGTGGCTCGGGCCGAGGTCCAGCTCGAGCGGGAGATGGCGGAGGCCGAGGTGGCGCGGGAGGAGTGGGACGAGCTCCATCCCGGCGAGACGCCGTCGTCGGGGCTTGTGGTGCGCGAGCCGCAGGTGCGGCAGGCGAGGACCGAGCTCGACGCGGCCAGGGCCGACCTCGATGTGGCACGACTCAATCTCGAGCGCACCCGTGTGTCGCTTCCGTTCGACGGCGTCGTGGTCAGCGAGAGTGTGGATCCCGGCCAATTCGTGACCACCGGCCGGGTCCTGGCAACGGTTTACGGCACCGATGAGGTCGAGGTGCGGGTGCCTCTCGAGAGCCGCGATCTGGCCTGGTTCGAGGTCCCCAGGGGATCCGCGGGCAATGGCCCGCGCGCCGAGGTGAGCGCCGCCTATGCGGGTACGACCTACACCTGGGAGGGCCGGGTCACTCGCATGGAGGCGCAGCTCGACTCGGCTTCACGGATGGCCCATGTCGTGGTGGAGGTGAAGGAGCCCTTTGCTATGTCGGGAGGGCGGCCGCCCTTGATGCCCAATACCTTCGTAGATGTCCGGATCTTCGGCAACACCCTCGATGGCGTGGTTGCCCTTCCACGGCACGCCCTGCGGGAAGGAGAGAAAGTATGGGTCTTCGACGACGGCAGCCTGCATGTTCTAGATGTGAAGGTGGCCCGTGCCGATCGTGAGAGGGTCTATCTGTCCACAGGTCTCGAGGAGGGCGACGAGGTGATCGTCAGCGCACTCGACGCGGTGACCGAGGGCATGAAGGTCCGTGCTACCCTCGGCGATTCCAGCGGTTCGACGACAGGGGGCGAAGAATGAAGGACAGCCGCACCGGTCCGCTGGCGTGGTTCGCAGGCCACCACGTGGCGTCGAATCTGCTGATGATCTTCATCCTGATCTCAGGAGCCCTGTCCCTGGCGAGGATGAAGATCGAGGTCTTTCCCGAGCTGGACACGGACATGGTGACCGTGGCGGTTCCATACCGCGGCGCCTCACCGGCCGAGGTCGAGGAGGGGGTGTGCATCCGGGTCGAGGAGGCCATCGCCTCCGTCGAGGGCATTAAGCGCATCCGGGCGGTGGCCAGCGAGGGCATCGGTACCGTGCTCGCCGAGCTCGAGGAGGACGCTGACGACCGCAAGGTCCTGGACGACATCAAATCAGCGGTGGACCGCATCGTGACCTTTCCCGTCGAGACCGAAAAACCAGTGGTGGCGGAGGGTGATACCCGGCGGCGGGTGATCACGTTGGTCCTCTCCGGTGAGGCGTCGGAGAAGACTCTCAAGGTTCTCGCCGAGAGGGTGCGTGACGAGCTCACGGCGGTGCCCGAGATCTCGCAGGTCGAGGTCGCGGGCATCCGCCGCTACGAGATCTCGATCGAGGTCTCCGAGGAGGCGCTGCGCCGCTACGGCCTCAGCTTCCGGCAGGTGGCGGACGCGGTGCGCGGTGCGTCGCTCGATCTGCCCGGGGGGTCCGTGAAGACCCAGGGCGGCGAGATCCTGCTGCGGACCAAGGGGCAGATGTACCGCGGCGAGGAGTTTGAGGACATCGTTGTCATCACCCACGGCGACGGTACCCGGGTGCTTTTGAAAGATGTGGCGACGGTCGTTGACGCCTTCGAAGACACCGACACCGCTTCGCGCTTCGACGGCAAACCCGCAGCCCTGGTCATGGTCTTCCGGGTTGGCGACGAGGGCGCCCTGCAGGTGGCCGATGCGGTCAAGTCGTACATCGAGAGGATCGAGCCGTCGCTGCCGGCGGGAGTGACGGTGTCGACATGGGATGACGACTCCATCATCCTCCGCCAGCGGATCGGTTTGCTGCTCCGCAACGCGGGGATCGGCCTCGTTCTGGTCTTTTTCTGTCTCGCCCTCTTCCTCGATCTCAGGCTCGCGTTCTGGACCACGATGGGGATCCCGATCTCGTTTCTCGGAGGGCTCTGGCTACTCCCGATGTTTGGCGTGTCGATCAACATGATCTCGCTCTTCGCCTTCATCGTCTCTCTCGGAATCGTCGTCGACGACGCCATCGTCGTCGGCGAGAGTGTCCACACGTACCTGCAGAAGGGCATGAAGCCTCTGGATGCGGCGATACGCGGCGTCCGCGAGATGGCGATTCCCGTGACCTTCGCGATCCTCACCACGGTGGCGGCGTTCCTGCCCCTGCTCTATGTCTCCGGAATGATGGGCAAGATCATGGGCCAGATCCCGCTGGTGGTGATCGCCGTGTTGATGGTGTCGCTGGTGGAAGCGCTGATCATCCTCCCGGCCCACCTCAGCAGCACCGGAGTCGGCTGGATCAAGCGTCTGTTGCGGCCGCTCGATCCGGTATTCTCGGTCATCGAGCGGGTGCAGGCGACGGTGCAGCGCGGCCTCGAGTGGGTGATCCGCGTTCCCTATCGACAGACCCTGGAGATCGCCTTGCAGTGGCGCTATCTGACAATGGCGATAGCGATAGCCCTGCTGTTGATGGTCTTTGGAATGATCGGTGGAGGGCTCATCAAGTTCAGCCTGATGCCCAAGGTGGACGCCGACAACATGGTCGCCAAGCTGACCATGCCCCAGGGCACGCCGGTGCGGCAGACGAAGGCTGTTCTCGCCCGCATCGAGGCGGCCGCGTTCGAGCTGGCGCGTGAAGTCGACGGGCAGTCGCCAGACGGCGCGCCATCGGTGCTGAAACACATCTCTACCACGGTGGGTCAGCACCCCAGCACCCGCGGCCACGGTCCCACCGCCAGCAACACAAGTACCTCCGGGGATGCTTCCCACCTCGGCGAGATCAACGTCGAGCTGCTCGGCAGCGAGGAGCGGACCATCGGCTCGGTGGCATTGGCCAACCGCTGGCGCGAGCTGGTGGGAGAGGTGGGGGGCGTGGTTTCCCTGTCCTTCTCGGCCTCGAGCTTCACCGCCGGAGATGCGCTGAGCGTGCAGCTCGCACATCGCGACTTTGAGACTCTCCTCGAGGCGGTCGACGAACTGGAATCCATCGTCGCCGAGTACCCCGGGGTCGGTGACATCGCCAACTCCTTCCTGCCCGGTAAGAAGGAGCTCAAGCTGGGGCTCACCACCGAGGGTCGCAGCCTCGGCCTCAACCTCGCCGATCTCGCCCGTCAGGTCCGGCAGGGCTTCTACGGCGAGGAGGTCCAGCGGATCCAGCGCGGCCGCGACGACATCCGGGTGATGGTTCGTTACCCGGCGAGCGAGAGACGCAGCCTCGGTGATATCGAGGCGATACGGATCCGTCTCCCCGACGGTTCCGAGGTCCCCTTCACCACAGTTGCTACGGTGGAGGAGGGTAGGGGATACGCGGTCATCAACCGCACCGACCGCCGGCGGGTTGTCACCATCACCGCCGACGTTGACGACACGGTGGCGAACGCCAACGAGATCAACATGGATCTGCGGAGCTCGGTCCTGCCGAGGATGGTGCACGATTTTCCGGGGCTGACATACGACTTCGAGGGCGAGCAGCGTGCGCAGCAGGAGTCGCTGGGGAGCCTGAAAATCAACTTCGTGATTGCCCAGTTCGCGATCTTCGCCCTCCTCGCGATCCCATTCCGCAGCTACAGTCAGCCGCTGATCGTGATGTCCGCCATTCCCTTCGGCCTCGTCGGTGGAGTGCTCGGCCACCTCATCATGGGGCTGGGTCTGTCCATGCTGTCGCTCTTCGGGATGGTGGCGCTGACCGGGGTCGTGGTCAACGACTCGCTGATCATGATCGACCTCATCAACCGTGAGCGGGCCGCGGGGATCTCCGTGGATCAGGCCATCCGTGACTCGGGCGCCCGTCGCTTCCGGCCCATCCTGCTCACCACCCTGACCACCTTCCTCGGACTGTCACCGATGATCTTCGAGACCAGCATGCAGGCGCAGTTTCTGATCCCGATGGCGGTCAGCCTCGGTTTCGGGGTGATCTTCGCCACTGCCATCACGCTGATCCTGGTACCGACGGAGTACCGGATTCTGGAGGACATCAAAGGGTGGGTCAGCGGCGAGACTGAGACAGTTCGGCTGAGCCGGCAGGTGAAAGAAGCAGGTTAGGAATTAGGAATTAGGAATTAGGAATTTTTCATTTTTCATTATCCTGCCCACTGCACGCGGGACGCGTGCGCTATGGGGCTTCGCCCTATGGGCTACGCCCTCACAAGCACCCGATCATTGCCTGTCACGGCGGAGCCCTGCAGGCGAAGCCGGATAGCGCACGCGCCCCGCGTGCATGTGTTGGGCGGAGGTGGTTCCATCGCAACCTGACGACTGTTTCTTCGTTCATAGGTACTATATGTGACTGTTGACTAGGTGACGGTCTTTGGGAGGATGGATGCGAACCGACATGAAAATCCTTGGCGTCGTGGTGGCGGTTGCTCTTTTTCCCGTCGCGGCGGCGAATGCGGCTGACGACCTCCAGATACTCACATGGCCGACGCCGTTGGCGGCCGGCACTATGGACGTCGAGGTCGGTCTCGGACAGAGCGGCCAGGCGGCCGAGCTGTATCTCGACGGCGAGATGGCGTGTGCCGTGACCGCGGAGGATGCCCGGTGCACCGTCGATCTCGGACCCGGCCTCCACGTCCACCTGCTCGAGCTGATCCGACATACGGCCGACGGCCCGGTGGAACGGGTTGAACGTTGGGTCAACCGACCGGGCTTCGAAGCCGGGCTCACCATCCAGCTCGCCGCGCGTCCGATCGGTAGCACCTGCGGCGGTCGAGTCGGGTGGGTAGATCCGCTTGGCGGCGACCCCACCGAGCTCGAAATCACTGCAGCCGGGCAGAGGTTGGCGGTCTCCGCAGACGGGCGCGCCTTTGGCTATCCATGCGCCGATTCCGGTCGTACTCGAGTCGTGTCCGTGTCGGCCGTCTTCCCCGAAGGACGCCGAGCCGAGGCTGCGGTCGAGACTGACTCATCCGGTCACATCGCGGCACCGTCGCCGTGGCCGGTCGCCCTCGAAGCGACGTCGCCGGCCCTCGACCCCTGTGGCGCCGTCGAGGCCAGGATTCCCGGTGTGCGACCAGCCCTCGGCGATGGAATTGAGATTGCCTTCGTTCTCGATCCCAGTGTCGATTACAAAGTGCTGGCCGGTTTCGGAGCGAACCAGTCCGATGCCACTACCCGGAGATCATGGCAGGAGGCGAGTGACAGCTTTGCAGATGCCGACGGCCTCTGGTATGTGATTCCAAGTGATCCTCTGCAGCGGGTCAACGGCTTCTCCGAGGGAAGAGAGAACTGGTTGGGTGGGTTTTTCGCGCGCGGCGCCGAGGCCGATTCCGACCGGTCATTCCTTGCTGACGCGGTGGCCGCTGCCGGTCTGACGGCGGGCGCGGGGCCGCGCCGCCGGGCCGTCGTGCTGTTGCTGGGCGCCGGCGCGGGGAATGACGGCAGCCGGTTCAACCCAACCGAGGTGCGCTCCTTCCTGGCCGAGATTGGGGTGCCGCTGATCGTTCTGGACAGCGGCGCCGTTGCCGGTAATGGTTGGCCCGGCGGCATGCGCTTGCAATCCCTCGCAAACCTGGCGGATGCCTTTGTCGCCGTCAGGGAGCGGCTGGACGAGCAGTGCGTTGAATGGCTTCCCGCCGACATGAATCCGCGCACGATGGCAGCTTCGCTGCCGGCGGGCATCGTGGTGGCCGGGCGGCTTGGCGAGGAGGCCGGTCAGGGCGCTGAGGTTTGGAGGCGGGCGGCGGTGGCACAGGATGCGTCGACGCCGATCTCGGATGAGCCGGTGGCTTCGGAGGTGGTCGAGGTCACCGCTGTAACGATCCTGGTCATTGCACGGGACGCCAAAGGCCGTCCGGTCACCGATCTTGACGCCGACGACCTCAGTCTCACCGAGGATGGCCGGGTGATGCCGGTCCTCGAGTTGGAGGCGGTGCAGTCCCTGCAGCCACCGGTAGAGCAGGCCGCCGCCCCGGCTGCACCGACGCCGGTCGCCTCGCTGCCGACGAAGAGGATCGTGCCGGTGGCGATTTACGTCGAGAGGAATCTTGCGGGTCCTGCGGACATCGCTCCCGCGCTTGCCGCCGTCGCGGAACGGGCTGAGTGGTTGACCGGGCTCGGCCCGGTTGATGTGGTGGTCGCCGATCAGGGTATTGAAACGGTGCTCAAGGGCGGGGTCGATGCCGCGCAGGTCCGGGAGATACTCGAGAATCTGGCCGAAATGGGGGTGCGCGCACACGGTATAGAACGTATCCGAACCGAGTATCTCCGCGAGAATAGAATATACCCGGATCGTGGTTCGGAGCGAGAGGGGGAGGTGGAGGCCACCCAAAGGGACGACTCCAACATCACTCGGGCGAAGGCGATGACGTCCGCGCGCCAGGCGATTTTCCAAGAGGATGCCCTTCTCCGGAAGACGATGGAGAGGATGAACGATTGGGCGCTCAGTCTTCCGGCGACCGGCCCCCGTGTGCTGGTGACAATTGGCTTGGGCTTTGACGAGGATCCGAGTGATTTCTACATTCCCTTTCTCGAGAAGCAAGCCCCAAATATGGCGGCGCCGGCGCGGGCCGAGTTTTTGGACTACAACCAGGCGACCAGGGTCGACGGAGTGGGACGCGAGCTGGCGGCGGCGGGGTGGTTGGTCGTGCCGCTGGCGACCCGGACCCTGGGCAGCCCGAGTTTCGGCGCCGAGTACTCGGGAGGTGATCGTTTTCAGGCGTTCCTCACCGACGGTGGCGATCTGCCGACGGTGCCCACCTGGACCAGCGACTACGTGGGCTACTGCGCGGCCGTGGTCTGCGCCGACCTCGACGGGGTGAACGGCCCCGACCTGGTGACCGGTGGCTGGTGGGAGCCCATGCGCGTGTACCTCAACGACGGCAGCGGCGGTTTCCCCACCGCGGCGGACTGGCACACCGACGCGGCCTGGGAATCAGTGGTGGAGAACATCGCGCTGGCGGACCTCGACGAGGGGCGGACCCGCATGGAGACGGCGACCTTCGCCGCCGGCGAGCAACTGGTCCAGCTACCGCACCGCCACCTGCAACGGGTGGTGGAGGTATGGGTCGAGGACGGCAGTGGCGCCCTGGCGGCCGGTGAGTGGTGCAGCAGCCTGCGCGACGGCTGGGTTTCTCTGGCCGCGCCCCTGGCCGCTGAGGCGACCGTGACCTATACCGTTTCCGACGGCCTCGATCTGGCCATCAGCAACTGGGACGACGCCACCTTTGTGTTCCACAGCGAGCTGCCGTCGCTCCCCACGGGAGCTCCCGACGGCGCCATGCCCGGCGCCCTGGTCATCCGCAGGCGGATGGAGACCAGCACGAAGGACAGGGCGATACCGATTTCCGTGAGCCCCATGAAGGTGTGACCCTTCATGAGGTAGTGCGTGCCGAAGATCGAGAGCGTCCCTATCCCGACGAGCGAGAGGGCGTTGATGAGCCCGACCTTCCGGGAGGTCTCGAGGTCCCCGTCCCCGTCCGGATCCGCACTGAGCCACCTGACAATCACCTGAAGATCCCGATCCCAACCAGAGGTAACAACCGACTCCGCTCTCCGCTCACAGAAGTCGCTAGTTCGGAATCGGCATCCGGGGGCACCCGCCTGAAGCTGTAAATCGCGGGATCAGTCGCTGTCGCCGGAGTCGAGGAGGTTGTCGCCCAGCGGGGTGAATTTCGAGTTGTCACGCCCCTTGCGGCTGTCGTCCATGAGCCTCCCCGTCTCGGCGCCATAGCGGGCCAGGTTCCCTCGTTTGGCGAAGGCGACGAAACCCCGGACTCCGCCCTCGATCTCGCCCATCTTGGATTCATCCCCGGCGCAGACCCAGGCGACGGTGTCCCAGAAATCCAGGAGAGGTGTGACCCAGAAGGCCTTCACGTTCTTGAGCCCCGCCATCAGCTCCTCGCGCACGAACTTGTCGCTCTTCTCGCTCCCGATCGAGGCAAGGGTCCAGGACATGAGCCCTCTTTTCACCGTGTTCTGTCCGCCGCCGCGCCGGCCGCCCGGAA
>RCNG010001681.1_pt1 | contig 11027 bp, 6 predicted proteins | sample 2041371 | NCBI WGS metagenome assembly RCNG01 (sample SAMN09708227, study PRJNA481090) | Marine sediment metagenome, whole genome shotgun sequencing project. | biome: marine sediment; feature: ocean; material: sediment; isolation source: Sewage treatment plant 1 marine sediment (STP1) ... | reverse complement strand
GGGCGAGGTGCCGTGCCCAGTGGGGTTTTCGGCCCAGAGGCCCGGCCGCAGCAGAAAGCTGGTGAGAAGTACAGGCTTGCCCTTGCCAGCGGACAGTTAGAGGTTTATCCTACCCGCTGTGAATTTGTTCACGTAGCCCGCGTCGCGTGACCATCACCCAACAACACCAGACCGCCCACACCAGGGGCGAAGACCGCGGAGGTTTTCCATGACAGAGCGGCGAACTGTGATGATTGACGGCAATGAAGCCACGGCCTCGGTCGCGCACCGCATCAACGATGTGTGTGCGATCTACCCGATCACCCCATCGTCGAACATGGGCGAGTTCGCCGACGAGTGGTCGGCGCTGGGCAAGACCAACATCTGGGGGGTGGTCCCCGACGTGGTCGAGATGCAATCTGAGGGCGGCGCCTCGGCGGCAGTGCACGGCTCGCTCCAGGCTGGCGCGCTGACCACCACCTTCACCGCTTCCCAGGGCCTGCTGCTCATGATCCCGAGCATGTACAAGATTGCCGGCGAGCTGACACCGGCGGTCTTTCACGTATCGGCGCGGACGATTGCCACGCACGCATTGTCGATCTTCGGCGACCACTCGGACATCAACGCCGTCCGCCAGACCGGGTGGGGGCTGCTTGCCTCCGGATCGGTCCAGGAAGCGCACGACATGGCGTGCATCGCCCAGGCGGCGTCGCTCGCGAGCCGCATACCGTTCATCCACTTCTTCGACGGCTTTCGCACCTCGCACGAGGTCTCGAAAATCGAGTACCTCGAGGACGACGATCTGCGGCATCTCATCGATGATGACCTGGTCCGCGCCCATCGCGACAGGGCGATGTCACCGGACCGTCCGTTCATCCGTGGCTCCTCGCAGAATCCGGACACCTTTTTCCAGGCCCGAGAGGCCATCAACCCGTTCTACGACGCGTGCGCCGGTCATGTGGTCGACGCGATGGACGCCTTCGGCAAGCGGGTTGGCCGTGAATACCGCCCCTTCGACTACGTCGGAGACCCCGAGGCAGAACGCGTGATCGTGATCATGGGCTCGGGCGCCGAGGTGGTGCACGAGATGGTGGACTGGCTGAACGCGAAATCTGAGAAGGTCGGCGTTCTCAAGGTCCGGCTCTATCGCCCGTTTTCGGCATCACACTTCCTCGAGGCGCTGCCGGCGACGGTCAAGAAGATTGCAGTCATGGACCGCACCAAGGAACCGGGCTCCCTGGGCGACCCGCTCTACCTCGACGTCGTCACCGCCCTCCATGAGGCGCGGACCGGGGGCTCCAGTTCCTTCGCCACAGAGCCGATCGTTGTCGGCGGCCGCTACGGACTGTCGTCAAAAGAGTTCAACGACACCATGGTCAAGTCGATCTACGACAACCTCGCCGCAGACCAGCCCCGCAACCACTTCACGATCGGTATCGTCGACGATGTCAGCCACACCTCGCTGCCCATGGACGACGATTTCAACATCGCCGGCGACGACGTTTTCCGTGGCCTGTTCTACGGTCTCGGTTCCGACGGCACGGTCGGCGCCAACAAGAACTCGATCAAGATCATCGGCGAGGAGACCGACAACTTCGCCCAGGGCTACTTTGTATACGACTCGAAGAAGGCCGGCGCGGTCACCGTATCGCACCTCCGTTTTGGGCCCGATCCCATCCGCGCGTCCTACCTGATCCGCAAGGCCAACTTCGTGGCCTGCCACCAGTGGGTCTTCATCGAGAAGCTGGACATGCTCGCCCATGCACAGCCGGGTGCCACCTTCCTCGTCAACTCGCCCTTCGGCCCCGACGAGATTTGGGACCGTTTCCCGGTCGAGGTTCAGCAGGAGATCATCGACCTCGATCTCAAGGTCTACTGCATCGACGCGACCGACGTCGCGCGTGAGACCGGCATGGGCCGCCGCACCAACACCATCATGCAGACCTGCTTCTTCGCCATATCGGGCATCCTGCCCCGCGACGAGGCGATCGAGAAAATCAAGAACGCTATCAAGAAGACCTACGGCGCCAAGGGCGACGAGATCGTCCAACTCAACTTCAAGGCGGTCGACGGCACCCTCGCCAACCTGCACGAGGTCAAGGTGCCTGAAAAGATCACGGCCACAATGACACGGCCGCCCACCGTCCCGGCCGAGGCACCCGATCTGGTACAGCAGGTCACCGCTCTGATGCTCGAGGGCAAGGGCGATCTGCTGCCGGTTTCGGCCTTCCCGCCTGACGGTACCTGGCCGACGGGCACCACCAAGTGGGAAAAGCGCAACATTGCGATCGACATCCCGGTATGGGACGAGGGGCTCTGCATCCAGTGCAACAAGTGCGTCCTGGTCTGCCCGCACGCAGCCATTCGAGCCAAGGTCTACGATCCCGACGCCCTTGACGGCGCACCGGAGACCTTCAAGGCCGTCGAGTACAAGGCCAAGGATTTCGCCGGCTCGAAATACACCATCCAGGTGGCGCCCGAGGACTGCACCGGCTGCGAGCTCTGCGTGCGGGTCTGCCCGGCCAAGGACAAGTCCAACCCCAAGCACAAGTCGCTCAATATGGCGCCGCAGATGCCGCTCAGGGAACAGGAGCGCGAGAACTACGCATTCTTCCTCGATCTGCCCGAGGTCGACCGCACCAAGATCAAGATCGACGTCAAGGGCTCGCAGTTCTTCCAACCACTGTTCGAGTATTCCGGCGCCTGCGAAGGCTGCGGCGAAACCCCCTACGTCAAGCTCCTGACTCAGCTCTTCGGCGACCGGTTGCTTGTGGGCAACGCCACCGGCTGCTCGTCGATCTACGGCGGCAACCTACCGACGACCCCGTATGCGCAGGACGACAACGGGCGCGGGCCGACGTGGAACAACTCGCTCTTCGAGGACGCCGCCGAGTTCTCTCTCGGCTTCCGCCTCGCCATCGACCAGACCACGAGCGCCGCGCGGCGGTTGCTCAAGGGGCTGGCGTCCGAGGTGGGCGATAGCCTGGTGGATGAGATCCTCCTCGCCGATCAGCTCAGCGAAGAAGGCATTGCCGCCCAGAGGGCGCGCGTGGATACCCTGCGCAAGAAGCTCGGGGGCATCGACAGTCCCGACGCGAACACCCTCGACCACATCGCCGATTATCTGGTTAGAAAGAGCGTGTGGGGCGTTGGCGGTGACGGCTGGGCCTACGACATCGGCTACGGCGGGCTCGACCACACCCTGAGCATCGGTCGCGATGTCAATCTGTTGGTGCTAGATACCGGCGTCTACTCGAACACCGGCGGCCAGGCTTCGAAGGCAACACCGCTCGGCGCCACCGCCAAGTTCGCCATGGGAGGCAAGGAGATTCCGGCCAAGGACCTCGGCCTGATGGCCATGGCCTACGGCCACGTCTACGTGGCCTCGGTGGCCTTCGGCGCCAAGGACAGCCAGACCGTCCGCGCCTTCCTCGAGGCCGAGTCCTACCCGGGACCGTCGATGATCATCGCCTACTCCCACTGCATCGCCCACGGCTACAACATGTCCGACGCTCTCGGCCACCAGAAGGCGGTGGTCGAATGCGGCGCGTGGCCGATGTACCGCTTCGATCCCCGCCGCACGGCCATGGGCGAGAACCCGCTCAAGCTCGACTCACGGGCACCAAAGATTTCCTTCGAGGAGTGGGCGCTTTCCGAAGCCCGTTTCCGAATGCTCATGAAGACCAACCCCGAACGGTCGAAGCGGCTGTTGGAGAAAGCCCAGCGCGTCGTCCAGGCCAAGTACGACATGTACAAGCAGCTTGCCAACCTGCACTTCGGCTCTGACGCCGACGCCGAAACCAACTGAGGGAGGGAGCCATGAACCTCAAGACCACCTATCTCGGACTCGAGCTCAAAAACCCGATCATCTGCGGTTCGTGCCCACTCGGCACCAACATCGATACCCTCCGCGCCCTCGAGGTGGCGGGCGCGTCGGCGGTGGTACTGCCGTCGCTCTTCGAGGAGGAAATCCTCGGCGCCGTCGCCGCGCAAATGGAGATGGAGTCGGCCGGCGCAGGGTTTGCGGAAGCCTCCTCCTACCTCCCCAACCCAGAGGGTTATCACGTCGGTCCGAACCAGTATTTGGACCACATCGGAGCCGCCAAGGAGGCGGTGTCCATTCCCATCATCGCCTCTCTCAACGGCACCACCCCCGGCGGTTGGACACAATACGCCGAAAAGATGGAGGCGGCGGGCGCCGACGCTGTCGAGCTCAACGCCTACTACCTGGCCACCGACCCGGACGAGGACGCCGGGCACGTCGAGCAGCGGGTCATCGATATCGTGCGCGGCGTCAAGGAGGCCGTTTCCATTCCGATCGCGGTCAAGCTCTCGCCCTTCTACTCCTCGCTGAGTAATCTCGCCCGCAAGCTCGGGGAGGCCGGCGCCGACGGGCTGGTCATCTTCAACCGTTTCTACCAACCCGACCTCGACATCGAGGAGCTCGACGTGGTACCGAACCTCCGCCTGTCAACCGCCGACGAGCTCCGATTGCGACTGCGGTGGCTGGCCATCCTCTCGAGCCAGGTCGAGCTTTCGCTCGCCGCCACCGGCGGCGCCCACAACGCGGTCGACGTCATCAAGGCCGTGATGACCGGCGCCAACGCAGTGCAGATGGTCTCGGCCCTCCTGATCCACGGACCCGAGCACATCAAACGCACCCTCGAGGCCATCGAATTCTGGCTCTCCGAGCACGATTACGAATCGCTCGAACAGATGCAGGGTTCGATGAACATGTCGAAGGTCCCCAATCCCGACAAGCTGACCCGCGCCAACTACATGAAGATGCTCGATAGCTGGCAGCAATGACGTTTGAACGTTACAACGTTTGAACGTTTAACGTTCTAACGTTTCAACGGTTCGAAGTGGCAGGTGAAATGACGCAGCGCCTTGGTCTGGTAGGTGATGCGGTACCCCGATAACTGCTCACGATGATTCCAGACATCCTCGATGACCTCGATGATGTAGTCGAAGTGGCTCTGGGTGTAGACCCGCCGCGGGAAGGCCAACCGCACGAGCTCCAGGGGAGCAGGGTGTTCTCGACCCGATTCATCGAAATGGCCGAACATCACGCTGCCCAGCTCCACCGATCGGATCCCGCCAGCCAGATAGAGAGCATTGACGACGCTGATTCCGGGGAAGGAGAGCGGCGGAACCTCGGGCAGCATCTTCGCGGCATCCAGGAACACAGCGTGGCCGCCGGCCGGCTGCACCATGGGAACGCCGAGAGCCAGCAACCGCTCGGCCATGTACTCAACCGTGGCGTGGCGGTACACCTGATAGTCGTACTCCAACGCCTCCATCAACCCGACGGCGATGGCATCGAGATCGCGTCCCGCCAGGCCGCCGTACGTCGGGAATCCCTCCCGCATGATCAGCAGGTTGCGGAAACGCTCCGCCCACCCATCGTCGCGGCAGACAAGAAAGCCGCCGATGTTTGCGAGCCCATCCTTTTTGCAGCTCATGGTGGCGCCGTCGGCCAGCGCGAACATCTCCTGCGCGATCTCGAGCAGAGAGCGGTCCTGATACCCCTCCTCCCGCTCGCGGATGAAGTAGGAGTTCTCGGCGAAACGACAGGCGTCGATGATGAGGGGGATCCCATGCTCCGCAACCAGAGCCTTGACCGCGCGCAGGTTGGCCATCGACACCGGCTGGCCGCCACCGGTGTTGTTGGTCACGGTCATCATGGCAAATGGAATCTTGTCGGACCCGTGCTCCTCGATGCAGCTCCTGAGCCCTTCAACATCCATGTTGCCCTTGAACGGTGACAGGGTGTCTGTGTGGTAGGCCTCAGGGCAGGGGAGGTTGAGCGCGATACCGCCGCAATACTCGATGTTGGCCCGGGTGGTGTCGAAGTGGCTGTTGTTGGGGATGATGTCGCCGGACTTGATGATGCACTCGGCGAGAATCCCTTCCGCAGCACGGCCCTGGTGGGTGGGTAGGATGTGCTCGAAGCCCGTGATCTCGCGAACGCTCTCCTCGAAGCGCTTCCACGAACGGCTCCCGGCGTAGCTCTCGTCGCCCAGCATCATCGCCGCCCACTGCTGGGTGGACATGGCGCCGGTGCCGCTGTCAGTCAGCAGATCGATGCAGCAGTCCTCGGCATCCAACAGAAAGACGTTGTAGTGGGCGGCCTCGAGAGCCCGCACCCGTTCCTCGGGTGTGGTGATCTTGAGGGGCTCGGTGGTCTTGATCCGAAAGGGCTCGATAATGGTCTTCATCTTCAACCTCCGCAGGGGCCCTTTTGTACCAGCTTCGGAGGCCACGCGCCACATCCGGCGCCACAAATATCTCCGGCCACGGACCAAAACAAAATTCTTCGTAGAACGTGCTCAACCTGAAAACCAAGATTGGAGATCATTATGAGACGTAAACTCATCATCATCGGAGTTATTGTCATCTGTGGCGCACTGGCCGCTCCGGCATCCGCCGGCGAGACTGGGTGGCGCCTCCGGGTTTTTGGAGCGTGGATGGACCCGAATCTCGACGAGACCATCCCCGCCGGAAACCATGAAGAGATTAGGGTCACAGCTTCGAGCGATTTCGGTTTCGGCGCCAGCCTCGAGTACCAGTTCACCGAGCGTCTCGGACTCGAGCTCGGGGCATTCAGTGCAAGCCCAGAGGTCGAGCTCAGCGCCGACATTCCCGGGTATGGCCATCTCTCTCTCACAGACTCGATGTCGACACGCGTGATCACCCTCGACTTCGATGTCCATCTCACTCCGAACAGCCCGTCCATCGACTTCTATCTCGGCGCAGGCGTGGCGAATATGGGCTTCGGCAGCCTCCACTACATCGACCCTGATGGCGACCCGTTGGATCTCGGCACCGGCAACGAGCTCACCTGGACCCTCAAGGCAAGCCTCGACATCGCCTTCGGCGACAGCAAGTGGGGCGGCACCGGCGGCATCCGATTTATCGACGCGGATCTCGAGGTGTGGAACGAAGACGATATCCCCGGTTTGACGGCGACCTTCGGATTCGACACCATCACAGCCACCATCGGCGTAGCGTACAACTTCTGATAGAAGCGGGCTCGGACTCGGGTCCGGCTCAGCCCGACACGAAGGGGTTGGTGGCCTTCTCGCGACCGATGGTGGTCGCCGGGCCGTGGCCGCAGATGACTCGGGTGTCTTCGGGCAGGGTGTAGAGCTGGGAACGGATTGAACGTTCGAGGATGGGAAACGAACCGCCCATGAGATCGGTGCGGCCGATGGAACCCGCAAAGAGCACATCGCCGGCCACGACCAGCTCCTCGTCCGCACCCGAAACCACGAAGCACACGCCGCCTGGCGAGTGACCCGGAGTATGGCGGACCTCGAGCTCGAGACCGCCGACAGTCAATGTTTTCCCGTGATCAAGCCACAGATCGGGTTCGGGAGGCGCTTCCACTTCCATCCCGAACATCTGCGCCTGCATCGGCAGGTTGCGATAGAGCTCGATTTCGTCGGGGTGGAGTCCGATCGGCAGCCCAGGATCGAGCTCGCGTGCAAGCTCCGCGGTGCCGCCGGCGTGGTCAAGGTGGCCGTGGGTGTGGAGGATCATGGTCGGCCGCAGCCCGCTCGCGCGGACCCGCTCCGCGATCCGCTCACCCTCCTCGCCGGGGTCGATGATCACCAGCTCGCCGGCATTTGAATCACCCAGCAGCACACAATTCGCCTGTATCGGACCGACCGCAAAAACGTCGAGAAAGAGGGAAGCCATGTGCACCTTTCAGTTTTGAGTTCTTAGTTATGAGTTTTGAATTGTTCGCCACGTGTCCCGAATGACGCATCGGGCGGATGGGTGGAACTCAAAACTCATAACTCAAAACTCAAAACTCTCTCAGAAAACTGTTTCAACGAGCAGCCCCATCAACTTGGCAAGCTTTGGGGCTGCCTTTTCACCCTCCTCAAGGACCTCCGTATGGGTGAGTGGGCGATCGACCAGGCCCGCCGCGGGGTTGGCGGCGAAGGACAGGACCAACACCTTCATCCCCATGTGGCGGGCGGCGATGACCTCCGGTACCGTCGACATGCCCACCACCGAACCGCCGAGATCGCGCAGCATCCGCACCTCGGCCGGAGTCTCGAACGACGGGCCGAGCACCGCAACGTAAACACCCTCATGGACTCTGAACCCGGCCTCTTCGGCCGCGCTCCGCGCGGTGCTGCGCAACGCGGGATCGTAAACCTCACTCATGTCCGGAAATTGGGGGCCGAACTCGCGCCCCCACTCACCGACCAGGGGGTTGGTCCCTTGCAGGTTGAGGTGGTCGGTGATGATGACCAACGAACCGGCCTCGATCCCAGGCTCGAGAGCGCCGGTCGCATTGGTGGCGATCATCACCTCCGCCCCGAGAAGAGCGGCCAGCCGCACCGGCGCCACCACCTCCTCGGGACGATATCCCTGGTACAGGTGGAAGCGGCCGTTGACGACCACCAGGGTCTCGTCCCCGCTCCGCCAGAGGGTCACGGTCTGCCGGTGCCCCATCAAGGCATGGAGGGGGAAGGGCAGAACATCACTGAGATCGATCTCCTCCGCCGCCTCCCAACCCGCCACCTCGAGGCTCAGACCCGAACCCGCAACCAACAGACCACGCACGCGACCGGGCCGATACCGTTCGCGAAACTCTTCTGCAACACGCCGTATGCCGTCCGGGGTCAATCGCGAGCTCATGGCCGGAAGGCTAGCACATGCAGAATTAGGAATGAGGAATTAGGAATTTCCACTCCCCATGTCCTCAGCGGGCGGGTGGGCGGCATTCCTAATTCCTAATTCCTAACTCCTAATTCGGACCTTCGTGACGGTGGCCGCTACCAACGTTCACACAGTTCTGGTACCTTTGCGCCCGCGATGCCGCGGATTCGTCTCCAGTCGTTGACGCTCACCGGATTCAAGTCGTTTCCGGACGAGGTGGAACTCATCTTTCCGGGAAAGATGTCGGCGATCATCGGTCCCAACGGATGCGGCAAGTCCAACGTGGTGGATGCCATCCTGTGGGTGCTCGGCGAACAGAGCCCCTCTCTCATGCGCCTCAAACAGATGGGAGACGTGGTCTTCTCGGGAGCGAGCTCCCGACCACCGGCCGGCGCCGCCGAGGTGACTCTGATTCTCCACTCGGACGACGGTCACTGGAAGGAGACCGACGGCCGCCTCGAGGTGAAGCGGCGGGTCTTTCGCAGCGGTCCTTCGGAGTACCGGATCAACGGCCGCGCTGTGCGCCTCAAGGACGTCTTCGACGAGCTCGCGGGCGTCGGTCTCGGCACCCGCGCTTACTCGATCATCGAACAGGGCCGGGTAGGCCAGGTCTTGTCCGCGCGCCCCATCGACCGCCGGGCATTGCTCGAGGAAGCGGCCGGTATTACCCGCTACAAGGCACGCAAGCACGAGGCGGAGCTCAAGCTCGAGCACACTCGCCAAAATCTGCTTCGCCTCGACGATGTGATCGGCGAGATCAACAGGACCCTGCGACAGATCAAACGCCAGGCGAAACAGGCGGAGCGCCACCAGAAGCTGGAAACCGAACTCAAAGAACACCTGCGCCGTCTTTTCACGATCGAGGCCCATCATTTCGATCAGCAGCGCAGAGACATCACCCGTCGCCGCGCCCAGACTCAGAACGAAGTCGCAGCGGCAGCGGCGGCCCTCGGCGGATCGGACGCCGACCTCGGGCGGGCGCGCGAGGAGCTCGAAGCGGCGCGAGGAGAGACCGAGGCGGCACGCGAGGAAGTCGCGACCCTGCTCGGATCCAGCGAACGGTTGGAGGCTTTCCTCGAACGCTCCGCCGACATGCTCGACAATCTCCGCGCTTCCCTCGACCACGCGAAGGCCGAGTCCACCACCATCACCTCTGCACGCGGCGCCATCGAGGAACGGATAGCTGACGCGAACATCCGCCACGGAAAGCTCGAAACCGAGCTTGAATCGGTCCGCATGGATCTGGAGCAGGCGAAGGAGGCCCACGGCGCATCCGAGGTACGTCTCCAGGCTGCCGAGGATGGAGCATCACGACAGCGGCAGGATCTCCTGCGGACCATCTCCACCCTCACCGGTAGCCGCAATCGACTCGGTGATCTCGAACGCGAGAGGGATCGCCTCACCTATGCGCTGAGCCAGCTCGATCAGGAAAGGACGCGCCTCGAAACCCGACGTCAGGAGCTTGGGGAGAGCGTTCGCGAGGCCTCTGACCGTAGTAAAACCGCGGCACAAGTCGCCGAAAAGGTGGCCGCACAGCGCCGGGAGCTGGCCGACGACAGGGCCCGGCTCCGCGAACAGGCAAGCACGGCGAAGCGCGAGGCGGAGTCGCTGGGTCACACGCTGTGGGAGCTTCGCCACCGGTTGCAGGGAGTCGAACGCGGGCTGGCCCGCCAGGCGGCCGCGGCCGAGTACCTGAGCGGCGTGATTCCCGCCGATCTCATGGCCGGCCAGCTCGGCGACTATCTCGATCCGCCCGCAGACCTCGCGCCGGTCCTCGACCGTACATGGCGCGAGTGGCTCGAGCTGCCGGTCGTCCACACGACTAACCTCTCGCCCGATCAGCTCGAAGGGTTGAGCGAGCTCGAGGGCCGCATACGCCTCGTGGCAACCGGCGACGCCCCACCTCCTCCCAAAACCGTGGCGCCCGATGGTGCGGAGAATCTCCTGCAACTGGCGGGCGCTGCGCCCGAAAACCTCGGTTGGTTGGCGCGGTCCCTACCTCCCACCTATCGATGCAGTGACCTCGCGAGGGCGCAGCAGATCGCCAACGACTATCCCGAGGCGATCGTCCTCTGCCCCGACGGCGTGCTGAGACAGGGACGTATCCTCGAACCCGCCACTGCGGGCGGCCGCCACCCAGGCGCCCTCCAACTTCGTACCACCCAGGGCCAGCTCCAAGCTCAGATCGAGGAGACCGCGGCCCGCACCGAGGCCTCATCCGACCGTCATCGCGAGGTCAGTGAGCGGCTGGAAGGTCAGTCCGAGATACTCGCAGTCCTCGACGCCGATCTGGTCGCCGCCGAGCAGGAGCGCGCGCGAACAGCGGCGATCGAAGAGTCCGTGACCCAGGACCTGGGACGGATCGAACG
>RCNG010001678.1_pt1 | contig 11028 bp, 6 predicted proteins | sample 2041371 | NCBI WGS metagenome assembly RCNG01 (sample SAMN09708227, study PRJNA481090) | Marine sediment metagenome, whole genome shotgun sequencing project. | biome: marine sediment; feature: ocean; material: sediment; isolation source: Sewage treatment plant 1 marine sediment (STP1) ... | reverse complement strand
TACGATATTGGATTCTTCGTTGTAGGCGGGAATCACCACACTCAGGTTGAGTTCGTGATTCGCCATGTCTACAGTATTCTCCTGAGTTCCGATTCGTTGGCGCGGATCCATTTGTGGATGTCTGTCACAATATCTTCCGGCGTTCGTTCGGGTCTCCATCCGAAGACCTTCCGGGCGCGCTCGCAGTCAGACAGATAGATGGGGATGTCCACCGTCGAGGTCTCGGACTGAGAGCCGATCTCCCGCTCCACTCCGGTGATCTCATTGCAGAGCGCCGTCAGCTCGACCAGTGAGACCGAGACATCCTTGCCGCCGCCGATGTTGAATGGGGAGGCGTCCCACGCAGCCTCGTCCCGTAGCTGCGCGTCGATAAGGTCGTAGAGGTCGTTGATATGCAGGATGTCCCGCACCTGTTTGCCGGTGCCGCCGTAGCCGATATAGGACAGCGGCCGATCGGCGAATAGATGCCGGGAGACCCACAGAGTGACGAACCCCTGATCCACCCTGCCCATCTGCCAGGGCCCCGTGAGTACGCCGCACCGGTTGATCATCGCCGGCATCTTATAGCTGTAGGCGTATTCCTGGAGTAACAACTCACCGGAGAGTTTGCTGGCCCCGTAGAGCGACCTCGGCCCGTCAAGGGGAAAGGACTCGGTCAGCCCGGCTGCGGAGAGGCCCTTCTCGGCTGTAGTGTCTGCCCATTCCAGCCGCGTGTCCATTTGGGTCAACGCGAGGCGATTCAGCCGGTCGAGGGGATAGACCCGACTGGTGCTGAGAAAGAGGAACGCTGCGTCGTTACGGCGGGCGAGTTCGAGAAGGTTGATGGTGCCGACGAGATTGGTCTGGATCATGTAGTCCGGTGCGCCCGAAAGACCCACCTGCACCGACGGCTCCGCGGAGCAGTCGATGAGAAGGTCGAAACCGGCCAACTCGTCGAAGTCTTCGCGGCAGCGGATGTCGGCGTGGACGAACTCGACGCCGGCAGCTGCCAACCGAGTCAGGGCCAACTCAGAACCCCGCCTTTTGAGACTGTCGAGAGCGACTACTCGGACGTCCGGGTGGTCCGCCTTGTATTTGGCGGCCAGATTCGATCCAACGAATCCAGCGCCGCCCGCGATCAATACCGATTTCGGGTCCATTCCCATTCAGCTGCGCTCCCCGATTCCCTCTACCATATCGCGGAGAATCCGGTCCATGTCGTATTTTAATTCCCACTCAGGATAGTGCTCTTTGAACTTGTCCACGTTCGATACATACCATATGTGGTCGCCAACGCGGTTGTTGTCGACGTAGGTGGTCACGGCCTCTTTTCCGGTCAGTCTTTCGATCTCGGCAATCGCCTCGATCATGGAGATGTTCGAGAAACGCGAACCTCCCATGTTGTAGACCTCGCCGACCCGGGGGCTCTTAAACGCGTGATAGAAGGCGTTGACGAGATCGTGGGAGTGGATATTGTCACGGACCTGCTTGCCTTTGTAGCCGAAAATGGAGTACTCGCGACCGGTGAGAATGCAGGTGATGAGGTAGGCGAGAAATCCGTGAAGCTCGGTTCCAGAGTGGAGCGGCCCGGTCAAACAGCCGCCTCGGAACACCATGGTCTTCATGCCGAAGTAGCGCCCGTACTCCTGCACCATGACATCGGCAGCCAGTTTTGAGACCCCGAAAAGGCTGTGTTTGCACTGATCCACACTCATGGATTCATCGATGCCGTCGGCATACGGGTGACCGGGGTCGATTTCCCACCGCGTGTCCTTTTCGATGAGGGGGAGGAAATTGGGCGCGTCGCCGTATACCTTGTTTGTCGAGGTGAAGATGAAGGGAGTGTCCGGGCAGTGCTTGCGCGTAGCTTCCAGAAGCACGAGGGTGCCATTGGCGTTGACGGTGAAATCCGTAACCGGGTCCTTGGCGGCCCAATCATGGGATGGCTGAGCCGCCGCGTGGATCACCAGCTCGACCTCGGTCTCGGAAAAAAGGGAATCGACGGACTCACCATCTCGGATGTCGATGCTGAGGTGACGGTAGTTTTCAAAATCGGCCTCGAGCCGGACCCTATTCCAGTCGGTGCTGGCCTCAGCACCGAAGAATACTTTGCGCATGTCGTTGTCCACGCCGATGACAGCGTGACCGCGCTCGCAGAAGAAGCGCACTGCTTCCGACCCGATCAATCCGGCTGAGCCGGTGACAATCACGGACATCGCATCGACTCCCATTCACTACGGTTTGCTGACAGGACATCGTTTTACAGTTTTAGGTCTCGTTTGGCGGACAGCCGGGGGAACGACGCCTCGTCTCGGTCATGGCCGGCCGTCCACCCGGAGGTTCGCACTTTCATCAAGGGTAGCAGTCATGACCACGGGTTGACGGCCATCCGGCCCGGGGCGGAGATTTCTCTTGGCGAGGCCGTCAAAATCGAGAAGACAATTGTTGACTCGAATCTGATCGCTGAGCGACTCTTTGGCGAGTTTCGCGATGACCCGACACGGTGTTGGAAGCTGGATGGTCGCTTGCGTAGCGCCGTGGAGATCGATCTTGGGTTTGCCCATGACGTCAGCAAGGAAAAACTCCAGAATCGAATCGGTCGCTGCAACCTTGGTGAGAGCCCGGATTCCGCTGCCGGTGACGGTGCTCTGCTGAGCATCGAGCTCGAGACTCTTGAGATCGCCGAGCTCGAGGTCGCTGTCGGTGAGCCGGATTCGGGTGTGCCCCTGGATACCCCGGATGACAACCTCGGATTGACCGGAAATGCCCGCCGCGAGGTCTCCACCAACGTCCCGAAGATCTGCGGTGACATCCGAGTCGAGACTGAGATCGACGCGGCCGGTCACCAAATCGGCATCGAGGGAACCTCGAGTGAGGGTCGCGTTCAGTGAACCGCCGAGATCGCTCACGCCGATCTGGAGGTCTTCACCCGAGATCTGGATTTGAGATTCGAGGGTGCTGCTGATCCGGATCATCGACTCTTGCCCGGAGAGTCGGGTTCTTCCGGAGATCGAATCCAGAACCACCTCTGCATTGGACAGTTCACCGGTGATCGAGGCACGAGTCTGGGAGACCTCCCAAAACCCGTCTTCGAGATCGGCCGAGATCGACCCTTCGAGGTTTCGGAAACGTGAATCTGAATTGAGAGACCGAAGTGTTATCTGTCCCTGGTGGCCTTGGATCCGAGCCGCCGACTCTCGAAGGTCGAGTTCGAGGAAACCGGTTTGAGCCACGATCTCGTTGGTGCCGCGAGTCGCCGTCAGCGACAGACCGTCCAAATTTTGGGTGACCAGCAGGGAGTCGGTCAGGATGGCGGTGATCACCGGTTGGATAGCGTCCTCCGACTGAGGACTCTCCGGCGCCTGAAGGTCTTCCTCGGCCGGCGCCGCTTCGTCGGTCCGGACTTCATCATCGGGACCGAGGATCTCGAGGTCGAGATTGCGGCCGATGAGGGTGATGAACTGATCATCGGCCAAGCTGATGTCGACCACCATGGTGGGTGCGTCCGCCGATTCGGGCCCGCGGATGTCGGTGAGGCCCCCCGGGACAATACTGACTTCGAGGGAGACCTTCTCGGCTGTTTCCGGATTCTCCAGACGCGCCGCAAAGCGTGATGCCTGCTCTGGAACTATCAGCACCCGGACTCTGGCGTTGGTGAGATTCAGCTCGAGCCGTGGCGTAGTCAGTGGGGCGTCGATGGGAAGCGGTATCTGCCTTTGGGCCGTGGCGGTCGGTACCTCACAGAGGGAAACCGGTAACACCGCCAGAACGAGAACTGCGATGGCACGGATTTGTTCAGCGAGGGTCCTGAGCATGATCATCCGGTTCTCAGTGGATGTACCCGAGCTTTTTCAAGAGCGCTCGGCTCTGGGAATCGATCTCCGCCGGTGCGCCCATCCCAGCTCTCTCACCGTGAATCCAAACCCGAACGCTGGAGTGAACACCGCTGTCCGATTCTCCGTCCGGTGCCCAGCGTCGGCCGTCGAAATCTGTCCGCCAGGGTTCGGACATGCCCTCGAGCCGGAGGACCTTTTTGAAGCCGGTGGCGACGTCGCTCTCGATGTCGAATCGCCCGGTGACAAAGAGTTCGCCAAACGGGATACCCTCGACAAAGAATTCCATGGTTTCTCCGCCGGGGATGCTGAAATTGACCATCTGATACCGCCACTCGATGTCACCGGCGGACAATCCGAAGGTCTTGATTCGAAGGGGTTGGACAATGTGGCCCTTGAGGTGACCCTCGAGGGGAACGTCGAGTCGATTGCTGAAGAGCACCCTCACGCCGCTGGTGCGGCGGTCAAAGGTCTCGGTTGTCTCTCTCCGTAACTGGGCGGTATCGGGATCGGTGGCCGCCACATCGGTGCTGGTGGTGGGATCGATGTCGAGCCGATAGAGCGATTCGCGGCCGTGGATGGGATGCCACGCCGAGTTGTTGAAGGTGTACTTCAATCGACCGGCGCGCCGCAGAGAAATCCCGAAGTTGCTCGACGATGCGTAGCTCCATGCATCCTCGGGGTGCGCCGCCTCGGGGTCATCAAAAAGCGGTAGCAGCGAGCGGCCGTCGAGATCGTCGGGCGGCTCTAGGCCGATCAATTCGAGGACGGTGGGGAAGATGTCGATGAGGCGAACCTGGGCCGAGACCTGAGTTCCCGCAGCCCGGAGCTTGTCCGGAGCGGCGATGATGAGCGGCACGAGGAGTTCCCATTCTTCAAGACTCTTGTGATCCGCCTTGCCCCGCTCTCCGAGGGACTCGCCGTGATCTGAGGTCACGACGATCACGGTTCTGTCATCGAGACCGAGGGTCTCGAGTTCGTCCAAGAGCCTCTTGACGTGGAGGTCGGCAAAGGCGACGGCGCTGTCGTAGAGCGCGTTGACCATGGGGAAGTCGTCGTTTGAGACTTGGCGGAGAGGGGAATCCGGATTTTCGTACCGAGCTTGAAGACCCGCCGTCATTTCGTAGCCCTTCTCACGGGCTGGTGCGAATGCAAGGGTGTCGATTGGTGGGAGGGGTTCGCCCGGACGAGGCTCGTGAAAACGACTGAAGAACGGCTCGCGGGCGCGGTAGGGAGTGTGGACCTCGTAGGTGTGAACCAGCAAGAAGAAGGGCCGGTCGGTGTTCTTGTTGAGCCACTCGATGGAATGGTCGATACCTTCGAGGAGATCGTTCCCAGCCTCCGCGGGATCGATGACCGGACGGTAGAAGTAGCGGTAGCTGTCGAACCCCTGCATCACCCCGTAGGCATCGGTGAGGTAGGCGCCCCCGGTCGCGGCATGGGTGGTGTAGCCGTTGTCCCTGAGCAATTCGGCCATGCTGAGAAGGCTCGAGGGCATCGGATCGCCCGTGTTGACTCCGTGAGACAGGGTGTCGAGCCCGGTGAAGATCGAAACGTGTGATGGAAGCGTCCAGGGAGCGGGCGCGACCACCTGGCTGAAGTTCACCCCTCGCCGGCGAGCCCAAGCATCAATGTTGGGGCTGGTTGGGCGAGCGTACCCATTGAGCGACAGCCGGTCTGAGCGGAGGGTGTCGAGCACGATGAGGATCACGTTCGGCGGAGGATCCTGCCTGCGGGCTCCGACGATCTCTAGCCCCGCCCATGCGGGAAATCCGCGGAACAGGTTGAGGGGCGCTTGGTTCTCGGTCTCGAAACGGAGCCGGATCTTCCGGCCCTCCAACTCGGCGAGGTCGATCTCGAGATCGCTCCAACCGCATCCCTCACGCGACCGGCAGGGCGGGATCGTCTGCTCGTGGAGGGTTCTTTCTGCCGCATCGTCGCTCTCGAGGATGACTCGGAATGTCACGGGTACGGAAACTCCGGTCTCGGTGGCTCGAGCCAGACGCAGGGTCGCGTTGCGCGGGACGGTGAAATCGCTGCGAAAGGGGTGACCGGGCGGAGTCAGAACCGCGGTCCGAACATCGCCGTGGATGTCGACCCGCCATGGTTTCGCGGCGACTTCACGGAGTCGCGATTCCGATGGGATGAAATCCACCGCGCTGATCGAGTGAATCTGCTGCTGTCGATTGGCCACCGAAGTGGGATCGAGGCGGATCATGGCGATCTCACCGGTCCACTCGTGGTGGCCCTCCACCCGAAGTGTATAGCTCGGGATCAAAGCCCCGGTGACATCCTGAGCCGAACACCCTACCGTTCTCGATTCGCTGAACGGCTCACCTCTCGGCGCCCAATAAAGCTGCATGTAGGCGTCGCTGGTGAGACCGCTCTGGGTGATCCGGATTGCCTTGACGCGGTCGGCCTGAAGGTCGGTCGCACGAACGATGGAAGGGTCCGCGGAGGTGCTCTCAAGCAGCAATCCGTCTTCGTTGATCTCGAAGGTCGTGTCGATTCTCTCGGGGGTCCATTCGGCGAGATCCTGGGCGCTGTTGAACTCCCATCGTTGGACCTCGACGGTGTCAAAGAACACGGCGGCCGATGACGATTGGTGGTCCCCACTCGAAATCAGCCGGGTCACGATTCGGGTCGAGTCGGGATCGGCCTGAGAGCAAGCGAGACCAGAGGCAACGAGGACGATGGCGCCGACGATGCTCATTGGGTTCGCGCGTGTTGTCGAGGCTCGCTCAGTCACGATCTAACTCTCCTGAACGGCTCATCTTGCCGGTGTACTCTCAAGTCGTGAGAGTCTAGCATGCAGCCCGGGTGCGGGGCCGATGAGTCTGTATAATCTGTCTCGTCCCGCCGGGAACCGAAACGAGGCGTGGCTGTGGGAGGTTGGAACGGATGATCGAACGCGGAGCGGCAGATCGTGTTGGACGGCGCGGGTGGCGGTGGATCGCGCTCGCGGCGCCGACGATGATGGTCTTCGCCGTTGTCGCCGTTGTCGCCGTTGTCGCCGGGTTCGGCTGTGCGATGGGCGAACCACCCGTCGAACCTACCGAACCGTTCGAGGTTCTCGATCTCGTGGCGGCGTTCGATGACGCCGAGGTGTCGCGGATCGAGACCGATCATCGGGAAGACGCCAGGTCGCCGCTGCCGTATGTCAACCCCGAACGCGGAGTGTTGTTCGTGCCGCTTGGCACCGCCGTCGAGTACGAACTCGAAGTGCCGCCGGGAAGTGTGCTCCAATCCAACGACGCGAGAAACCTCGGCTCCGCCACTGGAAGGCTCGAGGTGTCGTGGTTGCCAGCCAGAGGCGTTGAAGGCCTGATGACGAGAGACCTCAGCGCCGCTCCGCGGCGATCCGCCTGTTTCGGCAACACCAGATTGGCGAAAGGCCGGTTGGTGATCCGGGCGCGAGGAGGCGCCGAGGACGATGACCCGCGGGCCGGATCGAGGATCTTCAACCCGAAGGTGATTGGTGGAGTCGGTTGCGAACCCCACCCGGTCGTCGAGCGGCCCCGGGATGATGATCGCCGGCCAAACATCGTGGTCTATCTCATCGATGCGCTTCGGGCCGACCGGGTGGGCTGTTACGGCTCCGACCGGGGGGCCACGCCCCATATCGACGAGTTCGCGTCATCGGCCCTCGTCTTCACCGGCGCCCAGGCGCAGACCTCGTGGACCCGGCCGGCGGTGGCGTCGATCTTCACGGGACTGCTGCCGCAGCAACATGGGGCCATCGACAGAAAGGATGCCCTGCCTGAGTCGGCGACGACCATCGCCGAAGTACTGAGCGGCGCCGGGTACGAGAGCGCAGCTGTGGTGTCCAACGGGAACGTCTCCCAGGTATACGGGTTTGCTCAGGGCTTTTCCTACTACAAGTATTTGCAGGAAATCGAGATCGGCGAGCATGTTGTCCGGTCCGATGAGGTCAACAACGCCGTGTTCTCCTGGCTCGACGACGTCCGGGGCGACGATCCGTTCTTCCTCTACATCCACACCGTCGATCCCCATCTGCCGTACGCACCGCCGGATTCGATCAGACAGCGTTTTGCGCCCGGTGTGGCTGACCCATCCATCGGTTCGGTCGAGTCTGTCAACAAGATCGCGGCCAATCGTGACGGGGTCACTCCGAGGATCATCGAAGAGCTCAGCAGCCTCTACGACGGTGAAGTGGCCGCCAATGACGCAACCTTCGGCGAGCTCATGGCCGGACTCCATCAGAGGGGACTTGTCGAAGACACGGTGATCGTGGTCCTTTCCGACCACGGCGAGGAGTTTTTCGATCACCGTGGTTGGACCCACGGAAACACCCTCCACGCCGAGATGCTCGATGTCCCGCTCATCATCCGAATCCCCGGTGTGGCTCCGATGTCGATTTCCGAGATCGTCCAGCATGTCGATGTCTTCTCGACGCTTCTCGATCTGGCCGGAGTGGAGGCTCAACCCGGTGTTTTCGGCACGTCCGCGCGTCAGCTGTGGGATGGAAATCCGGAGGCGGAGTGGGTCGACCGCGGGTTGTCGCACCTGCAGATCAAAGAGCGGTTCGGCGAGGCGTGGGTCGATCCACGGTTCAAGATGCTGACCCGCAGATTGGGCAATGGCGAGATTCAAACCTCGTTGTACGACCGCGTCGAGGACCCCTCGGAGCACATTGACCTCGCAGAACGGCAATCGGAGATCGTCAAGGCGCTCATCGCCCGTTATCGGGAGGAATTGACTGCAGCCGGTGGTTCACTTGAAGGGGTGGAGATCGATGCGGAACGAGAGGCTGAGGTCGAGGCCCAGTTGCGGGCGCTCGGTTATCTCTAGCCGGCGCTTCTCTCAGGCCGGCCCGGCGGGCGTCCGGGACGAGTATTCGTCGAGGCCGGTGACCCAACGGTGCAACCCGAGAAGGGCGACGCTGACCAGGAGACAGACCGCCGGCATGATGGGATGAACCTCCTTCCACCTGAAGTGGTAGACGAAGTTTGAAAAGAGAATGAACAGAACGATGGTGAGAAAGAGAGCCAGGTAGACCGTCGCGGCGCGACGGTTGGATCGCTGCCGAACTGCAGATCGTGCTGCCGCGATCGCTCCCCCCACGATCACGATCACGATCCAAATTGTCGGGACCTGGATCCCCGTGAAATGGAGATTGAAGAACCTGACGCCCGGGCCCCAGACGATCGGAACGGGGTACCTGTAGGTGGGTTCTTCGGCAAGCTTCCTCCGCGGTTTGAGCTCAACGAAGCCGAACTCGAGGGCTCGCCCGGGGCGACCTTTGAACGAGATCGGGTACATCCAATGGGGCTTGGGTTTGGTCAGCGTGCGAACGGTGAGATTCCAGGCGTCGAGGAGGTACTCGACGGGGTACCGACGCAGATGTTCGATGAAAACCTGGACGCCGAGGTCATTTCCCTCCTGGTAGCCGATGAAGTGAAACACCGGCAGAAACGCGATGGAAAAATCATATGGCTCGGGGATCTCGATATCGGTCAAGAGCGCATCGAGCTCGGCTTCATTCGCGGTTAACGCACCGGCGGTGATCGGGAGCCACCCCTTTCGCGATCGCCGCAGATCGCAAACGGCGACAATCGCAGGCAGGGTGAGCAACGCGATGCTGTTGAACTTCACCAGGTACATCCAACAGAAGGCAAAGCCCGCCATTGAGTACCACCAGGTTTTTCCGGCGAGGCCTGCGATCTGGTAGGCGCGGAACAACAGGTACCAGAGCAGCATGAAGAGGCTGCCTTGAAGCCACTCGGGGGTGATGCTCAAGGTGACGTTGAGAACCTGGAAGTGAAGCCCGTAGATGAGCACGAAAAGCGAGGCGGAAAGGCCTCCGAAAATCTGTTTGGCGACCAGGTAGGCCAGATAGAGGCAGTAGATGTTCGGGCCGTCGGTAACCATGAAGTTGAGGGGGTAGGTGATCCAGAGGAGGATACGAACGGCAATGACCACGACAAAGACCGTAGGAAATGCGTCGCAGAGCGTCCACCGCTGATCTCAGAGCGCGAACGACAAGCAGTCGCGAACGGGTGTCGTGGTCTCGGAGGGGTTTCCGCCTCGGCGATCGACCGATCGGCTCCGGCCGTATGGAGGGCGCTGTTCGATTAGGTTTTGGAAGTGGCCATTGACAATGATCGAGTCTACCGGCGGATTTTTTCCGATACCAGGGGGGATTTCATGGGCCGAGTAAGTACAATGATCCGCATGGCGGACCAAACACCTGTCCATCGACGCCTCCTGATGGTGATCATGATGGTTGCGCTGACGGGATTGATCATCGAGGTCCTGTCCTTTGCCATGCTCAGTTTGCTCGAGCGGGGGATGGCGTCGTGGTCAAGGCAGCAGAGCGAACGCGCCACCATAATCGACGAGGATTATCAGCAGCCCGAAGCTGATTCAGACGGCGAGGCTCGCCCGGCGAAACCGAGGGTGGCCGATGGCGCTGTCATGAGATGGATGTTACGGCTCAACCAGAGTGAGGTGATCCACCCCTATCTCGGCTTTGTCGAACAGCGACGCGAGGAAGAGGCGGCCAAGGGCCGGGCGGGTAGGAACGCCGAGGCCGGTCGCTTCGGCTTTCCCAGAAACACCTACGGGCTCTTCCACGAGCCGCAACCGGGCCGTGTGGTGGTCGTAGTCGTGGGTGGTTCGTTCTCACGTCAGATCGGTTTTGGGGGGCGCCGTCTGTTGGAGGAAGGACTGGCAACCATCCCGCGGTTCCAGGGCCGCGACGTTTTCGTTATCGCTCTCGGTCTCGGCGGCTACAAGCAACCTCAGCAGCTGATGGTTCTGAACTACTTCCTGGCGCTCGGGATGCACGTCGACCTGCTGATCAATATCGACGGCTTCAACGAGGTTGTTCTGCCTGTGACCGAAAACCTCCGGTTTGGGGTCAGCCCGTTCTACCCACGCGCCTGGAATTTCCGAGTCGCTGGCCTCGATCCCGATGAACTCAGGATTAGGGGTCGGGTGGCGAATTACCGAGATCTACGGGTTCGTCGGGCGGAGTTCTTCGCCAGGGCGCCCTGGCGTTACAGCATGACCTGCTCTCTGATTTGGCAGCTGCTTGACCGGCGCGCGGTGGGCCTGGCGGATCGCGCGGAATCAGAGCTTCGGCAACAGGGTGAGGTGGACGCCGGTTTCCAGGCAATGGGGCCGGAATTCGAGGTCGATTCCGATGACGAGACCGCGAAGGAGCTGGTCGGGATGTGGCGGAGGAGCTGGG
>RCNG010001676.1_pt1 | contig 11042 bp, 10 predicted proteins | sample 2041371 | NCBI WGS metagenome assembly RCNG01 (sample SAMN09708227, study PRJNA481090) | Marine sediment metagenome, whole genome shotgun sequencing project. | biome: marine sediment; feature: ocean; material: sediment; isolation source: Sewage treatment plant 1 marine sediment (STP1) ... | reverse complement strand
CGTGGCGGTCGCGGCAACACACGATTCTCCAGCTCGATCAATCGCGTCCCACGCACCGCTGAGGATGGGGCTGAGGGTGAAGAGCTGGAGCTCGATCTGGAGCTCAAACTGCTTGCTGATGTCGGTCTGGTGGGCCTTCCCAATGCGGGCAAATCGACCTTGCTCGCGCGGCTCTCCGCAGCACGACCGAAGGTTGCCGACTACCCATTCACCACCCTTGAACCCCACCTGGGAGTGGTCAGCCCAAAAGGCGATGACCTTCGAACCCTGGTGATGGCGGACATTCCGGGCATCATCGAAGGGGCCCACGAGGGCGCCGGGCTCGGAATCCAGTTCCTGCGCCATGTCGAGCGTTGCCCGGTGCTGGTCCATCTCGTTGATCTGACGTCGGATTCGCCGCTTGGCGATCGAGTTGATACCATTCGTGGTGAGCTCGAGGCCCACACGGCACCGCTCGAAGACCGGCCCTGGGTCCTGGTGGGTACAAAGCTCGACGCGATGGCCGACCGCGAGGCCGGGCTCGCCGAGTTGGCGACCACCGCGAAGGCCAACGGCGCCCAGTCGACCGCCATCTCCGCGGTCACCGGAGAGGGCATCGACAGATTGGTGGGAACGCTGTTCGATCTGGTTGAGGAGGCCAAAGAAAAGCAATGACACGGCGAATCGCGATCTATGGCGGGAGCTTCGATCCCTTCCATCTCGGCCATCTGGTGCCGGTGGTGCGTGCCCAGGAGACCTTTCTCTTTGAGTCGGTGTACTTCGTGCCCGCCGGATCGCCGCCGCACAAGAATGTGGGGCCACTCACCCCGGTCACCCACCGTCTCGCGATGGTCGCCATGGCGACGCTACCCTACGACAATTTCTTCACCTCCGACGACGAGGTCTTCGCCCCCCAGCCGACCTACTCGGTGGAGACCGTACGACGGTTCAGAGAGCGATTCCCGGACAGCATCTTCTTTTTCATCCTTGGTTCGGACTCCTTTTCACAGATCGCCTCGTGGGAAATGTGGGAAGAGCTGGTGGATTCGGTTCACCTCGTGGTTCTCCATAGGGCCCACATGTGGGGCAAGGAACTCGAGCAACGGGTGCCGGAGCGGCTGCTGCCGCGGCTCCAGCTCGTCGAGCCGTTCGAGGAGGTTCCCGACCCCGAGGAGCTGACGATCTATCTGCTCAACCATGAGCCGTTTCCGATTTCCGGCACCTCGATCCGGAATCGCCAGCGTCGCGGACTGCCGATTCGCGAGCTCGTACCGCATGAGGTCCACTCCTATATCGAAAAGTACGATCTCTACTCGCCGGCCTCGATGACGGAGGAGTGATGGCGGAAGCTCAACTGATGGATTCGCTCCGAACAGCGGCACGGGCCGCCGCCGACAAGAAGGCGTTCCAGATCGTAGGCTTTGAAGTCTCCGACCTCACCTCCTACACCGACAGTCTTCTGATCTGCTCCGGCGCTAGCGACCGCCAGGTGGCCGCAATCGCCAATGCGGTTCAGCGGCAGCTCAAGGAGACCGGCAGGCGACCCCTCCACGTTGAGGGTGAAAGAGGGGCGGATTGGGTGCTCCTCGACTATGGCGAGTTTGTGGTTCACGTCTTTACCGAAGAGCGTCGGACCTACTACGGACTCGATGGACTGTGGGGCGATGCTCCGAAGCTCGATACGGTGGCGCTCGGAATCGATGAGGGCGATCCGCAGTGAAGGTTCGTGTGGCCTGGCTCGGCCGGCCGACGGCGAGCCCATATGAGCACGAAGTCGAGACGTATCGCAAAAGGGTCCATCGCAGGTGGCCGGCCGAAGACCGCCCGCTGCGAGCTTCGGCCGGTGGACGCGACAAGGATCCCGAACGAGTGCTGCGGCTTGAGGCCGATATCTTGATCCGTCATCTCGAGCCCGGTTGGCGACTCGTAGCCCTCGATGAACACGGCCAGACCTACACCAGCGAAGCTTTCGCTAGAAGGCTGCAGAATAACGCTGACCAGGGCGTGGAGGGCGTTCTTTTCGCCATCGGCAGCGATCTTGGCCTCGACAAAGACCTCGTCACTCGGGCCGATGAAAAACTCTCTTTGGGTTCCATGACCCTGCCCCACCTTTTGGCGCGCCTACTGCTGTGGGAGCAGCTTTTCCGTGCCGCCAACATGCTCGGTGGTGGTGCGTATCATCGAGTCGGCGTACAATGAGGGACGGTCATATGGAGGACCGGAGGCCGAAGCATCGTGGGCTTATTGGACAGCCCTTTCGGAGGACTGAGCGATGAATAAGAGACAGCGAGAGCGTTATCGCAAGCAGCTGGTGGCAAAGAGGGAATCCCTCCTGCAGCTCGTCAAGGCGGCCCGCTCCAAGGAAACCGAAGCCAATGACAAAGCAGCGCCGGATCTCGGCGATCGTGCCCTGTCGACGGTGATTCGTGATCTGAGCTATCAAGTCACCGCAAAAGAGCGAGACATCCTTCGCCGGGTTGATGAAGCCCTCGATCGTATCGAGAACACCACCTACGGGACCTGCGTTTCTTGCGAGAAAAAGGTCCAATTGGGTCGCCTCGACGCCGTGCCGTGGGCGCGTCATTGCATCGAGTGTCAGGAGCTGCAGGATCGTGGAGAAATCTGAGCCTTCTCGATCACCGGCCGCAATCTCGCAATCATGATCCGAAATTACCGAGCAAGGGTGACGCTTCAATGGTCGATCCGACCAATTTGGGCGTCGCGGTGACCGTTCCGGTCTATCTCGTCGCCTCGTCCGATGACTATCTGCTTGAAGAGGCGCTCAGTGAGACGGTGAGGGTGGTATGCGCAGAATTCGGGGATATCGATCCCGAAACCATGCCCGAAGCCCTGACGCCGGAAGACCTCTCCGTCGAGCTCTGCTCACCTTCTCTCTTCACGCCGCAGCGCGTGCTGGTCGTGCCAGAGATCCGCACCTGGATCGAAATACCTGCAAAGCGTCCGCCGGATCCACGCCCGGCCGAAAAGGCGGCTGTGGATTCTGCGCCGGTTGTGCAGGTTCTGGGTGAGGGAATCGCCGACGGCATTGCCCTGGTCATGGGCGCGTGCTGTCACAGCAAACCCAAAGGTCCGCTCGTGGACGCGGTTGACGCCACCGGCGGATTTCGCTGGCAGCCGGTTCCTGAACCACCCAAGCCGTGGGAAGACGCCATTCTATCGAGGGAGCAGGAAGCGATGCTGCGGACGCTGCTTTCGAAGGTCGCCGGCGATGTCCGGTTTACGCCAGAGGCGGCACGATTGTTGCTCGATCGTCTCGGCTTTGCTCCTCGGTTGCTCGTTCAAGAGGGACGGAAGCTGGCAGCGGCCAATGTCGATGGGATGGTCGACGAAGAGCTTGTGCTGGCTCTCAGCTTTCCCAAGGAGCGTTCTCTCGATGTTGTGTGGGATGCGGTCCTCGAGCGCCAGGCGGCACCGGTCCTCGACATCATGGCGGCCACCGAGGCCGGAATCCAGGTGCGTGATCGACAAGGGCGGTCAGTCAGCGCCAAAGGCGCCCCGTCTATTCTCTTCAGTCAGATGGCGTCGATCCTCCAAAACCTCCTCTATCTGAGACGGTTGGCGGCAGCGCACGGACTCGTTGAGGAAATGTCGACTGATAAGACTCGCGACGATTTCTGGTATCCGAGGCGTTTCAAAAATGGGCTCGGTCCAAAGGTTGTGGGGCTCGTGAAGGCCGATGCGCCGTCGCCGATTCAGCGAACGGGCGGGAAGGCGCCAACGCTCTTTGTGCTTGGAAGGCTTTTCAAAGGTGCGGGGCGGTACACCGACGAGGATCTGGTGCAGGCGCTTGCGGGGGTGGGCGCCGTCGAGACTGCGCTTCGTGGTGATATGGCAGCGGAAGCGCTTTCCGTCTGGATTGCCTCCGTCCTTCATTGACCAACCGACAGAGACGGATCCCGGATTCCAGATACCGGATTCCAGATCCACCCACCCCCAGATGCCTTGACCTCTGACTGCATCCGGCATCCGGCATCCGGCATCTGGCATCTGGCATCTGATATCCCACCACTCCCCCTTCTGCGCTACGATGTTCCCTCATCTTGACGGGGAGCATTGTGAGTCATCGCGATTCAACGGCAGACCAGCTTGCCGAGGCTCAGGAGCGGGTCCGGCGGCTGGAGGCGGTGGTCGAAGCCGGGTTGATGGTCAACTCGACCCTCGATTTGGCCGAGCTTGCCGAACACGTTATCGGCATCGCAACGCGGCTCATCAATGCTGAACGCGGGAGCCTCTTCCTGGTTGATAGGGAGACCGGCCGCTTGCGATCGATGGTTGCCCAGGGTCTGACCAAAGGCCCGTTGACGGTGGAGGTGGGTGAGGGCATCGTCGGCGCGGTGGCGGCGTCTGGCGAGGCGGAAATCCTGGACGATCCCTACCTCGATTCACGGTTCGACCCCAAGGTCGACCAACTTACCGGGTTCCAAACTCGGTCACTTCTGACGGTGCCGGTTCGTGACCGTGAGGGATTGCTGATTGCGGTGCTGCAACTCCTCAATCATCGAGGCGGGGGCTTCTCTATTGAGGACGTGGAGTTCCTGGCCGAGCTTGGTGTTCCATTCGCGATTGCTCTGACAACCGCCGATCTCCACCGGGAGATCGTGGCCCGAGAACAGTTGCGTCGCGAGGTCCGTCTTGCCGCCGAGATCCAGCGCGCGCTGCAGCCCGAGGGCCGTGCCGACATCCCGGGTCTCGAGATCGAGGTCCTCTTCGAGCCCTGTCACGAGGTGGGCGGCGACTACTGGGACGTGATCCCGGTTGGTGATGACCGCTGGTGGATCGTGGTCGCCGATGTCTCCGGCAAGGGCGTTCCGGCCGGCCTCGTGGCGTCAAATATCCAGGCCTGTTTGTGGACACGGCGAGCGGGTTCGGAGCCATTGACATCGATTTTTGCTGACGTCAATGAGATTCTCTGCCGCCTCACCCGCGGCCGCAAATACGCCACGTTGGTTGCGGCGGAGTGGAATTCGACTGACGAGACCCTGACCATGGTCAGCGCCGGCCATCCGCCGTTGATGCTGAGGCAAAACGGTGCGGTCCATGACTTTGGAGCTACTGGCCGTCCAATCGGCCTTCTCTCGGACCAGAGCTATGAGTCCGAAAAAATATCGCTCGCGACGGGCGATACGGTGCTGCTCTATACCGATGGCCTCCTCGAAGCGGGCGGCTTCAGCGGCGCTGACGAGTTTGGGCTCGACAGAATCCGCGCTTGTTTCTCAGAAGATGGAAGCCCAGGCGACGTGATCGAGCGGCTCAACACCGCCCTGGCCGCTCATATTGACGGTGCCGAGCCTGAAGACGATGTGACGCTCGTTTGCATACAGCGTAAGGGCGCTGAGAATTAGAGCTCATCCGGCTTCCGGCTTCGTTCTACGAACTACGCCGTGACAAGTCCGGCTTCGTCTACGCGGTGACAAGTCGCCTTTCTGATTTCGGACCGCGCCGAGACAAGTTAGGCAATGCCGGGATAAACTGACCACCATGGCGAACAAACAGACGGTCTGGGTGGTAGATGACGATCCGGCGATCAGGGAGCTCGTGACCTTTATGGTTACGGAGGCCGGATATGAGGTCGACGCCTTCGCCTCCGGGGCCGAAGTTCTGGCGAGTTCGGGTGAGCCGCCGGACGCCATCCTCCTCGATCTCATGATGCCCGAGGTTGACGGCGTTGAGGTTCTCAAGGAAGTCTCCCGGCGCCATCCAAAACTGCCGGTCATCATGGTGACTGCTGACCACGACGTCCAGCGAGCTGTCGAGGTGACCAAGCTTGGTGCCTACGACTATCTGACCAAGCCGATCGATCAGGAACGGCTGCTGACGACTCTCGGGAATGCGCTGTCTCTCGGCAGCCTGGCAAAAGAAGTGGAACGTCTCAAGGAAGAGCTTTCGGATCGCTACCATCTCCGAAGTATTGTCGGTTCGTCGGCCGCCATGCGGAAGGTCTACGATCAGATCGAAAAGGTGCTCGAATCCGAGATCACGGTTTTCATCGCAGGTGAGAGCGGCACCGGCAAGGAGCTCGTTGCCAAAGCGATCCACTTCGCATCCTTGCGGTCGGACGGACCGTTCATCGACGTCAATTGCGCGGCGATTCCAGAGGGGTTGCAAGAGAGCGAGCTCTTTGGTCACGAGAAGGGCGCGTTCACGGGGGCCCTCGCGACCCACCCCGGCAAGTTTGAGAAGGCATCCGGCGGCACCATTTTCCTCGACGAGGTCGGCGAGATGTCACCCTCTGGCCAGGCGAGACTGCTCAGGGTCCTCCAGGAGCGAGTCCTGCAGAGAGTGGGGGGCACAGAGACCATCGAGCTCGATGTTCGGGTGATCTCCGCCTCCAACCGCGACCTCGCGAAAATGGTCGAGGAGGGATCATTCCGCCAGGACCTCTATTACCGCTTGGTGGTTTTCCCGATTACCCTGCCGCCGCTGCGTGACCGGCGAGAGGATATCCCCTTGCTGGTCGAACATTTTCTTGAGAAGCATGCCCGCGATGCCGGCAAGCGGGTGACCCGGGTCGAAGCACAGGCGATGGAGGCGATGGCGACGCACGGGTGGCCTGGGAATGTCCGCGAGCTCGAGAACGTAATCCACCGCACGCTTCTGGTTTCTACAGGGCTCGAACTCACTCTCGAGGATCTACCACCCGGAATTGGCGAGGATCAACCCTCGGCCGCACCGGGAGTTCAGTCGACAGCGGACACCGGGTCCGCCAGCGGCACAATGAATCTCGAGGAGCTCGAACGCGAGACCATCGTTCGGGCGATGGAGAACAACAAGGGCAACCTTTCCGACGTTGCGCGTCAGCTCGGCATCGGCAGATCCACCCTCTACCGCAAGCTCGAGCAGTTTGGGCTCCGCGAAAAGAAGTAGCGGCGCACCGAATTAGGAGTTAGGAATTAGGAATTAGGAATTTCCATCCGCCATCCCAGAAACAGCGAGATGCCGCCCGGGTGGATGGGCGGCATTCCTAATTCCTCATTCTTAATTCCTAATTTCAAAGGACATCGTCCCATCCCTTGTCACGCAGTGCTTCGACCATACCCTTGACACGCTGCGCTTCATCCTTCGGCACGACCAACACCGCATCCGGGGTGGCCACAACCACGAGATCGTTGACGCCAACCACTGAGAGTGCCGGGCCCGTACTGACCAGCACATTGCCGAGCGAATCTTCGGAGTGCACCCGTCCGCGGTGGTGATTGCCGGAGGAATCGCATGGGATCTCATCAGCAAGCGCCGACCATGAACCGACATCGGACCATGGGAAGTCGACCGGAACGGTCCAACACTTCTGCGCCCCCTCCATCACTCCGAAATCCACCGAGGTGGCGGGCAGGGTCGGGTAGACCTCGGCGATCAAGGCATCGGCCTTCGAAGACCCGATGGCTCCGGCAAGTCGGCCGAGGCCATCGGCAAGTTCGGGCAATTGGCGGTGGATTTCCTCGAGGAGATCGGTTGCACGCCACGCGAATATTCCGGCATTCCACAGAAACCGCGTTGATTCGAGATAGCGCTGTGCTCGTTCCAGATCCGGTTTCTCGACGAAGCGTTGCAACTTGTGAACTGCCCACTCGCCATCTCGGGAGTGTTCTTCGCCGAGTTCGAGGTAGCCATATCCGGTCTCTGGCTTCGTCGGCTGAACACCAAAGGTCAACAAACCGCCTTCGTGCTCGACCAGGCGCACCCCTGCCGCCATCGCCGAGCGGAATCGTTCCTCCTGACCGATGACGTGATCGGCGGGGAGCACAATGCAAATCGCCTCGGAGTCTTGGGAGAGGACGGCATGAGCGGCAAAGCCCGCACAGGCAGCGGTATTTCGGCCCACCGGCTCAGCGAGAACATTGCCGGCCGGCAGCTCCGGTAGGATGTCGCGGCTGGCTTCAGCGGTCGCAGCGGTTGTGACCACCCACACCCTCTCCGGCGGCACCAGTCCTTCGAGCCTCTCGAAGGTCATTCGCAACAGCGGAGTGTCGGTTGCGAGAGTCAGAAATTGTTTGGGACGGTTGCGCCGCGAAGCGGGCCAAAACCTTGTTCCCGATCCCCCGGCCATGATGATGGCATGCAGCATGGATTCATAGTAGCTCGTTTCGTTTGTCCACGCCTTTTCGGGTGAAACATAGAAAAGAGTTTTAAGTGTTGAGTTATGAGTTTTGAGTTACAACCCTCCCACCCATGAGGAGCCCCGGGGTACTGAGTGGAAACTCAAAACTCAAAACTAAGAACTCAAAACTGAACATTCACGGTCCGGTCATGCCCGTGTCGACCATGTCGAGGATCTCCTCGAGCGAGGAAATCCGCCGATAGGGCTCGTTTGCGAAAAGGTTATGGCGGTCGATCAGGGCCGCACCAAGACCCGCCGTTTCAGCGCCGGTGTAGTCCTCGAGCGGCGAGTCACCGACGTGGATGGCTTCGCCGGCCGAGAGCCCCATTCGCCCGAGCGTGCGGCGAAAGATCTCAGAGGACGGTTTTTCGACCCCTTCAATAGACGACACGGTAACCGCTTCGAAGATCTCGAGTAATTCGAGCGAACGGAGGATGTCAGGCAACCGCCGATCCCAGTTTGAAATGACCGCCAACCGTACTCCGCGGCTTGCGAGAGCCTCGAGAGTACTTATGGTCTCTGGATAGACCTTCCAGACGTTGGCTTCGCAGAAAGTCGCATAGAGGTCTTCGAGGAGTGGTTCCCACGGAGCATCATGATCGAGGCGCCGGAGCACTTCCCGCACGAAGGCGCCCCACCAGGCGAGCTCTCCACCGGCAACGGAGTTGTACCGATCCTGGCCTGGGACCGACTGACGTTGCATCTCAGCCCATGCGTCGCGAAAGATCGGTCCAACCTCTTCAGCCTCGACGAAACGGCCGTGGCGGCTCAGGTGGTGGGCATAGATCTCGCCCGGGCTTGGGTCGCAATAGATCATGGTCCCGCCGGCGTCGAAGGTAATCGCAGCCAGTCGGGTCGTCGTCATCGGGGCAGAATAGCGGATAACGTTCCCCCACCCACCCGTTTTCACCACCAAGACACCAAGGTCACCAAGTAATTCCAGGGTTTTCGGGAGAGTCTGCCTTAAATCCCTCGAAGTTTCTTTCGATGTCCGAGCATCGCATCCCGATGAGCGAGAAAAGAACTCGAAAAATTCCCTTGGTGTTCTTGGTGCCCTTGGTGGTGAGTCTTTCGGACGCGGACTCGGGCGCGGGATCATCGAAGGATCTGCCATACTCGTGAGTCAGATGAGGGCGCAAAGGAACCTTTTCGCGAAGAACGGCAAACAAGAAGTGATGGTGCATCTGCGCTTTTCCGTCGGACTCGTGCTGTTCTTTCTATGTCTTTTACCGACGGTTCATGCCGGTCCCATAGAGGAGCGTGTCCAGCGCCACATCGAGGCAGCCGTCGAGAGTGGTCTGACCCCGGCTGATTTCCACCATCTCGTCTTTGCTTTCAGCTGGCGTACGACTCTCGAAGACTGGACGCTCGCCGAGCGTGGCCTCGATCGCCTTGCCGCCGCACGGCCGATCGATCCGCTGATGGTGGATGAAATCCGCTTGACGCGCTCGGAGATCGAAATCGATCGCGGTCGCGATGCCGCCGCACGAGAGCTGTTCCGCACGATGGGAGGGCTCACGTCCTGGTGGTTTCACGAACCAGTGGCTCTCGAGGAGCTTGCTGATTTCAACAACATTGCGGTGCCGCCGCCTGCTACATTCGAGTGGCGAGCAACACCGGGCACCGATCCGTCCGGATGGGTGCGGTTGTCGGGTCTCGCCTGGCCTCCGCAACGGCAGATGGCCTACCTTGCAACAACGGTGGCGAGCGACCGCGAACAGCCCGTAGCGGTTCGGGTTGGGGTGGCGCAGGTTGCGCGAGTTTGGCTCAATGGCGTCGAGCTGGTGACCACGCCGCAGCCGCTGGACCGGGCGCCAGACCAGGCGGTCGGCGGCGGGTGGTTGCGTGAGGGAGAGAACGCAGTTGTCATTGCCGTCGCTTCGGAGGACGAGCGCTGGTGGCTTCGCGCGCGCCTCACGCAACCTGATGGCTCGGCCATCGATGGGGTGCGAGAGATTCGACGGCCACCCGCATTGTATCCACCAATCGATTCCGAGCCGCCAAAGGTTCGCGAACTCGGTTCGGAGATCCGCGAGGCACTTGCAGAGGGAACCCCCGAGGCTGCGATGGCTCTGGCGGCCTTCCTGGTTGCCCGGCATCCAGAGCCTGTAGGAGGCGGTGGCGTTCGCGCTGCGTGTCGGGATGCTCGCGCCGAGATGCCGGGTGAGGCACGGCTCCTTGAATGGCTGGTCACCACCGAGCCGGGGGTTGCGCGGGATCTCCTTTCGGAGGCATTGAAAGAAGACCCTGACCTACTGTGGGCCCGACTCGAGCTCGCGGCCTGGTACGGAGAACGAGGACTGTTCGAACAGGCCCACGGTCTCCTGGCTGAGGTGGATACAACTGGCGCCGTCATCCGCGGCGCCATGCTCGATTTTGATGCGGCTCTATGGGGACCGTTAGTGGTGCCAAAGCTGGCAGAATTGGGCCGCGGCTATCCACTGTGCGTGCGGGTCAACACCGGTCTCGCCGAAGTGGCTATCGACGCCCGTCGTTGGGATCTGGCGGCGGAAGCGGCGATGAGGCTTTCGGAAGTGACGCCAGGAGCGGTCAACATCATGGAGCTCAACGAGAGGATGGCACAAAGCTGTGGCGACGGCGCGGCGATGAGGGAGCTTCTTTCAACGCGTCTCGAGCGTGAAGCGAACGCACCGCAGACCAGGGTCCGTCTGGCGCGGCTACTCGCCGCGGATGCGCCTCGACCTCGTCGTCAACACCATGTTCAAGACCGCCGTGCAGTCAGGGCGCATCACCGTCAGTAATCCCTCGATCTGGCGTCCCATCCTGGCCATCCAGGACGCGACGGCTGCCTACATAAGCGCCGTGGATGCCGCACCGTCAGTGAACGGCACATTCAACATCGCCTACGACGCTAACTGCGACTTTGGGCGCGACGCCACCTGGGCCGAGGTCGCCTCCGGGGCCGCCGATCCCGGCCCCGATCGCG
>RCNG010001674.1_pt1 | contig 11044 bp, 11 predicted proteins | sample 2041371 | NCBI WGS metagenome assembly RCNG01 (sample SAMN09708227, study PRJNA481090) | Marine sediment metagenome, whole genome shotgun sequencing project. | biome: marine sediment; feature: ocean; material: sediment; isolation source: Sewage treatment plant 1 marine sediment (STP1) ... | reverse complement strand
GCATCGATGGCCTTAGGGCCGAGAATTCATATCGAGCAGTCCATGGTGGGATAGGTCTTGTCGAGCTGCGCCATGATCCCACCGATGGACGGCTGTTTTTCAACGAGGGTCACCTTGTGGCCCTGCTCCGCGAGTTCGAGGGCCGCCTCGATCCCGGCGACACCCCCGCCGATGACCAGCGCCCGTCGGGTGACCGGCACCGCCATTTCCTCCTGCTCCTCGAGGAACCGGGCACGGCCCACCGCGCTGGCCACCAGATCCTTGGCCTTGGCGGTGGCTCCATCCCAGTCACCTGCGTGGACCCACGAGCAGTGCTCGCGGAGGTTCGCCATCTCCATGAGGTATGGATTCAGGCCCGCTTCGAGCACGCACTGTCGGAAGGTGGGCTCGTGCTGCCGCGGCGTGCACGACGCCACCACCACACGGTTGAGCCGGTGTTCCGCGACCGCGGCCTTGATCTCGTTCTGACCGGGGTCGGCGCAGGTGTATTTGTTGCGAACCACGCAAACGACGTCGTCGAGAGTTTCCGCGTGCTCGCACACCGCCGCACAGTCCACCGAACCGGCGATGTTGAGTCCGCAGTCACAGACGAAAACGCCTATCCGAAGCTCGCCGTCCTTTTCGAGAGTGGCCATCACAGCTCTCCCTTTCTAGGTCCTAAGGTGAGTGATTCTGGTGGATGAGATGTGCAAAGAGCTTGAGGCTCTGGTGTTTGCAAAAAGCGGAGGCGTACCCTTTGGTACGTCGAGCATTTTCGCAAGCACCAGAGGCCAAGAAATTTGTTCAGATCGCCGCCAAGAATCGCTCATCTTAGGACCCTAGTGCGGACGCGACCACCTCGGCCACGTCGCGCATCTCGATTGAGATCTCTTTACCGATATTGGGGTCCTTCATGGCGCAGGCCAGATGGACCTGACATTTGGGACAGGCGGTCACCAGGACATCGGCGCCGGTGGCCTTGGCCTCCCGGAGCCTCTCGACCTGGATCTGCTTGGCGAATTTGTCGCAGTTGGACCAGGTTCCGCCGGCACAGCAGGCGCCCCGACGGCCGCTTCTTTGCATCTCTTTGAGCTCGACCCCGGGCACCGTCGAGAGCACCTCACGCGGCGCGTGATAGACCCCGAGGTGACGGCCGAGCCGGCACGGGTCTTGAAAGGTGACCTTCGAGGACTCTCCGTTGGTGAGTTCGAGATCGTCGCGTTGCTCGAGGAGGTATTCTGTCAAGTGTTGGACCCTGATCTTGGAGCCGTCGAGGAAGGGTTGGTAGTCAAGCAGCCAGGTCCGCGCGCACTCGGCGCAGGGCGTCACGACGAGCTCGGCGCCGCTTCTCTTCACCAGCTCGACATTGTGCTTCGCGAGAGCCTCGAAGCTCGCTCGGTCCCCGTTCCACAGCAGATCGTGGCCGCAGCAGCGCTCGTCCGGCGAGACCACCGGGGTCACTCCGAGGCTGTTGAGGAGCTTCACCGCGGCTCGGGTCCCTTCCACCGTGGCGAGGCCGAACTCGGGGAAGAAGGCGTCGTAGTAGATCGTGCACCCGGTCCAGAGAAAAAGCTCGCCTTCGCTCGGAGACGTTTGAAGATCGTCGTCGAGCCATCCGAGGCGATCTTGTTGAGAACCACCCTGGGCCATCATCCGCATCACCGACTGCAACGCCCCACCGTGCGGACACTCGGGCTGGATCGACGCTGAGAAGGCACGCTCCCTCAGCTTCTGCACGAGCTGGGTGTAGCCCACCTCGGCGGGACAGCGCGAGTCACAGAGGCTGCAGGTGAGACACGCGAAGAGGCTCTCGTCGCGGTTGATCTCGCCCTCAGAGCCGAGATTGGTGGAGAGTACATGGCGGCGCGGAGAGTAGTCGGCGCCGGCTCGCGTGATCGGACAGGTCGCGGTGCACTTACCGCAGTCATAACAGGCCCACGCGTTGGTGTCTTTCGCCAGTTGCTGCATCAGCGACCTCCCCCCGTTCCCGATCCCGTTCCCGATCCCGTTCCCGTGCCCGTGCCCGTGCCCGATGGCTCGTGATCACCGCTCAAGCACGGTCCACCCTCCGGAACCTCGATCTCCTCGATCGCATCTTCCGTAGCGAACGGACTCGGCCCCAGCGCCCGGACCTGATCAGTGAACTCGTTGATGACCTCGGCGAATCGGCCCCCCTCGGCAGCCGAGATCCACTCGAGCCTGAGTCGACCCTCCTCGATGCCGAGGAGTTTGACCACGTTCATGGTCTTGGCGAACTGCTCCACCGCGCGCTCGTTGCCGAAGATGTAGTGGCAGTCGCCGAAGTGGCAGCCCGAGACCAGCACCCCATCAGCGCCCTTTTCGAGGGCGCGGAAGACAAACGCCGGTTGGATTCGCCCGGAGCACATGACCCGGATCATCCGGAAGTGGGGCTGGTGCTGGATCCGCGACACCCCCGCGGTGTCCGCACCGGCGTAGGAGCACCAGTTGCACGCGAAGACCACGATCCTGGGATCGAAGCCCGTGGACGGAGCGGTACTCGCCGTTCCAACGGGAGTGACATCTGACGTCATGGAGCACCGACCCCCCGAGGTTTCTGAGGCGGGCCCTGAAGGACCCGCCTACGGTTCTGTTTGAGAGACACGTATTCCCTGTAGGCGCATCCTTTAGGGTGCGCCCCCGAACCATATCCGAAGCGTTGACCGCAACGGAAACCACATCCGCTCTCGGCGTTCTGCGATGATCCGATCAGAGCCCTCTTCGTGACCGCTTCGTATCTTCGTGTCTTCGTGCTTGCGACGGTTCGGTTCATGGTCTGACCTCGTCGAAGAAGGCGTCGATCTGGGCGAGGACCTGCCGGTCGGTGAAGTGTTTGGCAGCGATGGCGCCCGAGGGGCACCAACTGGCGCAGGTGCCGCAGCCCTTGCACATCGAGGCGTTGATCTCCGCGGCGAAGACACCGGGGTCGGTCTCCACTAGAGCCGGCGCGTGGTACTGGCAGATATCGACGCAGTCGCCGCAGCCGCGACAGTTCTCAGGATCGACCACCGCAACCGCCGGGTCGAGCCTCACATGGTCGTGGGCGAGGAAGACCGACGCCTTGGCCGCCGCCGCCGAGGCCTGGGCCACCGAGTCGACGATGTCCTTGGGTCCCTGAACGGTGCCGGCGAGGAGGACCCCCTCCACCGCCGTCTCCACTGGGGCGAGCTCGGGATGGCGCTCGAGGAAGAAGCCGTCGAGCCCGACGCTGGCCTTGAGCATCTCGTGGAAGTGATCGGTCTCGGGCTGCCGCGGCCGCATCCCCACCGAAAGCACCACGAGGTCCGCCTGGACCTCGAGCTTCCGGTCGAGGAGCTCGTCATAACACCGCACCGCCTCGACCCGGTCGTCACCGATGATCTCGGGGGTGTGGTCCGGCGGCACCCGGACGAAGAGCACGCCACGACCGCGGGCCTCGCGATACATCTCCTCCGCGCCGGTGGAGATGGTGCGGATGTCGCGGTAGAAGATGGTCGTGTCGACACCGCGCTCGTTGAGCTTGATGGCCTGTTTGATGGCCGTCGGGCAGCAGTAGCGCGAACAGCCGGTAAAGCCCTCCGCCTCACGCGACCCGACGCAGAGCACAAACGCCGCGGACTTCGGCGGATCGGCGCCAAATCCCAGATCGTCGCCTTCGACAAAGCACCGTTCCAGATCGGCACTTGTCACCACATTCGGCAACTCGTCGAAGCGAAAGGCCTTCCCCGGGTCGTGGAGATCGGCACCGGTAGCGAGGACCACCGCCCCCACGGGGATCACTTCGTCGACAGAGCCCTTGATGGTCGCTTCGAAGCTGCCGACAAACCCGGTGATGTTCTCGACCTCGGACTCGAACAGGATCCTGGCGCCGCTCTCATCGAGCCGTTCGATCTTCTCGGCGAGAACCTCGCTGGCGGGCCTCATATTGGGATAGAGCAACATGAGGTTCGATTCGGCGAGTCGGCCTCCGAGCCGAGCGCTCTTCTCGACCAGCGTGACCGGGAAACCCTGGACCGCGAGATCTGTGGCCGCCTGAATTCCGGCGATGCCGCCGCCGATGACCAGGGCGGAACGTGTCATGGGCGCGGCGCCCTCGTGGAGCTGCTCGAGGTGACGGGCGCGGGCGACGCCCATGCGAATGAGCGCCCTCGCCTTGTTCTGGGCCGCCTCGGGGGTGCCGGCGTGGACCCACGAGCACTGGTCTCTGATGTTGACCATCTCGAGGAGGAAGGGGTTGAATCCGATCCGCGCCAGGGTGTCGCGAAAGACCGGCTCGTGAGTCCGCGGTGTGCACGCGGCAACCACGACACGGTTGAGCCTGTGCTCCTTGATGGTCTCCATGAGCTCGTCCTGGCCGGTGGAGGAACAGGCGAAGAGATCGGTCGAGGTGACGACGACATCGGCAAGCTCGTTGGCCTCGGCCGCGAGTTGTTCGACATCGAGGACCCCCGCGATGTTGATGCCGCAGTGGCAGACCATGACGCCGACGCGTGGAGGGCCTGAAAGATCCATGGGTTCGACGGGTTCGGCCTTCTCCTCGTGGCGGTGGCCGGTGAGATAGAGCTGGGCTCGCGCCGCCGTTGCCGAGGCCTGGGCGACGCAATCCGGAATTACCTGTGGCCCGACCGCGCTGCCGCAGACAAATACACCGTCGCGACTGGTTTCCACCGCCGAGACCGCCGGATCGCGACGGGCGATGAAACCGTGTTTGTCGGTCTCGATGTCAAAGATCTCGGCGAGCTTGACGGCGCCCTCGTTGGGCGCTGCCGCCACCGAGAGCACCACCAGATCGGCCGGGATCCGCCGCTGCTCGTGGCCCCTGGTGTCCTCGACAAAGACCTGGAGCGTGTCGTCGGCCGGATCGTGCCAGACCTTGGCCGGCCGGCCGCGGATGTACTCCGCCGAGGCCGCGTCCTTGGATCGGATGACAAAGTCATCGAAGCCCTTGCCAAAGGCGCGAAGATCGGTGTAGAGGATGGTGATCTCGTCAACACTGGGATCGTGCTGCCGGATGAGCATGGAGTCCTTGACTGCGTTCATGCAACAGAAGCGGCTGCAGTAGGGACGACCACCCTCACCGCGTGCGCCGACGCACTGGATGAAGACGATGCGTTTCGGTGTTTCGAGATCCGACGGCCGCACCACGTGGCCGCCGGTGACACCCGAGGCGTTGAGCATGCGCTCGAGCTCGAGACTGGTGACGACGTTGGGCAAGCGACCGTAGCCATAGGCGCCGAGCTTGCGGGCATCGAACTCCTGGAAGCCCACCGCGACCAGGATCGAACCCACATCAAGTTCGATCTCCTCCGGGATCTGGTCGAAATCGATGGCGTCGACATCGCACGCATCGGCGCAATGACCGCAGACCAGGATGTTCGGCGGATAGTTCGGATCGACCTTCCGCTTGTATTTCGCCATCTTGTCGAGGCGACGCTTCTGTCTCTTGTCGAGATGAGGTGTGAAGTTGAGGCAGGCGTCGGAATCGATGACATAGGTGGCGGGAACCGACTGGGGGAAGGGCCGGTAGATGGCCTTGCGCGCCATGAGGCCCATGTCGAACTCGTTGCCGCCGACCTGCGGGCAGGGATCGACGCACAGGCCGCAGGCGACGCAGTCTTCCTCGCTCACATAGCGCGGGTTCTTGCGCACCGTGACCGTGAAGTCACCCGGTTCGCCCTCGCACCCGGTGATCTCTGCGTTGGTGATGACCTCGATGAGCGGATGCCGACCGGCATCCATGGCCTTAGGCCCGAGGATTCATATTGCGCAGTCCATGGTCGGGAAGGTCTTGTCGAGTTGGGCCATCCGACCCCCCAACGACGGCGACTTCTCGACCACGGTCACCGGGATCCGGGCGTTGGCCAGATCGAGCGCGGCCTGGATGCCGGCGATCCCGCCACCCACCACCAACGCCCGCAGCTGCTTGTCCCCGGTCCCCTCGATGTCGATCATCTCATCCATCTGTTTGGCCTTTTTCCTTGGTCCTCAATTCATATTTCATAACTCATAATTCATAATTAAATGAACTACTTAGAACCACTCGCTATCCAGAAACCAGAACCGCTTCTTCCTCCTTTGCCGTCGCGGCCTCCCCGTATTCCTTTTCATAGGCGTCGTAGCCCGAATCAAAGGCGCGTAGGTTGAGCTCCTCGGTACCGTCAGGGACCGAATTGGCCACCGCCTCGCGCATGGCGTCACGGGCCACGATTTTGGTCACCGCAGCGAAAAATCCGAGCATGACGATGTTCTGAACGATGGCCCGACCCAGGTTCTCGGCAATGCGGGTGGAGGCGACTCCGAATGACGGCTGGCCGTCCTTGATCGTCGGTCGCACCAGATCCTTCTCGTAGATCAGGGTGCCCTCGTCCTTGAGTTCATCGCGATACTTGTCATAGCCCTCGGTCGACATGACGACAAAGACATCGGGCCGGCCGATATAGGGGTAGAGGACCTCGGTGTCAGACACCGCCACGGTGGTCGAGCACGCCGAGCCCCTGGCCTCGGGCCCGAAGCTCTGGATCATGGTGGCGTGCTTGTCGGCGTGCACCGCGCAGGCGCGGCCGATGATGTGACCCGAAAGGACCACTCCCTGGCCGCCAAAGCCGGTGATGCGGATCTCAATGCGTTTGGCGTCAGTCATGGAGCCAACCCCCTTCCGTACCCATGGGTACGTAGCGGTCACCGAGAACCTCCCCGTAGTGGGTGTCCATCATCTCGAGAAAAGTGGGCTTCTCCTCGTCAACGAAATTGCCGCAGATGATGGTGTCCTGGAAATCGATGTCGACATCGCGAGTGTCGATGCCGTGTTGGATCTTGGCGTTGTCGTGGTAGAAGCGCATGAGCTCGAGACCGCCCCCAAGCCTGTTGAGCCGCGAATAGAGCGTCGAGCATGGCGCGATGACTTCGATGAAACGGAAGCCCTTGCGGCGCAACGCCACCCGCATGCACTTGGTGAGCCGCCGAATGTGGAGGCAGGTCCAACGAGAGACAAACGTAGCGCCGCAACTGGCTGCCAGGTGGGGCAGGTTGAACGGCCTCTCGAAATTGCCGAAGGGCATGGTCGATGATTTGGCCGAAATCGGAGTGGTGGGCGCATTCTGGCCGCCGGTCATGCCATAGATGAAGTTGTTCACCAGGATCACGAGCATGTCCATATTGCGACGCGCCGCGTGGATGAAGTGATTCCCGCCGATTCCCGACAGATCGCCGTCGCCGGAGAAGACCACTGCCTGGAGCTCGGGCCGACCGAGTTTGAGCCCGGTGGCGAAGGGGATGGCCCTGCCATGGGTGGCGTGGAAAGCGTCGAGATTCATGTAGCCGGCGACGCGGCCGGTGCAGCCGATGCCCGAGGTGATGGCCACCTTGTCGAGATCGACGTCGGCCTCCTCCAACGCGGTGGCGAAGCACTTGACCACGGTGCCGATGCCGCAGGTGGGGCACCAAATGTGGGGGATTCGGTCCATGCGCAGATAGGGGGCGATGGGGTGCTCGTCCATTGAGATGGGTTTTGTCGGGGTGCTCATCGCGCTGCCTCCACAATCGCCTTGCAGATCTTCTCGGGGTCGTGCACGCCGCCGCCGGCGTGGGGCACGTGTACCGCCGGCGCCTTGCCGGCGGAACAGCGCTCGACTTCGAGCACCATCTGACCCAGATTGATCTCCGGAACCACAAATGCCTTGATCTCGGCGGCGAGCTCTCGGATTCGCTTCTCGGGGAAGGGCCAGACCACCACCAGCCGCAGAAAGCCGACCTTGACGCCCTGTTGACGCGCGAGATCGATGCCCATCCGCGCCACCCGGGCGGTGATGCCATAGGCCACCACGACCACCTCGGCGCCGTCGACATCCTCCTCCTCGATGCGGATGATGTCGTCCACATTGAGCAGGATCTTGTCCGTGATCCGCTGCACGTTGATTTGCTGCCGCTCGACCGACATATCCGGGTATCCGCGGTCGTCGTGGGTCAGCCCGGTGGTGTGGAAACGGTAGCCGTCACCCGCCCGAACCATCTCGGGGACCGATTTGCCGTTGACCGCGTAGGGTTGGTATTCCTCGGGCGTCTTGTCACTGAGGACCCGCGGAACGACATCGATCTGGTCGGCTTCGGGGATGACCACCTTCTCGGTCATGTGGCCGACACACTCGTCCATCATGAACATCACCGGCACCCGGTAGGTCTCGGCCAGGTTGAAAGCGTCGATGGTGAGATCGAAGGCCTCCTGGGGCGACTGCGGCGACATGGCAATCAGCTCGTAGTCACCGTGGGATCCCCACCTCGCCTGCATCATGTCGGCCTGGCCGACCATGGTCGGCAGCCCGGTGGAAGGCCCTCCACGCTGGACGTTGACGACCACGCAGGGGGTTTCCATCATGGCCGCAAGCCCGATGTTTTCCATCATCAGACTGAAGCCCGGGCCCGACGTCACCGTCATGGACTTTGTCCCGGTCCAGGCGGCCCCGGCCACCGCCGCCATGGACGCGAGCTCGTCCTCCATCTGGATGAAGGTGCCGCCCATGAAAGGAAAACGTCTGGAAATGCGCTCCACGACCTCGGTTGACGGCGTGATGGGATACCCGGCCACGAAACGGCAGCCCGCCGCCATGGCTCCCTCACCGCAGGCATAGTCGCCATCGAGATAATGAACACCGGTGAGAACACCCTTGGGATCGGTTTTCAATTGAGGGCCTCCTCTCCGACGCTGGCATCTTCTTCCGCGGAGATGCTACGGACGGCTTCCACCGCCACCGGATCACCCGCCGGGACGCAGAAAATGGCGAAGTCGGGACAGATCATTTCGCAGAGATTGCAGTTGACGCATTCCCCCTCGACCACCACCTCGGGTGGGTGGTAGCCCTTGACGTTGAAGTCCTCGGACATGACGAGAACGTCCTTGGGGCAGTACTCGACGCAGAAGGCGCATCCCTTGCACCGGTCGGCGATGATCACCACCTCGCCCCGCGGGACCGTCATCTGGTCGAAATCGAGCGGCTTTCGCCAATATCTCATTTCTCTCTCCTCCACGATCGGCCAATAGTTCTTCCCGTGCCCGTACCCGTTTCCGTGCCCGCGCCCGATGTCATGCCTCCACCCCCCGCTTCGGCTTGAGCGCACAGTCGCCGTGAAGCTGCACCACTGAACAGTCTGGGTGGTAATAACCCGCACAGCGTAAGCACGGCGCTTCGGGGACCGTCCCGCTCTCGAGCAGACCCATACAGACTTCCTGAAGCAGATCGCAGAACTCCGCGGTCCGCTCTTCTCCGAGTTGCTCGATCACCGGAGCCAAACGGGAGGCCTTGAGTCGCTCGAAGTCGTCGACCAACCTTCGACCTTCGTTGCTGGCCGAAAGCAGGGTGGCGCGACGATCCTCCCGCGAGGTCTCCCTGACCACCAACCCGAGGCCCTCCAGGTAGTCGAGGTTCTTGCTGCTCGCAGCCGGTGACACCCCGAGACAGCGGGCGAGCTCGCACACCTGGAGCTCGGAGTTACCGGCGATGAGCTTGAGGAAACAGAACTGAGATCGGGTCATTCTGTGCGGACAGAGTTGGCCGAGGAAGGATGATTCGAGGAACTCTCGGAGCAGCGAGCTCAGGATATGGCCGTAGCGTAGAAACCGATAAAAGCCCTCGTCGAGCAATGTCGGATCGGCGACTTGCCCGGCGTGCTCACTGCGACCACTTCCAATGGGCATCTTTTCACCTTGTCAATATTTGACCTGGTTGACGTTTTATGTCGTAAAATGAAATTGTCAAGTGTCTGAAAGAACACGAGATAGAGACTGAGACGCTCATTCCATGTGAAAGATGACACGAAGCTTGTCGGAGCGCGATTTCCACGTTTCCACACCGGCGCAATTGGGCACAGAAAATTCTCGAGAAAATGAGAATGGAGAGCTCGGATGGTGGTGAGCCACCATCCAGAATTATGAGTTATGAATCGCGAATTATGAATTTCGGGCTCCTCGCAGACCTCACCACTGGAGTCAGGCACCAGCCCGTTCAGAGCAACCCCATGGCCCGATTTTGCGATGGATCGAGTATCGAGCAATGAAAAAACCGGGAGGCGCGAGGCCTCCCGGTCGTTGGAGCAGATTTCGGTTTGTGGCTAGAACTTGGGGTAGAAGGAGCTGAGCATGTCTTTCGTGCTCGGCGAGCCGTTGCCGGCCATGGCGCGTCGCTTTATGTCCTCCAGTTGGTCGGTCAACGACGGGTTCTCGACCTCGTAGAGAACGCCACACGTGATCTTGTTGTCCTCACGGGTGAAAGGAACCGAGCTTGCCCGCCGCGCAGGATCGTAGTCCTCCGGCAGATAGGCGAGTTTGGCCTTCATCTCCTTGAACTGGTCATCCCCCCGCCAGGTCACGCAGGGTGACATGACGTTGAGGAACGAGAAGCCGTTGTGCTCGAGACCGGCGGCGATCATCTGAGTGAGGTTCTTCATATCACCCGAGAAGCCGCGAGCCACCCAGGTCGCCCCGGTGGAGATGGCAAGCTCACAGGGATCGACGCTGGGCTCGGGGTTGCCCCAGAAGGTCGACTTGGTCTTGTCGCCGGTGGGCGTGGTCGGCGCCACCTGACCCTTGGTCAGGCCGTAGATCTCGTTGTCCATCAGAATGTAGAGGACATCGAGGTTGCGTCGACACGAGTGGATCAGGTGGTTTCCGCCGATGGCGAGACCATCGCCGTCCCCGCCGACCGCGATCACGGTGAGCTCGGGCCGAGCCACCTTGACGCCGGTGGCCAGGGTCAGAGCCCGACCGTGAACGCCGTTGAACCCGTAGGTCTTGACATAGCCGGGCAGCCGAGACGAGCAGCCGATACCGGACAGAATCACGGTGTCCGAGGGCTCGATCTGGAGCTGGGCCATGGCCCGGTAAAGGGCGTTGAGGACTCCGAAGTCACCACAGCCGGGGCACCACACCGGCTTGAGACCGGATTTGTAGGCACCGGGTTTCAACTCGACTTTGACTCCTGCCGCGCTCATACCAGCACCTCCCGCCGCATGGCGCTCATCTCGAGCACCTTCTGAATCTTGTCCTCGACCTCACCGACGGTGAGGTTCTTGCCACCCG
>RCNG010001673.1_pt1 | contig 11052 bp, 7 predicted proteins | sample 2041371 | NCBI WGS metagenome assembly RCNG01 (sample SAMN09708227, study PRJNA481090) | Marine sediment metagenome, whole genome shotgun sequencing project. | biome: marine sediment; feature: ocean; material: sediment; isolation source: Sewage treatment plant 1 marine sediment (STP1) ... | reverse complement strand
CAATGTGTCTCCCAAAACCATTATCAACTGGGTCGAGTCAGGGCATATCAAGGCTTACAAGACTGTGGGAGGCCATCGCCGCATCAACAGAACAGACCTCGAGACCTTTATGACCAAACAGGGCATCCCCATTCCAAACGGACAACCGGCGGAGGGGAAACTAAAAATTCTGGTGGTCGATGATGATCCTATTATTGTTGAAACCATCGTTCAGGCCCTGGAAGAGGATGAATTCGATTACGAAGTGATTTCCGCCTCCGACGGGTTTGAGGCCGGATTACAGGTCAATCATTTCAGGCCCAACCTGCTGATCCTGGACATCATGATGCCCGACATCAAAGGCTATGAGGTTTGTAAGAAAATTAAGGAAAATCCGGACACCAAGGATACCAAAATCATCGTCTTATCCGCTTATCTGGATGAGGATAAGTTCAAGAAGATGAAGGAGCACGGAGCGGACGCATGCTTTTCCAAGCCGTTTCCGCTGCCCCAGTTGAAAGAAGAAGTCGCTCGACTCTTAGGCCTAAAGGATTGAATATTTGGGAGGCAAAAAATGAAGCTTAAAGACGCCCTGAAAAAAAAGAAATTTGTCGTCACTTCAGAAGTACAATCACCCATTGACCAGGAACCGGAAGATCTTGTCAGCAGTTTAAGCAATGTGCGCGGACGTGTCGATGGCGTGTCGCTGTCCGAGGTGGAGTTGGAGGGTTTCGTCGGGGATACCATCAGAACCTGCGAACTGTTGAACAAAAGCCAGCTTGAGCCGATTTACCAGACCACGACCCGCGATAAGAACCGCCTCCAGCTGCAAAATGACCTGGTGGAGGCCCACAACGCCGGTATTGATAACCTGCTGGTCTTTACCGAAGATTACCGTATTACCGGAGACAGTTTACAGGAAATGATGTTTTTTCACGTGGATGCCGGCAAATTGCAATCCGTGCTGGAACACATCCGCGAGGGCCGGACGGTGGAGGGGGATTCGTTGAAATCCAAAGCCGAATTTCTCCTGGGCTCAGGAGTTGAATCCTCGTGGGGGAAAAATGTTCCGGATCTGGAAATGAAAGAAATGGAGGAAATGACCAAACTCGGCACCGGTTACTTTCTAACGACGCCGGTATTTGATGTGGATCAGTTCGAAAAATTTTTGAAACAGACGCAAACGTTCGGGGTTCCGGTGATTGCGGAAGTCATGATTTTGCGAACCGCCGGCATGGCCCGATTTCTAAATCGTCACCTTAAATCCGGCATGGTTCCTGACTGGATTATCCAGAAAATGGCACGTGCGCCGGACAAACAAAAAGCCAGCATCGAGATTTTTTCCGATATCGTCACCGGCCTGAAGGATCTGTGCCAGGGAGTCCATATTATCACCATCGGAGGAGAAGAGAAGCTCAAACTGTATCTTGATGCCGCCAAACTGAAATAGTCCGGGTTGCGCGTTCCGCGTTTCGCATTGCGTGTCACGGGTTAAATAGAAAAGCAGGGTACCAACAATCTGCAACGCGCACCCCGCAACTCGTAAGACGCAACACGAAACCCGCCACTTTCCAAGCTGTATGCTCTACGAGCTGGAAGCCGGCGGCTTAAAATAGACAGAATACATTCAATCGACAATTTTCAATAGCCAATTGTCAATTCGAAGATAAGGAGTCCTTCCCTTGGAAACCATCGCCTTGACCATCGACGGCAAGAAAATCATCTGTCCGGCCGAAACAAGCATTCTGGAGGCGGCTGAGCAAAACGGCATAAAAATTCCCAAGCTCTGTTACCATCCTGATCTGAAACCATTCGGTGCCTGCCGAATGTGTCTGGTGGAAGATGAAAAGACCGGACGCCTCATGGCCTCCTGTGTCACTCCCGTGGTTCCGGATATGGTTATTCAAACCGCAACCGAACGCATCATCCGCCACCGTCGTAATATTGCACGCCTGATGATCGCCGAACATCCGGAATCCTGCATTGTCTGCAGTAAAGGAAACCGCTGCCAGCTGCGCTGGGTGGCGGCCCAGCTGGGTGTGGGCGAAACAGATCTTTACCACATGCCTAATTACAAGCCCTTTGAAGAAGCAAACCCTTTTATAATAAGAGATCTGAGCAAATGTATCCTTTGCGGCAAGTGCATCCGGGCCGATCACGAACTGGTGGTTGTCGGTGCCATCGATTATAACCAGCGCGGTTTCGGATCGCGCCCTGCCACCGCCCATGAATTGGGTTTGGAGCAGTCCAACTGCACGTTTTGCGGCACCTGTGTGAGCATGTGCCCGACCGGCGCCCTGTCTGCCAAAAACTCTCGTTACGTGGGAACCCCGGAGCGCGAAGCCGTTTCCATCTGCGGGTTCTGCTCGGTGGGCTGCCGTCTGGTCATGGGCGCCACGGGTGAACGCATCATCGATGTCAACCCCGCCCAGTTACCGGAAAGCGTCAACGGCGCGACCCTGTGTGTCCGGGGGCATTTTGCCCATGATTTTCTAAACTCGCCCCAACGCTTGATCAGCCCCCTGGGCCGCAAAGAAGGCGAGCTGGTTCCCATGGCCTGGGATGACGCCTTGGGCTTAATCACAAAAAGGTTGATTGAGATTAAAAATGAAAACGGTCCGCAGAGCATCGCCTTTTTAGGCTCATCCAAATGCACCAACGAAGAAAATTATCTCTTTCAAAAAATCGCCCGTGCCATGATCGGCACCAATAATGTCGACAACGGCGGATACATATTCGGGCAGTCCCTGATTAAGGTTTTGGATCAAAAGACAGACGGCGGCTATCGTCTAAATCGGCTTGCCGATCTTGAAAAAGCGGAAGCCATTTTAGTCCTGGGGGCCGACCCGAATCATTCTGTTCCGGTGGTCAGCTATTATCTTAAAAAAGCGGCTCAAAAAGGCATCCCCTTAATCGTCGTCGACCCGCGCAAAACCGAACTGGCTGCCTTCGCTTCCGTCTGGCTTGCCGTCAAGCCGCAATCGGACCTGGAACTGATCAACGGCCTGGCCGCCCTGCTGCATGAAGATAAGGCTTACGATTCCTCATTTGTAGATCAATACACCGAGGGCTTCAGCCTTTTTCGATATGGTCTGTCATCGTTGGACATGGACAGGATCAGCCGTCTGACAAACCTGGAAACAGCAGCCATAAATAAGACCGCAAAATTAATAAAACGGAAAAAAATCGCCATCGTCGTCGGCCACGGGATTATCCAGCAAAAATACGCCCTGCATACTTTGGGCGCCATTCTCAATCTGGCCCTGATGACCGGCAGCCTGGGTTCTCCCGGGGCAGGAATATTTGTTCTCGCCAGGGAAAACAATCAGCTGGGCGCAACAGATATGGGAGCCGCACCCGACCTTCTTCCCGGCCGCCAACCCATTGATGATGATACTGCCAGAAGAAAATGGGAAAAAACCTGGAAAACAAGTATTTCACCGGACCCCGGACTCAATATGGCGCGGGTGATCGCGGCGGCTGAGAAAGGCAATTTGAAAGCCCTGTATATTATGGGGGAAAATCCGCTGCGGGCTTTGCCCGAGTCCGGCCGGGTAAAAAAGGCCCTCGAAAATTTAGAACTCCTGATCGTGCAGGACATCCTCAACAGTGAAACGGCCCAAATTGCCGATGTCGTCCTGCCGGGAGCGCCCTTAAGTGAAAAACAGGGCTCCGTCACAAACCTCGAGGGCCGAATTCAATCTTTTCAACCGGTGGTAACCCCTCCGGGAAAAGCTCGACCGGATTGGGAAATCCTCGATCTTCTGGCTGCCGGACTGAGCAAAGGCGAACCTTATGGGTCCCTTGAAAAAATCAGGGCAGAAATTCGCAAACTCGTGCCCATGTACGCATCGCTGAATGGCCAAAATCAGGATTGGATAAAACCGATCAGCGGCAAAGCCCTTTTTAAGGACCCGGGCGCAGAGGGATTAATTTCATTTTATCCGGTGGTTTCCACCGAAGATGAACCCGCTGACAATGACTTTCCATTTACCGCCATTATCGGATCGCTGCGATTTCATCTGGGAAGCGGTACAAGGACCCAGGCCTCGGATCGAATTCAGGAATTTAATTTGGCCGGCCAATTGGAAGTTTCGCCCCCGGTCGGTGCAAGCCTCGATTTAAAGGATGATGATACCGTTGTTGTCACCTCAAAATTTGGCAGTGTCACGAGAGTAATCCGAATAGAAAAGGGCTTAGGGGCAAATCACATTTTTGTACCGACCGGTTTTAACGGTAATGAGGCCATGAATCTATTGGCGCTGTCCGATATAGCCAAACCCGGATCTCCGGGTTGGAAGACATGCAGGGTCAAAATAGAAAAGGCGTAAGGCGCAGGGCATAGGGCGCACGGCCTTTGATGAAAAAATTGAGCACTCATCAGAAATCCTTGAGCCTTGCGCCGTGAGCCCTAAGCCATTTAACCATCAGCACTTTAGAAGAGAGATCACCAAAATCTGATAATTTAATCATTTAACGTTGAGGCACCCGCATGCAACCACCTGAAATCGATCTGACAAAACTCGATGCCATCATTGATCGACACAAAATCGGAAAATGGGAACTGATCCCCTTGCTCCAGGATGTGCAGGAGACGTTTGGGTATGTTCCCCCGGAGACCATCGAACCGATCGCCGAAGCGCTGAATCTGTTTCCGGCCCAGGTCCAGGGGGTCATCACCTTTTACTCGGGGTTTTCATTGAAGCCCAAGGGTAAATACGTGTGCCGGGTTTGCCGGGGAACCGCCTGTCATGTCAAGGGCAGTCGCAGCATCCTGCGACTGATGAAACATGAGCTGGGCCTGGAAGAAGGCGAGACCAGCCCGGATTACCAGTTCACCCTGGAAACCGTGGCCTGCCTGGGTGCCTGCTTTCTGGCACCGACCATGATGATCAACCGCGATTATTTCGGTAAGCTTTCCCCGACCAAAATGACCAGTGTTCTGGGAGAGTATCGCAAAAAAGGAAGTGAGTAAAAATGGAGAAGCTTTCATCCATCGGACAACTCGAGTGGTTCCGCAACAAGATTTTGTCCCGCAAGGAAGAGGGCATTATCGAAGTGCATGTGTGCATGACCGGCTGCCGCGCATACGGCGCCGCCGGAGTCTTTGAAGCCTTGACCGACGAGGTAAAGAGCCAGGGACTTTCGAAACAGGTTGAAATCCGGGCCACCGGCTGCCACGGATTCTGCGCCAAAGCCCCGGTTATCGCCATTGAGCCCATGGGGGTTCAATATCAGGAGGTAGAACCGAACGATGCCGGCGATATCGTCGTTAAGACTCTGAAACAAAACCAGTTAATCGACAGACTGGCCTATCGCGCCCCCAAAACCTTCCAGCCGGTTTTTTACCGCAACCAGATTCCGTTTTACGCCAAACAGGAGCGCCGGGTTTTGGCCAACTGCGGTCGGATCGATCCCACCAATATCGAGCATTACATCGCGGCCGGTGGCTATCAGGCCCTGGTCAAAGCCCTGTCGAAGATGGCCCCCGAACAGGTCATCGATGAAGTGCAGGCGGCCAAACTCAGGGGCCGGGGCGGCGCCGGTTTTCCCACCGCTCTGAAGTGGAAATTCGCCCGCCAGGCTGAAGGCCGGCCGAAATACATCGTGTGCAACGCCGATGAGGGGGATCCGGGAGCATTCATGGATCGGGCCATCCTGGAAGGCGATCCCCACGCGGTGGTGGAAGGTATGCTGCTCGGCGCCTATGCCATGGGCAGCGAGTTCGGGTTTATCTATGTTCGGGAGGAATATCCGATCGCCATCGATCATCTGAATATCGCCATCGAGCAGGCCAACGAACTGGGACTGTTGGGGGAGAATATTCTCGGCACCGGGTTTAACTTGGATCTTTCACTGAGACTGGGAGCCGGTGCCTTCGTCTGTGGCGAAGAAACCGCCCTGATGGCCTCCATTGAAGGCCAGCGCGGGATGCCCCGGGCCCGACCGCCTTTTCCCGCTAAAGCGGGAATTGACGGCAAACCTACCAATATCAACAATGTGGAGACCTGGGCCAATGTCCCGCTGATTGTTAAAAACGGAGCCGGCTGGTACGGAGAGGTGGGCACCGAAGACAGCAAGGGCACCAAAATTTTTTCCCTGGCCGGCAAGGTTAACAACACCGGCCTGGTGGAAGTGCCCATCGGCGCCACCGTCAAGGAGGTAATTTTTGACATCGGCGGCGGCATCCCCAAGGGCCGGCAGTTTAAAGCGGTTCAGATGGGAGGGCCCGCCGGCGGCTGTGTCCCCACCCAGTTTTTAAATTTATCCATTGACTACGACACCGTCCAGCACATCGGCGCCATCATGGGATCCGGCGGTATGGTGGTGATGGATGAAAACAACTGCATGGTGGAAATTGCGCGCTTCTTTTTGAGCTTTACCCAGTCGGAGTCCTGCGGAAAATGCGCTCCCTGCCGTCTGGGCACCACCCAGCTGTTGGAGATCCTCACCCGCATCACCCGCGGTGAAGGCCGCATGGAGGATATCGACACCATCCGCGATCTGGGGGTAACTTTGAGTGAGGCCTCTTTGTGCGGTCTCGGGCAGGCCTGCCCCAAGCCGGCCCTGTCCACCCTGAAATACTTTCTCAAAGAATACGAGGATCATATTAAGGAGCATCGTTGTGCCGGCGCCGTATGCGATTCCATGGTGATATCCGCCTGCCAGCATGCCTGTCCGGCCGGCATCGACGTGCCCAATTATGTGGCCGCCATTGCCGAAGGTGAATACGAAAAGTCCGTTGAAATCATTCGCGAGCGCAATCCCTTTCCGGCAGTCTGCGGCCGCATCTGCATCCACCCCTGCGAGTATAAGTGCCGGCGGGGAGAGCTGGATCAACCCGTCGCCATTCGGGCCTTAAAACGCGTGGCCTCGGATTGGTATTTCGAAAACATCGGACCGCAAAGAAATCCCTTTCCGATTACCCGCGAGGAAAAAGTTGCCATTGTCGGTGCCGGTCCAGCCGGTTTAACCTGCGCTTACTTCCTGGCCAAAATGGGTTTCAAGACCACGGTGTTCGAAGCCCAGTCCGTGGCCGGCGGCATGCTCGGCATCGCCGTCCCCGAGTTCCGACTCCCGCGCCAGGTGATCGAAGAGGAGATTCAATACATTGAAAATTGCGGGGTGGAAATCCGCTACAACTCACCGATCGATGCCAAACACACATTCAACGACCTTCTCAAGGAAGGGTACAGTGCTGTTTTTATCGCCGCCGGGGCCCAGGCCAGCAAACACATCGGCATTCCCGGCGAAGACGAAGACCTCCAGGGTATTTACTATGGCCTGGATTTTTTGAGCAAGGTCCGCATGGGTCAAGAAGTGCCGCTGAGCGGTAAAACGGTGGTGATCGGCGGCGGGAACGTGGCCTTTGACGTGGCACGCACCGCGCTTCGGTCCGGTGCCCATGACGTGCAAATATTCTGTCTGGAACCCCGGGACGAGATGCCGGCCTGGGAAAAGGATGTCGAAGAAGCCATCGATGAAGGCATCGTTATTAACCCGGAGGCCTCACCGAGCAATATCACCCAGAAAGACGGGCGTGTCACAGGGATCGAATTCACCCACTGTGTCTGTGTCTTCGATGACGAAGGCTGCTTTAACCCTACCTGCGATCTGGAAGACAGCCGCTCGGTGGAAGCTGACAATATCATCATCTCCATCGGCCAGGCCGCCGACATGTCCTTTCTTTCGGCCGACAGCCAGTTGGAACGGGAACTCTGGGGCGCGCTGGTGGTCAATACGAATACCCTGGCCACCAATGTGCCGGGAGTATTTGCCGGCGGCGACTTCACCACCGGACCGACATTTGTGATCCGGGCCATATCTTCCGGAAGGCGTGCGGCCATCGCCATCAACAAGCACCTCACCGGTGACGACAGCCCGGTATATATTCCGGATGAAAAATCCGTCCGGCACACGACTACCAAACTGGCCCTTGAAGAGGAAAGCACGGAAGACAAGCCCCGGATCGAAGCAGAATTCGAAGACGCCAAGGAACGGGTGACTGATTTTAGGGAAGTTGAAAAAGGATTTACCGAGGCGGAGGCCTGTCGCGAAGCGACGCGTTGCCTCCGATGTGATCTTGAAAAAGAGGAGAACGGGATATGATTCGATCCATCACCCAAAAAAAGCCGGATGAAGAAATCGATCGGCTTCTAAACGGCTTAAACCGGATTTTCATTATCGGCTGTGGAACGTGTACGACCCTGACGCGCACCGGCGGTGAGCCTGAGGTTCGCAGCTTAAAGAAAAATCTTTCAGAAAAAGGCAAGATGATTACCGGAACCACAGTGGTGCCGGTGGCCTGCGATAATCTGAGCCGGGAAATTTTAAGTGATTTCGGAGAGCAGATTAACCAGGCCGATGCCCTGCTGATCACAAGCTGCGCTTTTGGTGTTCAAACCATTGCCCGCCAGCTGAAAAAGATGGTGGTGCCGGCGCTGAATACAATGTTTATCGGCAAAGAGACGGCTTTTGGAACCTTTGATGAAATCTGTACCCAGTGCGGCACCTGCATCATCGGGGAGACCGGCGGTATTTGCCCGGTGACCAACTGCCACAAGGGCCTGGTCAACGGACCGTGCGGCGGAACCAATCACGGCAAATGCGAAATTGACGTCAACAAGGACTGCGTCTGGACCCTGATATATAACCGGCTCAAAGAACTGGGACGGCTTGATTCCATGCGCAAATACCAGAAACCCCGCAATCATCTGGGTGAGCCCAAACCGGGGAAGTTAAAGTTAGAATCGAATTGATAAATGTTTTTCACCGCAGAGGCTCAAAGAGCGCAGAGAAAAATTCTTTTTAGCTTTCCGCTGAGAGGCCGGAAAGCTAAAATCCTTAGCCCTGTGGGCAGTATGATATTATAGTTAATTGCGGGAAGAGTATTACGTTGCTTTATTTGCAGCGAAGCTGCTGAGTGCTTTTCCTTTGCCGTCCTCTCAACGGCAAAGAAAAAATACAATTACTCTGCGCCCTCTGCGTCTCGAGCGAAGCGGGCGGTTAAATCATAATTTAATAAAGCACTTACCTGAATAATGAGAGAAAGGGTTTAAAAATGCCTACTCCATTTAAAGAAGCATTAGCATCCGGCAAGTTTGTGGTCACCAGTGAAGTCGCCCCTCCCAAGGGGACCAACCTGGAAAAATTCAAACACCACATTGAGCTTTTAAAAGACAAAGTCGATGCCATGAACGTGACCGATCATCAAAGTTCGGTCATGCGATTTCCTTCTTTGGGCGGCTGCCTGCTGGTCAAAGAATTGGGAGGTGAGGTCATCCTGCAAATGACCTGCCGCGACCGCAACCGTCTGGCCCTTCAGGCCGATCTCCTCTTTGCTTCCTCCCGGGGGATCCAAAATGTTCTGTGCCTGACCGGTGATTCGATTATGCTGGGCGACCATAAAGACGCCAAGAGCGTCTTTGATATGGACTCCAGCCAGTTGCTGGCAACCGTCCGCACCCTGGAAAAAGGGAAGGATCTCGGCGGCAACGAACTGGACGGCGGGGTGTCGTTCTGCGCCGGTGCCATCGTCACCCCGGAGGCCGATCCCCTGGAGCCCCAGTTGATCAAATTCGAGAAAAAGATCGATGCCGGAGCGGAATTTATCCAGACCCAGGCCGTGTTCGATCTGGACAAGTTCAAAGAATTCATGGATTACGCCCAACAGTTTAAAACCAAGATTCTGGCCGGAATCATTTTGCTGACCTCCGCACCCATGGCCCGCTTTATGAACAAGAACATCGCCGGTGTCAGCGTGCCCCAGGATCTGATTGACGAGATGGTGTCAGCCCCCAAGGGGCAGGCCATCACCAAAGGCATCGAGATTGCCGGACGGATGATCAAACGCATCCATGAAGAAAAAATGTGTGACGGGGTTCACATCATGGCCATCGGCAAAGAAGAACTGGTGCCGGATATCATGGCGGCAGCAGGATTAAGTTAAAAAGCCTGATTTTTAATTCATTCCATTACATCTTAGACAAAATTTGCAATGGGAACAGGGCGTTCTGCAGCAAAGTTTTTACGATGAAGTTTGATACGCTCAATTTCGTGGAGTGTTTCTGCCGTAACATAACTCTCACCACAATCTGGGCAGCTAATAACAGGGACATTTTCAATAATAAGCAATTTTTTACCTTTTCCATAACTACGCGTAAGTTTACGAACTTTTGCCCCTTTTTTTCCGCAATTATCGCAAATCATAATTGAATTCAACTTTACATCCGCAAATCGCCAATTCCTACAAAATTGAACTTAGATAAGGAATCCAAAACCTTCGGGTAATTAATGGCGCAATCTTGGAGGCAATATCCTTTATGAAACCCACCCCAACCAAAAACAATCTGCCCCTGTGCAAAGGAAACTTCGCCAACCTGGCGCAAGCGCTGGACTATGCGGCCAGGGGCAAAACCGGTTACAACTTTTATGATGGCGCCGGCAAAACAGTTCGGTATGCGAGGGCTTAGTTTAATTTTTTATGGAGCCTTTGGTAGGTTGGGTTGATCCGCCGTAGGCGGAGAAACCCAACGGGCATGATGCCTTTCTTTGCACAAAAACCGTTTACCTGGTATGTAAGCCTCAGTAACCGTTCCCGCGCCGGGCCGTAAGCCCTATAGGCCGGAGGCAGGGGTTCAAAGTTCACAGGTTTACGTCCAGAAACAGCCGTTCCTTAGCGTCCCTTTTTACGACATCTCTTGTATCGATAGGTGTTGCAGATGAAATTATTTTTCCGGATCCACCAAACCCTTCACAAACCAGCGCTGCATGAAGAGTACGACCAGAACAGGCGGCAGCATGACAATCAATGTGCCGGCAAGCGCGACATTCCAGTATGGCAGGTCATCGGCCGCTGGTATCAGGTTCTGAAGACCGATAACCGCGGTCAACATTTTGGGATTGGTGGTGATGAGCAGTGGCCACAGATACTGGTTCCAGCCATAGACAAACTCTATTACAACCAGGGCGGCAATATTGGTTTTGGAAAGGGGGAGCAGTATTTTTCTGAAAAAAACCATGGGAGAGGCCCCGTCCATTTTGGCCGCTTCACAAAGTTCTTCCGGGATAGTC
>RCNG010001671.1_pt1 | contig 11062 bp, 8 predicted proteins | sample 2041371 | NCBI WGS metagenome assembly RCNG01 (sample SAMN09708227, study PRJNA481090) | Marine sediment metagenome, whole genome shotgun sequencing project. | biome: marine sediment; feature: ocean; material: sediment; isolation source: Sewage treatment plant 1 marine sediment (STP1) ... | reverse complement strand
CAGCAAAGAGAAAAGCAGGACTTTTCCTTTGAACATCTTGTTAACCTCCTAAACCTCCTAAAAGGTTTGGGACCTTAAAGGTACAAAGTAACTCGGGCTCTTCACGTACTCCTTCCGCCTGTTTAGTTGGAGAAACCGTTAACTTACTCGACAGGGTGAATTGTAGCATACTATGCAAGTGTATGTCAACCTCGAAAGTAGAGACATTTCCCTTCTGAACACCTTATTAACAGTAAGGGAGGGTTTACTCGCAGCATCAGGGAGTGATAAGATGCTCAAGGGAACATCCAGGACACTTTCCGGGAGTGAAAAAAAAGTTGGCCGAGAAGAAAATAAAAGTAAAAATCCCCGGGTTCAGGCGGATCGCTATCATCGGAGGAACCTTTTCGGGGAACAAGGGCGCCTCCGCGATGCTCGAGAGCACGATATATAATCTCCGCCATATGCTCGGGGGGCAGCTTTCGGTAGATGTGATAAGCGTTTACCCTGCGGAGGACAGAAAACACAGGCTCCCGCCCGATACGACTCTGATCGCCGCCCCTCCGCTTGCCCTTGTGTTCATGCTTCCCTTTGTTTCAGCATGTTACGCCACCCTGCGCAAGCTGGGCCTCCCCCGCGGATTCATGAGAAAATGGCCCCTTCTCGACGCTGTCGCCTCCGCTGACGCGATCCTCGATATCGAAGGGATCTCTTTTGTCGACGGCAGGCCGGCCGCTCTCCTCTATAATATGGCCTGCAGCCTGCCGGGGATATTCTGCGGCACACCTGTTTTGAGGCTTTCACAGGCCATAGGCCCTCTCAAGTCCATTTTCAACAGGATACCGGCCCGTTTCATCCTCAAGAGATGCTATATGACCTTCGCGAGAGGGCCCGCGACAGCCCGTCAGCTTGAAAAGGCAGGAATAACACGCTTCAAACCCGCTGCCGACCTCGCTTTTATCCTCGACGAAAACTTCCCCGGTGAGCCGGAACCAGCCACCGGGATCCCCGAAGGGGAGGGGCCTGTTATCGGCGCCGCCCCCAGCCAGGTGCTGGCCGACAATCTCTCGGCAAAAGGGATCGACCTTGCCGGCCTGATGGCCTCCCTCCTCGACCGTATGATCGATGAGACAGGGGGCAGGGCCGTTCTGATCGCACACAGCTGGCTCGGGCCGGAAAAGATCTCAAGGAACAACGACTACCATATATGCAAGGCGGTCCTCGAACAGATGCGCAACAGGGACAGGGCCGTTTTTATCGATCAGGAGCTCTCCGCCTCCGGGCTGAGAGAGGTGATCTCGCGCTTCGATTCGTTTGTCGCCTGCAGGTTCCATGCGATGATCTCGTCTCTCTGCCGAGGCGTCCCATGCGTCGTTCCTGCCTGGAGTCACAAGTACAGGGAAGTGATGGACGAGTTCGGACTCGGACGATTTGTCATCGACATGGACAGCCTCAGCGTCGACAACCTCGCCGATGCAGTCGCGGAGACGCTCAAAGACAGGGAGGAGCTCAGGCCAAGGATCGCAGCGGCTCTTCCCCCGACCATGTTGTCCTCCCTATCCCAGCTCGAATACGTGGCAGATCTCCTCGGCAGGACGGAGATGACGGTCCGCGCGGGAAAGACGGCTACCCGCCTCTACGGGGACATCTACAAGAGAAGGCTCCGGAAGGGATGGGCGGGATACAGCGCGGAGGCTGATATACGTGAAGGAGCCGCCTCGGGAGGGCTCGTCACGACCCTGCTGATCGATCTCCTCGAAAGAGGCGAGATAGACGGGGCTATCACGGCCCGGACGGTGCCCGGCAGCGGAGGTCTCAGGTTCGAGACCGTACTCTGCAGGACACCTGCCGAGATACTTGACTGCCGCACAAGCATATACAGCGATTTCAGCCATTCGGCGGGGATCATAGACATCCTGAAAGAGACGGAGGGCCGGTTTGCGGCCGTCGCACTCCCCTGCCAGTGGACATCGGTCAATAACTGGCTCGAGACCAAACGACCGCGCGCCGGGGAACTCACCCTAAGGATCGGTCTCTGGTGCGGCCACGCTACCCACAGGCGCCTGCTGGACGACTTCCTGCGAGTCAGAAGGGTGGAACAGGGAGATATAGAAAGGTTCTGGTACAGGAAGGGCCGCTGGAGGGGCGCGACCGAGATCCTGATGAAGGACGGTTCGACGGTCAGTATCCCGTTCAGCCATGGATACGGCCTTTTTCAGAACCTCTATGTCGACTGCATGGGGCGCTGCCTCTCCTGCGAGGACCATTTCGCGAATGATTCCGACATAAGTTTCGGCGACGCCTGGCTCCCCGAGATGAAAAGCAGGCGGATCAAACACTCGATGGCCGTATCACTGACAGAAAAGGGAGACGAGGCGGGAAGCCTTCTCGTCTCATCTGACAGCGCTCTCGCGGCGGAGATCCCCCCCGTTCTTGCCGTACAGTCCCAGAAGCGGGCCGTCATCTGGCACACATACGGAACGGCTGGCCGGGGAAAGGTCTCCGGCATCTTCGGCCTCAAGGTCAGGGGATCGGGCAGGTACCGCGCGAGATGGAACGACAGCGCCTCGGCATTCATGATCCTCCTCGCACGGCAGGTCTTCGCGGGCAGGATGCGGCCGGTGATGCTGAGGCTTCCGTGGCCCGTTCATTACGTATACATGCTCACGCAGAAGACATTCCTCAACTTCTGACCTGACCACGGGGATGAAAGGCTGAACTTGGATCAACAGGGTAAACAGTCAGAGAAACCGGGATGGCGCGGATTATACCGCTGGGCCCTCTTCGCTATAACCCTCGGCGCTGTCACCTGGTTCATCTGGATGAACGCAGGCAGACTGGGCAGTTACGCATCGAGGATCAGCGCGTGGGCCGTTCTGGCCTGCTTCCTCGCCATATCGGCGGGCTATCTTGCCAGGTTCGCCGCATGGACACGCCTCGCATCGTTTTTCGGTCTCCATGCCCAGGCACTGAAGGCGGGCAGGGCATATTTTCTCTCTGTCCTCGGAAGGTATATCCCCGGGAAACTCGGCCTCGCCCTGATAAGGATCGAGGCGTACAGGCCGCAGCCCCCGGAACGCGTGGCCCTGGCGACAGGCACCGAGATCGTGACCGCTCTTTCGGCAGCCCTTGTCCTGATGCTCGGCGGCATCGCGTCCGCACCCGGTTCGTTCCCCGCATGGCTGAAATATGCCGCCCCGGCCGGAATCGTGGTGACACTGGCCATCCTCTCCCCTCCTGTCCTTCACAGGCTAGCCGGACTGGTCTTCAGACTGATGGGCAGGGAACGGCCCGAACGCCTTCCTGGATACGGACAGATGCTGGGGCTGACCGCCCTCTATATAATACCGGGGCTTCTGCAGGGGATCGGGCTCTATGTGCTCCTGCTCTCACTTGGCCCTGTGCCTGCGGGAAGCTACCTTGCCATAACGGGAGCTTACTATACGGCGGGGCTTGCCGGCATGCTCGCGATATTCGCTCCTGGAGGGCTCGGTGTCAGGGAGGGCATCCTGATGCTCGTCCTGCCGCTTGTCGTACCGAAGGAATCGGCGATCATAGCCGCGCTTCTGCTCCGGCTCATCATGATAGCCGCCGAACTCTCTCTTGCGGGGATATTCAGCGCGCTCGCCGCGCGCCGGGTGAAGTGATCATTCCCTCTTCCGCAGAATAGCCAGGATCTCCTCCTGATTGATCCTCATCCTCGCGAACATATCGAGGATAAATCCGAGAAGAAAACTCATCGCGGAGATGATAAAAAGGAAGCCGGCGAGGAAGCCGGCCCACTTGTGGGGAGTGAAGGTGCCTGTGCGTCCGTAATGCACCGCCAGGAAGACGGCGGGGACGAGACCTGCCGCGAGCAGTACGGTCGATACGCCGGCGAAGAGCCTGAGCGGTTTGTAGTCGCGCATCGTCCGCACGATGATCTTCAATGTCTGCCATGTATACCTGAAGAGGTTGGAGGCGACCCTCGACCGGCCGTGCTCCCGCGTCCCCCTTACCTCAACGGGGACCTCGAGTATCGTCACATCCTTGAACGCGAACTCGAGGAATGTCTCCTGGGTGTATGTGAATTCGCCGAACAGGTTGAGCCGCAGCAGTGCCGCCCGCGAGTATGCCCTGAAGCCGCACGAGACGTCATGGAACCGGCGGCCGGTCAGTCTGCTGATAAGGCACGACATCATCCGGTTGCCGACAAACTTCATCCTGCTCATATCGGGATAGAGGTCGGGATCCTTGAAGCGTGATGCCGTGACGAATTCCGCCTCGCCTTCCGCGACGGGCCCGACGAGCTTGGCGATATCGGCCGGGGCGAACTGTCCGTCCCCGTCCATGTTGACCATTATGTCGGAACGCATCGTGAGCACACGGCGACGGCCCGTATCGAACGCGGCCCCGACACCCCTGTTGCGGCCGTGGCTTATCACCTCGGCCCCTCTCCCGCGCGCCACATCAGCCGTGTCGTCGGTCGAACCGTCATCGATGACCACTACTGAATCGATGAACTCGGGGATCGAATCGAGCACCCCGCCTATGTCCCGTCCCTCGTTCAGTGCGGGGACGACCAGCGTTACTGTCTTGCCGTTGTACATCATGCCTCACCTGTTCATGTCACGATATGCCGGATAGTATCGAAAGGGAGCCGTATCGTTCAATCGTTTTTACCTCGTACCGCCTGATGTGCTAGAATAACAGGACTTGATCATTCGCGCGCCGAAGGCGCCTCGGGAGGAGAATCTCTTGGACAGATGGAAGATAATACTGCTCATCATACTGGTCGCAGCGGCAGGCATCCGCCTCGCGACAGCCATCACCTGCGACTCTGCGCCGGATTACTCCGATATGGCGATATACAACCGGCTTGCTCTCGACAAGGGGATCGCCATCTCCCCTCCACCCGGCTATCCCCTGTTCCTGCGCACGATATATGCCATAGCGGGCAGGGAGAACTACAAGGCGGTATTTATCGTGCAGGCGCTTATAAGCGCGCTGACCGTCTGGCTGATCTTCCTTGTGGCGAGGCGCGTTTCCGGAACCACAACGGCGCTCGTCGCTGCCGGCATATCCGCCCTTTACCCCAACTTTATCATGTACAACCTTACGACGATGACCGAGACGCTGGCGCTTATGATCACGATGCTGATGCTTCTCGCGACCGTCTCCGCCCGCTCAGGGAAGGAGAGGTCGATCCTGTCCGCCGCGATACTCTTTGCCGGATGTGTCGTAAGGCCGGCGCTCCTCTATTTCTGGCCCGGCATGCTCGCCGTACAGAAGAAAAAGAGAGCCTTCCTGCTGACAACAGCTGCTGTAATCGTACCTCTAGCCATAATCGGGCTGTCGACCGGGAAAGCTTCCAACCGGGGGGCCCTTGCCTTCTACAAAACCTACAATCCGAAGTCAGACGGCAAGGCCTACTTCGGTCTGGAGGATACCGAGATAGGCACCCGCGACCTGCCCTCAACTGTCTACCTTCGCGAGGCGGCGAAGTTCATCAGCGAGAACAAGTGGAGGACCATCGACATCATATACGTCAAGACATCGAAGGTATTCTCGAGGGGATGGGATAATTTTGTCCTTCGCGACCAGACAGAGGGGCAGCGGTTCCTGAGGAACCTGCTGCTGTACGCGTACATGCCGGTGATGATACTCGGATTTCTCGGGATGATCAGGTTCAGTGACGAGCGCAGCAGGCAGCTGACTCTGCCGGCGGTGAGTTACCTTGTCTTTTTCATCCTCCTTGCGATATTCAAGGTGAGATACCGTCTGCTCATAGAACCGGTGCTCATCATCTTCACTTCGATAACAATCGGACATCTATGCAGATTTCAGGAATACCGGGATTCATCGGACGGGCATTCGGCTCCCTGAAAACAGGCGCCTCCGCCGGGATGAACGCGACAGCCGGGGCCGTACTGGCAGTCGCCTCGATATACCGGATCTATCTGGCGGTAACAGCGGACAGGATCTCGGTCTTCACGATATTGCCCGCACACGGGGAGATGGGCACATATAACGATATGGCGGCGAACCGCTACATCGACACTGTGACAGGCCCGCTCTACCCCGTTTTCCTGATGTTCATGAGACTCTTCGACCAGGACGGGGGATTCCGCGCGGTCTTCGTGATCCAGGGTCTTGTCATCGTCCTCTGTGCCGCATTCGCCGGCATTATCGCGACGCGCCTCGCGAACCGGAAGGCGGGTATGGCAGCTCTCGTGATCGTATCGGCCTACCTGTCATACATCCTGTACGGGCTTGTGAGCCTCCCGGTCGTATTCTGCATACTGATCGTCTTTCTGATGATGCTGGTCCTGTCCGCCGATAACGGTGATGGAGAATGGGACACACCGGGATCGGTGATCTCGGGGATCCTCGGAGCGGCCGCGCTCCTGCTCCACCCGGTGATGATCTACCTTCTGCCCGGCCTTTTCGCGGCTGTCCGGAAAAGGGTGCTCATGGCATCGATCCTCCTGGTGATCGTCGTGCCGTGGGGCGTGAGAAACAGCATGCTGGCCGCCCGCCCCGTCCCTGTCTACGAATCGACCGCGTATGAACTGGCGGGCACGGAGACTGTCCGTACCGGCAGCGGATGGAAGGTCGTCGACGATCTCTACTTCAACGTCTCGTTTCTCATGAAGAAGAGCGTTGAACGCGCACATATGCCGATCCTCTTCGGAAAGAGGGATACGAACAAGCATGTCCTGGAATACACCTTCGTCATCGTGGCCCTTCTCGGCCTCACCGGACTTATCAGATATTCGGACAGGAGTCAGATCAGGACGCTGCTCCCGACTGCCTCGTACGTCATCCTCACTCTCCTGATCACACGCTATACGACAAGGTCGAGGGTGATCTTCGAACCGGCCCTGCTGATCTATGCCGGGATAACCGTCGGCGGAATCCTCAAATGGATGAGTTCAAAGGGGAAGGGGAGCGGGGAGGTCACGCCTTGATCGATCGCCTGCGCAGATATCTCCCCGGCGACTGGGACATACTGTCCGTGGTCCTTCTCCTGGCGCTTGCCCTGAGGATCTATTTCGCCCTGGCATTCAACGTACGTTTCCTCGCCGGGTACGATGAGGATTTCGTGGCGGCCGCGTCCGGGCCCCTGCCCGCGGGAGATGGAGCTCCCCTCTATCCGGCCTTCCTGAAGACCATGAACTTCCTGTCGGGCGGAAGGCTGTCAGCCGCTTATATCATGCAGGCAGTCCTCGACTCGGCAGCGGTAATGCTGCTCCTGTATGCCGGCACCTGGCTCCTAAGCAGAAAAGCTGGGATCATCGCAGCGGTACTGGCCGCCCTCTACCCCGGGTTCCTCCTCAATACTATCTCGCCGACTCCTGCGGCTGCTGTCGTATTCCTCGCGACGGCGCTTATCGCGGCCGGGGCAGCCGTTGACCGCGGCAAGATCCGGCCCATGACAGGATCAGTGCTGTCAGCTGTCGCCGCCGCCACGGGGATACTCACGGAACCATCGTTCGTCTTTTTCGTCCCCGGACTTCTCGCAGTCAGCAGAAGAAAGGTCGTTTTCCTCCTCGTGCTGGCCGGTATCCTTCTGCCGTGGACATTGAGGAACTCGATCGTAGAGAGAACTCCGGTGCCTCTCTACAGAACGGAGGTCTGGAAGATCGACCTCGACAAGTTCAGGGCCGATGATCCGATGGGATTCTGGAGGACCGTGAAGGAAATGTATGAGAACGCAAGCCTGCTTACGAGCAGGGGATGGGCCGTGAATCCCGATGAAGCCGCTACAGTCGAGGAACGCAACAGCACCTACACCGCCGCATATTCGTATATCGTGATCATGGCCCTCGGAGTCATCGGACTGGCGAAACTGTACGGATCACGCACAAGGTCCGCCTCCCTTCCATTCATAATCTATTACCTATTGCTCATCCTGTTTACCATCTTCACCGAGAGGTACAGGACAGCACTGGAGCCTCTGCTTCTGCTTTATGCGGGGATCCTCACTGCGGAATTATTCCGGCGGCGGAGCAGGGACCTTCCTGAAACGGCGGATGATCCTCATCAGGAGGAAGGCTGAATAGAATATCGCGATATGTTCAGCGAGCAGCCTGTTCGTATTCCTCGTAGTCGAGAAGAGGACCATTATGCCGAGGTAGATAAGCACGGGGTATAGAAACAGCCTGTGCTTCTTCGAATGGTACCTGAGCATCCCGACAAGCCCGCCCAGAACGATCACCATGTAGAGATAGGCTCCGAAGGAACTGCTGTTGCGGATATTCTCGTTTGCGGTCGAACTGGTCGACTGGACCCATCCCCCCCCTATTGAGAAGAGCATCGATCCGTTGATATAGAGCCTGTCCACTAGCTGGTACATTTTCTCCAGGCTTCCGATCATCCACCTCTTGATATCGAGTTCAAAGGCCGCCGGGTGATATACGGGAAGAGGCATGCCTTCACGTGCGGAGTTCCGCAGGGTCCATGGCAGCACGACGATGAACAGGACCCCTATAAATATCTTCCTGTTCCGGGACAACAGCAGGAATCCCGGCGCAAACAGGAGAAGGTATGGGTCGACGAGTATCCCGATGCCGAGTATGGCTCCGGCCAGCCCGTTGACCTTCCACCCTTCATTCGCCCTCAGCAGGATAAGCGTAACGACGAACAGGAAGAAGATACCCGGCACCCTTGGCGAGAGCGCCAGGGCCGCCATCATGTAGTTGACGTAGATGGCCGAAATAGCCGCCGAGATCACGGCAGTCGTCCTGTCCGAGATCTCTCTGGCAATGTAGTAGATCAACGCGACGGAGATCGTGCCTAGTATCCCCTTTGTCACGAAGGCCGCTTTCGCAGCGCCTCGGCCGAAGATCCCCAGACAGATCCTCAGGAACAAGATGTAAAGGGGAGGCGAACTTGAATCGACAGGTTCTCCTCCGACCATACCGACATACCTGACTCCCTCGCCGGCCTGATCGTAAAGAGTCGAATCGTAAGAGAGCGCGAACCACATCCTGAGAACGAACGCAAGCAGCAGGATGACTGCCAGGATGTCCCAGTCGGGGGGCAGCATCTCCTTGAAGGTCCTTTTCTTTTTATGTTCCTTCTTCTGGTGATTCTGCTGCTCCCGCCTCTCTCTTTTTTTGTTCTTACCCATCGCCCGTCACATCCTCTTCACCGGCTGTCGAGGGCCGCGGACAGTGAGTCCTTATCAGGCGGTCTATGAAGATCGCGCCGAATATGATGAATACCGGTTCGATGAGCAGCCTGTACCTGACCTTGAAGATCGCCAGGAAGACAAAGGCGGTAAGGTAGCTTATCAGCAGATATGCCAGCATCCTGTTCTTTTCATCGATATCTATGATCATCCCCGCCATACCGAGCATCATCACCGGTACGAAGGCATAGATCATGATGAACCCCCAGAACCCTCCGTTCCTGACGATCCGCTGCATGAAGTGCAGGTCCCATCCTCTCGAAAAGATCATCGCCGCCTTGTTGTATATGATGTCTAGAGTCTTCCACTTGTTGTGGACGATGAAATCGAACGCTTCCCTGAAGTAGACCCTGTTGGGAAGGTCCTCCCGCGACAGCGGTGTGTCAACGAACTTCACATACTGTTTCCCGTTCGATTTGAGATTATACGTCTTGTAGAACGCTCTGCCCGGCCTGTTCGTCATCTTACCCGTGGACAAGCCGTAGATCACCCATGGAGAGACGAGCAGTATCGTCGCCACGATAAAGACGGTGCGTTTCTTCAGCCCGGCCAGCATGCCGGGCCAGAAGTAGATAAGTACGGGGCGCACAACGCAGGCAGCTACCAGCAGGATCGCGGCGGCTATCGCTTTTACCGTGTCTCCGAGATCGGAGACGAGAAGGTAGAATATCAGGACAGCGAAAAACAATCCCAGCGTCTCACTCATCGTCATCAGATTGTAGACAAGAAAGTTCGGAAACAGGGCCGCAGTCGCCGAGGCTATGACCGCTGTTCTGAAGTTCGCCACTTTTTCGGCGACAAGGAAGATCAGCCCCACCGTCAGAGCGCTGATGATCCCCTGGATGATAAAGACGGCGAGGTAGTTCCTCGGACCGAAGATGCTGTAGATGGAGCGCAGGAAAAGCTGGTATCCGGGAGGTGGAACGACACTGATGCCTCCCTGGAGGGCAAGCACGTTGTATGTCTCCATGTCGCTGAAATCGGGAACGGCTGTGCAGTCGAAAGCGAGGACGAGCCGCAAAACGAGAGCGAGCAGCATAATCAGCAGCAGCGCCGCATTCCGGCTCGATATGCGTTTTATAAATCCCGTGACCGAAAAAGCCACCGTGTCCTTACCTCCTCTGTCCCGGCGGAGAATATTCCGCAATGGACAGCAGCATTCTAGAATCCAGCTACTAACCTGTAAAGACCAAACCGGCAAATACCGTGTCTCAATCTTGCCGACAAAAAAACGGGGCGGGCTTATTTTGCCCGCCCCTGACAGCCGGTCCCTGTCAACCGTTACGCCTGGATCCAACGATTCATTGCAACGGCTCGACCGGCCATTTGAAAACCATTAAATGGTGGGCGATGCGGTCGTCCGCATCGCCTGCCATAATACCATCACTTACTGAATTCTGCCAGTGCCAGTTTCAGGCCCGGTGGCAGCAACACTGGCCTTAGCTGCCTTTCTTTCGCGCCTGCCGGCGAAGGTCAGCCTGTCCATTATCGAATACGCGACAGGGATGACGAACAGAGTGAAGATCGCCGACATCAGAACGCCGCCGATCTGGACGACCGCCATTGGCGTCCGGTATTCCGCGCCCGCTCCCGACATCGCCTGCGGGATCATCCCGATCGCGATGGCGAGGTTCGCCATAATGATCGGGCGCAGCCTCGTCGGACAGGCCTCGAGCAGGGCCTCCGTGACTGACATCCCCTTCTCCCTCAACTGCCTCGTGTAATCGAGAAGGAGGATAGCGTTGTTCACCACGATACCGACGAGCATGACCATCGCCATCAGTGACATGATATTGATCGTCTGCCCCGAGAAGAATAGGCCGAACGAGGCACCGATCATGCCCAGCGGAAGAGTGATCATTACCGTCAGGGGATGGATGAAACTCTCGAGGATCCCGGCCATCACGA
>RCNG010001669.1_pt1 | contig 11067 bp, 6 predicted proteins | sample 2041371 | NCBI WGS metagenome assembly RCNG01 (sample SAMN09708227, study PRJNA481090) | Marine sediment metagenome, whole genome shotgun sequencing project. | biome: marine sediment; feature: ocean; material: sediment; isolation source: Sewage treatment plant 1 marine sediment (STP1) ... | reverse complement strand
CTGCTCATACTGAGTGATCGTTATCTCGAACAAGGCAAGTTACCGGTGCACGCCTTGTTGGCGACCGGCGCGGTTCATCACCATCTCGTCAAAACCGGCTTGCGCTGCGATGCCAATATCGTTGTAGAGACAGGCGTTGCCAGAGATTCACATCACTTCGCCTGCCTGATCGGCTATGGCGCGACGATGGTGTATCCGTACCTGGTGTATCAGTCACTTCATGACATTGGCCGGCGCGGCAACATTAAAAAGCAACAGCAACTCGGTCGCAGTTACCGACGCGGTATTCGCAAAGGGCTGTTCAAGATCATGTCCAAGATGGGGATATCTTCGATATCCAGTTACCGCGGTGCACAGCTCTTCGAGATCGTTGGCCTGGACGAGAGTGTGGTCGAGCGCTGTTTCCGCGGGACGATATCTCGCATTAAGGGCACTAATTTTGACGACTTGTGGAGCGATCAGTCGCAGCTGGCTCAGGCCGCCTGGGACCCCCGCGAGTCGATCGACCAGGGTGGTTTGTACAAGTACGTTTACGGTGGTGAATACCACTGCTACAACCCTGACGTCGTCTCGACCTTGCAGGCGGCCGTTCGTACCGGAGATTTCGAGCGATATACTGAATACGCCCGGCTGGTAAACGAGCGACCGGTTTCGACGTTACGGGATCTCATGGATATCAAACCTGCCGGCCCTGCCGTGCCGCTGGACGAGGTTGAACCGGTTGAAGGTATTCTGATGCGGTTCGACAGCGCCGGAATGTCGTTGGGTGCTCTCTCGCCCGAGGCACACGAAGCGCTGGCTATTGCGATGAATCGTATTGGCGCACGTTCGAACTCGGGTGAAGGCGGTGAAGATCCAGCGCGATACGGCACCGAGCGCATGTCGAAGATCAAGCAGGTTGCCTCCGGGCGCTTCGGCGTTACGGCGGAATACCTCGTGAACGCCGAGGTCATACAGATCAAAATCGCGCAGGGTGCCAAGCCCGGCGAAGGTGGCCAACTGCCGGGTCACAAAGTTAACGAGATGATTGCGAAGCTACGCTTCGCAAAACCCGGTGTTGGATTAATCTCGCCGCCGCCGCATCACGACATCTACTCGATAGAAGATCTGGCACAGTTGATTTTTGATCTGAAGCAGGTCAACCCGAAGGCATTGGTTTCGGTGAAGCTTGTCGCGGAGCCGGGCGTCGGCACGATTGCCGCAGGGGTTGTCAAAGCGTATGCCGACCTGATTACGATCTCCGGCTACGACGGTGGCACGGGTGCGAGTCCCCTGAGTTCGGTGAAGTACGCCGGCAGTCCGTGGGAGCTCGGGCTTTCCGAAACGCATCAGGTGCTGCGTAAACATGGCATGCGCCACAAAGTTCGCCTGCAAACGGACGGCGGCTTGAAGACGGGCCTGGATGTCATCAAGGCGGCGATGCTTGGCGCGGAAAGCTTCGGCTTTGGAACGGGTCCTATGGTGGCGTTGGGTTGCAAGTATCTTCGTATTTGCCACCTGAATAATTGCGCCACCGGTGTCGCGACGCAAAACAATATTCTGCGCAGCGAATATTTCATCGGATTGCCGGAAATGGTGATCAACTTCTTTACCTTCGTCGCCGAGGAAGTTCGGCAACGTATGGCAGAGCTCGGCGTTCGCAATCTCGAAGAGTTAATCGGACGCGTGGATTTGTTTGAGTTACAGCCGGGCGAAACAGATCGGCAGGGACGACTCGATCTTAGCCCGATAATTTCTGATGGAGGTTTGGCCAAAGATTCACCCCAATTCTGCACGGATCTGCGCAACAGTCCGTTTGATAAGGGTGAGCTTGCCGAGCAAATGCTCAAAGACGCGCTACCGGCGATAGAAGCCAGCAGCGGCGGAAAATTTGGATACGAGGTGCAAAATTTTCACCGTTCGATCGGCGCCAGATTAGCCGGAGAGATCGCACGGCGTCACGGCAACGAAGGCATGCGCGACAATCCGCTGGAAATTTCCTTACGAGGAACGGCGGGGCAAAGTTTCGGTGCCTGGAATGTTTCCGGCTTGAATATGACGTTGGTTGGAGATGCCAATGACTACGTCGGTAAGGGAATGGCCGGTGGTCGAATCGTCATCTGCCCTCCATCGGATGCTGAATATGAGGCCCACGAAACCGCAATCATTGGCAATACCTGCCTCTACGGGGCGACCGGCGGCGAGCTCTTTGCAGCGGGGCGGGCAGGCGAGCGTTTTGCTGTGCGAAATTCAGGAGCAACGTCCGTCATTGAGGGCGCAGGCGATCATTGCTGTGAATATATGACCGATGGTGTGGTCGTCGTTCTCGGGCGCAGTGGTGTGAATTTCGGTGCTGGAATGACGGGTGGTTTCGCCTATGTACTGGATATTGATCGTGATTTTGTTGATCGATACAACCATGAGCTCATCGACATTCATCGCATCACGCCGGAAAGTATGGAGACGCACCTGCATCACCTGCGTGCACTTGTCACGGAGCACGTCGCACAAACGGGCAGTGAGTGGGGTGAGCAAATACTGGACGACTATAGAACGTTCCTGCCGAAGTTCTGGGTGGTAAAACCCAAAGCAACTGAACTGGGCTCGCTCATTGAGTCATTGCGACGGGCCGCCTGATGTCGAAGCATCCGCTACAGTTCCTGGAAGTACCGCGCCGCGACCCTGATAAAGAAGATGCTGAGAGTCGCGTCAAACATTCTGACGAAATCTACGGTAACTACGATGGCGCCAGCGCGGCTGCGCAGGCCGGCCGCTGTTTGTCTTGCGGCAATCCGTATTGCGAATGGCAATGTCCGGTTCACAACTACATTCCCAACTGGCTGGAGCTGATTGAGGACGGCAAGTTGTTTGAGGCGGCTGAGCTATCGCACCAGACAAACTCGCTTCCGGAGATATGCGGTCGCGTATGCCCCCAGGACCGGTTGTGTGAAGGCGCATGCACATTGCACGATGCCAACGGCGCCGTGAGTATTGGCAGCATAGAGAAATACATTACCGACGAAGCAGTCGCCCAGGGTTGGCGTCCGGACATGTCGAATGTCATCCCGATGAACAAGCGCGTAGCAATCGTCGGCGCCGGACCGGCGGGTCTCGCCGCCGCTGATGTTTTGGCGCGCAATGGCGTGCGTTCAGTCGTATACGACGCCTACCCGGACATCGGTGGTTTGCTGACGTACGGTATTCCGCCTTTCAAACTGGAAAAACGCATCGTCGCCCAGCGTCGCGAGATTCTTGAGGGTATGGGCGTGCAGTTCGTATTGAACACCCGAATCGGTCAAGACAAACCCTTTCAGGATTTGCTCGATGAATACGATGCTGTGTTTCTCGGCATGGGCACGTACGAGAATGTTCAAGGCGGGTTTCCGGGTGAAGACCTGCCCGGTGTTTACGAAGCGCTTCCGTACCTGATCTCGAACGTCTATCGGGAACTCGGTTACGACGATCCCAAGGTTCCGTTCACGAATCTCGAGGGTAAGAATGTTGTCGTTCTGGGTGGCGGTGATACTGGCATGGATTGCAATCGAACGGCGATTCGACAGGGCGCTGTCAGTGTGAGTTGCGCCTATCGCCGGGATGAGGAAAACATGCCGGGTTCCCGTCGCGAAGTGGCGAATAGCAAAGAAGAGAACGTACAGTTTCTGTTTAATCGCCAACCGCTGGAAATCATTGGCAACGGCAGCGTTGAGGGCGTCAAGGTCATACAGACTCAGTTGGGCGCTGCGGGATCCGACGGGCGCCGCAGACCGGAGCCGATTCCCGGTACCGAGGAAATTCTGTCCGCGGATGCCGTCATTATCGCCTTCGGTTTTCGACCGGATCCGCCGCCCTGGTTTGCAGACTTTTCAATCGAGACTTTACCGAGCGGCCGCGTGCGTGTGGCTTCTCTTGGTAATTTTCCGTTTCAAACAACGAATCCGAAAATTTTTGCCGGTGGCGATATGGTCAGAGGCTCCGACCTTGTCGTTACCGCCGTTCATGAGGGTCGCGAGGCAGCCGCGGGAATTGTTCGCTACCTTGAATCCTGATTAGCCGATTCCTGACGGGGCAGTCGGACCTCAAATTCGACGCCGCCGGCTACATTGTCGGCGCTTATTCGGCCGCCGTGCCCTTCGCTGATTAGTTTGGCGACGTACAATCCCAGACCAAGATGACGAGAGCCCTCTCCCTCGCGCATGGAAACCATCGAGTCAAACAGCTGGGTACGCATACGCGATGGAAGCGGTGGACCGGGATTCATAACGGTCAAAACGAGATCGCTTTCATCCGCTCGAAGACCCATCTTGATCGTGTTTCCGGGTGCGCTGAAACCGACCGCGTTATCGACGAGTTTGTCGAGCATTTGAATCAGCATCTCCGGGGAACCGTTGGCCGGTGCGGCGTCGAGATTGCATTCAAAGTCGAACAAGCGTTCGTCGTACGCATCGCGATAGGCCACCACTGTTGATTCCAGGACGGACCGCAAATCGAACGACTCAGAATCCACATGAGCCATCAGTTCCTCGACGCGGCTCGCTTCGCTCATCGCGCTGAGAATGCGCCGTAATCGGTCAGCACCCTCGCGTGCTCGTGCGGTATAACCAGCGGACGATTCACTGAGAGACTCGTGTTCAAGGTTCTCAAGCGAGGACGTAACGATAGCCAATGGCGTGCGCAGTTCGTGCGATAGCTTCGAGGCCAGTGTTCTAAGGTAATTGTTGTATTCACCGAGTTGCTGCAGCACCGATGAAAAGCTTCGCGAGAGATCGCCTATCTCATCATCTGCCAGCGCACTCGGTAGTGCCGCATGGAGCGTTTCATTTTCGAGGGCATCGACGGCTGCGACGGACAAATGACGAATTCGGCGAGAAAGCCACGACGCGTAACCGATCAACGCCGTTGCAACCAGCAAGGTCGCGATCAATGTTACGTTGATCAGGCGAGCCAAACCTTCATTCCGAAGACTCAGTATTGCATCAGTCCCTTGCTGCAGTATCAGTGCACCAAGAACTTCGTTGTCGCTTGAAATCGGTGCAGCAACCGCGACGATGGCGCGCCCGCTGTCATCGCCGCGAAACCAGCCGGCCATTTCCCGGCCACTGAGGGCGGCACTAACGTAGGGCTGTTGTTCGCGCCCGGCCGGGTCCGGTTCGGCCGACGACGCCTCTTTGCCGGCTTCGACCAACAGGTCATAAATTCGCTGCGACCAACCGGTCCCGAAAGAGCTTGCCGAAGCCAATAGTGGCGAGTCGCCGGCCGTAGCCAGTCGCCAGCCTGACGCATCGGTTACGACAATGCGCATGCCGGGTTGCACCAGCGCCGTCGCGATGGCAAATAATTCGGATGAGGGCTTCGCAAGCGGCGATGGTGACGGTCCCGAGTAGCTGCTAATGCGCGCCGGGCTTTCGTCTCCCGCAGCTGTGTTGTTGATGACAAAACCCAGACTCGTACCCAATAGATCGGTGGGAATTCTCGCCTCCACCCGATAGCCTCCTGGAATGTCCTGCCAGTGAGCGGTGATCGCAGTTTCAGGTACAAATCCGACGCTGCCCTGCTTGTAACTGACAATCGCTCCGGGTGCCTCGGCCGCGAACACGAAACGCTCCTCAAGATACGGTGGACTGCTGCTGACCAGCGTTACGCGATCCGCGAAATTCTGTCCGTCGTCGAGAATCATCGTCTGTGCGTTCGAGAATATGACGTTCTTGTCGCTGACCTCGATGTAGATAAATGTCGTGCGGGCATGCGACCCGATAGCGATTCGAATGGGACCGTCGGTGCCACGAATCGTTTTCAGCGATGCTTTATCGAGCAGCCAGTCGTCAAAATACCCATCGATGCGTGGTTGCTTCGTGAGCGAATGAAGGAACAGCTGTTCATCGGCGAGACTGCCGGCTATTCGATCTGGATATTCCTCCGAATACTGTGCCATCGAATTGGCAAGAGCCCGCGCGGTTCCCGCCAGCATCTGTTGCTGTCCGGAGCGCAGTGCGGATTCCGTTTCACGAATAAATTCACAACCCGCCCACGGCAACATCAGCGCCAACAAACTGACCAGAAGTAGCTGCCGTTTAAGAGTCATCTTCGGGCGCTAGTCGCTCAACCAGCGATAACCCATTCCATAGACGGTTTCTATGGCATCGAAGTTGCTGTCAATCGCGATGAACTTACGTCGGATTCGCTTGATGTGCGAGGTGATCGTATTGTCGTCGAGAACCGCTTGCGCCGCGTCCATCAGTTGCTGCCGGTTCTTGACGTGTCCGGGATATCTCGCCATTGCATGGACGAGCCAGAATTCGGTCAGCGTCAGAGCAACGATCTGATCCTGCCAGTTCACGGTCATACGTTCAGTGTCGATAATCAGGTCACCTCGTTGCAGGCGACTCTCAGCGGCCTGAGGTTTTTGCATCGCTTCGAGCCGTCGAAAGAGCGCCGCGATACGTGCCATGAGGTGGGGCAGGCTGATGTCCTTGGTCAGGTAGTCGTCCGCGCCGAGTCGCAGGCCGGATACCGCATCAAACTCGCTGTCACGCGCCGTCAGGAAAATGATCGGCAGGTCCGATGAGCGGGCACGAAGTTCGCGGCACAACTCGAATCCGCCCTCGACATCGTCCTTGAGATTGACATCAATAACGACGAGGTCGGGTAGTCGGCTGTCAAAAGCGCTGAGGGCGGGTGCTCTGGCGTCAAAAGCGTCAACGGCATAACCCTCACGGCGGAATGCCGCCGAGTAGTTGTCCCGGATTGCTGCCTCGTCTTCAATGATCGCGATGCGTTTTGCCACGTTGGAATCCTTTTTGTGAAGCCACAATTTGCCACATTACGTCGGTGCAATGCCACGTCGTGGTCCACAGGGCGTCGTAATGTCGCTGCTTAATGAGTATCAAGTTTAAGAGACGCAAACAAGGAAGCCGAACATGCAGCGCACACAGTCAGCCGTCAAATCGGACATTAGATCGTGGTTTTGGGTAGTGGCACTGGCTTGCGTTCTCGCCGCCGGGCCGGATGCCGCTGGCGCGGAGACCCCGACACCCAATGAGATGCAAACCGGCAGCTTGTTACTGCGGATGGCCAATGGCTATTCCACGGCAACACGGCTGAGTACCGACGTCGACATGAAGATCAGCGGCCTTGTCGCCCGCGTTTCCGTCCGTCAGGAGTTTCGCAACACGAGCCAAGACTGGGTTGAGGGAGTCTACGTCTTTCCCCTTCCCGACAAAGCGGCGGTCGACCAGATGCGCCTGCACATTGGAGATCGTTTTATTGAGGGTGAAGTTCAGGAAAAGGAACATGCGAAAAAGACCTACGAACAAGCTAAAGCCGCCGGTAAGAAGGCCAGTCTGGTTGAGCAGCAGCGCGCCAATCTCTTTACGACCTCTGTGGCAAACATCGCCCCCGGCGAACTCGTGGTGGTCGAAATCGAGTACCTGGAAGACATTCGCTATGAAGAAGGCCAGTTCAGTATTCGATTCCCAATGACGTTGACGCCCCGCTATATCCCGGGCAATGCGTTGCCTGATCGCACCGGCAACGGCTGGTCACCCGATACAAATCGGGTGCCGGACGCGTCAACGATTACGCCACCGCAAGTAACGTCGTCAAAGGGTCATCAACTTACGCTGACCGCGAGCGTCAATGCTGGCATGCCTCTTGAAATTATTGCCAGTCGATATCACCCGGTGATCGTCAGTGAAAGTAATGGCCAGTACGACGTGTCGCTACGAGCCGCTACCGCGGCTATGGACCATGACTTCGAAATGCTGTGGCGACCGACGCCTTCGGCTGCGCCGCGGGCAATGTCGTTTGTCGAGACCGTGGACGGAAAGCCTCACTATTTACTGATGGTGATGCCGCCCGATCAGAACACCGTGGCGGCGACCGTCATTCCGCGAGAAACAATTTTCATCATCGATACCTCCGGCTCCATGCATGGCGTGTCCATACAACAGGCAAAGCGGGCTGTGCAGCTGGCTCTCACGGCCTTGACGCCGGTCGATAGATTCAACGTTATCGAGTTCAATTCGGTTACCGATGCTCTCTTCGGGGAGAGCCAGGCGGTGACGACGGCTACCATTGCTCAGGCATCTCGCTATGTTCAGCAGCTCGAAGCGAATGGCGGCACCGAAATGCGACCCGCGCTCGTGCTGGCGCTCGATTCACCACCGTCCGAAGAGCATTTGCGTCAGGTTGTCTTCATTACGGACGGCAGTGTGGGCTATGAGGACGAGATGTTTTCGATGATCGAAAATCGACTCGGTGCCGCACGTCTGTTTACTGTGGGCATTGGTTCGGCGCCCAACAGCGGGTTCATGCGCAAGGCGGCTGAGGCCGGGCGCGGTTCCTACACCTTCATAAGTGCGCTGCACGAAGTCCGCGAGAAAATGGACAGCCTGTTCAAGAAGCTCCAGCAACCGCAAATCACCGACATCGAAGTTCAGTGGCCGAGCGGTGTTCTCGTCGACAGTTTTCCGTCTGTCGTTCCGGACCTCTATGTGGGTGAGCCGGTAACAGTGAAGGTCGCCGCCAGCGGTGAGTTTCGTCCCGGGGATCGCGTCTATGTACGCGGTAACTCTGCGAGCGGTGCCTGGACGGCGGACTTTCCCGTCAATGGGGCGTCGGAGAGTCCCGGCATAGCGGCGCTTTGGGCGCGTGCTCGAATTGGTGAGCTTCTGAATGTCGAGCGCCGACATTCAGAACCCGCTGAGATTCGCTCAGCGATTGTGGAAACGGCGCTGGCGCATCATCTTGTCAGCAAGTACACGAGTCTTGTCGCGGTCGACAAGACGCCGGCTCGTCCCGGCAATGAACTGCTGAACAGCGAGCAGGTTCCTAACCTGATGCCGTATGGGCAAAGTAGCAATGCGATCTTCGGCTTTCCGGCAACAGCAACGAATGCACCCACGTTGCGTTTCGTCGGCTTGATGTCACTGCTTGCTGGCTTGATTCTGCTGATGCTGCAATGGACTGCTGGCGGAATGTGTCGTGTTCGCAAGATCTAACAAGCCCGGTCTCCTGCTTGTGGCCTGCTTGCTGTGTTTTGGCTTCTGGCAACTGGGCCACGGCGCCTATATTCCAGCAAAGGCATGGCTGGCTCAGGAGCTCATGCAGCGCGCCTGGGTTCGGACGGGCAGTCGTGAGGGTCGCGCAACACCGTGGCCGTGGGCGGACACCTGGCCGGTTGCGAGGCTAACTGCGAAGGCGGGCGAGGTTGACCTCATCGTCCTTGCCGGTGGTTCCGGTCGTACGCTGGCTTTCGGACCGGGACATCTCAGTGCGAGCGCGATGCCGGGCGAGATCGGCAACACCGTTATTGCCGGGCACCGGGATACGCACTTCCGATTCCTTGAAGACCTGGAGCCCGGCGAATTGTTAAAAGTCGAATCAGACAAAGGTTCGAAACATCTCTACAGGGTCATCGAAGCAGAGATCGTCGATTCGCGGACGGGGTCTCTTTTGCTGGATACCGATGTTGCGATTCTGAGTCTTGTTACGTGTTATCCATTTGACGCAAGAGAGCCGGGAGGGCCATTGCGCTACGTTGTTACTGCCCGGATGCTGTATTAGTGTGTAGGAACCACAGCTTGTCGAGCATCGATGGAATCCAGGAAAGCGAAACTCACTGAGGGGTCGGTCGGCCGACACCTCGTCAAAATGACCGTGCCGATATTGTTCGGAATCTCGATGATGATGGCGCAGGCCATCATCGATGCGTGGTTTCTGGGCAAGGTTGGTGACGACGCTTTGGCGGCCTTTAGTTTTGGCTTTCCGATATTAATGGTCATCACCAGCGTCGCGATTGGTTTGGGGGCGGGAACATCATCCGTCGTCGCGCGAGCAATCGGCGCTAACGATCATCGGCGCGCCAGGCGTCTGTCGACAGATAGTCTGCTGCTGTCATTCATGACGACGGCCGCGCTTGCGGCGATCGGTATCCTGACCATCGATCCCCTGTTCAAGCTGCTGGGCGCGCCGGCTGACATGATCCCCATGATTCGAGGGTTCATGACGATTCTCTACTGCGGCGTACCATTCCTGGTTGTTGGCATGGTCGGAACCAGCAGCATGCGAGCAACCGGCGATACTGTGCTGCCCGGCAAGCTCATGATGGCCGGAGCACTGCTCAACGTCATTCTTGATCCAATCTTCATTTTTGGTATTGGCCCTGTACCCGCGATGGGACTGAATGGCGCTGCAACCGCTGCGCTGTTGGCCCGCGGCTCGATGTTTCTCGGCACGATCTATTTCCTGGTTTGGCGACTCGACCTCGTGAGTTTCAACAAACCGAAACGGGCCGAGCTCAGGAAGTCCTGGGCCGACATACTGCACGTTGGCCTTCCTGCCGCCGGCACTAACGCCATTATTCCAATTGCGATGACGTTCATTACTGCAATGATCGCGCGCTACGGACCCGAGGCTGTCGCGGGATTTGGAGTGGCGAGCCGCATCGAATCGTTGGTGCTCGTTATTTTCTATGCCCTGTCTTCGGTCATTGGACCTTTCGTTGGGCAGAACCTCTCGGCAGGCAAAGAGCGTCGCATTCAAGAATCGCTGCGCTTATGCACCTTGTTCTGTTTGGGAAGCGGTTTGGTCATCGCGCTGCTGCTGGCGCTCGCTGCTGGCTTCGTGCCAACGCTATTCAGCCAGAATCCGGCTGTCACCGATGTGACGCGCCTGTTCCTTTTGATAGCACCCGTCAGTTACGGTGCTTATGGCGTGGTTATGGTCATGAACGCGGCATTTAACGGACTGGGAAAACCGATGCCGGCCGTCTACATCAGCGTGACGCGAATGTTGATTATCTATTTGCCACTCGCCATTGTCGGTCGACAAATGTTTGATATTGCCGGAATTTTTGGCGCGTATGCGATCGCAAACATCTTATCGAGTTTACTGAGTTACTTCTGGGCGCGGCGTACCGCGCGCAATATTCTTGCGGTAGCCAATGTGCATGCCGAGGCCGCGACTGGCCATGAAGATCAGGAACGCCAACCATAGACCGTCGTTACCGAAGCCCTGCAAGAAGTACCAGGCGGGCAGGAATACGAACAAAGTCGAGAACACCATGATATTGCGCATGTCTTTTGCGCGCGT
>RCNG010001668.1_pt1 | contig 11070 bp, 10 predicted proteins | sample 2041371 | NCBI WGS metagenome assembly RCNG01 (sample SAMN09708227, study PRJNA481090) | Marine sediment metagenome, whole genome shotgun sequencing project. | biome: marine sediment; feature: ocean; material: sediment; isolation source: Sewage treatment plant 1 marine sediment (STP1) ... | reverse complement strand
CGGGCCGCAGCTTGCGTCGGTAAAAGTCCATGGCCCAGACCGTGGCCGAGCTGTTGAGGCTGGAATCCAGGGTGCTCATGCCCGCGGCCAGGATGGCAGCGATCAGGATGCCCACCAGCCCGGTCGGCACCTGGTCGACGATGAAAAAGGGGAACACCTGGTCCGGCTTGGCCGGGAGCTCAGGAGTGGGGAGCACCTGATAATAGACGAACAGCAGTGTGCCGATCAGGAAAAAAAGGGCGGATACCGGGATGTAGAGCAGCCCCCCCAACCACAGGGAGCGCACCGCCGCGCGGTCGGAGCGGGCGGAGAGAAAGCGCTGGACATAGTTCTGGTCGATGCCGAAGTTGCGCAGGTTCTCCACCAGGCCGAACAGGAAGATCACCCAGAAGCCCTGGTGCAGCAGGTCCCAGTCGAGATCTCCCAGCTCCCACTTGTGGTGCTCGGCGGTGACCCGGGCGATGGTCTCGATGCCGCCGGGGATTTGCAGCAACAGCAGGATCAGGCACAGCACGGCGCCCACCAACAGCACCAGGGACTGCACCACGTCGGTCCAGATGACAGCGGCAAAACCCCCGACCGCGGTGTAGACCAGGGTCAAGGCCCCCAGCCCCACTATCACCCAGTGGATCGGCCAGCCGAGGAGCTGCGCCATGGCCAGGGCCACCAGATAGAGCACCACCGCCACCCGGCCGATCTGCAGCAGGATCAAACTGATGCCGGCGTAGGCCCGGGCCCAGTATCCGAAGCGCCGCTCCAGGTGCTCGTAGGCGGTGGTCTGGATGCGGTTGCGGTAGAGCGGAATGAACCAGCGGGCGGCCACCCAGCAGGCCAGGGGCAGGGTGAGGGAGAAGACGAAAGGGCGCCAGTCGGAGGCGTAGGCCTTGCCCGGATTGGCCAGAAAGCTGATGCTGCTGAGATAGGTTCCGAGAATGGACAGCCCCACTGCCCAGCCCGGCAGGGCACGGCCGCCCAGGACATACCCCTCCAGGGTGCCGCTGCGCTTGAAGAACCAGACGCCGAACAGGGTCGTGCCCAGCAGGTACAGGGCGATGATGGCGAGATCCAGTAGCGGCAGGGAATTCAACTGACAGGCTCCGTGAACGGCGAGACATGGCGGCCCATGATACAGGGATGGCGGTGCCGCTACCTAACCGAAGCATGTAGGGCGGCAACCCCTTGCCGCCGTGAAGTTGGCGAAAAAACGCACGCATCAGCAGTGCTACAGGGCGGTAACCGCTTGCTGCCTCCAGCGCAGATGTCGGCATGGGGATGCCGACCTACTCGAGATCCATATCCCTGATCCATTCCGGCTCGGTTGCGCCCCAATTCTCCGGGTACACGTCCCGTTTTACCCATTCCTGGAAAGAAGACCATGGATATGATTCGCAGCGCGCGACGCGTATCCGTGCTTGACGGGGTTGAAGTGAACATAGTCCAGGTGGCGACCCAGGTCCTCGTCGTGGCGGATGACGTGATCGTAGAAGCGTTTCTGCCAGAACGGGTCCGTTCGTCCGGACTCTTTGAGGCGCCAAGTCACATCTCGCTTCATCGCTGCGATCACGTCCGAAAAGCGTGTTCCGTCCTCCGGGACGAACATCCAATGCAGGTGGTCGCGGAGAATGACGTGCGCCACGTGTCGGAACGGGTATTCTGTCTTGACCCAACGCATTGATTGCAGCAGGACCTCGGTGCACTCGGCAGCGGCGAGCCAGGGTCTCCGGTTGTGGGTAACGATGGTCAGGAAGACCGGATGACCCGGGATTTAGTAACGGCGGTAGTTGGGCATGGGTTCATTGTGGTTAAGCTCGAATGTCGGCATGGGGATGTCGCCCTACGGGGCCCGTAGGGCGGCAACCCTTTGCCGCCGTGAACTCGGCACGAGAATGCAGGCATCGGTAGGGAATAGGATTATACGCCAACCTGTAGCTCGGCGGTCCGTCGCCGGTTTGGGTCTGACACGATAGCCCGGTTGTCGGCATGGGGATGCCGACCTACTGATGGGCGTGGGGGCATAACTGACAAGGCAGTAGGGGCGCAGCCCCTTGCCACCGCCGGCGTTTGGGTGCCAGCTGAAGTGGACCCGGATTTCTGTCGCGCGGATATGCGTTACCGATTGCAATGTCAAGACTGGTCAGTCGCCGCAGGATTTCTGATAATGCCGGGCTGGTTTCAGGAGAACGCACGTATGTGGTTTAAGAATCTTCAGGTATTCCGGCTCAAGGAGCCGTTCGAGCACACCCAGGATCAGCTGGAGCAGCAGCTCGCCGCCGCCCGCTTCCGCCCCTGCGGGAGCCAGGAGCTGGGGGTCCAGGGTTGGCATCCCCCCCTGGGGGGCAGCGATCAGCTCTGTTTCGCCTCCAACGGTTGTTTTCTGCTCTGCCTGCGGCGCGAGGATAAGATCCTGCCTGCCTCGGTGGTCAACGACATGCTGGCGGAGAAGGTGGAGCAGATCGAGACCGAAGAGGCGCGCAGCGTCGACCGGCGGGAGAAAAAGCAGCTGAAGGAGGATATCTTTATCGGGCTGTTGCCCCGGGCCTTCAGCCGCTCCGCCCAAATCTTCGCCTACGTGGACCCGGTAAAGGGGTGGATCCTGGTGGACTCCGCCACCCACAAGCGCGCCGAAGATCTGGTGAGCGAGTTGCGCAAGAGCCTGGTCAGCCTGCCGGCCAAGCCGCTGGCGGTCAAACAGGCGCCAGCTGAGGTAATGACCCGCTGGGTGGCCGGTACCGAGCAGCCCCAGGACATCGTGCTGGCGGACCAATGTGAGCTGCGGGATCTGGACGAGGACGGCGGCATCGTGCGCTGCCGTCGTCAGGATCTGGAGAGTGAAGAGATACAGGCCCATCTCAAGGCCGGCAAGCAGGTGGTGCAGCTGGCGGTAGAGTGGGAGGAGCGGGTCAGCGCCCTTATCACCGATCAACCGGCTCTCAAGCGCCTGCGCTTCGCCGACGAGTTGATGGATGAGGCGGCGGATGGCGCCGGAGACGACCCGGCGGCCCTGCTCGACGCCGATTTCACCCTGATGAGCCTGGAGCTGCGGCGCTTCCTGGATCACCTGATCGAGATCTTCGGTGGTGTGGAGCGGGATTGAGTTGTTGGTTCATGGGGCGAACCGAGATATTCCGGAGCCTTTCAAATCAACAAAACGATATTCAGGGCCTCGTCATATTCCAACCACGAGGCACCTTCAGCCGCCTTTTCGTAAGAGGGGAGACTGGAGATTGGCGGCTGAACCGCCAGCAAAGCGCTCAATGCCGAAGGGTTCGATGGGTAGTTCGCTACGCCCGTCCAGGATCAGTTGGGAGAGGATGCGGCCCACCACCGGCGACAGCTGGAAGCCGTGAGCGGAGAAGCCGAAGGCGTGGTAGGCGTCGAGCGCTCTGGAGCTGGGGCCGATCACCGGCAGTTGGTCGGGCATGAAGGCCTCCAGGCCGGCCCAGGTGCGGACAATGCGCACATCCTTGAGCTGGGGGAAGAGGGTGGTGACGGTGCGGGCGCTCACCGCCAGTTTGCGCCAATCCATTACGGTACGCTCCGCCTTGAAGTCCAGCTCCGCCAGGTGGGCGCCGCCGATCAGCAGGGTGCCGTTGTGCATCTGCTTGAAGGAGAGCTTGCGGCTGGCCGCACCCAACACCGGGTCGATGAAGCGGGGTAGACGCTCCGTGATCATCAGCATCGGGGCGCCGGGCTGCAGCGGCACCGGCTCGCCCAGGACCGAGGCCACATGGTCGGCCCAGGCGCCGGCGCAGTTGACCAACACGCCGGCCTGGAATTCACCGCGGGGGGTGCTCACCCGCCAGCTTGCCCCGTCGCGTTCGATGGCGTCGACCCGGGTTTCGGGTAAGAACCGCGCCCGCAGCGCCTGGGCCTTACGGCGGATGGCGGTCAAGGCGTGATAGGGGCGGGCGTAGCCGTCGTCGCGGCAGATCAGGGCGCCGACGCAGTGGGGTGCCAGGGCGGGTACCAGCCGGTAGAGCTCTTCCCGGCCAATGATCTCCTCGTGCTCGAATCCGAGGGACCGCACCAGGGCCGCGCGCTGCTCCAGCTTCTCCAGGTCGGCGGCGTTTTCCGCTACCCGTAGCTGGCCGGGGAAACAGGCATCGCAGTCGGTGTCCACCAGCGCGCGGATGTTGCGCCAGATTTTTGCGGCGGCTACCGATAGCGGGATTTCCGCCGGGTGGCGGTTGAGCCGACGCAGGCCGCCGGCATTGACCCCGGAGGCGTAGCGGCCGGGGCTGTTTTTCTCCAGCACGATGCAGCGAGTGCCGCGCAGGGCCAGGTGCAGCGCGGTGGCCGAGCCCATCAGGCCGCCACCGATGATAAGGACCTCCGTCTTCATTCGGTCTCGTCCGGATAGAGGGCGGCGAGCTGGCCCAGGGTCAGGGGATTGACCGGCGGGCGTACCCGGTACTGGCCGCTCTCCTCAGGAGAGCGGCCTATGGCGGCGGCCACGACGTGGGAGACCGGCGCCGCGCATTGGCGGCCCTGGCAGGGACCCATACCGCAGCGGGTGATGAATTTCACTTGGTTGCTGTCCCGGTGGCCAGCGGCGACCGCCGCCCGTATGGCCCCCGCACTCACCTCTTCGCAGCGGCACACCAGGGTGTCGTCATCGGGCACCACCAGCATGTTCTTGGGAATGTGGAACAGGGATTCCAGGAATGGCCGGATGCGCAGCTCCTCCAGCATCCAGCGGCGGTCGTCCCGGCCCAGGCGGTTCCTATCCGCTTCACTCAATCGGCCCAGCTCGTGCAAGGCCTGGAAGGCGGCCAGCCGGCCGGCGTGCTCCGCGGTACGGGCACCGCCGATGCCGGCGCCGTCTCCCGCCACCAGGATACCGTTGATGCTGCTGTGGCCCCAGAGGTCCAGGCGCGGTCTCATGCACTGCTGTCGCTTGTCCCAGTAATGCACGCAACCGGCGGTTTGGCTCAGGTGGCTGTTGGGGATGACGCCGAAATGGACCAGCAGAAGGTCGCTCTCCAGACGCTGTTCCTGCCCCTTGTGCCGGAAGGTAACTGCCTCCAGTGCGTGTGCGCCGTGGGCGCGGAGCTCCCTGACCCCATTGCGGGTGATGATGCCGGCCCGGTCCAGATCCTGCTGATAGCCCAAGCCCTTGGTGACATAGTGGTGAGCCAGCAGCGCCTTGGCGAGGTGGGGAAGGGCGCGCATCCGGTTGATGGAAGGGGCGGTATTGAGCACCGCCTTGATCTCCACCCCGGCGTGCATGTACTGCCAAGCCAGCAACAACAGCAATGGCCCGGAGCCCGCCAGTACCACGCCGTCGGCGGGTACGATGCCGTTGGCCTTGAACAGGATCTGGCCGGCCCCGGCGGTCATCACCCCGGGCAGGGTCCAGCCGGGGAAGGGGAGCGGCCGCTCCATGGCGCCGCCGGCAATCAGCACCTGATCGGCGGTGATCACTTGCGCCTGGTGTTTGCGCAACAGCCCGATCTCCCGCCGATGGTTGAGGGACCAGATTTTGCTGTAGGGGAAGTAGGCGGCGCCACTGGCGCGAAAGGTCTGGACCAGAGGGGCACCGCGTTGGTATTCGGAGCCGAGCTGCTCGGCTCGCTCCAGTGGGATCGCTTCGGTCGCCCGGTAGATCTGTCCCCCGGGGGTCGACTGCTCGTCAAACAGGACGGTGTCCACACCTCTTTCAGCAGCCAGAGTGGCGGCGGAGAGGCCGGCCGGACCGCCGCCGATGACGGCGAATTCATAGTGATTGTTCATCTGTCCGTACCGCCGGTCCCGTGTTGGCGCTCGATACGCATGCCCTCGCGCACGGTGCGCAGACAGGCCTGCCGGTTGGCCTTGCCGTCGATCACCATCAGGCACTCGAAACAGACCCCCATCATGCAGAAGGACGCGCGGGGAGTGCCGGAAACCGGCGTGGTGCGGGTGTGGCCAAGGCCGTGGACCAGCACCGCCGCGGCGACGCTCTCGCCCTTGGGTACCTGGACGGTCCGGCCGTCGATGATTACCGTGACTAATTCGGCGGGGGAGTCTTCCAAACGTTTGAACATGGGACAGGGACTACATCTATTATACTGGTCACTAACGTCACTTACGGGATTTCCGTTGTTTGGTGGGAGCCGCTCTTATTCCGGGCATCTTACCCTCCACTCTTCGGGCCGCGCTGCGTGCGTTCAAAACTGCACCAGATGGTGTTGTCAGCTACGCACCATCGCGTTAAATGACGGTTGCGGCAGGACGCCGCTCTCACCACGGAGCCGCTTCCGCATAGATATTGAATCCGGATATGGAACAGGCAATGCAAACGCTACAAACGGACACGCTGCATGATATCCCGGTGTTCGAAGATCATGCACTGTTGCAGGTCAAGTTCCCGGCCGACATGGGCCGACTGTGCGCGCCGGAACATGGCTAGCGCGACAGCGACGTCTATATAGGCCAGGCCCACCGCATTGAAATAGATGCGCTCGTCGTCGGATTGGCGCCCTGGTTTTTGACCCGATACCAGTTCGTGGAGATCGGCGTGGATGTCGGCGTCAGAGATCAACCCCTCCCCATACATGCGGCTGAGAGTCTGGGTGCGGTGCAGCACGGTGTCCCAGTCGTCGCAGACGATTTTATCGCACTGCCGGGCCACGGCGTACTCGTCCTCCCAACCGCCGATATGGCTGTAGAAGGCTCCGGGTTTCATCCAGGCGGCCTTCAGCAGGGGTGCTTGAGCGCTGGTGGCGGTGACCAGAATATCGGCCCCGTCCATGGCGGTGCGACCGTGGGTGCCGCCGCCGGCAAATTCCATATCCGGGAACAGGGGCGAGAGCTCGTCGATGAAGCGTTGCTCCTCCTCCAGGGTTTTAGCCGTCACTCGGCATTGTTTGAGTCCGGGGCGCACCACCTTCATGGAGAGTAAGTGCATCTTGGCCTGCTCGCCGGCGCCGATGAAACCGATTACCTCGCTGTCCCGACGCGCCAGGTGCTTGGCGGCGATGGCACCCATAGCGGCGACCCGCATATTGGAGGCCAGGGTGCCTTCCATGACGGCGATCGGAAAGCCCATTTCGATCTCAGACAGCACGAAGAGGGCGGAGATGTTTTGCACACCGTAGCGCTGCGGATTCCTGGGAAACACGGATATCCACTTGATCCCACAGACTCTTTCGTCCAGCAGAGTAGCCGGCAGACAGTTGATGCGATCCTGGTTGGCGTGGTGGAAGATCTGCACGATTTTTTCGGGAAACAGGATGCGGGCATCTTCGAAGGCGAGCATAGCCTTTTCCGCCACCTCCATGGCCAGACGGATATCGAAGCAGCCTGCGCGCAGCAAATCTTCCTGGGAAAGGTAGGTAAAGCTCACACGATGGTCGCCCATGACGGGTCCTTTGCTTGGTGGCAGCCGGTTTCGAATGTCGGACAGCCTATTGTTATTCTTACAATTTACGTCGAGGCTACAGAGGAGTGCAGCGGCGAGGCGCTCCGTGGTGCAATCCTACCAAACTTGAGAAGTTTCTCGTTCAGCCGGAGAATATTACAGGCAGCCCGCCATCCGGCCAAGGTTGTTACCGGGAATACTCGACAACTTTGCTTTATCGGAATGGACAATAAGTGACAAATGTGGCTAAGTAGGGCCAACGCCTGAAGCCGGAAAAACTAAAGGAAGAGTTGCTTCCATGCCAAAGTTTACACTTTCTTTCAAAGGCCAATCCCTCTCGGTACATCATCTTGAGGAGGGCCGCACTCTCATTGGGCGCGATCCGGCCTGCGATATCGTCATCGATAGTTTAGCGGTCGCCTTGCAGCATCTGGAAGTGTCCACGGAGGCCGAACTGTGCCAGGTCAGGGGATTGGACAAATCGAGTCCGGTAATTGTGAACAATAAGCCGATCGAGGAGGCGCAACTCAATCACGGTGACCTGTTGCAGATCGGCAAGCACACGCTGACCTTCTCCGACGATGGATATGCGGTGGTCGTGGACACCGACAGCAAGACCGACGCTGAACATAGGCGTTCTCAAGAGAGCAGCAGCCAGACCGAGGTGAAACCCAGTACCGCCTATATTCAGATTCTCTCAGGTGAGAATATAGGCCGAATCATCCCCCTGAATCGCAACATGATCCGGCTGGGAAAGGCGGGTGGTGACTGTGCCATTATCGTGCACCGCGCCGGCGGCTACTATCTCTCCTATCTGGAAGGTGGCATGCCGACGGTGGACGGCGTTCCGATCGGCAATGAGAGTGTGCCGCTAGCAGCGGGCAACACGATCCGGATCGGAGGAACCGAGCTTCAGTTCTACGGCTGAGGGAATGGTGGATCCACTGTGGAGTCGGGGCGCGAGGCTTCTAGATGTCTTGCGTTATCCGCCGGGCAGTCCAATATTTCGCAGCCCAATAGCTGTTGTCGAGACTCGACAGCATGACCCCGCTGCTGGCTGAGGCGTGGAGGAATTTCCGCTTCTCCACAAAGATTCCCACATGCCTTTTGCCGGCCCCGGTTTTGAAAAACACCAGATCGCCTGGCCGTAATACCTGCCGGGAAACTGCCGTGCCTTGCGCCGACTGGTACTTGGTTGTTCTCGGCAAGCTGATGCCGAATTTGGACCGGTACGTGAGATAGACGAATCCGGAGCAATCCACACCCTTTTTATCCAATCCCCCCAGCCGGTAATTAGTCCCCTTCCATTCACCATACTGGCGATACAAGGCGGCCTTGCGCGCCAAGTCGTTTTTCGTATTGGAGCCAACGGCTGCCATCTCCTTTCCGGCAAATCCGCCGCACCCTTGCAGGTAGCCGATTGCGACGATGGCCAGCAGGGTGCGCAGTCGCCCGAATCCGGGCGCTATCCTCCCAACTCTTGATGTGTGAGTCGCCATTTTATGATTGTCTGGGATTGGTATCCAATATTCCGATTTTCGTTACGAGTATAGCCCATATTTCCTTAGTATGTTTCAGAATAAAACACATAAAAAACAAAGTTATTAGATGCTTCCTTAATGTTATTTGTTTTTTTGCCGAAGAGTGATCGCAAATAAACTCCAGACCATCGAATTGCCATGGGTCCAGGTTCAGTCGGGGTTCAGCCCCGCAGCCTTAAGCTAAGTACTGAAACAAGAGGAATTTTGGAGGATGACCATGAAAACACCGAGTCTATATTCGATACTGATGGCTGGGCTGCTCGGGTTGGGGGCGTCGACTACCATCGAGGCGCGGCCCTGGATTGCAGACCCGGATGTCGAGATAGAAGTTATCGACGATAGCGGCCGGGAGCTTCGGCAATACCCCGTGCGCGGGACCAGCAACCGGAAAAATTCGCGGGCCTATATCGAGGCGGAACGGGGTGAGAACTATGCGATCCGGGTGCGCAATCACTCTGGGTACAGGATTGGTCTAATCATTGCGGTGGATGGCCGCAATATCCTGTCCGGCGAAAAATCCCAGCTCGCCAGGAACGAGCGCAAATACATCCTTAAACCCGATGAGTCGGCTGTTTACCAGGGTTGGCGTACCTCCAGGAACCGGGTGCACCGATTCTATTTCACCGATGCCGCCGATTCTTATGCGGAGGCATTTGGCGATCGTACCGCCATGGGTGTCATTGCGGTGGCGGTGTATCGCCAGAAGATACAGCGATCTGAGGCTTTGGAGCTGAAACAGCATTCCGATACACCGCAACCACGCCTTGGAAAGCAGGGCTTGGCCAATGGTGCGGAAAGCGACGCCTCCCGGCCCGGTACGGGATTTGGCGAGTCCGAGTGGTCCCCCTCACGCCAAGTCGCTTTTCAGCCGGAGAAACGTGCAAGTATGAAGCGCTTTCTTAAGTACGAATGGCGCGAGACCCTGTGCCGCAAAGGTGTCGTCTCCTGCCATCGACCGCGCCCGCGCAACCGCTTCTGGCCCGATGAAGAGTGGGCGGACGAAAACGCCGGTTTCGCCCCATATCCACCCAGGCACCACTATTCGAATCGGCCGGGGATGTTTGAATGACCGGCAAACTCCTAGGTTAAAGGGCATGAAAAAGCCGGTTATCATTGCCGCGGATACCAGCAGCTGCCGAGAGCTTCGCAACCATGACTTTTTCCATAGTAGCCTTTGACCCGAAGAGCGGCGACCTCGGGGTCGCCGTTGAATCAAAATTTCCCAATGCCGGGATTTCCATCCCGTTCGCCAAGGCCGGCGTCGGTGCCATCGCCACCCAGGCCTATTGCAATACCGGTTTCGGCCCCCGCGGCCTGAGCCTGTTGGAGAGTGGCGCCACACCGCAGCAGGCGCTGGATATCCTGGTTCAAGGCGATGCCGAACGCGAATACCGACAGGTTGGCATCGTGGACGCCAAAGGGCGCACCGCCTCCTTTACCGGGGCTCGCTGCTTTGATTGGTGCGGCGGTGTCCAAGGCGAGGGGTTTACCATTCAGGGCAACGTGCTGGCGGGCTCCGGGGTGGTCGAGGCCATGGCCGACAGTTTCAGCACCGGCAGCGGACCCTTGGGCGAGCGGCTGTTGGCTGCGCTGGCAGCGGGGCAAGGCGCCGGTGGCGACCGTCGCGGTCAGCAATCCGCCGGCCTGCTGGTGGTGCGTACCGCCGGGGGTTACGGCGGCTACGACGACCGTTACGTGGAGCTCTCGGTTTACGACCATCCCACCCCCATCGATGAACTCCATCGGTTGTACACCATCCACCGCCTGACCTATTTCCGTAGCCGGGAAGAGGATCTACTACCCATCGCGGGGGAGCTTGCTTTGGAAATCCAGGGGCTGCTAAAGGTCAGGGGCTTTTACTCCGGTCCGGAAGACGGTCGCTTCGGTGCCTCCGGTATTCAGGCTTTGCATGACTTCATGGGTTGGGAAAACTACGACGAGCGCATACGCAAGGATGGCCGCATCGATATGGAGGTGCTGGAGGATATTCGTACCAAACATCGGCAGTGGCTGGAGGTGCATTGAGCTTTTGTGATCCTAAGGGCCGCGAAAAAAAATAATCATCCAATCTTGCTGGTCTTTTGGTCCAGCCTCTGCATTGCGAAAAGGGTTACATATTCCAATATGCGCCCCTTTCCGCGCCTTGAATCTGGACCAAAATCCGGCGCAATCTTTGGACAATTATTT
>RCNG010001667.1_pt1 | contig 11070 bp, 11 predicted proteins | sample 2041371 | NCBI WGS metagenome assembly RCNG01 (sample SAMN09708227, study PRJNA481090) | Marine sediment metagenome, whole genome shotgun sequencing project. | biome: marine sediment; feature: ocean; material: sediment; isolation source: Sewage treatment plant 1 marine sediment (STP1) ... | reverse complement strand
AATTTTTTTGGCAATATTTCGACCATAAAACGAAATTGGTCGAAATATATTCATTCGGCTGACAAACAGTTGAAGCGTTTTTTACAATTATTTAAGTATGAAAGTTAATTCTTTACTGCAAATTTCTAAAAGCATCACCCTCATAGGTGGTATAATTAACCTTTAGAGCGTTAACTTTTCTTAACTCCAGTTTAATATCTGCTATAAGACCCATGTTGGCACCTTTATCCACTTTAAGAGCTGTAGTTAGAACATTCTGTAATTCCTGTGATTTTTTAGCTCTTTCCTGCAAAATAAAATCTCCAACTTCTGTAACGTTTGCAAATTTATCGTTCAGTTGTATTTTTGGTTCCGTACCAAAAACCTTCTGATATTCTCGAGTGGGTTTACCCACATAGATGTACAATACTCTATCCTTTTTTTCCATCTTCTTTACCTCACTAGCATTTGGTAAGGTATTCATAACCATTAACGAGCTATCTTTCATTACGGTTACAGTCATAAAAAAGAACAATAGCATAAAAACAATATCAGGTAATGAAGCCGTTGATACCGCGGGTAGAGCCCCATCTTTTTTCTTATTAAATTTTGCCATAATTATAACTTAACTCAAGGTTAATTACTAGTTGATGTTTCTGCCTCGGATAATTTTTGAGGAAAGAGTTCCTGTACTTTCTGAACCTTTTCTTTTAATTCTTCCCTAATTCTGGCTGCTGTTTCAGGATTAAGAAATTCTGATTCCATTTCCGTAAAGTTTCTTCCGTAAAGACGTTGTGATTCTCTATTTCGAAGGTCATTGTAAGCACCTACCAGTTCATTTTGTACTGTTATATAAGTGCCATACTTGGTTTCACGATCATTTTTTAGAGATATAATTGCTTTTGACGGGTTATCTGAAGAACTGGCATCTTTTTTACCCCTGCAATAATTGCAGCCACCATCACCTCCATTATCCAGAAATGCGATAGCTCTCGCTCTAAGCTGTTGAATTCCAAGTAACTCTTCTTCAACCAACAACTGACCGTTTTTATTGATATTAACCGTAAAAATATTCTTTTGCTTAATTACAACGTCCGTGTCTGGCGGCTCCATTGGCGGAAGCATCCTGTCTAACCCTGCATCTGTTTCAATCGTAGTAGTTACTAAGAAAAAAATAAGCAGTAGGAAGGCAATATCTGCCATAGATCCTGCATTAACTTCTGGTGGTCCTCCTCCTCGTCTAGCCATAGTTTAAAATTTTTATTTGTTCGACATGTTCTTAAATGCACCCATGACCATAGCCGCAATTGCTATTAGTATAAGTAGTAAAAACATATTGAGACCAGTCCCAATTTTTCTTATCGTAGTTTCTGAAGTTTCAATACCCCTGCCGGCCATTTCTTCAATACTAACATCCGTACCACTTGCAAGAACATAAGAAATAAGAACAACCACTACAAACCCACCAATTACCATAAGGGTCTTTTTTAAGCTTTTCGGATTTGCAAATAAATTCTTAAGTGTGAAAACAAGACTTACTAATACTGCAAAGCCCAATAGAATGTAGGTAATTAAGAACATCATGTTCATCGCGCCACTTCCTACCGCTTCTGAAGCCGGTACATCTCTGCTTGGCAGTTGATACCACAGTATTGCCGATAACGCTCCTAAAACAACCAATACTATTTTAACAATTTTATTCATAATATTTATTATTTATGTGCGATTTATTTTTTGTGGTCTACCAACATATCGATCAAAGAGATCGATGAATCTTCCATGTCATTTACAATACTATCTATTTTAGCAATAATATAATTATAGAAAATTTGAAGAATAATAGCCGTTATCAGACCAAAAACCGTGGTTAATAAAGCAACCTGAATATCCCCTGCAATTAATGAGGCACTAAGGTTACCAACCGCGCTAATCTTTTGGAAGGCCGCAATCATACCAATAACCGTTCCCATGAATCCCAACATAGGTGCAATAGCTATAAATAAAGATAACCAGGAAACATTTTTCTCTAATTGTCCCATCTGAACACCTCCATAAGCGACAACTGCCTTTTCAGCTGATTCAATACTCTCATTTGCTCTATCTAATCCCTGGTAATAAATAGAAGCAACCGGTCCTTTTGTATTTCTGCATACCTCTTTTGCAGCTTCAATACCTCCTGATGAAAGAGCATCTTCCACTTGTTGTTTCAATTTTGTAGTGTTGGTACTTGCCAGATTCAAATAAATGATTCTTTCAATGGCCACAGCCAAACCTAAAATCAAACATAATAGAACAATCCCCATAAAACCAGCTCCACCTTGAATAAACTGCTCTTTTAAAACCTGGGTAAAACCCTTAGTTGCTTCTTCTATAACTTCTTCCTGAAGCATAATCGTAGCCGTAGCTACAGTTGAAGATAAATTAGAAACTATTGCGTTCGCTTTCGCGCTTACGGTATTTGTGCTTAGAACAAATAACCCGGCCATGGCCAGGATCGAGAATAATCTTTTCATTTCTTTCAAACTTAAATTTAGTTAGTTAATAGGGTTAAAGATAAAAAAAAAATACAATTAAAAAATTAAATCTTCATACTATTAGAAGACCGTTGTAATTGAATTTGGTAATTTCTTCTTAATAGGAACAAAAAAGTTGAATTTAACTTCTTTATAAGATCGAAATTAAAATACTAATTTCTTGTTTATTGCAGAGAGGAAGGGATTCGAACCCTCGATACACTTTTGATGTATACACGCTTTCCAAGCGTGCGCCTTCGACCACTCGGCCACCTCTCTATTCTGTATATTACAGGGCGAGCAATTAACAAAAAAAAAATTGGTTTAAAAAACTTTACCCATTTAATTTTAAGTCAATTCTCCGCGTAATGAAGTTTCAAAAATTGTTCTGAAAGATTTATGTGAAACACCGCTACCTAATAGGTACATAAGTTTGGTGATTGCCGCTTCGGTGGTGATATCACCTCCATCGATAAGTTGTAATTTCTTAAGCTCTTCACTCGTACTATATCTGCCCATTATTACTGAACCCCCCGAGCACTGGGTCACATTTACAATATGTAATCCTTTCTTTATAGCTTCTTTTAGATCTGATAACAACCAATCATCGGTAGGCGCATTGCCTGCACCATAGGTTTCAAAAATCAAGGCCTTTAAGTTTGGCATGTTCAATATTCCCTGTAGCAATTCCCGACTAAACCCTGGAAAAATTTTAAATATTGCAACATTGGTGTCCATATTTTTATGGACAGTTAACTTCTTACTCTTTTGATTTTTTAAAAGATAATTTTGATTGATCTTTAAATGAACCCCTGATTCTGCCAAAGCAGGAAAGTTTAATGATGTGAATGCTTCAAAGTGCTCCGCATTAATTTTGGTAGTTCTGTTCGCACGGTATAATTTATATTCAAAATACAGACAAACCTCCTGTATAACCGCCTGGTTATTTTCTTGCAAGGCAGCTATTTGAATAGAAGTGATTAGATTTTCCTTTGCATCTGTACGAAGATCTCCAATTGGCAATTGTGAACCGGTAAAAATTACAGGTTTAGAAAGGTTTTCGAGCATATAACTCAAAGCAGATGAAGAATAACTCATGGTATCACTGCCCTGAAGTACAACAAATCCGTCATATCTGTCGTAATGCTTCTCAATTATAGTAGCTATAGAAACCCAATGTGAAGGGTTCATATTGGAAGAGTCTATTGGTTTTTTAAATGAAATACTCTCAATTTTACACTCTAACTGACTTAATTCCGGGATATTACTGACCAACTTATTAAAATCGAAAGCCCTTAAAGTTCCCGAAGAGTAGTCTTTAACCATTCCTATCGTGCCTCCGGTATAGATAAGTAAAATGCTAACTTTTTTGCTCATTTAGCAAAGTGATTTTTTATTTTGTATTATTCTAGAATATATGCTTTAAAAAGTAAAAATGTACTATACACCAAACACCTCTTTTGAATTCTGCGTTGTGATATTTGCAATCACCTTTTCATCTAAATCATAGATCAGCGAGAGTTTTTTTAATACCTGCAGTAAATATACACTTTCATTGCGTTTGCCTCTATAGGGCACTGGAGCCAGATAAGGACTATCTGTTTCCAAAACAATATGATTTAAGTCAATCTTGTTTAAAAACGTATCGATTTTTCCATTTTTAAAGGTAACTACTCCCCCTATTCCTAGCTTCATATTATAACTTAAAGCCCTTTTGGCTTGTTCTTCAGTACCAGTAAAACAGTGAAATATTCCAAAAAGATCTTCTGCTTTTTCATCTTCGAGTACCTCAAAAATTTCGTCGAAAGAATCTCTGCAATGAATTACTATAGGTAAGCCATACTTTTTAGCCAGGTGTATTTGGAATTTAAATGCCTCCTGCTGTTCATTTAAATAAGTCTTATCCCAATAGAGATCTATTCCTATTTCACCTATTGCATAGAAATGCCTTTTTGATAACATAAGCTCAACATGTATGAGCTCTTCTTTATAATTCTCCTTTACATGAGTTGGGTGTAATCCCATCATCAGAAACATGTTTTTAGGGTATTGCATTTCAAGATCCAACATTGATTTGGTATATGAAGAATCAATAGACGGAATGAAAAAGCGTTCAATTCCTTGGTCAATGGCATTTTGTATAACCTTATCCCTATCCTCATCAAAGGCTTCACTATATAAATGGGTGTGTGTGTCTGTAATAATCATAGAGCAAAAATAGAATTATCTTTGTCAAAAAAAATATTAGATGCGCAATCTGAAACAAGTTTTAAAGAATAAAGGATATTCTAAAATTCCCCTGATTATAAGCGGCACTAATCATTTAGAAGTTAATGCCAGTATTAATGGGATTACCGGACGTTTTATTTTAGACACGGGCGCATCTAATACCTGTGTGGGGATTGATAAAGCCAGTTATTTTAAACTTGTTTCAAAAGACTCTAAAATCAAAGCAGCCGGTGCTGGTGCTACAGATATGGAAACACTGGTTTCAACAAAAAATAAAATTGAAATTGGCAGTTGGAAAAAGCAAAAGCAAAAGATTGTTGTTTTTGACCTGGTTCATGTAAATGAAGCCCTCAAAGCACATAAGTGTCTGCCGGTAGACGGGATTATAGGGGCAGATATTCTAATAAAATGCAAAGCTGTGATTGATTATGCTTCCGGGAATTTATTTTTGAAAAATAAAAAATAACCTCTGCGACATTTTACTCGAAAAGCATCTACAACTCAAGCGCTTTTTCTGGAGATCCTTCCATCAATAATTCCACTGGGTTTTCCAAAGCCTCTTTTAAGGCAACCAGAAATCCAACAGATTCTTTACCATCAATAATTCGATGGTCATAGGATAGTGCAACGTACATCATTGGCGCGATAACTATTGCTCCTTCCTTAACCACAGGTCGTTCTAGTATATTATGCATCCCGAGAATTCCGCTTTGCGGCGGATTTATGATTGGCGTTGATAACATTGAACCAAAACCCCCGCCATTAGAAATGGTAAAAGTTCCTCCTGTCATTTCGTCTACAGTAATCTGCCCATCACGGGCTCTTAATGCAAGGCGTTTCACTTCTGCTTCTATACCTCTAAAAGTAAGATTTTCGGCATTTCTTATAACAGGTACCATAAGACCCTTTGGCCCCGAAACGGCAATACTTATATCACAAAAATCAAAAGAAAGCATCTCTTTGCCATCAATCATGGAGTTTACAGAAGGGAACATCTTCAAAGCCCTTATTACCGCCTTGGTAAAAAACGACATGAATCCAAGACTTACATCATGTTTATCTTTAAAAATCTCTTTGTATTGTTTTCTCAAAGCAAAAACTGCCGTCATGTCTACTTCATTAAAAGTAGTAAGCATGGCCGTTTCGTTTTTAGCCGCTACCAGCCGTTCTGCAACTTTACGCCTTAGCATAGAAAGTTTAGTCCTCCGTTCGCCACGACTACCACCTGTAGGGCTACCCATTGAGGGCACAGATTGCACTGCATCTTCCTTGGTAATTCTACCGTCTTTGCCAGTTCCGTTTAAACTTGCGGGATCTATACCTTTCTCATCGAGTATTTTCCTGGCAGCAGGTGAAGGCACACCCTTAGCATAGGATTCTTTTGCTACTTCTTTCCTGGCAGGTTCTTCCTGTTTAATAGTAACTTCAGTTTTATCAACCTTATTTTCTTCTGTAATTAAAGCACCAACTTTTGGCTTTTCAGCACTTGTATCTATAAGACAGACAACTGCTCCTACGGCTACAGCGTCTCCTTCTTCTGCTTTCAAGGTGATTATACCGCTCTCTTCAGCCGGTAATTCCAGAGTGGCTTTATCTGAATCTACCTCAGCAATTGCCTGGTCCTTCTCTACATAATCTCCATCACTAACTAGCCATTCCGCTATTTCAACTTCAGTAATGGATTCACCCGGAGATGGAACTTTCATTTCTAAAATCATGCCTTACACTTTTATAATGGTTTCTTTAATTACTATTACTAATAAAATCTTCTTTTACGGGAAGATAATCCATTCTAATCTCGCCATTGACCTCTATACCGTCAAAATATAATTTGGCTCCTATTGAATCTTCCATTTCTGAGGCATTTTGTAAGCTTATATGCAAGTGAGCTTCCGTTGAATTTCCAGAGTTACCACAGTTAGCAAGGATTTCTCCCTTCCTTATGTCCTGCCCTTCCTCAACAATAATTGAACCTTTCATTAAATGGGCCAGAAGCACGTACTCATCATTATCAGTCCGCAAAACTATCGTATTTCCTGTAAGCTGCTGCGGATTGGTTTCTCCCGGAACATTGTCAGGGACACCATCAATAACTCTAACCACCCTGGCATCACAAGGAGCAATGATGTTCTCTCCGAAGGCAAAATAGCTCTCATTAATCAACGGATCTCCATTATGAGAGGTACCATCTTTGACCTTCATGATATCATAGGCATATTGCTGTGTCAACTCTTTCACATGATCATTCTGCGCTTCCGTAACTCCTCCCCAATATACAAACCATTCCCCATTAAATGGTAATCTCATGAACGTTGTATTCCTTTCCAATATTGGGATTCCCGGCGGCAATGGTTTGGAGATTGACAAACCGCTTATCTTACTCTGAGGCGTTAGCGTAACTATCAAATCTGCTACCGATTTGTCAAAAACCACTCTGTAAACATGAGCACCTTCTCGTAGCTCATAAAACTGCATGGATTTAATCTCCCCTGTCAACCGGCTTAAATTTTTTTCAAAGATTTTTCTGGTTTCGATATTTGTGTATGCATTTTTCATCCCAGCATCGTACAAATCGTAAATTCCATCATAATCCCCACTATTAAACCGTTCAGCAAATACCGATACAAACCTTTCATAGTTAGGTTGCTCTTCCTGTGAGAATAATTTAAGAGTAAAGAATATCAATAAGAGTAGTACAAGTCTCATTCTTTCTTATATTCACTTTTAATAACCCGTCTGGTCATATTGTTTTTCGTTTTATCAAAGACATAATCTATAATCTGCTGTTGTCTTAATTTAGACCGAACGGCGCTACCCGCTGAAGGCGATGCATAAAAACGTCTTGATGCCACACGAAACTTTTGAGCCTCGGCATAATGAGTAAACAAATGGCTCCATGCACCCATATTCCTGGGCTCTTCTTGCGCCCAAACCCAATCATCGGCCTTTTTATACTTATTTAATATCGCAGTCATTTTTTGTTCAGGAACAGGAAATAATTGCTCAACTCGTACCAAAGCAAGATCATCTCGTTTGTTTTCATCTTTAAATGCCAGCAAGTCATAATAGAATTTCCCTGTACAAAAAACCAGACTTCTAACCTTATCAATTTCAGCACTGGGATCATCAATTACTTCCTGAAAACCACCGCTGGAAAATTCTTCAACACTAGAAACTGCTTTTGGGTGACGCAACAAACTTTTAGGTGTGAATATAATCAAAGGCTTTCTGAAATTGGCCTTCATCTGCCTCCTTAGTAAATGATATATGTTTGCAGGAGTAGTACAATCTGCAACATACATATTGTCTCTTGCACATAATTGAAGAAACCTTTCCATTCTTGCCGATGAGTGTTCTGCACCCTGACCTTCATATCCGTGAGGTAAGAGCATTACCAGTCCGTTCTGTAATTTCCATTTATCTTCTGCTGCAGATATATACTGATCTATCATAATCTGAGCGCCATTACTAAAATCACCAAACTGTGCTTCCCAAATAGTTAAAGTATTTGGGCTGGCCATGGCATATCCATAGTCAAAACCTACTACGCCATATTCAGATAAAAGCGAATTATAAATCTGAAACCTTCCCTGATTATCATTCAGATTGTTTAATAACATTATCTCTTCTTCACTTTCCTCCACCTTCATCACTGCATGACGGTGTGAAAAAGTTCCTCTTTCTACATCCTGCCCAGACATACGAACATCAAAACCCTCATCTAACAGGGTTCCATAAGCGAGTAATTCTCCCATCGCCCAATCCAGCTTATCCGTTTCGAAGAACATTTTTTTACGATCCCCCACGAGTTTTTCAACTTTACGTAAAAACTTCTTATCCTTGGGTAGCTCGGTAATAGTCTTTGCTATTTCAGTTAGTTTTGCCTTATCATAAGAAGTGTCCACAGCATCCAACATTTCCCATTCACGGACATTTTGAAAACCACTCCACTCATCGGCCATAAAAGGAGTAATAATGGTTTTATCCTCTTTTCTTGAATCTTCTAATTCTTCTTCTAAACTTGCTTTATACTCCTGTTCTAACTCTTTAACAAAATCTTTATCAATTATACCCTGGGCAATTAATTTTTCAGAATATATCTCTCTCGGATTCTTATGCTTGGCTATGGCCTTATACAATTTAGGTTGTGTAAAACGTGGCTCATCTCCTTCATTATGTCCATACTTCCTGTATCCTAATAAGTCGAGAAAAACATCGCTTTTAAAACGCATTCTATATTCTAAAGCAAATAGGGATGCGTGCACTACGGCCTCCACATCATCCGCATTCACATGTAAAACAGGGCTTAATGTTACTTTGCCAACATCCGTACAATATGTGGAAGATCTCCCATCGAGATAATTAGTAGTAAAACCAATTTGGTTATTTACAACAATATGAATCGTACCATTAGTTTTATAACCGTCTAATTGTGCCATCTGCACTAATTCATAAGCTATTCCCTGACCGGCAATTGCAGCATCACCGTGAACTATAATGGGTAATACCTTAGAAAAGTTCTCCGGATAATGTGTGTCTTGTTTTGCCCGGCTAATACCCTCCACCACCGCACCTACGGTTTCCAGATGCGAAGGATTAGGAGCAATGTTCATGTTAATTTTGTTACCATTATCAGCCTTGCGTTCAGAGGTCCATCCCAAATGATATTTTACATCTCCGTCAAAAATTTCCTCCTCATAGTCCTTGCCGTCAAACTCACTAAAAATATCTTTGGCAGATTTTCCAAAAATATTTGTTAATACATTAAGCCTTCCTCTATGGGCCATGCCCATGACAAATTGCATTACCCCCATTTCAGCCGCTCTTTCGACAACAGCATCGATTGCAGGGATAAGTGATTCATTTCCTTCAAGAGAAAATCTTTTCTGACCCACATATTTCGTGTGTAGGAATGCCTCAAAAGATACTGCCTGATTAAGTTTGCGAAGTATGTGTTTCTTTCGGTCTTTATTGAAATTAGGGTGATTGTCATTTACATTCAGCCACTCTTGTATCCATTGAACACGTTCGGGCTTTCTTATATACATATACTCTACCCCTGTGGTATCACAATATATGCGTTGCAAATGGCTAATGATATCACCCAATTCTCCCGGACCTAACCCAATTACTTCACCCGCATTAAATACAGTGTTTAAGTCGGCTTGAGATAATCCAAAATTTTCTATTTCAAGCGTAGGTGTATATTTTCTTCTTTCTCTAACAGGATTGGTCTTGGTAAACAAATGGCCTCTGCCACGGTAAGCATCAATTAATTTTACCACCTGAAATTCTTTGAACAAGGTCTCAGGAATCGCTACTGATTTCCCATCAACAACTACAGATGATCCATTATGACCCTTAATGCCTACTTCATCCAGTGCACTTTCCATTCCAAAATCAAATCCCTGGAAAAAAGCACGCCAACTAGGTTCTACACTGTCAGGGTTTGTGAGATACCTGTCATATAATTCTGCAAAGAAAGACGTATGTGCTGTGTTTAAAAAGGAATATTTATCCATGTACGCCAATTCATTATATTGTAAAAAATTAGGGTAAAAATACAATAATTAATAGTTTATGAGATTATATAGGAGTGTATTAATCGAAAATCTTAGTTTATGGCCTTGAAACATTTATCCCGATATATAACTTTTGTTTTAATAGTAGTATTTTCCTTTATAAGCTTAACTTCTTTTGCGCAGCAATTAAAGCCACAAAATGAGTTTTGGAGAAATGTCCGATATGGAGGAGCACTGGGCTTTGGTTTTGGAAGCGATAGCTTTAGTATTGCTGTTGCTCCAAGTGCCATTTATCAGGTAAGCGAGAAGTTTGCGACCGGATTATCTTTGAATTTTGAATATTCTAAATTTGGAGATTCTGAATATACGGCATACGGTGGAAGCATATTGAATTTTTTTAATCCAATCCCCGTCATTCAATTATCAGCTGTACTTCAACCCTTAAGGGTTAGCACAAATTATAGTTCCGCTTCCCTGTTATTGGATGAAAATTACTGGACCACAGCGCTTTTTATGGGGGTAGGATACAGTACCAGGAATGTTACTTTTGGTATACAATATGACGTTCTGCATGATGACAGAAGTATTTATGCCGATCCCTGGGTCCCTTTTATAAGAATGTATTTTTAAAATAGCATTCTCTTCTTCTTCTATTTGTACTGCTGTCTAAACCACACTTTTTGCCATACCCGCTTTAATATGAGAAAGGTATAGTGATCACTTATATTCTGTTTTTCGGTGTCCAAAATTTGTCTGGCCGTATTTTCGGGTAAATCCACGATATAAAGAAGATTCACAAAATCTGAAAACTTCTCTTCAATAAGGAA
>RCNG010001666.1_pt1 | contig 11073 bp, 18 predicted proteins | sample 2041371 | NCBI WGS metagenome assembly RCNG01 (sample SAMN09708227, study PRJNA481090) | Marine sediment metagenome, whole genome shotgun sequencing project. | biome: marine sediment; feature: ocean; material: sediment; isolation source: Sewage treatment plant 1 marine sediment (STP1) ... | reverse complement strand
AACCGGGACCACTCCGGGCCACCGTATTGACGGGCGAGGGTCAGGCGCCGCGTGGCGAGCTTGCCGGACTCGCGTTGCCAGTCGTGCTCGGCGCGCTGCATCGCCTCGGCCTCGGACCAGAGCGTATCGGCGAGGTCGATGCCCTGATCGACCCGTTCCTGCCTGTAGGTGAGTCGATCACGTGCGAATCTGCGCAGGGTGTTCAAGGCCGTCACCTGATGGGCCTGTTCACACAGGGCCTGAATATCGGCGAGTAGCGATGACCGGGCCGCATCTTCTTTGGCGAGCCATGTGGCCTTGCGCTCGCTCGTCTTGAGCGCCGTCGAGCGGTCCCAGAGTGGGATCCGCACCCGCAGGGCCGCGTTCGGGCCGGCCGCGCCGCTCTCGAAGGTGTCGGTGACCGAATAGCCGATCGTGAAGCTTGCGTCCCATGATCGTTGCCGCTGCTGTTCGCTGTAGATGTCTCTCTCGGCCGTCAGCACCGGGTTGGCCTGCGAAACCAGGATCAGCGCTTCCTGCAGGCGGCCAGCGCCCGGACACTCGGCATGGGCATTCAGGACGAGCAACAGCAGGGTGATCAGAACGAGTGCCAGTACCAAGACGGACCGGCTCACCATGTCTTCGTCAATCCAACGCCGAGAATGTCGGTGCTTGAGCTGTAGCGGATCGGCGGGTGCTCACCGTCGCGGTCACCGAAGAAGATGTGCGCATAGCCGACATCGAAGTGCCAATCATCACGGCGGTAGCCGACGCCGACGGACAACCAGGTCCGGTCCGTATCCGGCAACCGCGGGTAGCGGTGGGCATCGTCACGGATCGGGGATTGATCCCATGCCACCCCTCCGCGGAACGTCCAGGATCCGCGATCGTGCTCGGCGCCAAGGCTCAAACGCCAGGTGTCGCGCCAAGCGTGCTCTTCGCTGAGCGTCAAGCCGTTGGACAGACGGATATCGAGGTCCTGCAAACGACTCCAGCGGGTCCACGTGACCCCACCGAGGATGCGAAGATCCGGTTTCACCTCCCAGGACAGGCCGGTGGTAACGCTCTCTGGGGTCGTCATGCTCACCGAGGTGTTCGCGGTGCTTGTCGGTAGGTCCGCCCTACCCTTCAACTCGTGGTGGACGTGGGACGAGTACGACAGACCCAAGACGAGGGCATCGCGTGGCTGCCAGAGTGCACCGAGGGAAAAGCCAACGCCATTGTCGTCACCGTCGACACTGATTTCGGCATCGGCATCGGCATCGGCATAACCGAGTGGGTAAGCGCTGGTCAGCTTCGCGCTCATGCGCTGGAGAAAGACGCCGGCGCCGAGTCGCAGGGTATCGGTCACCGAATATGCACCGGTGACGTGGACCCGGGCCGACTCGATCTTGGAGTGAAGGGCGGAGTAGCGCCCTACCCACCCGTCAGGGTAGTCGGTGGACAGACCGAACGGGGCATAGACCCCGGCGCCGAAACCGTGGTATGAGCCATACAGGGCCGGAATCACCGCAGAGACTCCGGCATCTTCGGGGGAGAGATCGTTGCTCAGGTAGTGCAAGGATCCGCTCACCGTCGTTGCCGTCGGTACCGCGGCAGGGTTGAAGCTCAGGCTTGCCGCCTCGGGCACGGCCGCCTGTCCGGCGAAGGCCCGGCCTAGTCCGGCCGCGTCCAGCTCGACGATCCCGTACCCGGCGCCCTGAGTCGTCGCCGTCCCCCCTGCGAGCAGCATTGCAACGGCTGCGCCTGCTCCGCATCTGCTGACGCTTCTCTTGCTCATGCCTGCAACTCCCGCGTCGGTGATTCCTCCCCGAGCTCATATCCGGTCCGGCGCGGGATCTTGGCATGCGCCATGATGGCATCCAGAGCGGTCGGCAGTCCCAGTGCATCGAGGGCAGGATTGCTCCAGCCGCTGACGATCGCGTAGTGCGATCCATGTGGCGGCTGGTGGTGCTTGTCGTGGGCCTCCGGAGTCACAATCAGGCGCGTCTTCTGCAGCGCGCGGACGGCCCAATGGTTGTGCTCGTTGTGGCTCCAGCGGTGGATGACCTGACAGAACAGGACGATCAAGCCAGTGCTGCTGAGGGCCAGGGCAAACCATCGCGGTAACGCACCGAGTAGCGTCAGGATCGCGGTCAGCAGCAACAGCGGAACCAGGATCAGAGCAGCGGACTCCAAGGTCTCGCAGATCGGTCCGCGGCAGAGTCCGCCCGGGTCGAGGTGGTGCCACTGGAAACCACGGGCGATCTCGGACCGATGCGGGTCTGCATAGTGATCGTAGTAGTAGTGAAAGACGTAGGACCCGACATCAGCGAGCACGTAGGTTCCCAGCAGGATCCAACCTCCGTAAACCGGCCAGGGCAGGAAGACCGACCAGAGAATCACCCAGAGGGCGACTATCGCGAAGGACCAGAAGCCGTAGTATTTGCCGGTCGGGTTCGGCGTCGTCAGATCAGGCGTAGACAGCGTGTGCATCAGGCGCTCTCCCGGTGCGGGTGGGCCATGCGCTCGATCCAGCCGGGTTCTTCACGCCTACCTTGCATCCGGCGCGAAAGCCGCTGCAATCGGTGGTTTGAGCCGTTGTCCAGGTACTCGTTGGCAATCCCGATCAGTGCATCCACGTTGTCGGGGTTGTCCATCGGCTCGAGGCGTGACGGCAGCGGGATCTGGAAGCGCCAGTAATTGGCGGACGGGAGCATCGTCTTGGCGGTCAGATGGTCGGTCCCGACGGCGCCCTGAAACAACGCGGTGGTAATCATCGAGCCATGCCCGAAGATGGTACGCGGCATGTCTCGCTTGCCCTCGGCGGAACAGCCGGTACCGAAGGAGATCACCAGGACGTCCTCGATCGGGATGCGGTTCTTGTTGTGGTTGACGGCCTCAGAGATGGCAACGATGACGGGGTTGTTCGCCGTCACCCCGCCGTCGATCAGCGGGGTTTTCTCACCGCTCTCGTCGATCACCATGTGATGAGGCGAGAAGAACAGCGGAGCAGCAGTGGACGCGCGGCAGACCTCCCAGATCGGGATGTCCTTGTGATCCTCGCGCATGGAAGAGAACACATGCACGCTCGTGGATTTCGGGCAGTACGCCAGGGCCAGCGTCGGTCGCCCGAGACTGCCCATGGTCTTGTCTCCGAAGTAGCTACGCAGCAGCTCAACGAGCCCGCTGTCGTCGTACTTCGGAACCATCCCGCCCATGTTTGCGAAGGAACGGAAGGCGCCCGGCTTCTGGAAGGTCTGGTGCACCCCTCCAGCCCAAAGGGCGATGATCTCTTCTGCGGTCATGCCAATGGAAACCCCGCAAGCGATGATCGCGCCAACCGAGGTGCCGGCGATCAAGTCGACGTCGTTGTGGATGGTGCCGTGAAGGTGCTGTTCAAGCCGTTCCATCCACACCAGGGGCACGATTCCCCGTACCCCTCCCCCATCGAGCGTCAGGATGCGATATGGGGTCTTTCGCAATCCGAATGCTGCTGCAAGGCTCATTGTTGCTGCCCTCCGGCAATATGGTGCACGAGCTGCCGGGTCAACTCGGCGTCGGCGCTCGCGCGGTGAAGGTTCATCGGGATGTCGAGGTAGATCGGGCGCTGGGCGACCCACGCAATCGCGCGTTCGCGCGTCGGGCTCAGTTGCTTGGCGGCGCTCATAGGTCCAGCTCGCCCTGGTTGCCGGTGATGTCGACGGACACCTGCCCGCCGCGCTGGGACAGGAGCAGATTGCGGACCTGGTTCAGCGTGTCCTCGTCGGTGATCGCGCCTTCGAGCACGATCTGCAGCTTGCCCTCGGAGGTCACGGTCACCTTGCTGACGACGGCCGTCAGTCCCTCGACGTTGCTGGGAAGGTAACGGATCGATCCGTGGTCATCTCCGCCGGTGGTGAATGTGCGCTCGTTAATGGTTGCGTCCTCGGTCGGCGGTCGGTTAGTCGTCGCAGTCCGGGCGGGTTCCCTCGCCCTGCATCCAGCGAATCGCGTCGTCCACGCCCTGCTCGTAGGTCATGCCCGGAAAGTGGCTGCCGTTGTCCATCGCCTCGAAGCACCAAATCAGCACATCGTCGATCTCGGCTGCGGCCGGCTTTGCGTGGTCCTGCACTGCTACTACTGCGTTGCTCATGTCATCGTCCTCGGTCTGTGGTTGTGGGGTCATCCCTGGCTTGGTTGTCCTCGGCTTCTCTTGCCGAGTAATCCAACGAGCGAAGGCCGCCGGCAACGATGTCGGGAATCACAATCCAATCAGCCCCGGCTCCAAGTCGATCGATTGCGCGCAGGAAAGCGGCCTCGTCGAAAGGCTCTTTGGCCTGGTAGGCGCTCCAGGCGCCGTTGTCGAGGGCGTACCGAAAGCCCTCATGGAGAAGAGCCCCCTTCGCGGATACGAGCAATCGCCACCCGGCGGCGCGCAGGGCAGCCAAATTGCGACGGGTGCCGGTACGGGATGCGTAGGGGATCATTGAGCGAACCCCAGTCGCGGCGCGCTCGTCGCGGGTATCTCGATAGCGGCTGCATTCAGTCCCTGCTGTACGTCCTCCACGCATCGGGCGACGAACCCGATACCTCCGGCGGCGTTGACGCTGGCAAGGAAATCGCGCTGTTCTGATGCTCCGTCGACGACATGCGCACCCGTGTTGAATCGTTTCGCCCAAGCTACGCGACGATCAAGCGGGAGATACTTCAGGACGGCGTCCTGGATCACGCGTTCAGGTACCACCGGCCCCATCAGACGGAAAGAAGTGCTCATGGTTTTCGCCTCTCGGTTGCCCGTTCGCGGATGCGGACCAAGATGTCGCGGGCATCCTCGGCAAAGGATCCGGTCACCGGGATACTGCCGTGGTATTGGCCGCTGTTGAGACGGCGTGCCATGCAAACCATTTGCTGCCGGGCAGCCGGATTGGCGGCATAACGCCGGCGAATGGCATCGCGGTATACGAGCGGGTTTTTGCAGACACGCGGCGCAGCCATCGGACCACCGGCTCCCGGATCGGTGTCGGCTGCAAGGATAAACAAGCCACTGAAAGCCGCTGAACCGACCGTGAAGGAGGCGCTTTTGGTAATTGATATGTTACTCAAAGTAATTTCTCCAGGCGCACCTAAGCGGCTCCAGGGCCGTGAGAAGCGCGGTTTAGCGCTGACTCTCGATCTCCCTCCCGTTGCTCAAGAGCCTTAATCCCATCCAGCGCCTTGGCACGCTCGGCAATGTTGCGCTGCTCGCGTTCGGCAGTCGCGGCGGCTCTGTCCACCCGTTCGCCGCTGTCGGCTTGTGCGAGCGCGGCCTTAACGATGGCAATGAAACGACGAGCGTTGCGCTGTTGCTCGTCCGGCAGTTTGTGGACATTGTCCGCCAGCAGTCCGACAGACGTTACCGCGTCGCCATGAGCCAGGCCCGGCAGCCATCGCTTGGCTTGTGCTGGAGGCAACAGGCCGTGGTCGACAGCGTGCTCGATGGCGATACGGCGCAATTGCGGATCGTGACCCAGTGAGACAGACCAGGAAGCAGGCTCCAGGCGGTTGCGAGCGACCGACACCGTACGCTCGTAGGCGGATAAGAAGGTTCGACGGGCTCCGATGCCGTCACCGGCGTCAAGCACGGGCTTGGCAATAGCGAATGCCTCGGCGATCTCGGTGGTCCAAACGACCGTGACGCCCTCATCATCGGCTTGAATCGCAATCGACCAGGCCTCATCCGGGCTCGGGCGGCCATCTCCGGTGACCAGGCGCTCAATGATGTCGGCCGGCTTCGGTGCGAACTTACAGCTCGCAGCATGCGTGAAGAGTGCTTGTTCAACGACATTCCAGGGATAACGCTCCAATGCGTTCCACCATAGGCGCAGCACCGCCTCGCTCGGCGGGTGGCGGTCGTAGAGCTCAAACACGTCGATAAGGCGTGTCTCGAATTCGGCAGTGTGGTCAGGGCTCACGGATCACCTCAAAGTCTGCTGAAATACTTGGCGATTGGTCGGTGAGAAAGTCACCGATCGCTCGCGACGCTCGTTCGGGCCGGATGCGCACCGGCGGGGGGCGCTCCCGCAACACCCAGAGTCGCCAGTCGCGTTCCCAATCCTCGACGGTCTTTGTTACGCCATGGTGAAAGGCACAAAATTTCTCCCACACAGTCTCACCGTCGATCTCCGGCCGAAGCCGCTTTCCGATCTCCTCCCAATCGAACAGATCGGGGGCCAAAGAGAGAGTCCGCATCTCGGCAGTCACTGCGTGAACAGCGAACGCGCTTTCGCCACATGCGCATGACTCTCTCTCCTTCCCGGTTCCCTTCCTGGTTCCGGGTGTCACCCTGGGACTACCCTCGTCCCATCCTGGGACTACCCCGGTGTCACCCTGGGACTGGGGTGGTGTCACCCTGGGACTACCGGTAGTCTCATCCTGGGACTGGGGTAGTGTCACGCTGGGACTACCCGTGGTCTCATCCTGGGACTGGGGTAGTGTCATACTGGGACTACCTACGGTCGCTTTCCGTGGTTGCGCCCGTCGCGCACTGGGATCTGGACTGGGATCTGGACTATCGTCAACCCGTGATTTCTCACCAGGCTCGAAAGCCAGTGTGTAGGAGGTACTCTTGGTGCCCCCACCCGTGCCACGAAAGATCAGCGGCTCGTCTCTGTTCGCAAGTTCGTCAAGCGCACGACAAACGGAGGATCGCGACAGCTCGGTCATGTACTGCAGGCACGTCAGGCTCGGCCAGCAGACGTTGGACGCAGTCTTGTGGTTGCAGCAGTCGGCCAGCGCCAACAGCACCAGCCGCGCCCGGGGACTCAAGCCCCGACGAGTCCACGTCCACTTTGAAGCTTCCAGGCTCACATCAAGCAACCTTCGAGCTTTCCACCTCCATCCGAACCACGAGCATCTGCGCCGTCACACCAAGCGCGGCGGCAAGGTCATCGAGGACGCTTAACGTCAAATTGCCTGATCCCATCTCGATCTTCCCCACGTATGACTGCGAGATCCCTGCCCGTTCGGCCAACCGAGCTTGGCTCAGATGCAGTCGCGCTCGGTGAATCCTGACGTTCTCGGCGATGATTTTCTCTGTTGCGCTGTTCGGCATGGACTCGCTTCCTATTACTTCAAGTAGTTTATATATTACCTTTAGTATTTTCACTTGGCAAAACAAAACTAGGGGTGATAATAGGTCTATGTTCAGTGTTGAGATAGACCCATGAATGTGGCGCGACTCAAGGCCGCTCGAGAGCGTAAAGGGATAACCCAGATCGCCCTGGCCAAACTTCTCGGCGTATCTTCGACGGTCCCCGGTCAATGGGAACGCGGCGAAAGATCGCCCACCACCGATAATCTTCAGCAACTCGCTGCTGAGTTGGGTGTTACCGCGTCCTGGATCTTGGGTGAAAAAGTCGCCGATGACACCAACACGTATGCGGCCAAGATCCACGGCCCGAAATCGATCCTTGCAGATTATGGCTCTCCGCCGGGCCTCCGGAATCTTGCATCCCAACGCGATCTCATAGCAGCTCTCAACATCCAACCCTTGGAGTGGGCCGCGCTGCGCTCGCTCGAATCTCCTCATCTGTTGACCACCGATAGCTACGTCGCAGTGTTACTGGCCATCCGGGGCGGCGTGACCAAATCGTGACGCATTCCAGTCACGCTACGCACATCTATGTCACGTTGGGTCACTTTTGCGCGGGGCAGGATGCGCTAAGTTATTGACTCTATGAGTATCAGGTCGTAGCCTTCGGATTCGCAATGCGAAGGTCAGGGGTTCGATCCCCCTCGGCTCCACCAATCAGCGAATAAATCCACTTTTTACTGGCACTCGGCTCAAACGGAAACGCCCTAGAGCTTCGAGATGCCAATGGCATGGCAGTCGCTCGGCTGTCAAAAAAGACTACCGCGATCTGGAGAGAGCGCTTACACCTGATCGAATCGATTCAGATCCTAGCCATCATCCGCCGGAGTATGCGGGGAGATGCAGATACGACGAATGGGAGGTGCCGTCGGTGGAGACCTGTTGGCGCAGCCAAGGTTAGACGGTGTCGTCCCCTCTCACCATCGCGACCGTGGTGTCAAAATCAACCGAAAGGGTTGTAATTTTCATAATTAAATATATTTGGTTTAAATTCCAGCCCCCAAACCAAATGAGTTGACCTATCTCCGCATGCCTCATCTGGTCGTCATCGCCGACGTCGTCGCCTCCCGAGAGTTGCCAGACCGCGCAGACTTTCAAAGCCGGCTGCGCGACAGCCTCAACGAACGCAATCGCGCGCGCTCGTCAGCATCGCTGCTCTCACCCTACACCCTCACCCTTGGCGATGAATTCCAAGTGGTGCCAGCAGGCGCCGATGGCCTTTTCCACGACCTGCTGACCATCTCGGCCGACCTGAAGCCAGTAAAGCTGCGGTTCGCCTTGGCCGTCGGCGCAATCGATACCCCGATCAATCCCGAGCGCGCCATCGGCATGGACGGCAGCGCCTTCCACCTTGCCCGCGATGGCATCGAGCTACTCAAGCGAAGCGGCGGCCTGTGCCGAATGGACGGCCTCGACGAGCCCCTCTCCAAGTTGGTCAACAATGCGCTCGCGCTGGCATTCGCCCAGCTCGACGCCACGCGCGGCAGCCGGCTGCCGTTGGCCGCGGGGCTGCTCGCCGGCGATGCCATCTCCAAGATTGCCACGCGCCTCGGCAAGAGCGAGCAGACCCTCTACAAGACCGCACGCAGCGCCGACCTCTACGCCGTGACGGGGCTCCTCCAAACCCTGGAGGTCATCGTGGATCAAGCCCTCGGCGCCCCATCCCCCTCCCCGGCCAGACGATGACCGCATTCACCTGGTTCGTGCTGATCTTGCTCGCAAGCAGGGTGCTGCTGATCCTGTGGGACGCACCCCAGAGCGAGCGCCTCGCACTGGGGCTTTCGCTGGCCCAATGCGCCGCCCTGCTCACGGCGGAGCCGAGCCTATCTCTGCTCCCGCTGTTGGTCGCGATCCTGCTGGCCAACCTAAGCGGTGCCCTGCTGGAGCGCACAATGCTGGCGCTCGAGCAGCCCGAGCGCATCGGCCCGATCCGACTCGGCACGCTGGCGATAATCCTGTTTGTCGCCGGCTTCAGCTTTGCCCCGGCTCATGACGTCGGCCCAAGTCCGATGCTGATCGCCGTGGGCGACTGGCTGGGCGATCACTATCTATTCGCGACCGGGCTCGCCTCTGCAAGCACCGCCACTACGCCTTCCAACGCGGTGCTGGTCCTGGTCGGTGCCCTGCTGGTCATGAACGAGGCCAATCTGCTAATCCGCCTGATCCTGCAATTCATCCGCGTCGTTCCGCATAAGCCCGTGGCCGATGACACGCAGGACAAGGACGGCGAGGCGCCCGATGCTCCAAAGCTGATCCTGCCGGCGGACGCGAGCGCACCGGCACAACAGCTGGACCAACGGGAATACAACGCCGGACGCTTCATCGGCGTGCTCGAGCGTCTATTGGTCTATGCCTTTGTGCTCCAGGGGCAATACGCCGCCATTGGACTGATCCTGGCGGCCAAGAGCTTTGCCCGCTTCAAGGAGATGGACGAGCGCGACTTCGCCGAGTATGTGCTGATCGGAACCCTGCTCTCCGTCGGCAGCGCTGTGATGGTCGGGGAAGCGGTAAAAGCCCTCTTGCACTGATCCGTCGACGCCCACGGGATATGCGGCGGCGATTCCATCGCAAGCCACGCCGTCTACTGCTGCGCCCGATTCGCACAGGCTGCGTCCCATGTGCTGCGCTTCTCCGAGCTGTTGTCGATCAACACCGAGGCGATGTAGCGACCCTGGCCGGCTGGTGCCCGAACGATTTGGTTCGGTCCCATGTGGACGAACTCCAGCGCATTGACAATCTCAATGATTTCAGTGCGTTCGGCCTCGGCAATCCGGTTGGCCGGCACCCGTTGTTGAGCGGTTAGGGTGCGTCGTCCTTGATGTCGCCCTGATAGAAGGAGAAAGCCGTAGCCTCCGTCAGACACCTGATCTGCGCTCATCGCTATCCACCTTTCAGCTTCGGTCTGGCCAGGGTCGCGGCGATGTGGTTCGCGGCATTGAAGGCCGGGCCTATTGTTTGCCCAGCAATGATCTTACCAACCGTACTATAATCCGCTTCCTCCAGCTCAATGCCGATGCTCTTGTCGTATGCCTTCAGCGCTTTCATCCATTGTCCGCGGCAAGACCTCACGGGTTCAGCATGAGGTCCAACTCGCTTGGCTCTATGCCCACGCACGCTGGGCGCACCGGCAATTTTTCTCCGAGGTCGAGACCTTCGTCCTGTTCGTCGGCTATCCGCGCAGCGGGCATTCCATCGTCGGTGCCCTGCTGAACGCGCATCCGGATGCGGTGATCTCCCATGAGCTCAATGCGCCTCGAACCATTGCACGCGGGTGCTCGCGTGAGGCGCTGTTCGCAAGGATACTGGCCCGTGCCGCCTGGTTTAATGCCAGCGGGAATCACGGCGCGAACCCAGAGATTTAGCCAGTCTCGATGATGGGTCAGTGTCTGCGCATGAATATTCCCAAGCTCGTCCTTCCCGCCGTACAGTTCGCCCACAACCGGGACAATGATTAGCTGGCACGCTTGCGGGGACGCAGCCGTGTTATGTAAGCACCGTTCTCTGACCTGAAAACCCTTACGGCAGCCCAGGATCTGTTTGCCCGACATTTCCTTCTTGTTGCGAAAATGCTGGCTACCTTAGCCTTGAAAAGCCGCCAAGATAGTTGTCGTCGACCCGCCAAGTTAATTGTCGCCGAACACCATAGTTCGGAACTACACATAGCGACCCAGAACGGACACGCAAGCCCGCTCACCCATGCGACGAGATTACCTTCGCTAGGCTGTTTAGGGGATAGGGGCCGTGTCCGTGTCCGCTTCAATCTCAATGTTACCGTTCTCTACTTGATCGTAGATGGCACCAACGGCTGTGGCTGTGCTCGCGGGCTTCCCGTTGGGCGCAACCGAGCTGCAGCCTGAACTCAGACCGCCGATAGCGACGAAAGCGAGCAACACCCAATAGAAAGTTGTTCTTTTCTTCACAGCATTCTCCGTCGAAATACGCATTTGTGCGATTAGACAAAACAAGGACGCTGGCCTCAGTGCAGCATTTTGGGACATCCATGT
>RCNG010001663.1_pt1 | contig 11080 bp, 5 predicted proteins | sample 2041371 | NCBI WGS metagenome assembly RCNG01 (sample SAMN09708227, study PRJNA481090) | Marine sediment metagenome, whole genome shotgun sequencing project. | biome: marine sediment; feature: ocean; material: sediment; isolation source: Sewage treatment plant 1 marine sediment (STP1) ... | reverse complement strand
GCAACGCCAACAGCACCGACGACGGCTTCGGCGGGAAGAATTCGGTCGTCACCGTGGCTGCGGACGTGGCGGAAATGGCGGCAGCCGGCGGCGCCCTGGCCGCGGGCGCTGCGGCCGCAGCGGTGGCGGAAACCGTTCCGGCACCGGCCACCGCTGACGGGGGAAAGGCCCAGGTCACCTTCCGCTACGAAGACGCCGGCGCGACGCAGGTCTACCTGGCCGGGGATTTCAATGGCTGGAGCGATTCCGCCGCCCTGATGGACAACCAGGACGGCGTCTGGACCAAGACCCTCGAATTGGCGCCGGGCGACTACGCCTACAAGTTCGTGGTCGACGGGAGCTGGACCCAGGATCCGGCCAACGCCAATACGACCGATGACGGTTTCGGCGGACAGAATTCCCTCGCCCACGTGGCGGCGGGCCAGGACGAGGTGGAGGCCGCTGCCGCGGGTGGCGCGGCCGGTGCGGCGATAGCGCCTGCCATGGCCCCGGCGGGCGACGGAGAACTCCGCTCGGTGGATTTCAGCTACACTCCGGTCATATCCGGCGTGACCAACGTTTTCCTGGCGGGCACCTTCAACGACTGGAACGATTCCAAGACCCGCATGACCGATGCGGACAACGACGGCACCTACACCGTCACGCTGCTGTTGGCCCAGGGAACCTATCAGTACAAGTTCGTGGTCGACGGCAACTGGCATCAGGATCCCAACAACTCCGAGGCGGCCGAGGACGGTTTCGGCGGTCAAAATTCCCTTTTGAACGTGGACGCGAGTTTCTCGACCATCGAGATCGAACTCGGCGACGGCAAGATCTACAGTGATGACCTCGAGCCGGTCTTCGACTACTCGACCTGCAATCCGTTGAGCCCGACGGAAATCTCCCTGACGGCCAAGGCTCACCTGGGCGACGTGGAGGAGGTCACACTGGTCCACCGGATGGGCGGCGGCACGGAACAATCCATGGTCATGGAACCCGTGGAGAAGGATGCTTCCTTCCAGTACTACCGGACCACGGTGGCTCTGGACGATCCCGAAGTCGACCTGTCCTTCCTCATCGCCTACCGCGATGCCGGGACCACGGAGTATTTCGGCGCACGGGGGATGAGCGCGGACAAGGACAGCGCGCCTTTTGTCTACCGCGCCGCGGATTTCCCGCCGTTTTTCACTCCGGACTGGGCCAAGGACGGCATCATCTACCAGATCTTCCCCGAGCGGTTCAACAACGGCGACGCCGGCAACGACCCCGACTTCACCGAGCCCTGGTACACCGGGGCCAACAAACTGCCCGAGGGCGGCAAGACCAACGGTGAATATTTCCATCTGGTGGACGACTGGTACGACGTGGGCGGGCTGAAGAAAAGTCCCTATCGCACCGATGGCAAACCCGACTACTACTCATTCTACGGCGGGGACATCGCGGGGATCAGTCAGAAGCTGGATTACCTGAACGACCTGGGTGTCACGGTGATCTATTTCAATCCCCTGAACACGGGCATGAGCAACCACAAGTACGACCCCGTGGACTACCACGAAGTCGACCCCCATTTTGCGAACAAGAAGGAGTTCAAGGAGTTCGTCAAGGCTGCCCACGCCAAGGGAATCCGTATCGTGGTCGACATGGCTTTCAATCACACGGGGAACTGGCACTTCGCCTTCCGCGACGCCGTGGACAACGGCCCGAGCAGCAAGTACTACAACTGGTACGAGTTCCACCGCTGGCCCCTGCCTTCGGGCCGCGACTTCAACGCCAGCGACTACTACGACTGCTGGTGGGGTTTCGGCCTGCATCCCAACCTGAACTTCGACCTGGCGCGCAGCAACGCCGACGAGAACAACATCGAGAACATCGAGGACGCCACACCCAACATGGACGTGGTCAACTACGTGCTGAAGACCGCCGACATCTGGCTCAAGGAATACGACATCGACGGTTTCCGCCTGGACGTGCCCAACGAGGTGCCCTTCTGGTTCTGGAAAATGTTCCGGGACCGGGTCAACTCCGTCAAGGAGGACGTCTGGCTGGTGGGCGAGCTGTGGGGCAACGCGGGCCGCTGGATCAATCCCAACTGCTTCGACTCGACCATGAACTACAAGTTCTTCCGCGATCCGGTGATGGACTTCTTCGGCAAGGGCAGCATCGACGCCGCCACCTTCGACGCCCGCCTCAGCCCGGGCCGGTTCCAGTACCCGCCCCAGAGCGTGGCGGTGATGATGAACCTGATGGACAGCCACGACACCATCCGCTTTCTGACCAGCGCGGGCGATGTGCGACGTCTCATGCTCGGCGCCATGTTCGGCATGACCTACGTGGGCATGCCCCACATCTGGTACGGCGACGAAGTGGGCATGACCGGGGGCAAGGATCCGGACTGCCGCCGACCCATGGACTGGAAGTACGAGGGGGATCCCCGCAAGGTGGAGCTCCGGGAATTCTACGGCCGGATCACCCGGCTGCGCCGCGACACCCCGGTGCTCAGCCGGGGCAGCTTCACCACCCTGGTGACCGAGGGCAAGGCGTTTGTCTTCGCGAGGGAGCTGGATGGAAAAATCGCGGTTAACGCCTTCAACGCCGGTCCTTCGCCGGTGACGGTGACCCTGTCGGCGGAAAGCCTGGGGAAGCTGGCCGCGCCTGGAGCCAGCCTGGCCTTTGCAGCCGAGGTGGGTCCCGAGATGTTCCCACGGGCGGCCGGCGGCAGCTTCCAGACCGGTGAAAAAATCGATTTGAGGGGCGGAGACGTGGAAATCACCCTGCCGGGAATGAGTGGCGCGATTTTGTTGAATTAGCCCCAAACCCTAAACGGAAGATCCCCCGCCTCCCGGTTGCGATCGGGGGGCGGTTTTTCATCATATATCCAAAAACTGCACCAAAAAGCCTGATTTTATGGTAAAATATGTCCTGACAATGGAATTCCCGGCCCCAATCGCGCCCCTGTTGCGTGGCGTCAGTTTGGGTCCCTGGGCAGGCTTGATCCCATCCGGTCGGCCCCCTTATTCCGAAGTGGCCCGACGACCGGGCCTTCACCCCGTGGGAGGGTATCATGAAGAAACTGCTCACGCTGACCGTTTGCGTCATGTTGCTCGGCGTGGCCGGCAACGCACTGGCTGTCATCGACTGGGCCGGCAACATGTGGCCCAACAGCGGCGCCAGCGTCACGCCGACCGGTCCGGTGGATGTTTACGCCCAGGTCTTCAAGGCCGGCGTCACTGACGCTCCGGGACAGGGCGCGGACATTTCCGCGGTCCTTTTCTACACCACCGACATAGCCGCCACCGCCAGCTCGCCCATGACTTTTCTGGGTGACAACGGCGAAAACAACGACGAGTACACCGCCCAGATCCCGCAGGCGGTCCTGTTGGGCGCCAGCTACGTGGATGTCGAGATCGTGTTCACCGACGCCACCGACGGCTCGGAATATACGGACCTCGTGGATCAGGCCGGCAACGTGGCGCCGCTGCGCTACAACGTGATCGACGTGCTTCCCAACGACGTCACCGTCCGCTTCACCCTCTGCATGAGTGGTGTCGAGACGACGGACGTTCCCTGCGTGATCGGCTCGGCCGCCGAGATCGGCGCCTGGGATACGGGCGTGAACATGGCGCCCACCGCCACCGATGAACTGTACACCGTCGACGTCGTGTTCGTCGCCGGCGGCAACCCCTCCTTCGAGTACAAGTTCAAGAAGGACGGCTGCGTGACCTGGGAAGGTACCTCCAACCGTGTGGTGAACCTGCCCACGGACGGGACCACCCTGGTGGAACTGGCCCCCGACAGCTGGGAATTCCTGCCCATCACCTGCGGGCTGGGCAGCGGCCTCGAGGAAGACAAGGTGATCTGCTTCCAGGTCTGCATGGACGGCGTGGACAACTCCGGCGGTGTCTGCACCGTGGGCAACATTCCCGAACTGGACGCCTGGGGCGCAGGCATCGGGGCCACCATGGTCGGACCGAACCTTTTCCAGACCTGCATCGTGTTCCCCGCGGGCACGGCCATTCCCTTGAACATCGAGTACAAGTTCAAGAAGGACAACTGCGAATCCTGGGAAACCGCACCCAATAGATTGGTCACTCTGGACAACAGTCTGGATGCCGAAACGATCCTGACCCACGCCTGGGACGACGGGCCCGGCGTGTGTGAGCCGGTGGCCGTCGAGGATGCCGCCTGGGGCACCATCAAGGGCATGTACCGGTAGACGGCTGAATCGCCTCACGGCCGCTTGCGGCCAAAAGATACCTCCCGGGTTATCCCGGGAGGTATCTTTATATCGGCTGAGACTGACAGGTCAGTGCAGGATGAGGATGGAGTTCTGCCCCCCGAAGCCGTCGTCCTCGGCGAGGGGGTTGTTCTGGTCGTGGACCCAGCGCAGGCCCCAGTCGACGGCGTACTTGTACTGGTACCGGCCCGGTTTCAGGGGAACGATGATCTCCCAGATGCCGTCCTTGTCGTCGTCCTGCATGGCCGCGACGCCGTGGTCGAACCGGCCGGAAGTCTGGGTCCCGCACCAGCCGTTGTCGTCCCAGTTTCCGCACAGGTTGACGTTGCGGGCCTGGGGCGCCTCGTACTGGAACTTCACCGCGAACTCGAAGTCGTCCACCCGGTGGGGGGTTGGCAGGCGGTTGCGCAGGACCTTGGTATAGCTGCAGCCGGTGGCGACGGCCCCGGCGACCAGAATCACGGCCAGAACGAAAATTCCTGATTTTTTCAGCATTTCCGTCCTTTCCTAGAAGAGCAGCTGGGCCCGCAGGGTGAAAACGCTGGCCTTGGCCAGGTATTCCTCCGCGCCCAGCAGGGTGGCGTTCGGGTGATCGAACAGGAAATTCTGCCGGAACCACCAGCGGCCCAGCTGTCGGCCCGAGTAGTCGATCGAATAATCGAGCGGATCCACCCCGTAGGCCAGGGTCAGGTCCAGCTTGGAAATCGGCGTGTACCGGAATCCGGCGAAAGGCGCGAAGTAGTCCGGCGAATCGGAAATCACGCCGCCCTCTCCGTCGCTGGTCTCAAAATTGTACTGGATGAAACGGAGATCCGCGATCAGCCCCGTGTTCCGGGTCAGGTCGCGGTCCCATCGGAAAATCAACTCGTAGCTGTCGGCGGTCATCGAAGCGACGCCGGCGTCGGCGTCGGTGTAGGCGAACTCGATCTCGCCACGGCCCAGGAAATCACCCGACTGACCGAGTCCGGCAATGAGGGTGGCCTTGAACAAGTTTTCGGTCTGGGACGTTAGGGTGCTGTCGGCGGGTACCGTGCGGCCGGAGGATCCGTAGTCCAGATCGCGGCCGGTATGCCGCACCCACAACAGGAGATCCAGCGAGTCCTTGTGCCAGTCCCAGGTGAAGTCCAGGGAGTCGGCATCGGACGAGGCCGGGCTGGCCTCGATGTCGAAATAAATCTGCTTGTTGGCGATGCTCTGATCCACGAAATCGTACTGGAGGAAACGCTGGTCGGGGTCGGCACCCTTCATGTCCGCCCTGATGTACTTGAAGCTGAAACCCATGTCGTCACTGGGGTCGAAGTCGATCTGGCCCAGCAGCAAGCGGCGGTCGCGTTCCAGGTAAGGCACGTCAATGCTGCCGTTGGTGTTGTTCTGGCCGGCCTGGTTGCCGGTCACGAATCGCTGTTTCAGTTGCACGAAGTTGCCCTGGGCGCCGAACATGACCTTGGAGCTGAGATCCACCCGCAGGTCCAATCCGATTTTGTAGTCGTGGGACTCGTTCTGGTACCAGGTGCTGTTGTCGTCGGTCTGGGCGCGGGCTTCGTCCAGGGCCGGAATGCCCGTCGAGGGCAGGCCGACCTCCGTGCCGAAGTCCAGCCAGACCAGCGACCGCTGCATCCAGAGGGGAGTGCCGATTTCCACCGGCCCGAACTTCCTCGACAGCCTCAGGCCCAGCTGGTCCTGGCCGGTGTTGTCGTAGAGGTTGGGGTCGCCGTAGTAGTCCTGGTTGTAGATGTTGGCGAGGAATATCTCGGTGTGGATGCCGATGGGATCGGCATGGAACAAGGCGCCGGCGGTACCCTTGCCGATGTCAAGATGGTCGTGGCCGATGGTCCCTTCGAGGTCGATGTTCCCACCGAGGGTCAAAAGGTCGCTGCTGGTGTAGACTTCCTGGTTCCAGTACGCCTTCAGATCGAAATTCCCCGGATTGATGGTCAGGTTCGCCTCATCCAGGAACCCGGCAATGTTGTTCTGGATGATGTTCTGGTCCGAGTCCAGCCGAATACGCATGTAGGTCGAGGCGATTTCACTGACCTCGGCCTCGAAGTTCAGGTCCACGCTCTGGCTGGGCCGCAGAAGGCGGTACCGAGGATCGACCTGGGGTTCGTCCCCGACCTCGACGGCCACGTTCTTGGCGAATTCGAAGCGGGTCAGGTAGCGGCCGCCCAGGAATAGTTTGGCATTCAGGGCGGCGTTGGCCTCCCGTTCGTCCGCGGGGGCCGCGGCGGCCGCGACCAGCTGACCGTTGTCATCCAGGGTGATCACGGAATTGGAGCCCCCGTAGGGGTCGGACTTGGCGTCGGGATTGCCCGGATCGGCGAGCCAGGCGCCGTCCACCACGAATTTGTATTCGTATTGGCCGGGTTCAAAGGGGTGCACGAGGGCCCAGCGTCCCTTTTCGGTCTCCCGCAGCAGCAGGTTCTGGGCGTCCCAGCCGTTGAAATCGCCCGCCAGGCAGACTGAGCCCGCGCCCGGGTCCTCGTAGGTGAACAGGATGCCACCGTCCACGGCGGTGGGGGCCCCGATCTCGTAGTCGTCGGGAATGATCTCCGAGGCCTCGCCGCCGCCGTCCGGGCTTGCAGCGACGGGAGCGGCAGCGGCGCCGGCGGCCGAGGTGACCTCTCCGCCGGACCCCACGGTCACGACCGAATTGGAACCGCCGAAGGGATCGGAGTTCTTTTCGGGATTGTCGGGATCCTCCACCCAGTTGCCGTCCACGATGAACTTGTACTCGTAGGAGCCGGGGTCCAGGGAAACGGAAAGGGTCCAATCGCCGGAGTCCTGACGGGTCAGGGACAGATCCTGGGCGTTCCAGTTGTTGAAGTCGCCGGCCAGATAGACGGATCGGGCATCGGGGGCATGGAAGGAAAATTCAATGCCGCCGTCACCCTGGGCCGGTGCCGCCGCCAGGGCGGGGCCCGGAGGGCCGGTCGATGCCAGGACGGCCAGAATGGCCGCCGTCAGAACCAGGACTCGTGATACTTTCGCAAACATGGCCAGCTCCCTGCCAAACATGATCAGAACCAGGCTTTGACCAGGACCTTGAAACGGTCGGTCAAGTTGGCGTTGCTTCCTTCGTTCACGAACCAGTCGGTATAGACGAGATTGTCGGACTGGCCCGCGTCTCCGTATTCGAAATAGAACTCGGCGCCCCAACCCAGGTCGTACTTGAGCTGGGCGAACACCGTGTGCCGGGCTTCGGTTTCTTCGTTGACGTTCATGGCCCGCAGGTAACCCTTCAGGCGCTCGGTCAGGTTCACGTTCATGTCGAACCCGTAGATGGTCACCTGCCGGAAGGTGCCCGCGTCGTGGATGCGGGCCTGGATCCGGATCTTGGCCAGGAAATTCTCCACCGAGACCTCCCCGAACCAGTCGGGATAGGTCTTGAAGTCGTTGATGGCGGAGTCACTGTCGTAACCGTGCCAGTTCCGGTAGGCGAAACGGGCCTTGAACCCGTTGATGAATTCCATGTAGAGCTCGCCGTACCATTCGGTCGACGGTCGCAGTCCGCCGCCGGGCTGGTCCACGACCCGCTGGCGCTGGGAATCCCAGATGAGCTTGGTGGTCACCGACTTGCGGGGCACCAGCCAGATCAGTTCGGCGTGCTTCTGGATCTTGTTGTACTCGCCGCCATCATCGAACCGGCTGGACATGAAGTCCCGGAAGTCCTCGCCGAAGTCGTTGTACCAGGAGTGGATGGTGAAGTCCCAGATGTGGATATCCCGCTCCTCGACCGCAATGGCCCGGGCACGGTGGCGGCTGGCGCCGAATACGTATTCGTCATAGGGGCGCTGGCTCCAGGCCATCTCGGTGGTCCACCGCGACTGTTCCAGGTTGAGGGGGCCCAGGCGCAGGCCGCTGGTGACCAGGTTGCGGGGGCTGAAGGCGACGTCGAAGGAAAACACGTTGTTGTGCATCAGGGAGAGGATGTCCCGCCAGTTCTCCTGGGAGGTGTCCGTCCAGTCCTTGCGCAGGTACATGACCGCCGATTCCACCCTCCCGTCCCAGGCTTTGTGCCTCAGGCGGAAGATCTTGTGGTCGTCCCCGTTGGGGATGTCCACCCCTTCGGTGATGGTGTCGCCCTCGTCGTTGACCAGGGGGATGCCTTCGATGGTCATCACCGGCCGGCTGATGGAGAAGGTGCCGCCGTTGTCGCTGACGATGGCGGTGCCGCCCATGTTCTTGATGCCCAGATCGGTTTCCCAGAAATCGAACCGCACGCCCTGCGCCTTGGGTCCCCAGTCATCGTTCTTCAATCTGCCGTCGTCCACCAGGCGGAGCAGGGGTTCGTCGTTGATGTAGAACCGGCTCTGACGGTAGAACAGGAAGGCCTCGTATTTCTGCTGCCGGAGTTTGATGTGCCCTTCACCGCTGAACCAGGGAGGGGTGTAGTAGTCCACCGTGGGGGAACGGTCGTCGTCCCGGTTGGATTCGGCGCGGACCTTGGCGAAAATCTCGAACTTGTCGTTGGGCCAGGACCAGAATTTGAGTTCGGCATAGTGCTTGGGCATGCCGTTGGCGCCCGGAGGGCCGAAATTCCATTTGCCGTCCTCCTTCTGGGCGGAAATCTCGGCCTCGTAGAATCCTTCCACCTTGTTGGCGGCGTAGACCGGCCAGACGCAACACAGCGCCATCCAGCAGACCGCCAGGGTCAAGATGATGCGGGTCGATGTCCGTCCAGTCCGCACCATCAATTCCTAATCGTGAAGGAAAGCATGTAGATGTTGCCCAGATTCTTCTCGGTTTCGACGGTGAAATCCGCCTGCCAGTGGTCGTCCTGCAGGCCCGCGCCCAGGGTCACCATGCCGCGGTCCAGGCCCATGCGCAGGACCAGGGCATCGTAGAACCAGATTTCCGCGCCGCCGTGCATGACGATGTTGTTGAACTCTCCCTCACGGCTCCGGAAATCGGCGGTCACCAGGAGCGTTTCGCGGAACAGGTAGTGACCACCGGCGGCCCATTCGCGGAAGACCGGATCGGGGCTCGATGTACTCTCGATCAACTGCAGCTCGGTCTCGATCACGTTGTAGAGAACCGCGCCGAGGCCCCAGGGCCCGCCGCTGTCGTAAAGGACTCCCAGGTCGAGGGAATAGCCCTGGTCCCCGCCGTTGTAGTTGGGGTCGTTGTATTGTTCGTAACCCGGCGCCGCCAGCAGGAACATCTTGCCCGTCACGCCCAGGGAAAGGCCCTCGAGGAAAGGCATGTTGCCGGCAACGGCCAGATTGACCGTGTCCTCGTAGTAGAGATCCTTGATGCCCAGACGGACCCAGCTGGCGCCGAAGTGGAAGGCCCCCAGGCGGGGAAGGTCCGCGGCCAGGTAGGTGTTTCTCAGCTCGGATACGCCGTAGAGCCAGGAGTTGGTGGCTGTCAGGGAGATGCGGTCGTCCAGCACGGCGCCGGCGGGATTCCAGTAGGCGGCGTTGGCGTCGTCGACCAACGAGACGAAGGCCGAGCCCAGGGACTTGGGCCGCGCGCCGATCCGGGCGTGACGAAAATCCGCCCGGGCAGATGGGGCCAGGCCGGACATGACCGTCAGCAAGGCCGCCAGCCCGGCGACCCACAGGCCGCAATGCCGTCGCGCGGTCATTTGATCACCGCCACGGCATGGTTGCTGCGGATGGTCCGGGTCCCGCCTCCGAAATTGTAGGTAGCCAGGATCCTCAGGATATAGATGCCGTAGGGAACGACTTCGCCGGAGAAATCGGTGCCGTCCCAGATCAGGCCGGGCACACGCCGCGGCACAGGGTCGGCGAGGCTGCTGCCGGAGAAGGGGAAGGTCTGCACCAGGATGTTCTTGCGGTCACCGTAGACGTTGTAGACCTCGACGGTGATCGTCGCCTCCTGGGTCAGGAAAAATGAGATGGCGGTTTCGTCGTAGAGTTCGTCGCCGTTGGGCGAAAAGGGGTTGGGCGAGATGGTGATCCCGGAGATCACCTCGTTCGGGTCGTAATTGTTGGCCTCGGTGGCGAACAGTCCGTAGGTGCCCACCTGGTTGATGGTGGCGGTCACGTTGTTGCCCGTGGGCGTGACGTTGCCGCCGACGAGGATCCACCTGTCCGATTCGGGATTGTAGTGGTAAAGGGCGATCAGGTTTTCGTCGAGCCCCTTGGGCACCCATTCCTGCGGGTAGTGCAGCGAAAGCTGGGCATTACCGGGCAGCTTCTCCTCGTAGTCCAGGTAGCCCCCGAGAGTGTCGGCGGTGGCGAGGAATACTTGCCGGAAGATACCGATGGGCCGGCCCTCGGGAATGACCGGGGCTTTCTGGACCGCCTCGATGATGTTGCAGACATCCCACTGGAGCTGGACATCGGCGGCCATGGTGTCGGGATCGACCGCACCACCGGTCCAGGCCTGGGCGATGTGCTGCCGGACCAGGTTGTTGCGCAGACGCTCGGGCACGTTGAGGATCGAACCCTCGACCTGGAGAAGCCGCAAGGGGTCCGCGTCCAGGGCACTGTCCTCGGGCCGGCAGAAGGCGTTCTTTTCGATCTGCAGCGTGGTGACCGGAGAGATGGAGGTTTTCGGGGGCTCGGGCGGATCGGCCCGCGGATTGCCCGGATCCGAGGCCTCCACCTCGAACTCCAGGTACCGGGTGCTGTCGACGGGAGAATAGACGAGGTTCGAATCGAGCCAGCTGGGCAGGATGTCCACGACCCACACGTCCCCGCCGAGAAATCCCATGGGCACTTCCCGGTCCCAGCCGCTGCCGGAGAATCCGGTGGAGCGATAACGGAAGGTAGCCTCGGCGACCCGGTTGTCGTCGGTGATGTTGATGGCCACGGCCAGGGGCGCGTCCAGGATGGGGGCCACCCTGGTGACGACCGATCCCTTGCCGCCGGTGTCGATCACCGGCGGGCCCGTGTCTTC
>RCNG010003829.1_pt1 | contig 11081 bp, 9 predicted proteins | sample 2041371 | NCBI WGS metagenome assembly RCNG01 (sample SAMN09708227, study PRJNA481090) | Marine sediment metagenome, whole genome shotgun sequencing project. | biome: marine sediment; feature: ocean; material: sediment; isolation source: Sewage treatment plant 1 marine sediment (STP1) ... | reverse complement strand
CAGTTGGGCGTGTAAGGAAAATAATGTTCGGACTGGGCCGACCGAAAGGGCTTCAAGGCATCATAGCCGACGTAATCGATCTGGTCAATTATTTCCCAGGCGCTGGCGCTGACCGATAAAAAGGCCATGTCCGCAAGGGATGACAGGCATTTTTGCGATCCTCCCAGGCACAGATCGACATTCCATTCATCGGTCAGAACAGGTGCTCCCCCGATGCTGGCAACCGCATCTACATAGAGCAGCGGGATTTTCAGGTCTTTTTTGATCCTGCCGATCTCTGCCAGCGGATTCAGGGTGCCGGACGGCGTCTCACAGTGAACCGCGGTGATCATCTTCGGGCGATAGGACTCGATCGTAGCTTTGATTTGATCCGTATCCGCAATGGTTTCATTATACGGCAGACTGATCTTGCGCACTTCGGCGCCAACGGAAGCAGCCATGTCGCCGATGCCGTCACCAAACACACCGGTGGCAATGGACAGCACGCGATCGCCGGGAACCAGGCAGCTTTTCAAGGCGCCCCAAAGGGCGAGCATACCTTCGCCGGTTTGAATGACAACCTGATTTTTGGTGCTCATTGTTTTTTTCAGGTTGGCTTCGGTTTGGTTATATAATCCGAGGAATTCGGATTCCAAATCTGCCGAGCCATAATTTATTTGATAGGTTTCCAGGACTTCCCGGGCTACTTTTACCGGTCCCGGCACCATCGGGATGAGGTAGGTTTTCACTATATTCTCCTTATACCGGCTCCATATTTACTGTAAGGAATGGATTCTTTTTAAATAATATTTTTTATCTGACAGGATCAACAGGATGAATTGGATTTTTTCACGGTTGAACAAAGATAAACTATAGCAGACAGTTCTGCTTTGTGTCTTGGTGGCCATTTCCCGGCTTATTCGGGTTATGTAAGACGAGAAAAGTACAGTTGATTAAATAAAAAATCCATGATTAACTGCACGCGTTTGGGCACCTCATTTTATTATACGAGATTTATCATTTTTTCCAGCACTGTCAACAAAAGTAACGCGGACTCACCTCCAAAAACCGGTAAATCAATGTCCCCGGAAGCTGTCATCAGCCCGAAAAGCCGAAATTATATCATTATTGCCTCATTGTTGGCTCTTTTTCTCGGCGCTCTGGATGCGCTGGTCATGTCGGCCGCCATGCCCACCATAGTCGCCGATCTGGGTGGGCTCCACCTCTACAGCTGGGTATATTCCGCCTACCTTCTGGCCCGGGCCGTGTCTCTGCCGGTGTTCGGCAAACTGGCCGATATTTTCAGATCGCGCCGGCTTTACATTGTTTCCATCTGTATTTTTGTCCTGGGCTCGGTTTTCGCGGGCCTGGCCCAGAATATGATTCAGCTGATTTTAGCGCGCGCGTTTCAGGGAATCGGCGCCGGCGGGAACTTTGCCCTGGTATACATCGTCCTGGCCGATGTGTCTTCACCCGAGAAACGCGGCAAAACGCTGTCCCTGGGCAGCTTTATCTGGGGGCTGGCCAGCGTTTTGGGGCCGACGTTTGGCGGTTTTGTCGTGACTTACTTTTCCTGGCGCTGGATTTTTTTTATCAATGTACCCCTGGGTATGTTTTCCCTGCTGGGTATCGCCCTTTATCTGGTCGAGGTCCGTGACAAAAATAAAGCGGCTGCCATCGACTATTGGGGCGCTTTAACCCTATCTACGACCATCCTGGGATTGCTGACCGTTTTTCTGCTGGCCGGACGCTCTTACGATTGGATATCGCCTCAAATTATCAGCTTGTCATTGATTACCATTGCGGGGGGCATTGCTTTTTTTTATGCCGAAAAATGCGCCCGGGAACCGATTCTATCCCTGGGGTTTTTCAGAAGCAAAAGCTTTAGTTTCGGCAATGGCTCGGCTTTTCTGGCGAGTTTTACGATTTTTTCCCTGTTTGCCTACAGTCCGCTTTTTATTCAGGGCGCTTTGGGCAAAACGCCGATGCAGATGAGTGTCGCGATGCTGTCTTTGAGCTTGGGATGGTCGGTCGGCGCCCTGGCATGCGGACAGATTGTCAACCGATTCGGCCAGAAGCCGTCGACGGTTTTCGGCTCCCTGTGCCTGGCCGCTGGCGGTGGAATTATGATCACGTTTTCAACCGGTACGTCCTTATCAACCTGTTCTATTGTTTTGGGATTCGTCGGAGTTGGTATGGGTTTTATTTCGATGGCAACCCTGCTTGTGGTGCAGGACAGCCTCGACCCATCGGATCTGGGGGTTGCGACCTCCTCCCACCAATTTTTCAGAACCCTGGGAGGGACCATCGGCGTCGGCATATCCGGCAGTTTTGTAACCATGACCCTTTCAAATGCTATGGAATCATTGAGGAATGCCGGTTTGAACGACCTGCCGCCGTCTTTGACGGTCCAGATAAAACAGAACGTTGAAAACATCTTCCGACCGGAAGTCCAGGCCCTGCTGGCTCCGGATATTCAAAAAATGATGCAGGAGGCGGTGGCAGGGGGCGTTTCGATGGTGTTCTGGATAACTTTTTTTGCCTCCCTGTTGTGTCTGAGTCTAAGCCTCCTTATTCCGGAGAGAACCATTGCGCGGCCAAAAGAGAGTGGCTGACCACGTAAGCGTTATGTTATTTACACCGGGGGACTGTGGAAGTTTTACTGAAAAAAGATGAACATCGAACGTCCAACATCGAATGCTGAATGGGAAAAGATGAAGAAACAAAAATAGATATTCGATTTTCGGCGTTCATCTTTCAAAACAACCCTGTCCGGCATATAAAAGTAACCTGTGAATGTCTACAAAATAACTTAGCGCTGATGGCGGCTGAATAGGCGTTGACAATCAGGTAAAAGGTCTCACTTTAATAAAAAATTCATCAATAATATTAAAATTTAACTGAACTATCTACAACTGTGAAAACGCTTCCCAGCCGCGATAAATGACGGCAGCGCGGTGCTGCTGCGATATTCTCCCGCTGGCGGGATCCCACCAGGCAAAAGCTGAAAATTTGCAATAAAGTATCGCTGTCGTGTTAACAGCGAAATTAAAAAGGAGTAAAATTATGATCGTTGCCAATGAAAAAGATGTCCACGCAATAATGATGGAGAGCCCGGAAGTTAAACATGCCGCCATGAAAGCACTGATATCACCGAAGGAAGGCTGGGATGGATATGTCATGCGGGTGGTTGAATTGGCGGAAGGCGGGTACAGCCCCCGGCACGCCCATGAGTGGCCGCACATCAATTATGTACTCGAAGGCCATGGCAGCCTGCATGTCGATGGCAAGGACACCCCCGTGGAAACCGGTTCATATGCCTATGTTCCAGCCGGCACCCGGCACCAATACAAAAATGAAGGCAGCGGAACCTTCAGATTTATTTGTATCGTACCCCAGGAGGGGCATGTTGTATAAATAGTGGCATAGTCCATAATCTCTGAAGAGCGACGCCTGGCCGCGAGCGTCCAGTCTGATCGAGAAAGAAACTAATGAACATCGAACGTCGAATGAATGTAGTCTGTCTGTTTTAATAAAAGATTTAGCGGAGCGATTCCATCCTTCCGCAATCCACATTCCGACTTCCGCATTCGTCAAATGTAGTTTCACACTAGACCTTTCGAATTCTAAATTGTAAAAAAATAAGCAAAAGTAAAATGCAAGCATCGGCCAAAAAAATGGCTAACGATACGCTCATGAATATGATGAAATAGCTCCATTATAGGCCCTTAAGGGCCTTTTTCTGACAACATGTTGTAAGGAACGTTAGGTTTCCCCGCATATGCTTCGCTTCAGACGGGATCGTAGACAGGTGTCAGTGTTCAGGTTTCAGGATCTTGCAACTCGCCTTCCTGACACCCCTGGCCCAGACCCAACCTTGTATGAATCTGGAAGATAGGAAAATTTTGGGCTCTCTTGCAGCGAACAGTGAGAATCCGTCATATCGCACCAGGGCGGGCCGAAACCCGACACCTGAAACCTTTATAAACTATCGGTGTGCTTGTTGCCACTTAGGGGCCACTTTTTCAGGGCGTCGTCTCGGAAAAAGCTTAGTGCCTCATCTTCCGTTTAAAATGGATCTCCGCAGGTATCTAAAGGGAAATGTATGAAAAGGGCCCTGGTTGTTATTATTGTTATAATTTTAGGGTGTTGTGGATATTTGTATTATGACTGGCACACCAAAACCAAAAAGCAGACGGCAGAGCCGAGCATTCCCCAGTATTCATGGACGGATACCCAGGGAATCCGACACTTCACCGATTCAACGCCGCCCAAAGGTGCAACTAACGTTAAAAGAACCAAAGGCTATAAATATATTGACCTGCCCCTGGCGGTGACTATAAAAACCAAAGTCGTTGAATTTTATGGGCAAATAAAGGAAAAATTATTTAAGCCCAAAAAAAAGAAAAGAAAAAAAGAATAAGGGGATTTGGGATCGCCTCATATGTCTGGTTGAAGCAATTCCAGATCCGCCCTGTCCTGGGTGCGATTGGATAATTTCTTGGATTATATCACAAGCTATGACGATCAATACAATTGACCTTTTGATTGCCGTAAGGACCCCGACCGGATCTCTGAAAAATCAAGGCCGTTTAAGGAGGATAATATATCTATTCTAACCGGTTCGTAACCCAGTTGAGTGCAATTGCTCAATGGTTGTCTATGCTAATTTCTGGGAACTTTTAAGGCCATGAACGATCAGAATAGTAGAGCAGAACGTCAGGTGCTGCTGATGTCGGCAGCGGGTAATCTCATTATCGGCCTTGTCGGAATCTTTTTTGCAGTCTTTAGCCGTTCACAGGCCATTATGCTGGACGCATTGTTTAACCTGACCTACTTTGCCACGGGTCTATTCACACTGAAGGTCGCTAAAATGGTGCAGCTAGGCGACGATGAACATTTTCCCGTGGGCTATGCCTTTTGATTTCTATCTCGGTGCCGGGACGAATGGCGTGGCAGGCATTGATGGAACTGCTGAACCGGGCCCCGTCGCTCGAGATCGTTCAACAGGTTGACGACATCGTCAAAAAATGTACGGCCGGGCTTCCGGTGCAGTCGCTCTTTGTGCGGGTTATCCAGCCCGGGCGAACACGGATGGTGATGGCCCATGTGGTGTTGCCGACCGATTTTCAGATTGAAGGGCTACCGGCGCTGGATACCTTGCGGGCCGAAACCCTCAAAGAACTAAAGTCAACGCACCTGGCGACAGTCCTCGACATGGTATTTACCGCCGATCCAGTCTGGGGCGCGCCCTCGGGTCAAAACGCCCTCAATTCTTCTTAAAAAAACAAGACGCGCTATTTGACTTCACCCTCACCCTCTTTTGAGCATGTTTATTGAGTTGATCGATGGGAAAAGACTGCTCTATGATTTTGGAATTTGGATTGCGGAATGCGGATTATAGGTAGTAAACAAATGTCTCAGGACGAAAGAAGGCATTCTTATTGCCCATCACCGTCTCCCGATGGGCAAAAAATTAAATCCTCTGTGACCTCTGTGTCTCGAGCGGAGCGGGTGGTGAAGAAATATCTAATAATTAGCCCAATTTAATAATTGAGAATTTTAGATCAAAATGATTGCGATCAATAATTTAGAGTTTGCGTATCCTACTGGAAATTTCTTTCTGCATATTCCCGAATTTTTGGTTGAAAAGCATGAGAAGGTCGCCGTCATCGGTCCCAGCGGTACCGGGAAAACCACTATGCTGAACCTGGTCGCCGGGATCATCGTGCCTGGCCGGGGGACCATCAGTGTAAATGATACTGTCGTAGATCAACTCAATGATGCGCGACGGCGACAATTTCGCATAACCCATATCGGGTTTGTTTTTCAGGATTTTGAACTTCTCGACTATCTCAATGTCTATGACAACATCTTGCACCCCTACCGTATAACAAAGGCCTTGCACCTGGATCCGCCCGTCAGGCAACGTGCCCGGATGCTGGCCGAAGAGATGGGTATCGGCGACAAACTCAAACGACGGGCAAACGACCTCTCCCAGGGAGAAAAACAGCGGGCGGCCATTTGTCGTGCCTTGCTGCCGCAGCCCAGGCTGATTCTGGCCGACGAGGCCACCGGCAACCTCGATCCGGAAAACAAAACACGCATTCTGGATTTGTTATTCCGCGCGGTGGAAGAACATGGTACCACCCTCCTGGCGGTCACACATGACCATGAGTTACTGAAGCGGTTTGATCGAGTAGTGGATTTCAGGGATTTCAGAAAAACAGGAGATTAGCCACTGACCCACACAGACTTACACAGACTTTTAAGCCGAACAATATGCTCGGGTGAACTTAGTCATCGTTTCGCGAAGGAGATATATTATAAAATGGGAATAAACGACATAATCTATGTGATAAGTAGTGCGGTTTTCGAGATCAACCGGATATTGTCTGCGTCCGGCTGCGACTAATTTTGAAAGAACTTAAATGATAGACAGTTTTTACATCGCCTGGAAGTATATCCGCTATAACAGGATTAAGACCGCAGTGCTGGTGGCCTGCATCACGCTGATAACCGTTCTCCCGTTTTCGCTGCAACTGCTGCTCACTGAGAGCGAGCGGCAGTTGATGTCGCGGGCCGTCGAAACCCCGCTGGTGGTGGGCACCAAGGGCAGCGCTCTGGATCTGATGATGAATACGCTTTATTTCGGCGACGATGTGCCCGAACTGATGACAATGACGGCGTCCGACCGGATTGCCGATACCGACCTGGCACTGCCGATTCCCATGTATGTGCGCTTTAAGGCCAGGGGAAACCCCATTGTCGGCACGACGCTGGATTACTTTGAGTTTCGGGGTTTGACAATTGTCCGGGGGCGACAGCTTGCGGTGCTGGGTGATTGTGTTCTCGGTGCCAAGGTTGCTGAAAGCCTGGCATTAGAACCCGGCGACAGCCTGGTATCCTCCCCGGAGAGCCTGTTTGATCTGGCAGGTGTCTATCCATTAAAAATGAAGGTGGCCGGGATACTCAAAAAAAGTCATACCTCTGATGACCTGGCCGTTTTCGTGGATCTTAAAACCGCCTGGGTAATTCAGGGGCTGGGACACGGCCATCAGGATGTTGCCAAACTTAAAGATCCCACCCTGGTACTTAAACGAACCGAATCCAATGTTGCGGCAACGGCCAAACTGTTTCACTACACCGAAATTACGGAAAAAAACATGGCCTCCTTCCATTTTCATGGAAGCTTGGCGGCTTATCCGATCAGTGCGGTGATTGCCATACCCTATGACGCCAAATCCGGTACGATTCTCAGGGGTCGATATCTGAGCAAAGCAGAGACCCAGGCGATCGTCAAGCCTGAAGAGGTGATCGACGGCCTGCTGCAAAATATATTCCGGATAAAAAATGTGCTGGATGCGGTTATTGCCGTGGTGGCCCTGGCCACTGTGCTGGCCGTGATCCTCGTTTTTGCGTCGTTAAGACTCCGGCAGCGAGAGATTCAGACGATTTTTAAAATAGGCTGCAGTAGAATGACGATTGCAAAATTGATTACCGCTGAAATTGTGATCATTGTTCTTTCAAGTGCCCTGCTTTGCAGTATCATGATGGTTGCGATGCGGAGTGTATCCAATGAATTGGTGAGGATGTTGTTCATTAGATAAACCCAACGCAGAATTGACGATTGAAGATTGACGATTGAAGATTTGTGGTATCGCTTCGCTCTGTCATTATTAAAATTGAAAGAATACCCTAAATATTCAGTCGCTACAAGATAGTGAAAATTTCCCAATTTAATTTTTTTTGCACACAAAGAACAAAAATAGCTTTTAAGCGCCGACGCTTTTTCTGGAGAGATTGCATGACAGCCAAAAAACCATTTTTTAATCAGAATACAGGGGCTTTGCGGCGGATACTGGCCATCATACCATTCGTCGTTGTTTTCTCAGCGCAATATGGCTCGGCGGCCGGACCACTCAACGTATACGTCGTGAACTACCCTTTGAAGTATTTTGCCGAGCGTATTGGTGGAGATCAGGTCAAGGTGCAATTTCCGGTACCGGCAGATGTCGATCCGGCTTACTGGAATCCGGATCTTGCCGCCATTTCAGCCTTCCAAAAGGCCGATCTGATTCTGCTAAACGGCGCCGGGTATGCCGGGTGGGTAGCCAAAGTCAGCCTGCCGCGATCAAAAATGGTGGATACATCCAGGCAATTTAAGGACCAGTATATTATAACCAAGGAAGCCCTGACCCACAGCCATGGTGTCGGAAGCGAACATTCCCATGAGGCCCTTGCGTTTACCACCTGGCTTGATTTCGAGATTGCCACCCGACAGGCTGAAGCGATTGTATCCGCCCTGGGCCGAAAACGACCGCAACTGCGCGACACCTTTCAAAGGAACTATAAGGCGCTGGCAGTGGATCTGGAGACCCTCGATCGGGACATTCAGGCCATCGTTTCCAAGAATCCGGCAACACCGTTGATCGCGTCCCATCCGGTTTACGACTATTTTGCCAGGCGCTATGGGCTAAATCTAGTGAGCGTGCATTGGGAGCCGGACCAGGTCCCGCACGACGATCAACTGAGAGAGTTCGAGAAGATCTTAAAGCGGCATCCGGCCGAATGGATGATCTGGGAGGGGCAGCCCGTCCAGGCATCAGTGGCTCAACTCAAAGCCCTCGGGGTCGACAGCCTTGTCTTTGACCCCTGCGGCAACCTGCCGGATCAAGGTGATTTTATGACGGTGATGCGACGGAATGTGGAAGATCTTCGCAGGGCCTTCCCCATCGCGGATTGAGTGCGGTTTTATAGTTTACTTAAAGCCTACGAGGGATGCTGTTGCTGTTTGCTTTGTATTAACGGCCAAATTCAGTTCTGGATATTTCCCTTTAGGGACACACGATATTTCTGCAGGAATTCCACCGGATGATAAGACAATTTGGCTTTGCGAAGACCCGGATCGTTTAAATCCTGTTCCCGGTTTACCAATCGAAAATGTTCGGCCGAATGGGTAATGAACATCTGATTGATAGCCTGGTAGATCCCTTTGTACTGGGTGTCACCTTTTTCAAAATGGATAACGACCGTCCCGTTGGTCAACCCTTCGGCAACCGCGTAAGCCACCATGACGCCGTTTACAAGAATGGCACCGCCCAAGGTGCCCCTCAATTGGTCCCAGCTCTTGAATACTCTGGCAATCGATTGATTTTCTGAAAAGAGGATATCAGACGACTCGCAGTCCCGCCAGGTGCACCAATCCTCCTGCATGGCCATGGCCTGCTCGATCAATTCAGGTGCAAACGGCACATAGGTATAGTCGTATTTTTTGACAAACTGGTTGAGCAGGTTCTTTTTTTTATGGTAGCGGTTACCCTTTAGCGCGGCAAGATCGCCGGCAGCATAAATGTAATCCCAATGCCCTCTTACTTCCTCAATGATTGCCATGTCCCCGAAAGATGCGCCCCAGGATTCGGCAAGTTGTTGCGGAACACGGATAAAGTCGGTTTGCCGACTTCGATTTTCTACAAATCGTGACTTCCAGTCAATCTGGTCCCAATGGCCGACAGGGGCCCATAATAATTCATGAGGTCTTGATTGCCGGATCCAAACCAGATTATCTTCCCAGGCCCAGCGAAGTCCATATTCATCCGCCCAGGCCCAAAGGTTTAAAAAACTGTAGTCAGAGGCCACTTGAGGGCAGCCGTTCAATAGCTCGAGATAGTCTGTTTGCCTGTCCAGACTGATGGGTTCAAAAACCAAATTTATTGTTCCTCCCGTACTGATGCAATAATTACCTCAGTGTTTACTTAGCACCTTGACGTATTCTCTGCCCGCCTCGTAGGCTTCATCCAGATATTCTGGAAATTTCAGTACATCGCCTTCAAAATCTATTCCCCGATATAGCAGCGCTTTCCAGAGTTTCATATCGAATGTGTCAAAAAAATACCGCATGCTGAGAAGGATTCCATCGAACAGCTTTTTCCCCTTGGTGGCGCCCACTGAAATAAAAAGCCCTTTACGCGTTACTTTCGGATTATTCATAGGGGTCTTGTCGATCCAGTATTTTTTAACCCAAAGGGATTGAAACCGATCCATGAGGATTTTGGTATGGGCACTTACCGTATAAAAAAAGACCGGAGAGGCAAGCATCAAACCATGAGATGCCAGAATTTGATCCCGAGCTTTTTGAAAATCATCTTTAAGCCGGCATTCTCCGGATTTGGTGCAGCCAAAGATCTCGAGACAAGGAGACATTTTCAAATCTCGTAGAACAATTTCTTCCACCTGAGCACCGGAATCTCTTGCACCTTCGACTGCTTTTTTCAGCAAAATTGCCGTATTGCCCTTGCGGCGGGGACTTCCGTAGATGGCTACTATTTTTATCTTCTCCACTTTCTTCCTCTAAAAAAATGTGAGCAAGGCATGGACGTTTGCAACATCAAGGTTTCAAAATACAAATATTAGATCTCGATATTCAGTCCGATCGGGCAATGATCCGATCCGTAAATGCTGTTATCGATAAAAGCCTCTTTAATCCAGCCGTTTTCGATGATGTCCTTGGTAACAAAAAAGTAATCGATGCGCCACCCGACGTTGCGGTCTCTTGCTTTGAAGCGGTACGTCCACCACGAGTATTTTATGGTGTCAGGGTTAAAATATCGAAAAGTGTCCATGTATCCATTTGCGGTGATGCGATCGAGCCAGTCACGCTCTATGCGCAGGAATCCGGATGTCTTTTCGTTCGGTTTCGGGTTCTTCAGGTCGATTTCATTGTGGGCCGTGTTGTAATCGCCGGTAATGATAAGGCTTCTGCCTTGTTTCTTGTATTCATCGGTATAGCTAAAAAATTTTTCATAAAATTCCAATTTATACTGCAGCCGTTCTTCGCTCATCTGTCCGTTGGGAAAATACACATTAAAAAAAATAAAATCATCAAAATCCATTTCCACGATGCGGCCTTCGTTGTCGAATTTGGATTCGCCAATACCGTATTTAACGCTTTTAGGTTTCATGCGCGCATAAACACCAACGCCACTGTATCCTTTTTTAACCGTGGCGTGGGACCAGTGAGATTCATATCCCTGAATGCTTTTCATCTCATCGGTAAGTTGAGGCGCCTGGAGTTTGATTTCCTGCAGCGCAAAAATGTCCGC
>RCNG010001661.1_pt1 | contig 11086 bp, 11 predicted proteins | sample 2041371 | NCBI WGS metagenome assembly RCNG01 (sample SAMN09708227, study PRJNA481090) | Marine sediment metagenome, whole genome shotgun sequencing project. | biome: marine sediment; feature: ocean; material: sediment; isolation source: Sewage treatment plant 1 marine sediment (STP1) ... | reverse complement strand
ATTTGCTCCAAATCGGTTGATATAGATTCTGTCATGGTCTCCGCCCTCAAGTGCCTTGTGCAACATAGGAACCTAAATCTCGTCCGTCAATATCCACCAACGTCCAGCCGTTCAAACGTGCATTTTCACTTTTAATGGCAGGAGGACCATCTTCCACCCGAATATCAGCAACATCGGCTAAGGCTATACGTTGATTGCTTTTAGTCACTAAGGGTAATAGTTTTATTTTTTCGACAGAATCGCGATAGGATTGTGGGTAGCGTACATTGATAGGATAACGTTCCAGACCTTCAGTGGATTGTGAGACACGCATACCGCCAATAGCCGTCATAATAACCTGCTGTACATCTGCAATATTTAAACCATATCGGGCCGCTTTATCTCGATCAATATTGGCTTTAATATAACGCCCTCCAGCAACCCTTTCTGAGTAAACTGATGCGGTGCCTTCGACATTTTTAAGCACTAATTCAAGTTGTTTACCCACTTTTTCAATTTCTTTTAAATCTGGTCCTGAAACTTTAATACCAACGGGTGTTTTAATACCCGTTGCCAACATATCAATTCGTGTTTTAATGGGCATGACCCAGGCATTGGTTAGCCCAGGAAACTTCACTAGTTGATCCAGTTCTTTGCGTAAACTTTCAGTAGTGACACCTTCACGCCATTCATTTTTTGGTTTCAATTGTATGACCGTTTCAATCATAGTTAATGGTGCCGGATCGGTAGCCGTTTCAGCCCGACCTATTTTTCCAAAGACAGTTTTAACTTCAGGTAAAGTCTTGATCAGTTTATCCGTTTGTTGCAATAATTCTCGGGCCTTACCAATGGATATGCCTGGATAGGTCGTCGGCATATACATGAGATCACCTTCATCCAATGGCGGCATAAATTCACTGCCGATTTGTGTCGCAGGCCATAAACCAATAAATAATGAAAGACCCGCTAAAAAAATCATGGTTTTAGGGGCATCCAGAACCATTTTTATTAAAGGATTATAAATCCAGGTCACCACCCGATTAATAGGATTTTTATGTTCAGGCATTATTTTGCCTCGAACAAAATAACCCATCAAAACTGGGACCAAAGTGATGGATAAACCAGCGGCCATGGCCATGGCATAGGTTTTTGTAAAGGCTAAAGGAGCAAACATTTTGCCTTCTTGTGCTTCCAGACTGAATACTGGCAAAAAGCTCATAGTAATGATCAGCAATGAGAAAAATAATGGAGGGCCCACTTCAACAGATGCTTCAGCAATGATCTGCCATCTGTTTTCATCCGTAAGAGGTGTTTTTTCTATATGCTTATGCACATTTTCAACCATCACAATGGCGCCATCCACCATAGCACCAATCGCAATGGCAATACCGCCCAGGGACATAATATTGGCATTCAGGCCCTGAGCATGCATAATGATAAATGCCCCCAGGATACCAATTGGTAAACTGATAATAATGACCAGAGATGAACGAAAGTGGAACAAAAAAATTGCACAGATCAAGACCACAACGATAAATTCTTCTAGTAGTTTCTCATACAAATTATCAACCGCATGATTTATCAGAGTGGAGCGATCATAAGTAGGGATGATTTCAACACCTTCTGGTAATCCTTTTTTGAGTTCTTCCAGTTTTACTTTGACCAGTTCAATGGTTTTTTGAGCATTTTCACCAAAACGCATCACAACATAAGCGCCAACAACCTCACCCTCTCCATTTAATTCCGCAATTCCCCGACGCATTTGAGGACCTGTGATCACATCCGCAACATCTTTTAATTGCAAAGGTGTACCATTTGCATTCAGTCCTAAGGGAATTTTTTTAATATCATCCACTTTTGTTAGATAGCCAGTTGCCGTGACCATATATTCCGCTTCACCCATTTCAACCACTGAAGCACCCGCTTCCTGATTACCACGATTGACCGCTGTTTTTATAAGACTTAATGGAATGCTATAGGCACGCAATTTTTCTGGATCGACTATGATCTGATATTGTTTGACCATACCGCCAATGGTTGCAATTTCAGAAACACCAGGAACAGTTTGCAATTCATATTTTAAAAACCAGTCCTGTAAACTGCGTAATTGGCTAATATCCGTCTTTCCAGTTTTATCAACCAAAGCATAGCCATAAACCCAACCCACTCCAGTAGCATCTGGTCCCAGTTGTGATTTTGCAGTGGCAGGTAATGATGCAGCGACCTGGCTCAGATATTCAAGGACTCTTGAGCGAGCCCAATACAAGTCAGTGCCTTCCTCAAAAATAATATACACATAGGAATCACCAAAAAAAGAATAGCCGCGTACAGTAACTGCTTTGGGTACTGACAGCATTGCCGTTGTTAATGGGTACGTTACCTGATCTTCAACAACTTGAGGAGCCTGACCGGGAAAAGACGTTTTAACAATCACCTGAACATCAGAGAGATCGGGGATCGCATCGATGGGGGTTTGTTTGACGGAATAAATACCAAATCCAAACATGATCAGAGTGGATAAGATAACAAAAAATCGGTTTTTAATAGACCAGTGAATAATGGAAGCAATCATTACTACAGTCCCTCTCGATTCATTTCAATGATTTTGATTGAACCATCTTTGTGCTTTTCAACCAGAAAATTAAAATTAGTATCGATACTTAATGAACTGAGATCCATCGACTGAATCACTGGAAAATCCATTTGCATTTCTGGCCAACCCCAAACTTTAACGGGCTCGTGCTGAAGAGTCAGTTTTTGTTCTGACGACATAATTTTTAGGATTTTTCCTTTGATCCATGCCTGGTTTGTAACTTGTTCTTTTTTACTCGCCGTTATGCCTTCTATTTCAATCAATTCAATTGAACCATCATCATGTTTCTCAACCATAAAACGGATGGTTTGTTTTTCTTTTAAATCATTCAGAGGAATTGTCTTTGATACTGGAAAATCCATAAGCATGTCAGGCCAACCCCATTCAGGTACAGGCTGATGTTGTATGGTCAGCATATTATGGCCAGACATGACATCAATCACTTGTCCATCAATCCAGACCTGATTATTGTTTGCCTGATTTGAGTCATTCATCGACATCTCTTTAGGCTCTTCCATCCGCTCAAAAGATGCCGTCAAACTGGACTCAGAATCAATTAAAAACTGTGCTGATGTGACAATTTGATCTTTTTCATTCAAGCCTTTAATGATTTCAATATAATTGCCGCTTTCTGAACCTGTTTTAACAGCAACCGATTGAAATTTACCATCACCAAGCGCTTTGACTACTCGTTCAATGCCACCATTACGTATGATGGCTTCACGTTTAACAAATAAGGAATTTTTATTAAAGCTACTATGGATAATTAACCGGGAAAACATATTGGGTTTTAATAATTGCTGAGGATTGTTAAAACGGATTCTCACCCGTAATGTACGTGTTTTTTTGTCCAAAACGGGATAGATATAATCCACAATGCCTTTCCAGCTTTTATTTGGGTAGGCCTCCACATTCATATCAACCGTTTGACCTTCTTTCACCCATCCACTTTGACGTTCAAACACTTCTGCGACGACCCAAATAGTATCAATTTGAGCAATAGTCATCACATTCATTGATGGTTTAATAAACATACCGTCAAGGATCTTCATATCCTGAATAAAACCATCATGTTTAGCAAAGTAAGATATTTGCTGCTGAATTTTTCTTGTTTTGCTTAATTGATTTATCTGACCCAGTGTGATCCCCAGTGAAATCAAGCGATCTTTTGAGGCCTTAATTAATATGCGATTCTTACTTTTTAATGCGCTTACATACTCTTCCTGAGCATTAACCAGAGTCGGGCTATAGAGTTCAAATAGTTTCTGACCTTTTTTAACCACATCGCCTGTTGCTTTAACCTCTAATTTTTCCACCCAGCCTTCAACCCGGGTATGCAGATGATAGAGTTTTTCTTCGTCAAAATTAATATAACCAACTGTGCTGATTTCCCGATCCAGCTGCCCTTTTTTAACAGAAGTGATCCGAACCCCCAGATTATTTTGTACAATTGGCGATATTTTAACGACACCGTCTTCGCCACCATCATCTTTATAAAATGGCACTAAATCCATACCCATGGGTGATTTTCCAGGTTTGTCACGTCGATAGTTGGCATCCATAGGTGCCACCCAATACAGAACTTCTTTTTCGCCAGAACTGTTGCCCCCTTCACTCATTGACTCTTCTGTAGAGAGTAGTCCTGCTGACATCAGTTGTTCTTTTACAAAAGGTTGCCCGTAATAACCACCCACCAGGCCGATAATGATTAGGATAAAACTGGATAAAAGCTTGTTCACATCAAAATCCTCAATATTTTTTGTACAACAATCGTTATACAGAAATTTATAATTTTTATTACAAAGTCTGACTACTACTCAGCTTTAATAAAGCTGGAAGTAAAATATAAAATTTTGGTCTTGCTTTGCAGCTGATCGACAGCAATACGTCGTTCATCGAGTTTGACATTCAAATCATCAATATAGGCTCGCATCACATCTGCAAAATCCCCTCGATCCGACTGATAGGCCAATAAGGATGCCTGTGTTTGTTGTTTGGCCTGGGGCAGTAATAAATTATTGTAGAGTTGATGACGGTTTTGTAATTGCTCTTCATTGGCCACTTCCTGCTGTAAGTTGGCCACTAACTGACGCAGCATTTCAACTCGCTTATCTTTAAGAGATTGGTAAGAGTGTTCTTTTGCCAGTAATTTTTTATCTTGTCGGTTGGCTGTAAACAGGGGTAAATCAATAGTGACACCCGCGGAAAGAAAATCAGAACGTTTGGTACCATTGGGGTTGTTATCACGGTATCCATAACCGACATTAAGTGCCCAACCAGGTTTATAGCTTTCCTTAACCAGTTGAATATCCTTTCGACTAATTTCCATTTTTTTATCAATTTCAAGTATTTTTGGATGAGTGTAAAAAAGTTGACTGAGTGTTTCAAAGTCATCACTCATAACAGGGATTGATAAGACTGGAAGTTGAGTAGTAAGGGTTTGTGAGCTGTTTTGTACACCAATCCAACGTGATAGTTTGGAACGTTGAGTATTAATTTTTTGGGTAATTTTAACCATGCGATCATCCAGACGACTGAGTTCCAGTTGAGCACGAATGAGATCCTGCTGGTTATTGCGCCCCACAGAAAACATGGATTGGACAATATCGACTAATTGGGAGAAAAAACGTTTATTTTGTTTGATGGTTTTCTTCGCTTTTTCCCAGTAGTAAATTTCAAAGTAAGTTAAGCGTACTTCTTTAATAATACTGAGTTTACGATCAGATATTTTAGACAAAAGCAGTTCTGATTGTTTTTGGGTTTTCTGCTGTTTAATATTGAGACTGTTTCCTGATGGAAATTGTTGCACAATCCCCACCTTGAACTGAGTCATATTTTCCTGATCAAATTCAAAGGTATCGGTGGGCAGGTTATTCAGAACCACTTGCAGTTTGGGATCCATTAATTGACCATCTGCAATGGACTGTGCCGATAAGGATTGCATTTGCCATTGTTGACTAACAATACCCGGTTCATCAATTAAGGCTATTTTTTCGGCCTGTTCTAATGTCAGAACAGGTTCTGAAAAGGCGAATGGTGAAGTAATGACTAATATACTGCCAAAGATAAGAGAAATAATCGGTTTCTTTTTCAAACTCTTTCGTTGCATAAGTTGCATACACTGCATAATAAACTCCCAAATCATAATTAATGCTTTTAGCATGCAATAACTATAGTTCAAATATAATTTAAGAACTTATTCTACAACTTCAACATAACACCAACCTTTCACGAACATTAAATTTTTGTAATGTTCGTGTAAGGTTACTGAAAGGTCATTTATGGAATAATACAGATATACAAAGAAATTAATTTATACTCTTTAACTTAGCTAACAGCTTAAGACATGACATAACAGGAGGTTTATTATGAAAACCCATGAAAAACAAAATTTGACCATCAATGTACTTTTAATGGTTTTATTAGCTCTTTTTTTTCTTTCGGGCTCACTAATGTGGTCTCAACATGGCCAATATCATAATCAGCAAGATATGGGATGGATGGGACTGTCTAATTCGCATAATATCAGCAGTCCTTTTGATAACAATTTGCGTAAATAGACAAATATATTGAGATAGATTTTCAATTTAAACACCAGGAGGTGTATTATGTTATGGTTACTTTTATTGCTTGTTGGCCTGGTTCTGTATCTGAATGCTTTAGGTGCATTCAACAACAACAATCTTGTTGAACACAGAAAAATTCATGAACAAGCTAATGCTCTGGATTTATTAGATGAACGCTATGCTCGTGGTGAACTCAGTACGGATGAATATGATGCCATGAAAAAAATCTGATAACTTAATTTTAGAACATCATCAGATGATGGGTGGCGATTGATGATTCACAAGCCACTTTTTTCATCAGATTATTAGCACTATCGAACAAAAAATCAGGAAAACAACCACAAATGAAATATTTTTTTTTTAAAACATTGACCATGCTGTTATTGATTAATGTTTGGTCTATGAGTATTGCATGGTCACACAGTGTATCAATGAAAGCATCTACTTTTATTATTTCACCTCAAGATGGTACTCAGCTCAGCTCCCCTTTTTTGGTCAAATTTGGTATTAAACATTTTAACATTGCACCTGCGGGTGAAAACATTCATAAAGCTGGGCATTATCATCTGTTAATTGATCAAACTGAGCCATTATCAATGGAACATCCAATCCCCTCTGATAAAACTCATCTTGATTTCGACCAAGGCGAAACAGAAGTTTCATTAACGCTTTCACCAGGTAAACATACACTTCAGTTGGTTGTAGGAGACGAAGAACACGAACCCTTTGAAGAATTGATCTCTTCCCCAATAACAATCAATGTCCTCTCACCCAATAAACTATCAATAATAAAATAATATAAGAAAAAAATATGCGAATATTATTAATTGAAGACGATCTCAGTGTGGCTGATTTTATTATCAAGGGTCTGAGCGAAAATAATCATGTGGTTGACCATCAGGCGGATGGTAAAGAAGGTCTTTTTTTTGCCACCACTGAAAGCTATGATGTCATGATCATCGATCGGATGCTGCCCAATATTGAAGGTCTAACCATTATTCGAACTCTTCGGGCTTCCAAAATTAAGACGCCAGTTATAGTTCTCAGTGCCATGGCCGATGTTGAGCAACGAGTAGAGGGCTTACAAAGTGGTGCCGATGACTATTTAGTTAAGCCATTTGCCTTTTCAGAATTACTGGCACGTGTTGAAATTTTAGGAAAAAGAAATAACAGTTCAGAAACTAAACAAGAAACCCAATTACAATTAGCGGATCTTAAAATTGACCTGTTAACTCATAAAGTCAGTCGTGAAAATCAGGATATCAATCTGCTTGCCACTGAATACCGTTTATTAGAATATCTTATGCGACATGCTGGGCAGATTGTGTCACGCATTATGCTGTTTGAACATGTCTGGGATTATAATTTTGATCCGCAAACCAATGTCATTGATGTGCATATGAGCCGTTTACGAAAAAAAGTGGATAAGCCATTTGCTAAAGCACTGATCCATACCGTACGTGGAGCGGGTTATGTTATTAAAAACACCTAATTCAGATGAAGTAGTCAATCTCAGTTTTAAACAGCGTTTTCGTAAAATGACACATAATTCTACGTTTCGAATGGTGTTTTTATATTTTGTACTGTTTATTCTTTCTTCTTTAATTTTATTAAGTTTTATCTATTGGTCCACGGTAGGTTACATATACAAGCAACTGGATCATCATATTGAATACGATATGGAACGTTTACAACATATTTATGATACCGAGGGAAAACAACATCTAATTGATGCCATTGAAAGCAGTCTGAAGCAAAAAAATTATGAATCCATCTATCTCCTGTATGATCAAAAAAATAAAAAGATCCTTGCGGGCAACCTCATCAAAATCCCTGATGTGACACCTGGCTGGCATATTATTGATTTATCCAAATTAACAGATTCACCACAACAGCAAAATCATTCAGCACGGACATTGGTTATGTCTTTACCAGGTAATTTAATTTTTATGAATGGTCTTGATATCGAATCTGCTCATCAGCAGGAACATATGATATTCAACTCTTTAATAGCTGGCATTGCTATTATTTTATTATTAGGCACTATCGGTGGTTTTATCATCAGTATTAGTACCATTAAAAAAATCAACTTGATCAATGAAACCATCTATGACATTAGCCAGGGAGATTTTTCCTTACGTATTCCGACCAGAGGTACGGATGACGATTATGATCTACTGGCAAAAAATATTAATGAGATGCTGAATCAAATTCACAAACTGATGCAGGGAATACAAAATATTTCTAATAATATTGCCCATGATTTGCGAACACCTCTTACCCGATTACGTGGTCGTCTTGAGGCCATTCAACATGAGTGCAGCAATGAGACATCAGAAGGTATTCACGAGGCATTAACTGAGACGGATAATCTACTCTCAACGTTTAATGCCATGCTACGAATAAATAAAGTAGAAAGTGGTGCTCAAAAAGGACACTTTACCTGTATTGCTATTGATAATTTATTGCAAGATGTTGTGGAGTTTTATGAACCATTGGCAGAAGATAAAGATATTTTAATTACCTATGAGGTAAGGAGTAATACGAATATTAATGCTGATAGAGACATGATCTTTCAGGTTTTTACAAACCTTTTTGATAATGCCATCAAATATACACCTACTCATGGTTCAATTTTGGTCAGTTCAGAAATAGTTGAGATTAAAGATAAAACAAATACAATCCACTATATTCAGATTAATATTTCAGATTCAGGCATAGGGATCCCAGAATCTGAAAGAAAAAAAGTACTTGAGCCCTTTTATCGTCTGGAAAAACATCGTGACCACCAAGGAAATGGTCTTGGATTAAGCCTGGTATCCGCGATCATAAAATTACATAAGGGAAATATAGAATTTCAAAATAATGATCCAGGACTAAAGGTATCAATTCAATTACCAATTTAACCTTTTTGTTAAAATATTATAGAGATTAGTTGCCCCGAGCCAGCGGTCTTTACCGCAGGCGTTTGTCCAAATTTCATCTGCCCACGACGGAACATGCACACCGTTGGTCACGTAACTCACCGGCACCTCATGCTCCGGCCAACGGGGGTACAGTTCCTGGAAAATACCCTGGCTGACTTCACCATGCAGACGGCTTACGCCGTTCTTAATGCCGCAGGTCCGAGCTGCCATGTACGCCATATTGAAGGGCTCGTTGACATCATGTGCATTGCGGCGGCCCAGGGCCACTAATTCCTCGGCGGCCACAGGGGTTGCTTGGCTGGTCGGGGTCCATGGACTCCCACACCGCATCACCGGCATGACTCCAGGTCCAACGCAGGTCGGTTGCCAGATCGGCGATCATCTCAACCAGGACGATCAAGTCAGCAGGCAAGTCCTGCCGATAACGCATCATTAGATGGGGTATCTTCATGAGTTTTTTGGGACTCCTCCCTTTGCCGACTAAATTCTCGTCAGCGTAGTTAACGCTTCGATTGCATCGAATTTAAACCTATAAGTTACGAACCGGGCCACTTCCAATTGTCTATTTCGGGCATATCCTCACCATAGGTCGTGATGTATTGTCGATGTTCGATGAGCTTGTCGCGGACGCACTGTTTTACATACATCCCCACCCGGCTGAACTTCGGTACCCGATCGGTGCTCTTATCTGTTTCAGTCGTCAACTTCGTGTGTTTTACACCCCAGACTTTATTGCCCCCTACCAGGGGCACATCATCCACACAGATCTCAATAAACCAGCGCACATATTGAGGGTAGAGTTCATTCATTTTAATCGTCTGAGTAAGGCGTTAATTACCTGATTCCATGGCTTCGGTGTACTTGCCATAACGTGCAGCCCCATTGAGTCTGGCGCGATGATATAGAGCCTTCTGAGTTTTTTGGGTATTGCCTGGTTCACCTTTCCATGCCTGCAATGCAGGCTCTTGCAAAGCACGCCCATAAGAAAAGGTTAATTCCCAGGGTTGCGGTTCCAGCTGGTTCATCGCATTAAGGTTTGCCGTGGCTTCTTGCGGCGTCTGGCCACCGGAAAGGAAATTTATACTGGGCACGGCTGCCGGCACCGTGCGACGCAATACTCTGAGGGTTTGCTCAGCGACTTCCTCTGGACTGGCCTTTTGCTGATTCTGTTTACCCGGTACCATCATGTTCGGTTTCAACAGCATGTGTTCCAGAACCACATGATGTCTATAAAGAGCATGAAACACTGCATGAAAGACCGCTTCGCTGACTTCTGCGCAACGGCTCAGGCTGTGATCACCATCGATAAGTACTTCAGGTTCCACAATGGGTACTATGCCCTGCTCCTGACAAATAGCCGCGTAACGAGCCAGGACTTCGGCATTGGTCTCAATTGCAAGCCGGCTTGGCGTGGTATCAGTGATGTGATAGACATCGCGCCATTTGGCAAACCGGGCACCCTGTTCTTTGTATCTTTTTAAGCGTAGCTCCAGTCCATCCAGACCCTGGGTAATTTCATCCCCCGGGGCATTGACCAGGGAAAGTTTGCCTTTGTCAACCTTGATCCCCGGAACAATACCTTGCTGTACGCACAGTTCAGGCAACATGATACCGTCATCGGCGCGCTGTCTGAGGGTCTCCTCAAACAATATAATCCCGCTGATAAATTCACCCAGATCCGGAGTAGCCAGGATCAGGCTTCGGTAAGCTCGGCGATTTTCATCGGTCGATTCAACATCAATAGCCTGGAAACGTTTGGCGATGGTCGGGCTACTTTCATCGGCGGCAAGAATACCCTTGCCCTTTTGTACCAGCGCGTCGATCGTTGCCTGTAGTTGGTCTTGTATATTCATAATGCCTCCTGGCGAAGTGGCTGTAATATTGGTTCTGTCTCAAACTTTTAGTTAATTCGCGAGGTTTTATGATGCTAATGCTGAGGAATCCCCACGAAATTTTATCTATAAATATCGTGTTTTCTGCGTTTAATGCTGTTTTATGAGCAATCATTGATGGCTCTGGGT
>RCNG010001660.1_pt1 | contig 11087 bp, 9 predicted proteins | sample 2041371 | NCBI WGS metagenome assembly RCNG01 (sample SAMN09708227, study PRJNA481090) | Marine sediment metagenome, whole genome shotgun sequencing project. | biome: marine sediment; feature: ocean; material: sediment; isolation source: Sewage treatment plant 1 marine sediment (STP1) ... | reverse complement strand
CGCTGCTGCCAGGGGACATCATCTCCACCGGCACCCCCGGGGGCGTGGGCGTGTTCCGCGATCCGCAGGTGTTTTTGAAACCCGGCGACACCGTCGAGGTGACCGTCGAGGGGATCGGCACCCTGGCCAATCCCGTGACCCGCTGGGTGCCCCCGGCCTGACCGTCAATATTGCGGAATGCCATGTCCGGGAGGGTGTTAGGCGCCCTCCCGGTTTCTTTGGCCATCCGGAAATCCCCTGGTTAAACTCCTAAATTCCCGTCCTGCATGCATCTTCCCGGCCAACCGTGAAAGGGCCCGGACGTTCCCCCGACGGTGGAACGTTCCTTGCCGTTCCTGCCCCAGAAGCTCTTTTCATCGGGCAGGTCGCAATACGCGGGACCCGCCCGGAATCGGCCGGCGCATCGTCCTCGAGGACATCACCCGGGTAGCAACACCAGGCGGAGCCGAACATGACCGAACCAGCCAGCCTCAGTTTTCCCGAAATGTCGAACCTGATGGCCAAGATGCCCACCTACTCGAATTACCGCTCGGCTGCCGAGGCGGCCCAGGCGGAACGGGTTTTCCGGCATGCCATGGGTTTCATGCTGAAGGAATGCGGGGAACACCTGCTGGGCATCGCCGAAACCAAGGCCCAGATTCTCAGCAGCGAAATGGAACAGAGGATCGACGATCTCATCGAGCGTATCAGCCTGATTTTCCGCCGCCTGGACCGGGAGGGCGCCGTCAGTCTTGTCGGCGACAGCGCGGCCACCATTGCGGAGCTCGAATCACTGGACACGCGTCTCATCCTCATGATCGAAGAGGCGATGAACCTGGTGCGCAATCTCGAGACCGACGTTCCCGCCGCCAGCTGGTTCCAGACCGACGCGGACCGCCTGACGATCGGGCTGGCCTGCTTCAGCGAAATGGCCGAAGAAAGAAACTATCTGCTCGGACTCGGGTGGGAGTCCGAATTCCAATGGACGGGGGGCCGTTGACATGGCAAGCGAATATCTCACCAACCGGGGCCTGCAGAACGGACGCGACTGGGACTCGATCCCGGCGGATGAAGGTCCGCTGGAATGGACGCTGGACCACCGCCAGGGCCTGGTGCAGGGACCGCTGGACCTCGAATTCCTGCGGGGACGCAAGATGTCCCTGACCCTTGAGCCGGGACAGATGGCCCTGCTGGTCCAGGAAGACGACCTGCAGGCCGTCTACCTGGATGGGGCCCATTACCTGGACATCGGCCACGGGGCCCATCAGGTGCCCGCCGGCGGCAAGCTGGTTTTCCTGGCCGCGGACCGGCACATCAACCTGAACTGGTCGCAAAAGGACCCCCTTTTCCTGGGGCAGGGAAACGGGTCGGCGATCATCGGCGGGTGCAGCTTGACCATCGAAGCTCCCGCGCGCTTCTACCGGACATTCCTCAACACACCCGAAACCCCGGACCCGGCCTTCTTGACCCGACTGATCGACCAGCTCGTCCGCGGCGTCATCGAGGATTTCCTGGGGGAATTGTTCGACGGCACGGCCAGCGGTCCGGCTGAAATCCAGCCTCGGCTGACCCGGCTGGTCCCGGAGGACCTCGATGACGAGCTGGCCCCCTGCGGTCTGGCCTGCATCAACTTGGCCGTCTACACCGCGGCCCCCCCGGTGAACACCGAATTCGGGGTCGAGGTTTCGCAGGAGACCGCTGGACAACTCGACTGAGTTGGGCATAATTGATCGAGCGGCCGGGATACGCCCGGTGCCCCATTTCTTTATCTCTCCGGGCGGATCCACCGTGCGCATGATTCCAACCATCCTGATCCTATTCTGCCTCGTTGCCCTGGTCCCGGCGGCCCACGCCCAGGCCGAAGATGTTCCCGTTCTGGCCGCCATCAACCTCGAAGGCAACGACCACACCGACTCGCTGCTGGTCGAACGGATCATGGGACTCGAGATCGGCCAGACCCTCGACCTGGACCAGACCGACGACGCCTGGGATGCGCTCGAGGACTGCGGTTACTTCAGGTTCGTGGAGATCGATTACGACGACAGCGAAGAGGGACAGGTCATCCTGAACGTCGTCGTCGAAGAGGACCTGACCACCTTCTACGGTCCCAGGGTCAGGTACAGCCGGCGGCACAAGTACATGCTCGGCGGCTGGGTCGAACAGCGGAACCTGCGCGGCAAGGGGGAGACGGCGCGCGCCCAGATCTCTGTGTATTACATCCAGAACGGACTGCTGTCCTGGAACCGGCCCTGGCTGTTCGGTGTCGACGGCCTCGAGGGAACCTTCTCCGCCACCGGGGAACAGGCCGATTTCGTCTTCCGGCCCACGCGTTACCGCAAGTGGGATCTGGACTGGGAGATGAAGTGGAATTTCGCGGGCCCCGTCTTTGTGCTCGGCGGCGCGAACTACGGGTACTTCCGCCAGCGGGACGCCTTCAACTGGCCCCTGCCGGAGCGGGATACGGAACCGCCGGCTGGCAAGGTCCATTATGAGGCCCACTCGGAAAACCATTGGGTGTTCCGCGGCGCCCTGGGACTGGATACCCGCAGCAACCCCTACTATCCCCAGCGCGGCGTGTTCGTGCAGGCGATGGCCAGCGGCTGGAGCAGCAACGCCTTCGAATCCTACCTTGAAACCAGCGGCGACGTGCGCCTCTTCGTGCCCATGCCGATCCGCCAGCACGTCCTGGCCCTGCGCGCCTGGGGCCGCACCACCGACGGTCCGACCAACCTCGACAACGCCCTGTACTTCGGTGGACCGGAAACGGTGCGTGGTTATCCCTTTGCCCAGCGCGAGGGTGAAGAGGGATATCTGCTGACCGCCGAGTACCGGATCCCCTTGTTCCTGATGCCTATCTCCCCGCGCGGCGAGATCATCGGCGCCGGGGTGCACCTGTTCACCGACGCCGGCGACGCCTGGTACCACGGGGCCGAGGCCGGGCGGAGCATGTTTTCCTATGGCGCGGGAGTTCACCTGAACATCGACACGCTTCAGCTGCGGTTCGAGGCAGCGCGGACGCGCGAGGGCGCCTGGATGTTCGAGTTCATGGACAAGTTCAACTTCTAGGATTTCATGATTCCCCGAACGGCGACGGCTTCTTGTTGATGAACGCGTCGCGCGCCTTGACGAACTCCTCCCCCGACCACGACGCGTGTCTCAGCTCGGCGATCTCGTGGAGCGTTTCGTCGGGCAGAACCTCCGCTTCCTCCAGAAGATTCAAGATGCGCCGCGTTCCCCGCAACGCCGCCGGTCCGCCTTTGGCCATCGTCTCCATGAACTGGATCGCTGTTTTTTTTAGGGCGTCGGCCGGCACCAGGCGGTTGAAAAAACCCACGTGGAACGCGCGGTCGGCGGTGACCGCCTCGCCGGTCATCAGCATCTCGCGAACCATGGGTGAGCCGAAGCCGCGAATCATCCGGCGCAATCCCGTGTGGCTGTAGACCAGCCCCAACCGGACCGGCGGAACACCCAACCGGACTCCCTCGGCAGCCACCCGGAGATCGCAGCAGGCCAACAGCTCCACCGCCCCGCCGTAGGCATCGCCCTGCACCGCGGCCACGATGGGGGCTGGGTAGTGGGTCAAGCGGTCCATAAGCTGTTCGAAGGGGTCGGAGGCGCGCACACCCGGGTCGCTGTGAAAAATTTCTTCGGGGATGTCGTTGATCGAATAACCCGTGGAGAAATGTTTGCCGTTGGCCTTGATCAAAAGGAGGGGCGCGTCGCCTTGAGCCAGGTTGTCGAGCGCGCTGACCAGGGCGGTGAGCATCTCCCTGTCCAGCACGTTGCGGGGCGGTTGGTTCAGGACCAGTTCGGTCCAGCGGGCTTGAGGATGGATTTCCAGGGACACGGGCTGGCCTTTCGATTGGCGTGGGAATTAACCGTTTCTTCAATACAACCAGAACCGGCCACCGGGAGCTGGCCCAAAAGGTGAAACGTGTTCGGGCTGCCACCGGTTGCATCATGAAGGGAGGTTGAGAACCTAACCGATACAGCTAAACCGCGGCCGCCGCTGCAATATCCGGCTGATCCCCGCCGAACCTCACGCCGAGTTCGCGCAGGAACCCGAAAGGCGGGATGCCGCCGGCCAGGATGAAGACCTCGTCGTTGGGCACGATGATGGGCCCGTCCGGGCCTTTCAGCACGACCCTGTCCTGGTGGATGGAGGTCACGGTGGTCGCGCCCTGGAAGTCCAGGGTCCCGTCTTCGATCAACGGGGCGATGCGGTCGGCATTGCGTTGTTTGATACGCATCAGATCGGGCTTGCGGTAGGAGATCGTCACCTGGCAGTCCTCCTGGTGCGCCAGGCCCATGGCGGCTTCCACGGCCGAGTCGCCTCCGCCCACCACCATGACGCGGCGGCCCTGGTACGCTTCGGCGTCGATGAGCTTGTAGGCGACCTTGGCGAGATCTTCGCCCGGGACGTTGAGTCGCCGGGGTGTGCCCCGGCGGCCCAGGGCCAAAACCACGTTGCGGCAGCGGATTTCCCCCGCCGAAGTCTGCACCGTGAAGTTTCCGGCGACCCCCGCCGCGCCGGTCACCCGCACCCCGGTCCGGATGTCGAGACCCGATTCCTTGTGCAGCTTCTCCCAGATCTCAAGCAGCTCTTCCTTGCTGTATTCTTGGCGCGGAAGGCGACCCAATCCTGGAATTTCCACCGGCTGGACCATCACCAGCTTGCGGCGCGGGTACTGCAGGATGGTGCCTCCGGCGCCCTGCTGGTCCAGGACCACACAGGACAATCCCTTTTCCGCGGCCACCAGTCCGGCGCTCATGCCGGCGGGGCCCGCGCCCACGATCACGGCATCGAGGGTCCCTTCGGCTCCGCCAGAAGGAACCGGCCCTCGCACCGCGGCGATCCGCTCCATGACCCGGGTTCCCTGTTCCACCGCGTTGTTGATCAGGGCGAATCCGCTGAGCTCGCCGGCAATCCAGATACCCGGCACGTTGGTCTGGTTGTGATCGTCCAGGAGGGGGATGTCGTCGCGCTTGGTGATGTCGCCGAGCCCGACCTTGATGGCTCCGACGGGACAGGCCTCGGCGCACTTGCCGTGGCCGATGCAACGGGCGCCGTTGATCACCACGGCCTTGCCCAGGACGACCCCCAGCACGTCACCTTCGGGACAGGCCGCCACGCAGGTGCCGCAGCCGATGCAGGCCCCCGCGTCAACCAGCGGGTACTGGCCCGAGGCCTTGTCCATGCCCAGCTCGCGGGTCTGGTGGAGTCGCTGGGTGTCGCTGGCCCGCTGCCGACGGAAATGCACGGCATAGATCGACACGCTGATGATCACCAGCGCCAGCACGACGGCCCAAATCAGGATGGTTTCCACGATTACCCCAGTTTGCCAAGCGGATTAGAAACGGTAGCGCAACTCAAGGAACCAGCGGTTGCCCGCGATGTCGTCGCCCCAGTCGCGGCGGTAGTCGCCGCCCACGGACCAGAGGGTCGAAAGATCCTGGAAGAGGCCCGCCTTCACCCAGGTGTTCGACCGCATTTGATCAGCGATGCTTCCCGAATATTCATAATAACCACCCTCCAGGCGGACCCGCAGCCCGCCCAGGGTCGTTTTGGTGGCCCCGAGCATCGGCGCCCAGCCCGAAAGGTAAGGGCCGTCGAACCCGCGCACCGAGGCGTCCAGGCTCAACCGGTTCACCGGCCAGTTGGCCGCATAGGCCCGGGCGTTCCAGGAGGTGCTCGTCTCGCCCGTGCGTTTGTCGTCCCGCAGGGTGCCGGACAGGTTCAGACCCAGACCGCCGGAGGACCGCAGGTTCAACCCCGCCCTCCAGCCGACGCGACCGGCCTCGGTGAACAGACTGTCGGGCAGCGATTTCGTTTCCCAGGTGCGCACGGGCACCCGGTCGTCGTAGCCGAGGTTCAGATCGACCCCACGAGAAAAACGGTAACGTCCGGTCAGGGCGAAACTCGAAAGGTCCACGCTGGAGCCGGCGGCGTCCTTGCGCCAGCCGCGATTGATATCGAATTCGGCCGCCTGCAAAAAAATCAGCCGGTGGCCCGTGTTCCAGGTGGTGGTCATGGTCGCGTACTCGCGGCTGATCTCCCCTTTGTGATAGCGTCCCACCCCCGCCACGATCAGGTCCACGATTCCTCCGCCCGAAGCACGGTGGTTGAGGTGGAAAGTGACGCCCGCCAGCTGATCGTCGGTGCCGAACCCCAGCTCGCTCCATTGGGGAGCGAATCCGCCGAAGACGCCCAGCCGGATTCCGGAGCCCACGCGCCCGTTGAAACTCAAACCGTCGAAGGGGCCAGCGGCGGCGGTGTATCGACCACCGACCCGGCCGAGGGCAAACTGCCAGGCCAGGTCGCGGCCGTCCCGGACCAGAGCCACTTCCTGGATGCGGTTGCGCCATTCACCGGCCGGTGTGGATGAGGAATATCCCGACCGTTGGATGCGGCGCACCGATCCGCGGGCCCGGAATTCCATCCGGTTCCCCAGCCTCTGCACCCGCACCCGAAAGGGCAGGCGGTAGAGGTTGGTCTCCAGGCCGCGGTCGGCTGTTTCGTCGGTATGATCCCACTGCAGGGCAATGGAACCGGACGCGGACGGGCCCGAATTCGAAGTCACCGAAGCGCTGTTTTCGAAACCGGCACGCGTCCGCTGGCGGGGTTCGGAAACCACTACCGGCGCCAAGGCCGCGGCCGAATCCGACACCTCGAATACCACCCGGTCGCCGGTCTTTATTTCCCCGGCCTTGCTGATGATCGTGCAGGAGGCCGAATGCTCCGCCGTGAAGACCACCTCGAGTTCAGCCAGCGTCTGGCTCTCGCGGATCACCCGGACCGTCTGACCCACCGCCAGCCCCGCGGCGCTGCCCGCGTCAAGATACACGTGGTCAGCCGAAAGGTACCTAACCCCACAGGTCGCCTCCTTCGCGGCGGCCGCCGACACCAGCAGGGCCGTCGCCAACAGGACCAGAAATGCCGCCCGCAGTTTCATCAGTGGGTCCCCCGCGGATGGCAGCGGAAACACTCGGAACTCAGGTACAAGTAGTCCTGGACCTCGTTGTGATCCTTGTCCATGTCAATCTGGTTGTGCTCGTGGCAGAGGATGCACTCGAAGGCTGCATAGTCCGTCGGTACCACGTGGCACTCGGCGCAAGAGATCTCATTGTGCGCGCCGTTCCTGATCGGGAAGAACGGCTCGTGATCCCAGGTCGAGGGCGTCCAGCCGTTGGTGGTGTGGCAGGTCTCACAGGTCGTCGGGTAGTTCGCCGCCAGGTGGTTGGGGTCGGTGGTCTCGTCGTATTCGGGGCGGTGACACGCCACGCAGTCCGTGGGCGTACCCGTGTAACCGGACGCGTGGCAGGACAGGCAATCCAGGGGACGATGAGCGCCCGTCAGGGGGAAGGCCGTGGCGTTGTGATCGAAAAAGGCCGGCTCCCAGGCCGTAGTCGAATGACAGACCCGGCAGTCGGTGGGCATGCCCGCCGCGAGATGGTCGGGGTCGGTGGTGCCGTCGTAGTCGTCCTGGTGGCAGGCGACGCAGTCGGTGGGCGTGCCCACGTATCCATCGGTGTGACAGGCCCGGCAATCCACCAGGCGATGCTCGCCCGTCAGAGGAAACGCGGCCGAGTGGATGAAATCGCCCGAGCCCCAGGTGGCCGCGAAGACGCCATGGCAGGTGATGCAATCGGTGCCGAAGCCCGCTTCCTCATGGTTGGGTTCGGTGGTCCCGAGGTAGGCGTCGGCGTGGCAGGCGTAGCAGTCGAACGGGGTGCCGACATAGTCGGAACTCACCGGGCCCGAGTGACAGGCGTCGCAGTCGACGCGTTCGTGGGCGCCGACCAGAGGTAGGGCGGTGGCGTCGTGGTCCCGCCTCATCTGGGGCCGGTCCACCCATCCGGCCGGGGTGTGGCATTGTTCGCAGTCGGGTCCCTGGCGGCCGCGGTGGATATCCTGATGGCAGTCCACGCAGGAGGTGCCCACATGGGCGAAGACGGGCTCGCTGTGGCAGTCGCGGCACCGGGCGTGTTGATGGAGGCCCTCCAGAACAAATCCCGTGACCTCATGGTCGAAATCCTTCACCCGGCCGGCCTCGTCCCAGGACTGTTCGCTGTGGCACAGCACGCAATCGAGGTTCATATCACCGTGGGGATTGCCGACCCGGGGGGCCTGGCTCGCTTCCTGGCCAAGGGCGACCACCGGGAGCAGCAGGATCGTCAACAGCAGGCGCTTCATCGGTCATCCCTTTCCAAAGGCGGGGTGTTCGAGTGGCAGTCCTTGCAAGCCGTGGTCAGCGGTTTGAAATGGAGCAGGCGATCGTTGCCCGGTTCCACTGGGCGATGGCACGCCGAGCAAGCCACCCGTTCGTGTCCCCCCGCCAGCGCGAAGCGGCTGTCCCGGTCGTGATCGAATTTTTCGGCCAGCCAGTCCATCGTCACGTGGCAGGATCCGCAAGCCACCGCCTGACCATCCGGCGTCAGCTTATCCGCGAACTGGCCACGGTGGGGGTCCTCGTGGCAAACGCCGCACTGCCGGGACGCGCCCCGGAAACCCACCCCCGCATCGGAACGGGGATGACAGGCCAGGCACGCCGCCCTCGCGTGACGGCCGTCCAGGGCGAATTCCGTCAACGCGTGGTTGAAGGTCACGGCCCGCCAGCTGTTCTGGTTGTGGCACGAGGCGCATCCGCTGTCGGTGGCGAACTTTTCGGTGTGCCCCAGATGGGGGTCCTGATGGCAGTCCGTGCAGGCGCCATGGGCGGGAATCAGGTTCGCCGCGCGGGGATGGTCCCCGGTGCCCAGGGGGCGATGACAGGCGTCACACGGAGTGGCCCGGTGCGCCCCTACCAATGGGAATGCTGTTTCGGCGTGACGGATCTGGGAGAAATCGGAGGGCCGGAATCCCTGGACCGTATGGCATTCCTCGCACCTGACCAATTGCGGTCGGGCCGCCGCCGCACTTCCATGGACATCGGTATGGCAATCCCGGCAAGCAGCAAAAGCAGGTTTCTTGCGGCCCTGATCATGGCACCCGGCGCAGGTCACGCCGGCGTGACGCCCCTGCAGTGGATAGCGGGTCTGGGAATGATCGAACTTGGCCCCCTCGATCAACAGCCAGCCGTCGGTGATGTGGCACTGGCGGCAGTCCGGGCCCAGGGCCCCGGCATGGGGATCGCGGTGGCAATCGGTGCAGGCGTCATGGGATCCGCCCGCAAAAACCAGGTTGGGGCCATCGGTGGCCGACGCCGGCACGTGGCACTTGGCGCAGTCAACGGTCTGGTGCTTGCCCGCCAGGGGAAAGGTCGTCCGAGCATGGTCGAAAAGGGGCGCCGGCCGCCAGGCCTTTGTGTCGTGGCAATCGGTGCAGGATTGAGTCCCGCCTGCGGGCTGCTGATGAACATCCTTGTGGCAGGAGGTGCAGTCCTGTTCCAGGCCCAGATAGGTCCGCCCCAGATCCTTGCCCTTCGACTTCAGCTTCCCGGGATCGACAACGTATTTGGCGTAGTGGCATTTGCGGCAGTCCAGTTCCAGGTGCCGCCCCGTCATCTCGTAGCCGACTGTGCGATGGTCGAAATTTTTCCGATCGTCCGGCCAATAGATCAGGTCGTAATCCTTGCCCTGATGCTCCACATGGCAGTCGACGCAGTCGCTAAAATCGTCGCCAGCATGCAGCCCCGGCCCCCCAGCGCGCATGGCGGCAATTTCTTCATGGCAATCGAGACATTTGGGGCCGATGGCCCGACTGCCCAGCTTGTGGCAGTTAGAGCATTTCTTCAGGCCTTCGAGGTGGGCGTGGGGACGACTCAGGGGTCCGGGGGAAAGCTGGGCCCAGGCGATGTTATTGATATTGAGAGCCGTTATCATCGTGCAGATTAGCCAAACCTGGCCCCATCCCGTCCACAACCGGGGGCACGGAATGGAAAAATCCCGTCCAACGTTCATTGACTCCCGAATTCCCAGGTGTAGCCCAGGGCCACGGCCACGGCGACATGTACGATCATGATCAGTATCATGATGAAAGCAAATGGCTTATGAAAGACATGCCAATAGTGAAACAGGTCCCGGATCAGGTGAAATAGATGCAGCCTTCTGGACTGCAGCACCCAGCTCCGCGCCAGTTTTTGAGCCCGGATACCCGATCCGGACGAAAACCCGACCAACCAACTCTGCAATTGGCGGGCCAAGCGAAGATTGACCACCGGCAGGATCAGCAAGGCCACCGGGGCAGGTCGGTTTTCCAGGGGACCGAGGGCGATTTTCTCCAGTTCCTCCACCCCCTGATCCCCCACTCCGTATTTCTCCGAAAGTTCCACCAGGATGGCTTCGTTGCGGGATTCGATGTCGTCGCTGCTCAGGGTTTCACCCAGCACGTTGCGAGGAATCTGCTGGTACAGGTAGCGGCCGAACACGCCGCTGAGCGCGACGGCGACCATGGACCAGTAGCTCACCGCCACCAGACCGCTCACCTTGAAGGAGGTGTGCAGCGTGATCAGCAGCGGCCCCGCCACCCCCAGAAAGATGTGATAGCGCAACCAGACGCTCAGGTCGCCCCACCGGCGCATGAACCGGATTCGTTTGCGGAGGGAGTAGAGAAGCAGGGTGATGATCATCAGGCTGCCGAGGATGCCGAGCCCGTGCCCGACCCCGCCGGCGGGACGCATGATGCGGAAATCTTCATGGTGGGGACGGTCCGGCAGCGGGGTGGCGAAGAAATCCACCCCGGTCCAGAGCACCCAGCCGATCAGGCCGGCGACCGCCAGCCCCATGAGCATCAGGATCACCGAATGAATCGATAGGCGGCTGTCAGCCATCGAATTCCTTTCCGGAAAACAACCGTTCTTCCACGTTGCTTTGGCCAAAGAGGTTGTTAATTTTGTCAGGACCTGATTGTAGCCCATTGCCGGATGGATACCAGCTTCCATTTTGGACCAGTTGGGCCGGTCGGCGATTTCCCCAGCGAAGGCCGCGGGGTAGACTTCCTGGCGGTGGGAGATTAGGTTAACTTCCACGAAATCACCTCTCTGCCATTGGCCGCGATGACCTGGAAAGGCCCCTATCGTCATGAACGACGACCGCACTCCCGCAAGCCCCGCCGATGACGCGAGCGAGAACCTGGATTTCATCCGCGCCATGGTCAAGGCGGATGTCGA
>RCNG010001659.1_pt1 | contig 11089 bp, 9 predicted proteins | sample 2041371 | NCBI WGS metagenome assembly RCNG01 (sample SAMN09708227, study PRJNA481090) | Marine sediment metagenome, whole genome shotgun sequencing project. | biome: marine sediment; feature: ocean; material: sediment; isolation source: Sewage treatment plant 1 marine sediment (STP1) ... | reverse complement strand
GCGTCCCGCGTGCATGCGATGTTGTAGCGCACGCGTCCCGCGTGCATGCGATGTTGTAGCGCACGCGTCTCGCGTGCATGCGATGTTGTAGCGCAGGCGTCCCGCCTGCATGCGATGTTGTAGCGCACGCGTCTCGCGTGCATGGGACGGCCGGCATTCCGAATTCCGAATTCACTCACTACCGCAACGGGTGCAGAAACCTCTCCCACCGCGGTCGATAGTGGCGCTCGGGGTCGACCGATGCGGCGACGTAGATCGCACGGCCGACAATCTGGTTGCGGCGGACTGGTCCGAAGTAGCGGGAATCGTAGCTTTCGTCGCGGTTGTCGCCCATCACGAAGTAGGCATCCTCGGGCACCTCGACGGGCGCGAAAGCCGGGCGGCAGTGTGCGCCGCTGGGAATCATCACGGCGTGTGCCGTCTCACCGAGGTTCTCGGTCGCGATCAACTTGCCCTCGCCGCCGGGAGTTCGGCCGGCTACCAGCCCGGGCGTCGGCGGAGCGTAGGAGACCGCGATGCCGTTGACGACAAGGCAATCCTCGGTCATCGCCACCGTGTCGCCGGGAAGCCCGACCACCCGCTTGACCAGCCGCTTTCCGTCAGCCGGCGAGTACAGGACCACGATGTCGCCGCGCAGGGGATTGTCCCAGGCCATGATCCGTCTCGTGGTGAACGGGATCTTGAGGTCGTAGGCCAGCTTGTTGACCACGATGCGGTCGCCTTCGAAGATCGTTGGTTTCATCGATCCGCTCGGGACGTCATTCCAATCTGCAACCGCTGACCGAAACGAGGTGATCAGGAGCACGATCAAAAGCACCGAGCGGATCCACTCGGTCCACCATCGTGTCAGCGTGGTTTTCACCTTGTTCGTCATCCTGTCCCTCGGAGAGTGTACGCGACGGGGGCGTCGCTGGTTTCAAGACCTCTCCAGTAACTCACTCCGAGTAGCGCAGGATCATCGCCTCCACCGCGCGTTCGCAGACCCGGCAGTAGGGCTGCACTCGTCGCGAGAACATGAGGCAGTCGAGCATCGGCCGATAGAGACCGGTTGTGGAGTAACCGGCGCCTTCAAAGGCGCCGACGTTGCCGGCCCACGGGCTGGCCGCAAGATACTTTTGCGCCCACTCGGCGTGGGCGGCGGCGTGGCGCTCTTCCTTTGCTCTCAGCTCGGTGACCCGTTCCTCGGGCGCGCCGCTTCGAACGGCCTCCGCAATGGCCTCGTTGAGCACGGTCCGTTCCTTCTGGTAGGCCGCGTCCTCGAGATCGTAGCCTTCTTTCTCCCACGGGGTTGGAATCTCGGTCCCCTGCGTGACGAGGTCCTTCCACTTGAGATTCTCGGGATCGAGCAGGGCGGTGATGTTGGCCTCCACCGGCTCGCTTCCTCTCGGGTAAAAGTCGTTGTAGGCCACCGACGAGCTGTAGTACTCGTCGGCGAGGCCAGCGAACGAGTGGCCGAACTCGTGCAGGAGGAGATAGTCGGACCACTTCGAGTGAGCGGTGAAGGTGGAGAAGAGGTTGTAGATCCCGCCGCCGCCGTAGCGATCGTGGTTGACCATGATGATCAGGGCGTCGTAGGGGACATTGGCGGCGATGTCGCGCAGACTGCGGTTGTCCTCGGTCAGCAGGTAGCGTTCAGAACCGAGCGAGTTGAAGGTCGCGCCAAGGGCGGTGCCACGGTAGACGCCCCGGGTGGGTTCGTCGCAGCCGGTGTCGGCGGAGACGGCGAGAACCCCGCGAACACTGATTCGATCGCGGTGAGACGCAAAGGGCGCCTGGCCCAGCAGGTTGTTGGTGGCGTTCGCGAGATCGGTCTTGAAGATCTCGATCTCGGACTGGGTGTAGCCCTCACCGAGAATGGCGATGTCGACAACCGTGGAGGGCGGTCCTCCGATGTGCGATTCGACGACCATGGTGTTCGCCACGGGTGGCTCGCGGCTGATCTCGAGAGACGATGGGTCTACCTCGAGTTCGAGGAGCTTGACCGAAGAGCCGTCGCGGCGGCGGGCGGTGAGGCTGACGGTCATCGGCCGTTTCGGGAAGGGGAGTAGGACCGACTCGTGGTACGTCCGCAGACTGCCTGCGGCCGCATCCGCGGTGGTGCGGTACTCCCCGAAGTAGGAATCGAAGCTCTTCGAAACCAGGAGATCGTCGCTCCCGGAATCGCGGCCTTCAACGAGGTAGCCGCCGTATGGAAGCTGGTCGACGAGTCGAGACCTGGAACCGGCCCACTGGCCTTGCCGATACAGACGATCGACGGAAACCTGCTCCTCCACCTCGTTGCCGGTGTGGTGGAAGTCGATCCGCAGGGTGGCGTTTTCAAAGTGCTGATCGAAGGGAGATTCGGCGTGAGCACCCGAAGCGACCATCACAGAAAGCACGATTCCGAACATCCATGGGCAGCGTCTCATGACATTCTCCAGTCTAGCCTGTTCCCATCCGGAAACTCCGGTGGGAACTGCGCAGTTCTCGATTCGGAAACGAGCGATTTTTGTGCAAGGTCAAGGAAGATAAGGATTTGTACGGAGGCGTACTCCTGTACGCCGCACAAGAAAATCCGCAGTCTGACGCCAAGATTGCCAAAAAGCGCCGTTTCCGGACGAGAACTAGCCTGTATTCCTCACCGCGTCGCTTCTGCGGCCCGCGATATGCCGCAATCTGCGACGTTTTCTCCCATCGGGGTGCTCGACGTACGGTCAAGTGCGCCTCCGCGCCCCTCAGGTCAAAAACGCCACATCACACGACATCTCGCGGGCCTCGCGACGCGACGTGGTGAGGAATGCAGGCTGGCTATTGTGCATCAGTCTCGTGGGTCAGCGGGTAACATTTTTCCACAACGAGCGTAAAACTCAATGTATGAAACGTCCGCACGTCGTCACCGCGCTGGCCTGCGCCCTGATTCTCATGGGTGCAGTCGCCGGCAACGCAGGCCTCAACACTCAGGTCTTCGGGTTTGAGGAGTGGCAGTGGGCGGTGAGCCGTTTGGCTGTGGATCCGAACGAAGTTGTGTACCCCTTCCATGTGAATGAGGAGATGCACGCGTGGGCCCAGGAGAAGCTGCGGCCGTTCAGCGCGGCCTCCCCCCAGGTCAAGCTGGAGGCATTGCAGCAGGCCTTCTTCGACCGGGGTGAGTTCGAGTTCGAATACGAGGGGATGGGTACGCTGACTGCGGAAGAGGCCTTCGCGGCCCGCCACGGCAACTGCATGTCCTTCACCGCGCTCTTCGTGGGCATGTCGCGCAGCCTGGGGCTCCCGACCTTCCTCGTCTCCGTCAAGCGTCAACCGGGGGTCGAGAGAGACGACGACCTAGTAGTCGTGAACCGCCACGTGGTGGCGGGCTATCGCTCGCCGACCAAGGTCTTCATTTACGACTTCTACGTCAACACGACCACACCCTACCTGAGCCGTCGCGTGATCGACGACTTGGCGGCGTCCGCGATCTACCACACCAACATCGGCGGGCTGGCGATTCGCCGGCGCAATTACGAGGAGGCCCTGAGAAACCTCGAGATCGCGACCGTTCTCGCGCCCGATTGGGCGCCGGCATGGGTCAACCTGGGTGTCACGTATGGGCGCCTCGGTAACGAGGATTCGGCCTTCGACGCCTACCAACGGGCGTTGATCGCCGAACCCGGAAACTCATCGGCGCTGATCAACCTGTCAGGCATGTACCAGGCGCAGGGCCGCTTCGAGGAGGCGCGAACCGCCATGCTGGCTGCGGCCGAGGGGACCCGAAATCCGTTCACCCTCATTGCCATGGCTGATGCCGAGATGGTGAGGGGCAATGTCGACGACGCCCGCCAGTATCTTCGTCGGGCACGTTGGTGGTACGGCAAAGAGCCTGAGGTCCACGATGCTCTGGCCCGGCTCGCGACGCTCGAAGGGGAGTATGGAAAGGCGGGAAAACACAGTCAGCGCGCCGCCGAGCTGCGGTCGAGTCTGAGCGAGACTGAGGGTTACCGGCCGAACTGACCCTGTTGCATTCTCCTCCCACAAGGTTTATCAATGAGGGTATGAGAACTGCGGTTTTCGCTGCGTTGACCGTTGCTGCCGCAACCGCCGCCGCCGCCACCCGCCCTCCCGCGGTTGCAGGCGGTTTCTATACCGATGACCCGGTTCAGCTTCGCGCCCAGGTTAAGCAGATGCTCGATCCGACGCCCTCGCGCAAAGGGGCGCGTGCGCTGGTTGTTCCCCACGCCGGTTACGCGTATTCAGGCGCGGTGGCCGGCAGGGCCTTTGCCACCCTCGACGGCGCGGCGGTGCGCAGGGTGATCCTGCTCGGTCCCTCCCATCACCGGAGCTTTTCGGGCGCCGCCCTGCCGGCCCGCGGCATCGCAGCCTTCTCCACCCCCCTTGGCGACGTGCCCCTCGACATGGAAGCTCTGGCGTTGCTGCGAGGCGATCCTGACTTCAAAGGTCCGGCAGCGGCCCACGACCCCGAACACAGCCTCGAGGTCGAGCTGCCCTTCCTCCAGGTGGTGGCGCCCAAGGCCGAGATCGTCCCCATCCTCGTCGGCCAGATCGATGATCTCGAGCACGCCCGCCGAATGGCGAAGGCCCTGATGCCCCTTCTCGGCCCGACGACAGTGGTCGTGGGTTCCTCGGACTTCACCCACTATGGCGCCCGCTATGGATGGACGCCGTTTGACGAGCCCAACCTTGCCCCGCGATTGCTGCAGCTCGGGCGGGTCACCGCGGGGCGGCTGGCGGCCCTGGATCCGGAGGGCTTCTGGCACCAGGTGGAGGTCAGCGGTGACACAGTGTGCGGGGCACGCCCTCTTGCGGTGCTGGTCGAGCTTCTGGCCCACGGCCTTGACGGCAGGGGCGACCTGCTCGACCTGACGACTTCGGGGGAGGTCACCGGGAGCTGGGATCTTTCGGTGACCTACGCGGGGGTCGCCTTCTTCGGCGCCTGGACGAGCTGGAGGGATGAGGTGCAACCGACGCTGAGTGAGATTTCATCGACCCAGGGCGCCCAGGTGGTGGCCCTTGCCCGGGCAACCCTCGAGAGCTACCTGACCCATGACGGCAGCATCGCCGAGTGGTATGCGACGCCTCACGATGGGTCGGTCCTTCGCGCCCCGGCCGGTGCCTTCGTGACCCTCAACCACAGGGGCAAAAAGCCCGCCGATCCGGGGCGGTTGCGCGCCTGCATGGGCGTCATCGAGGCGCGGCAGCCGCTCGAGCAGGCGGTGGTACAGGCGGCGGTGTGGGCGGCCCAGGATCCGCGTTTCCCGCAATTGGAGGCCGAAGAGCTGGACGATCTGGATGTCGAGGTTTCGATCCTGTCGCCGAGCCTCCCCGTGCCGGGACCGGAGGCGATCACGATAGGAACCCACGGCATCATTCTCTCCAAAGGCGGCCACCGTGCCCTCTTCCTGCCCCAGGTCGCGACCGAGCAGGGATGGGACCTGGAGACCACGCTCGATCACCTGGCGCGCAAGGCGGGGATGCCGGCGGACGGCTGGCGCCGCGGTGCCGGTTTCGAGGTTTTCACCGCCCAGGTCTTCGCGGAGGAGCCATGAGGCGATTGACCCGCCGCGAGCTGGCGCTGATGTTCGGCGCGGGCGCCCTTGCCGGGACCACCCGGGCCGGGGAATCGGCGCCGGTCGTGCTGCCTGGCGTGGTGGGCGTGGCGGAGGCCGGGGCGAGGCACGGTCAGCCACTGAGTCGTGAACAGGCCGGACGTGCCGTAGCCGGAGCGATGGCGGCCGCCGTGGGAGTGGAGTCGGGAACCAAGGCGGCGGCCTCACTCTTTGCGCCGGGCGACACTGTGGGCATCAAGGTCAACTGCTTGGCCGGCAAGGCTCTGTCGCCGCGGGTCGAGCTTGTCGAAGCTCTTGTCGATCTGCTCGCCGGGGTGGGCGTCGACCGGCGGAAGATCATCGTCTTCGAGCGCTCGAGCCGCGAGCTCGAGGGGGCTGGTTTCAAGATCCACCGACAGGGGCCGCCCTACCGTTGTATGGGCACTGACAACGACTACGACCGGCTGCCGTCGTCGAGCGGCGCGATCGGCTCGTGCTTTGCGCGCTTCGTGTCCACCGAGTGCACCGCGCTGGTGTCCTTCGGGGTCGTCAAGGATCACGACCTGGCGGGTGTGTCTGCGGGTATGAAGAACTGGTACGGCGTCATCCACAACCCCAACAAGTACCACCAGAACGGCTGCGATCCCTACATTACCGATGTCGCCCGCCACCCCTTCATCCGCGACAAGCTCCGCCTCACCGTGCTCGACGGCGTCGTCGCCCAGTGCCACGGCGGTCCGGCGTACCGCCCCGGGGCCACCTTCGAGCTCGGGCTGGTGGCGGCAAGCACCGACCCGGTGGCCGCCGATCTGTGGGCGTGGCAGATGATCGAGGCCGAGCGCCGGCGGCGCGGCATGCCGACCCTGGAGGAGGCGGGACGGCCGGTTCGATTCCTGGCGACGTCCGCCGAACGTGGTCTCGGGGTGGATGATCCAAAATCCCTGAGGGTGGTGTCGGCATGAAGATCGACCGACGCCGGCTGGTGGTGCTCGGAGCCGCGGGTGCGGCCGGCGCCCTCGGGCCGCCGTTTCTCCGCGCCGCCGCGCCGCCGCCGAAAGCCGCTGGTGACAACCTGACGGCGCGCGAGGCCTCGTGGTACAAGAAGCTCGAAGAGGGGAGGGTGGAGTGTGAGCTCTGCCCGCAGGCCTGCACCGTCGCCGACATGGAGCGCGGGATGTGTGGGAACCGTGAGAACCGCGGTGGTACCTACTACACCCTGGTCTGGGGTCGCGCCTGTGCGGTGCACGTGGACCCGATCGAAAAGAAGCCCTTCTTCCACGTCATGCCCGGTGAACAGGCGCTGTCGTTTTCCACCGCCGGCTGCAATGTGGAGTGCAAGTTCTGCCAGAACTGGGAGATCTCGCAATTCCGGCCGGAGCAGGTCACGGCATATGATCTGCCGCCGCGGGATTTGGTGGCAGCCGCCAAACGCACCGGCGCCCGTCTCACCGCGGCCACCTATGGCGAGCCGGTGGTCTTCTGGGAGTACGTCCGCGACGTGGCCGCCGCGGCCAATGCCGCCGGTCTCAAGCCGACCGTGGTGTCGAACGGGTTCATCAAGGAGGAGGCCCTGCGCGAGGTGGCGCCGTCGCTGGCCGCCATCAAGATCGACCTCAAGAGTTTTCGGGAGAAGTTTTACGAGGAGCAGATCCGTGGCAAGCTCGAGCCGGTGCTCAAGACGCTGCAGGTGATCCGCGAGCTCGGCGTGTGGCTCGAAATCGTGGTCCTGCTGGTCCCCACCCTCAACGACTCGGCCGAGGAAATTCGTGATCTGTCGCAATGGGTGCACAAGAAGCTCGGTCCCGACGTGCCGGTCCACTTCACCCGCTTCCACCCCACCTATCGCCTCACCGATCTGCCGCCAACCCCGGTCGCCACCCTCGAACGGTCATGGGACATCGGCCGCGAGGCGGGGCTCAACTACGTCTACCTCGGCAACGTTCCAGGGCACCCGGGCGAGAACACCGTGTGCCCTGGCTGTGGCGAGATCCTCATCCGTCGCGTCGGCTTCCGGGTCATAACCAACGACCTCGTAAAGGGCGCCTGCCCCAAATGCAAACGCAAAATCCCGGGCGTGTGGGAGTAACTCCCGAGCCCGAGCCCGCCGACCTTGTAGCGCAGGCGTCCCGCCTGCATGCGATGTTGAAGCGCAGGCGTCCCGCCTGCATGCGATGTTGTGGTGCACGCGTCCCGCGTGCATTCGACATTCCTAATTCCTAATTCCTAATTTTCCCTATTTCTTCTTTTTTCTCTCATCCGGCGGCGGTTGCATCTCCTGCCGGATGTATCGCAACACGCCTGCGACCAGGTAGAAGGCGATGATCCCGAGCACAATGTAGAGGAGCGCGTACGGCACGCTGAGATCGTAGCATCGCGGCTAGCCCGCTCTTCTCAGCGGGTTTCGTAGCGAGGGCTCCGGACGCAAACCGGCGGGCGCCGCGGCGCCCACCGATCCGCCATGTGCGATTACAACTCAGTGCTTGCCGGGCTCCAGTGCAACCCCCCGTCGCTCGTATGTGGCGTACGCTTCGAGGGCGATCATCTGGTCGTCGTCGAGGGCGAGCTCTTGTCCCTCGAGAGGGTTCATGAGGCACCAGTTGATCATGTCGCGAAAGGCGACCACGCCCCCCAGCTGCTGCTGGAACTTGGGATAGGTCTCTGGGTGGGTGTTGGCAGCGTTCGGGTGGCACTGACCGCAGGCGACACCATTGGTGCCGAGGTCGGGGCTGCCCCACAGGGCTTGACCGTCGGCGACGACACTCATGAACTCACCTTGCCAGCGAGCAACGTCTTCGTCGGTGAACTCGTCGGCCTGTAGGCCGTAGCCGACCAGGATCAGTGCGGCTCCTACCACGGCGCATGCAACCCAAAATTGTTTCTTGGCCATCTCTCTCCTCCTAGTAGTGGATCTGTGGCGCGATTTGATCGTTCGACGCCTGGTGCTGGGTGTCCTCGGGCCGACCGGTTTTCGGGTTGAACGCCACCGTCCGGTTGGTGTTGTTGGAGAGGTTGTACTCCATGGCGATCCGTCCGGTCTTCATGTCTATCAACTGCCAACCGGTGGCGTCGCGCTCGAAGAACGGGTCGGCGCGGTTCATGGGCACCGTAATCTTCGGCATGAAGCTATCGACCTGAGCGTAGCTCTTCGGATAGGGCCACGGCCAGGCGGTGGCCATCACCGCTTGGAAGCTGATGTTGCCGATCTGGTTGTACTGGATCTGGTGGACGTGGCCGTAGACGACGGTGACGTTGTCGAAGGGTTGCAGGAGCGCCTGCACCTCTTCTGCGTCGTCGGTCCAGAAGTTCCAGCCTTTGTAGATCTTCTGGATGGGAGAATGGGAGAACACCACGACCGGGGTGTCCTTGGCGATGGCCGCGAGGTCCTTGGCCAGCCATGCCCGCTGCTTTTCGCCGACCATGAAGGGTGAGCCGTTGGGGTTGTCGAGAGCGGCCATTTCGAGCATCCGCTGCTCCGCGGTTGGCCACCGGTCGAAGGTCCACTCGTCAAAGGTGAGAATGCTGTTGAGGACGACGAAGTGGACGCCCTTGTGGTCGAAGCTGTACCAGTGGGGGCCGAACAGCTCCGACCAGTACTCGCCGAGATCGAGGTAGTAATCGTGCTCGCCCATCACAACGTGGGTCTTGTAGTTGAGCTTTGCGAGCATCTCGGCGCCGTGGTCGATCTCCGGTTTGCTGCCGAGCTGGGCGAGGTCGCCGCCGAACATCACGAAGTCGGGCTTGGGCTGCAGCAGGTTGGTCTCGGCTACGGCGCGGATCAGACCGCGGTCCCAGTTATTGACGAAGCGGCTTCCCTTGATCTGCTGGATATGAGAGTCCGAGATGTAGGCGAAGGTGAAGTTCTTTGCGGGATCGGCAAAGGCGAGTTCGACCATGCTCAGGGGAAGGGTGCTGACTGCAGCCACCGAAGCTGCACCCTTGAGAAAGTCACGACGATTCAGGTTGGTTTTAGTCACGGCTGCCTCCTTACTGACCGCCGGCCTCTTCGGCCGGCTGTTCGAACTCGGGGCTGGTCAAGGCCTCCATGAATGCGACCACGTCGTCGATCTGATCCTCGTCAAGGTCGAGGGGTCGAATGCCGCCGGACAGGAAGTCGTTGACGGGATCACCGACGTCGGTCACGCCTCCGTTGTTGTAATGGATCATGACGTCCTTGAGGGTCTCGATGCTGCCGTCGTGCATGTAGGGAGCGGTAACGGCGATGTTGCGCAAGGTCGGGGTCTTGAACGACCCGAGGTCATCAAAACCGTGACTGATGGCGAAACGGCCGAGCTCCGACGTCCTGGGGTCGGTCAGCACCTCGACATCCACCTCGGACAGGGTCATGTCCGCTGTCAGAAACTCGGATACCAACTCGGGTACATCATCCTGAATGTTGCTGATCCCAATGCCGATGTTGTGGAATCGGTTGTCGGTGAAGAGCGCCTGGGTTTGTTCGATAACGTGGCAGGAGACGCAGCGGCCCTCGTTCAGGAAGAGATCGAAACCGCGCTTCTGCTGCTCGGTCAGCGCATCCTCGTTGCCGCCGTAATAGAAGCGGTCGAAGGGGGAGTCACCAGAGATGATGGTTCGCTCAAAGGAGGCGATGGCCAGGGTGACCTCTCTCATAGTGATCTCTTTGCCCGATTTCCCGAAGACGTTTTTGAATGCCTTGGCATACTCGGGATCTTTGCGCACGATCTTGAGGATCGGTTCGTGATCCACGAGGCCGTGCTCCACCGGGTTGATGAACGGATGCAGCGCCTGGTCCTCGAGATCCGGCGAGCGGCCGTCCCAGAACTGTGTCGTGAAGTAGGCGGAGTTGATCACGGTGGGTGAGTTGCGCGTGCCGGTCTTCTTCTCGATCCCCTCAGAGACCTTCAGCGGCGAGTCGGTGAAGGCCTTCTCGGGTTCGTGGCAGGTGAAGCAGCCGACCTCGCCCGTGGTGCTGAATCTTGTCTCGTTGTAGAGCTTGTCCCCGAGGGCGATCTTCTCCGGTGTCTGCGGATTGTTCTCCGGGATCGGCACCGGTGGCAGACCGAGCGGGGCCATCTCCTGGCCGGCATCGCCGAGGACTCCCGCCACGACCAACAGGCCGGCGCCTAGAAGCACAATGAACGCTGTCTTCTTCATCTCGATTCCTCCTTCTTCTCCTTTTCCTTGCATTTCTTACAGATTCCGCGCAGCTGGATGCGGTAGTCGTTCACCTCGAAGCCGAAGGCTGATGTGTCGGGGATCGGGAGCTTGTTCAAACGGTCGTCTTCGAAGTCGATGAACTCGTTGCAGCGAAGGCACACCAGGTGGTGGTGGAGATCCATGCGCGAGTCGAAGCGGGCGACCCGACCCGGGTGGCAGGCCTTGGAGATCACGCCCATGCGGGCGAGATATTCGAGAGTGCGGTAGACCGTTGTGCGGGCGATTCCGGGGAGGCGGGACGTAACGGCGACGTAGATCTGATCAGCCGATGGGTGATTATTGAGATCGAGGTAGATATCAGCCGCGGGCTGCCTGGGGTGACGATTGTGGGCCTGCCGGATGCGGCTGTCCAGGAAAGCCGCGAACGCGTCCAG
>RCNG010001658.1_pt1 | contig 11091 bp, 10 predicted proteins | sample 2041371 | NCBI WGS metagenome assembly RCNG01 (sample SAMN09708227, study PRJNA481090) | Marine sediment metagenome, whole genome shotgun sequencing project. | biome: marine sediment; feature: ocean; material: sediment; isolation source: Sewage treatment plant 1 marine sediment (STP1) ... | reverse complement strand
TTAAAAATTAATTCACATTTCTAAGTTTCCACTTACTCATTCTATCTGCGTTGCTCGTCAGTTAAATAGTTGACTATTCGCCTTCCTCGTGCCTTGATAGAATGGCAATTGAAAACTGATAAATGCAAATTAATTTTTGCGGATGCCCTAATGAAATTAAGTCCTGTGCCGCAAGAAAATAATATATCCAAAGAATTCCTCGATAGCAAAGGGCTCCGTGTCAGCCACTTGAGCTGTGAAAGAGGCTATCGCGAGTTATTTAACGATCTGAGCTTTGAGCTTTCTCCAGGAGAAATTGTTCACATTAAAGGTGAAAATGGCACTGGAAAAACCAGTTTATTGAGAATTTTAGCGGGTCTGGCGTTGCCAGTGACGGGTGAAATTAGTTTTGACGGATATGATTGTCGAAAATACCGCAGTGAATACAATGAGCAACTGGCTTATATGGGGCATAAGCAGGGGATTAAGCTGGAGCTGACTCCGGTAGAAAATATTCGCAGTTATTGTGAATTAAGCACCAGCCGTGAAGAGCAGCAAATGCTGGATGTGCTGGAAAAAGTAGGCCTGTATGGTTTTGAAGAAATGTATTGCAATCAGCTTTCTGCAGGCCAAAAACGACGAGTGGCCCTGGCCCAGGCTATACTTAGTGATACCAGGCTGTGGATCCTGGACGAACCGTTCACCTCGCTGGATGTCATTGGCGTAGCGTTTTTTTTGAAAATGATTCAACAGCATGTAAATAAGGGTGGCATGGTTTTACTGACGACACATCAGGAAGTGAATCTGGAGAACTGCACCATCAAATATCTACAATTGCCTACCGGTGAAGTGACAAACTGAGAATTTCTGCGCACTCATTAAAAACCCTGATGATTTATAAAAAAATAAGGGTTTATGCTTAGTTTTTAAGGTGAAACCCCTATATTTTGTGTGCTTTTTAACCATCCAATAAAATACCCTTATAAAAATAATGCTTTTTGTTTAATTTTCTTTGACAGAGCATTTCTTTTTTGACAGAATCAATGAAACGTTGAATCTGTCATGCAAAATAATAAAACAGAACAACACAAACAGAACAACACAAAAATATTAAATCTGTCTTTAGAACGGATAAATATAAAATCTTCCTGATACAGAAAATACAATAATTATAACTAACGCTAATTCTGATTGGCTATACTTCCTTATTTCTAAAATAATATGCATCACGGATGTGCAGGAATTTTATTACTGGCATGGCAGGTGCATTTTTGTCTCTGGAAATTATGGAACTGATTTATTAACAAACTGTTTTTTATAACGTAGGGTACTAGGGAGCCTGTCCGACGGACAGGCTCCTAGAGGAACGACAATTCATAGTGAGTTCCACGTGTGGTTGTCGTGTTATTTTTTTCCTGGATTTTAAGGGGTTTAGTGATGGGTGCAAAAAAAAATCGTTGGCAAAAACTATTTGCCTGCCTGATTGCCGGAGGGGCGCTTCTTGCTCAGGTGGCACTGGTGGAAGCGGCCAGACCAAAAGGTGAAATAGGTAAAGACTGGGGTAGTCCGAAAGGTAAAGAATGCGTGGAATGTCACTGGCAGGAATCACCTGGACTTACCATGCAGTGGAATCAAAGTCAGCATGGACAAAGCGGCGTCAACTGTCTGGACTGTCACGCAGCCGATAAAGGTGATATTGATGCCTACGAACACGAAGGGCAAATGATCGCCACTATCGTATCTCCCAAAGACTGCTCCACCTGCCACAAGACAGAATTTGAAGAAATGGACGGTTCTCACCATGCCCATGCCGGAAGAATTCTGGCTTCCCTGGATAACCTGCTGGGTGAAGTGGTTGGCGGACCTGCGGCCGTTGTCGTTGGTTGTCTGCAATGTCATGGCGGTGAAGTTAAAATTGATAAAGACGGTAAACCAACAGGTGATACCTGGCCCAATACCGGTATTGGCCGACTCAATCCAGATGGTAGTGAAGGCTCCTGTACTGCCTGCCATGGTCGTCACCGTTTCTCCAAAGCTCAGGCACGTACGCCAGATACCTGTGGTAAATGTCACATTGGCCCTGATCATCCTCAGTTAGAAGTCTATAACGAATCCAAGCACGGTATTACTTACAGAGCATTCGTTGACGAGATGAATCTTGAATCCGATAAATGGGAAGCAGGCATAGATTATAATGCGGCACCAACCTGTGCAACCTGTCATATGAGTGCTGGCGGTAAAGAAGGCAAAACCCATAATGTCGGTGACCGTATTTCCTGGAATCTGCGTTCTCCAATTTCCAAGAAAATCAACCTGATTCGTCTGGATAATGGTCAGGAATATGATGTGCCTGGAGCTGATGCCAAGTTGCCCGAAATTGGCAGCTCACCTGAGAAAGCCAAAGGTGCCAAAGTAGTTGATGTGCTGACCTGGAAAGATCGTCGTGCAAAAATGCAATCAGTCTGTACTGCCTGTCATACAGATAGCGTGATTAAAGGACACTATTCCCAGTTTGATAATGCGGTGGATTTGTATAACGATAAATTTGCCAAGCCAATAGCTGCAATCATGGGTGACCTGAAGAAAGGTGGTTATATCACCAAGAGTCCATTTGATGATGAAATTGAGTGGATATGGTGGGAAATCTGGCATCATGAAGGCCGTGTAGCGCGTCACGGTGCTGCTATGATGGGGCCTGATTATGCCTGGTGGCACGGTTTCTATGAGGTGGCTAAACATACTTACTTTGAGTTTATCCCGGAATTAAAAGACACTGTCCGTCATAAGGATGGTAATGAAAAATATGCTGAAGAACTGCTGACAAAACACTTCAAACCGATTGAAGGTCACAGGTGGTATTTTGAAGGTATGAGTCTAGAAGCGCTTGAGCAAGTTCGTAAGGGATTTGAAGAGCGCTATGGTAAAGGCTCAATGAAGTAGTTCTTGAGCTCTCTTCTGGTACTGAAATACTCTGATGCAGAGATAGTGAGTACTGAAACAGAACTGAGATACCTGTTTTATGCGAACACTGCAAGTTTGTTTAAAACAGGTGCTACCTGAAAAATAAGTATCAATGTAAGAAAAGTCATAGGTTGATTTTAAAATGTTAAATCGAATAGTATTTGTGATTGTTTTTTCGCTGCTTTCTTCTTTATGTCTGGCATCTTCGAATGCAATTAATTCTCTTCAAGAAGGGGATAAGCTTTATGCTGACGGTAATATTAAAGATGCTCTGGGTTATTTTGAGAAGGCGGTTCAGGAAAATCCGGATTCTTCTGAGTCCTGGTTTAAACTGGCAAGGACTCAAATGCTGAACAATCGGTATTCCGATAGTGTAAAAAGCTATCAAAAAACCATCAGTATTGATCAAAATAATGCACTGGCCTTTGTTGGCATGGCGATATCATATATGCACATGGGGCTATATAACCATGCTAAAGCGTCATTTAATGAGGCGAGTCGAATAGATCCGTCTAAAAAAGCAGAAGTGGGCAAGGTAATGCAGAAAATTGAGAAAAAACTGAAATCGATGGAAACAGCGACAGCTAAATCTTCTTATATGGCGCATTAGTTTTACGAACCTGAGTGCCAGACACTTTTCTTTTCCGAGCTGATTCATCCATCAAAATAAAGTGCCTTTGTTCAGATGGATGCTCAAGGAGATTTCCAAATGAGAATAAAAAAAATTGGGCTTACGGCCGTAGTTGCCGGAGTTCTATTAAGTAGTACAGTGCTTGCTTCTGGACCGCGCAGTGCAGGCATGCTGGCAAATACCTGTGCCGGGTGTCATGGTACTAATGGTGCCAGTGCGGGGGACGCTATGCCAATTGTTGGCGGCTATGATAAACGTTATCTGGAGGCGGTATTAACACAATTTAAAACCGGTGAGCGTGACTCGACCATTATGGGGCGCATTATGCGCGGCTATTCAGACCTTGAAATCAAAGCCATTTCTACACATATGGCCAGTCAAAAATGGGTTTCCAGTTCTGAAAAAACTAGTAAAGTCGGCATGGATGATGCGGCTAAAATTCATAAAGATAAATGTGAAACCTGCCATGAAAACAATGGTGTTACTCAGGATGATGAAGTGCCACGTATAGCCGGACAATGGAGTGCTTACACCAAAAATATGCTGTACCTCTATCATGACATTGGTTCCCCGGCGAGCCAGCCCAGGAAGATGCGTAAGCGTGTTCAGAAATTATCTCAGGATGAACTGGATGCTTTGGCCAATTTTTATGCATCGCAAAAGAAATAGGGGAATTTTTATGTCAAAATTTACACGTAGAAAATTTATCCAGACAACAGGTTTGATCACTGCGGCAACCGCGGCGTCAGGTATCCTTACCAGTGTGGCGCATGCCAAAAGCAAACGACGAGTGGTTGTTATTGGTGGTGGTTATGGCGGTGCGATTACCGCAAAATACATTAAAATGGCTGATCCGTCCATTGATGTCCGATTAATTGATAAAAACTCTAATTATGTTTCCTGCCCTTTAAGTAACGAAGTGCTTTCCGGTGAACGGGATATCAAAAGTCTGACTTTTGGCTATAGCAAGTTAAGCAAAAATCATGGTGTGACCTTTGTCAAGAATGAAATTGTTGAGATTAATGCCGCAAAAAAATATGTTAAAGGCAAAGATGGCTTAAGATACAGTTACGATAAGCTGGTCGTATCACCTGGTGTGAGCTATAAATGGGATGCATTTGAAGGCTACAGTGAAGCGGTAGCAAACAAGGAAATGCCGCATGCCTGGAAAGCAGGTGCACAGACAAGCTTATTGCGTAAGCAGTTAATGGCGATGAAAGATGGCGGTGTGTGTTACATTGCTGCGCCACCCAATCCTTTTCGTTGTCCTCCCGGACCTTATGAAAGAGCAGCTCAGATTGCCCTGTATTTTAAACATCATAAGCCTAAATCCAAAGTCATTATCCTTGATGCAAAAGACAAATTTTCCAAGCAAGGTTTGTTCAAACAGGGGTGGGCACTACACTATGGCGATATGATTGAGTGGGTTGGCGGGGCTGCCGGTGGTATTATTGAGGGTGTTGATGCTAAGAATATGAGCCTTGTTGGTCAGGTTGATGAGTATAAAGGCGATGTCGTTAATATTATTCCGCCGCAAAAAGCAGGTCATATTGCTCATGTCGCCGGTTTAACCGATGACTCAGGCTGGTGTCCGGTTGATCAGAAAACTTTTGAATCCACAATTCATAAGGATATTCATGTGATTGGTGATGCCTGTAAAGCAGGTAAAATGCCTAAATCAGGCTATGCCGCTAATTCTCAGGGTAAAGTCTGTGCCAAGGCTATCGTAGCATATCTTAACGGCAAGTCTGTTGAAGAACCTTCTTATGTAAATACCTGTTATAGTATTGTTGCACCCAATCATGGCTTCTCTGTTGCTGCTGTTTATCAGTTGCAAGATGGTGTCATTATGCCTGTTAAGGGCGCTGGTGGATTATCTCCTATGGATGCAAGTAAACGTACCCGGGCCATTGAAGTGCAGTATGCTTTAGGCTGGTATAAGAATATTACTTCAGATATGTTTAACTAGTTGTCAACTGCTAAACATGAATTAGCAAACTTGACTGTCATAAAAGCTGGCTCAAATAGAGCCAGCTTTTTATCATTATTTAGATACCGTTCATGAGATTTATCCCTTCCCTAAAAAATATTATTGTCTTTGCTTTTTTTTCTTTGTTATTAAACTGTTCAAGTTTTGCCAACGTACAGACTGATGAAGTTGAAATGTGTTTGTCGCAAATTAAAGATAAATCGTATCAAATCAAAAAATGTCAGGCCAATCAGGTATTACCGGAAGAGTGTGACATGCTTTTACAGCCTTCCATTTTGCTGACCTTGCAATGTGCAAAAAATGGTGCCACAAGCAAACAGGTGAATACTGCAATCTCTCAGGGGGAAAAACGTGTAAAGGCCAGTATTTCTGCAAGTCCTTATCAACAAATAAAGAGAAAATTAGACAAATCACCTTTTTTTATTCATCCTGAAAAAGCAAATTTCATTGTCTATTCCCGTCAGTGTGCTGACTATAAAGACAAGTTATTCAGAATTGTGGCCTATACTATTAATGATGGGCAGGCGAAATTTGTTGCTTCACCCATCAAGCCGACTACTTGTCTAAGCACTACAAATCTGGATAAAAAATACCCTATATTAACTGCCCGGCAACTAGATAAATTTTCTCAGGGGTATTACCTGGAACAAAGCCCCTCTGCTGAACGTTTCTACGAAAACATTGAAGTCATGGTGGCTGATTCATTGGCTGATGCCGGTCATTTTTTTTCTAAGATGACAAAAAAAGAGCGGCTTATCATTAATACCGAGCCTGAAAATGCCAATATCAAAATTGTCGGTCTAAAAAAACCTTACAAAAAAGGCATGAAATTAAATGTGGGCGAATTCACAATACGTGTTTCGAGTTCTGGCTATAATACCCGTGAGTTGAAGATTCATCTCAAAGGACCCGGCTCAACGTTTAATGTTAAACTGGATTCATCGATTGAACAGGTTGTCTGTCAGGAAAAGCTGCAAAAGTACCCTGTGGAATTTATTAACCGGCACTACATAAAAAAAATTAATAATTGCACTTATCAACTGAGCGCAGCTCCGGTAACTGATACTCCGTTTAAATTTTTGGTGACAAAAAATTCTCATAAATCGAAACACCTGGTTAAAGTCCGATTAGGTATTGCACAGTATGATCCGTCAGAAAACATTGTGTCATTATCCGTTGTAGAGTTAAAACCCAGGCTTGCTAAAATTGATGCAGGCAGCAGTGGTATTAGTGATGTCCCGGAAAGTATTGGTCTGAAAAAGTCGAGTGATTTTGAAAAAATGAAGACCAGGCTGACAATTTTAGACGCTACCTTTAGTCATTAACGGATTTAGAATTTAACCTAATGAAATATAAGGTTATTATTAAAGAAAATTTAAAAAAACAATAAAATCAACTTGGACAGTTTAATACTATAGTGTATTATCATGGCATTATAAAACAGCCTATCTGTGGAACTTAATAGTTTGCCTCAGGGCTTTGCTAAATTCTGGATTATCGATGTTTTCCATCGAGGCGAGTGATTCAGGATGCTAACTCAGGATACCAAGATTGTATAACGCTTTTTTTTGTTTGTTAAAACGTGATTTACGCCTGGCTTTCAGGCATAAAAGCGAAATACTTAACCCATTGTTTTTCTTCGTTATTGTTGTCACTCTCTTTCCTTTAGGCATCAGCCCCGAGAAACAGACACTGGCAGAAATCGGGCCTGGTATTATCTGGGTGGCAGCACTGTTGGCTTCAATGCTGTCACTGGATTCCCTGTTTCGTTCTGACTTTGATGATGGTACTCTGGAATTGATATTGCTGAGTGAGTATCCGCTTTCCGTCCTGGTTCTGGCAAAAATTGTTGCACACTGGTTGATCACCGGGTTTCCCATCATTATTTTCTCCCCCTTGCTGGGGACGGTGATGTTTTTGAGTTCAGATGCCATTATGACTCTGATGCTCACCTTGTTATTAGGTACCCCGATTCTGAGCCTGATAGGCGCGATTGGTATGGCTCTGGTAGTGGCATTAAAACGCGGTGGAATGCTGTTATCGTTACTGGTACTGCCGCTTTATATCCCCGTTTTGATATTTTCCTCTAATGCAGTGGGGAGTAGTATGGCGGGACTGTCGATTAGCGGACAGCTCTATTTTCTGGCCGCATTTATGATTTTTTGTTTGACCCTGGCACCGATTGCCACGGCAGCAGCTTTGAGGGTTAGTCTCGAATGACAAAAGCAACTGTTAATCCTGTGATGAAGTTTATTTATCACTTTGCTTCACCGAAACATTTCTATCGAATTTCCGGTAAACTGATCCCCTGGCTTGGCTGGATCGCTGCAATTCTCATTATTGTGGGCAGTATTGATGGTTTATTTTTTGCGCCGGTTGATTACCAGCAGGGCGATAGTTACCGGATAATTTTTATCCATGTGCCGGCCGCCTGGATGTCCATGTTTATCTATATGGTCATGGCCTCTGCAGGTGCTATTGGCATGATCTGGAAAATCAAATTGGCTGATGTGGTGGCCAGTAGCAGTGCTCCCATCGGTGCGGCTTTTACTTTTCTGGCTCTGGTAACCGGTTCAATCTGGGGCAAACCCATGTGGGGAGCCTGGTGGGTCTGGGATGCCCGACTGACTTCGGAATTGATCCTGCTGTTTCTCTATCTGGGCTTTATGGCTCTGGAAGCGGCTATTGAAGATCCCCGCGCTGCAGCCAGAGCCTGTGCTATTCTGGCGATAGTTGGCGTCATTAATATCCCGATTATCCACTATTCAGTGGAATGGTGGAATACCCTGCACCAGGGGGCAACGGTGACCAAGCTGGACAAACCATCCATTCACATCTCCATGTTAATCCCGTTATTATTAATGGCGCTGGGTTTTAAACTTTATTATGCTACTGTGGTCTTAGTAAGGGCACGTAATAAAGTGTTGTACACTGAGCAGAATAATCGCTGGGTTAAAGACATAATTATGCAGAGTCAGTAAAGCAGAATTTAGTTAATCAGAATAAAATATAAAGAGTTAATGAAATGGCTGAAATGTTTCAAATGGGCAAATACGGTGCTTATGTCTGGTCGTCTTATGGTATTGCCCTGTTTGTAATGGGATATACCGCAATCAAGCCCTTATTGGATCGTAAAGCAATCCATAAGGAATTAATGATGAAATATCGTCGTGAGACTCAGAGTCTCGTAAGTAAGGAGCAGGAACCATCATGAACCCTAAACGAAAAAATCGCCTGATACTGGTATTATTGATTATAGCGGGTGTTGCCGGAGCAGTGACGCTGGGGTTAAAAGCTCTGGATCAGAATTTATTGTATTTTTTCAGTCCAACCCAGGTCAAGGCGGGTGAAGCACCGGTCGATCATTCCTTTCGTTTAGGTGGTTTAGTCACTAATGGTAGTGTCAAACGTGAAGCGGATGGTTTGACCATACACTTTGATATCACCGATGGGCCTGAAACTATTGCTGTGACCTATATCGGAATTTTACCTGATTTGTTTCGTGAAGGGCAGGGGATTGTGGCAACTGGTAAACTGGATGGTACTTTGACAGAAGGCAAGGCGCATTTTGTTGCAGATGATGTGCTGGCCAAACATGATGAAAATTATATGCCGCCTGAAGTCCAGGATGCACTGGATAAGGGGCATGAAGCGGGTAAGAAACAATTGGTTGAAAATGCTGCTAAAACAGTTAATTCAACCAGGACAACAGGAGCTATGCCACAATGATACCTGAGATAGGGAATTTTTCCCTGATCATTGCCCTGGCCGTTGCATTCATCCTGGCCGCTTTACCTATGATAGGTGCCCAGCGCAGCAACATTCAGTTGATGCAGTTCTCGCGTTATGCAGCGGCAACTCAGTTTTTCTTTATTCTGGTGGCTTTTATTGCTCTGGCCTATTCTTTTGTAATTGATGACTTTTCAGTTCTTTATGTCGCTTCTAATTCCAATTCGGCTCTGCCTATGCTATTTAAAATATCGGCCGTCTGGGGCGCGCATGAAGGCTCTCTTTTATTATGGCTGCTGATATTGTCCACCTGGACGATTGCGGTTGCTTTCTTCAGTAAAAGCTTACCTATTTCCATGACCTCAAGAGTCCTGGCTGTGATGGGTATGCTCAGCATTGGCTTTTTACTGTTTGTGATCTTTACTTCAAATCCTTTTGAGCGAATTTTTCCTGTCCCACTGGATGGTAAGGATTTGAACCCTTTATTGCAGGATTTTGGCCTGGCCATTCATCCGCCCATGCTGTATATGGGCTATGTTGGATTCTCAGTGGTTTTTAGTATTACCATTGCGGCGTTAATCACCGGACAACTGGATTCAGCCTGGGCACGCTGGTCGCGTCCCTGGACTGTTATTGCCTGGGCGTTTTTGACAGTGGGGATCGCACTGGGCAGCTGGTGGGCGTATTATGAGCTAGGCTGGGGTGGCTGGTGGTTCTGGGACCCCGTAGAAAATGCTTCCTTTATGCCCTGGCTGGTGGGAACTGCACTGGTGCATTCCCTGATGGTGACTGAAAAACGGGGTGCTTTTAAAAGCTGGACAGTGTTGCTGGCGCTGATGGCTTTTTCACTTAGCCTGCTGGGCACCTTCCTGGTACGTTCCGGTGTCCTGGTTTCTGTACATGCTTTTGCGTCCGATCCGACCCGGGGTGCATTTATTCTGGCATTCCTGGTGCTGGTCATTGGCAGTTCTTTGATGCTCTATGCCATACGGGGTACTGCAATGGGTGGCGGTGGAAGCTTCAATCTGTTTTCCAGAGACACATTCATGCTGCTGGGTAATATCCTGCTGACCGTGGCTTGTGCCATGGTGTTGCTGGGCACATTGTATCCGTTACTGGATCAAATGATTGACCTGGGCAAATTATCTGTCGGTGAACCTTATTTTAATACCGTGTTCGTGCCTATCATGCTGCCGGCACTCGTGTTTATGTCCATGGCCCCGCTGATGCGCTGGAAAGGTGACTCCTTTGCTCATGTGGCCAAACAGATGTTAATACCGGTAACTATTGCTGCACTGGTGGGGATTTCTCTGCTCTTTATTGAAAACGGTTCCGTGATGATCTCTGTGAGTATCGGTCTGGCCGCTATGATCGCTTTAAGTGTCATTGTCAGTTTTGTTAAACGTCTTAAAAATAAAGCTAATATTGGCGAAGCCCTGAAAAAAATGCCTTTGTCAGTTTATGGCATGAGTCTGGCTCATATGGGCGTTGCGGTCTTTATTGTCGGTGTGACGTTTACTGAGTCAATGAGTCTGCAAAAAGACCTGCGTATGGGTGTGGGTGATACTATAAGTCTGGGTGATTACTCTTTTACCTTTGAAGGCGCCAAAACCCGGCAGGGACCCAATTATACAGCTCATGAAGGTGCTGTCAGCGTGATCAATCCTGCTGGCGAGCCTGTGGCCGTACTGACTCCGCAAAAGCGTATTTATCCGGTTCGGGGTATGCCGATGACTGAAGCCGGTATTGATGCCGGACTGTTTCGCGACTTATTTGTAGCGTTGGCAGAACAACTGGACAA
>RCNG010001657.1_pt1 | contig 11097 bp, 11 predicted proteins | sample 2041371 | NCBI WGS metagenome assembly RCNG01 (sample SAMN09708227, study PRJNA481090) | Marine sediment metagenome, whole genome shotgun sequencing project. | biome: marine sediment; feature: ocean; material: sediment; isolation source: Sewage treatment plant 1 marine sediment (STP1) ... | reverse complement strand
CGGCGGTGACGGTCAACTCGGAAGGGGGGGGCGGCGGGTCATCTGGAATCACCCGGACGATGTTGGAGAATTCGGACCAGCGGTGGTGACAGCAGCGACTGCGAACCGCGTACCAGACGACGGTGTCCTCTTCGGCTCCTTCCTCGGGCTCGGGGATGGTGTCGATCTCGTCATCAGCTACCAGGAAAGAGCCTTGAGTGGCGAGGTCCAGACCGTCGCCCTCGAGCTCGACGATGACCTCTCCACGGGCCTCGAGCAGACCGACCTGGATTTTGCGGTCCCGTGCGCTGGTCGGCGCCGGCTCCTGGGACACCGGGATCACCATCCGCCACATCTCTACGGCCTCGAGATCTGGGAGTGGTCCGCCGGAAGAGGTCATCTGGGGGAAGGACCACTGGAGGCGCACGGTATTTTCTTCCTGAGTCGCCTCGAGGTCACTGGTTCTTTCGGCGACCCTGATACTCGGAGGCATTGGCGGGGCTTTGCGTCCGCAGCCGGTCGTCATGGCGACGAAAAAGAACGTGACGACCATGCCGAACCTCCAGAAAGGGGCGGCTCTCATCACAGGATGTACCGTGCAAGATCGCGGTCGGCTGCAAGCGGGCCGAGGGTCGTTCTCACGTTGTCGTCTGTGATCTTGATATGCTCCCCGGCTCGGTCGGGAGCGTCGAAAGAGATCGTCTCGAGCAGTTTTTCCATGACCGTGTGCAGCCGGCGCGCGCCAATGTTTTCGGCAGACGCGTTGATCTCCGCCGCCATTTCGGCAAGTGCCTTCACGGCCTCGTCATCGAAGACGAGTTCGAGATTTTCGGTAGCCATGAGCTCGGTGTACTGGCGGATGAGCGAGCACTCCGGCTCCACCAGGATGCGCCTAAAGTCGTCGGCGGTGAGCGGATTGAGCTCAACTCTGATCGGGAAACGACCTTGCATTTCGGGGATGAGGTCGGCCGGTCGGGCGATGTGGAATGCGCCCGCTGCGATGAACAGTACGTGGTCCGTCTTCACTGGACCATAGCGGGTATTGACGGTGGTTCCTTCAACGATCGGCAGAAGATCTCGCTGTACACCTTCCCGCGACACGTCGGGCCCTCCTCGGCCGCCCGCTTCTTCAGAGGTAACGATCTTGTCGATCTCGTCGAGGAAGACGATGCCTGCGTTCTCCACACGTTTGAGGGCCTCGGATTCGACCTGCGAGCGGTCGATGAGCTTTTCCTCCTCCTCGGCTTGGAGCAGTCTCCGCGCGTCACCCACGGCCATACGCTTTCTGGCCTTCTTGCCACCGAAGATGTTGCCGAACATGTCCTTGAAGTTGACGCCCATCGACTCCATGCCCTGGGGCGTGAACATCTCGACTGTCGGGTTCTTTTGCTCGGTGACCTCGAACTCAACCTCTTGCGTCTCCAGGAGGCCGTCGCGAAGCTGGAGCTTGACCGACCTTCTCACCTCCTCGAGTGAGGCGCCGACCGGCAGGTTCGCGGCCACCACCAACAGGTCGAGCAGTCGGTCTTCCGCCGCCCGCTCGGCCCGCACCCGAACCTCGTTCGCTCGTTCTTCTCGCACGAGCTGGATGCCGGCCTCGACCAAGTCGCGAACCATGCTCTCAACGTCGCGTCCGACGTAGCCGACTTCGGTGAACTTCGAGGCCTCGACCTTGAGGAAAGGAGAGCCTGTGAGCCGGGCAAGGCGGCGGGCGATCTCGGTCTTGCCGACGCCCGTCGGTCCCATCATGATGATGTTCTTGGGCGCGACCTCCTCACGCAGCTCAGGGTCGAGCTGCTGGCGCCTCCAGCGGTTGCGCAGGGCGATCGCGACTGCCTTCTTGGCGTTTTCCTGACCGACGATATGACGGTCGAGCTCGGCGACGATTTCACGCGGCGTCAGGTCGTCGATTCTCACGGTTTCAGCTCCTCGATCGTCACGTGTTGGTTGGTATAGATGTCGATCGACCCAGCGATCTTCAAGCTCTCCGTCACAACAGTTTTGGCGTCGAGCTCGGTGTGAGCGATCAGGGCCCGGGCCGCCGCCAATGCGTAGCTCCCGCCCGACCCGACGGCAACGACGTCGTCGTCAGGCGACAGGACCTCGCCGGTGCCTGATACGAGCAGCGTCGTCGCGATGTCGGCGGTGATGAGCATTGCTTCGAGATGGCGCAGCGCACGGTCGGTACGCCACTCCCGCGCGAGCTCGACCGCTGCACGCTCGAGGTTGTGGCCATAGGCCTCGAGCTTGGCCTCGAAGCGAGTGAACAGCGCCAGCGCGTCGGCCACCGATCCAGCAAAACCCGCGATCACCCTGTCGCCTGCCAGACGGCGGACCTTTGCCGCCGAGTGTTTGATGACGGTGTTTCCCAGAGTTACCTGGCCGTCCGAACCGATGACCACATCGCCATTGCGGCGTACGGCCAGGACTGTTGTGTGATGCCACTGTTCCATCGTCGCCTCCGGCCGGTCATTGTAGCGTGATCGTCGGCCGCAGGAGGGTCGGGGCCAGACTACCGTGCTACCGTTTTACGATGCCCTGTAGCATTCGCCGGATCACCGTTTCCGCCGCCGTTATCTTTGATGACGCGGACCGTGTTCTGCTCGCTCGCCGTCCTGCGGGGACTCACATGGCTGGGCTGTGGGAGTTCCCCGGCGGCAAGGTCGGGATCGACGAGAGCCCCGCGGCGGCTCTGAGTCGTGAAATTCGCGAGGAGTTGGGAGTCGAGATCGAGGTTGGTGCACCTTTGACCTTCGCCGTGCACACCGAGCCCGGTCTCGAGATCCTGTTGCTCTTCTTCAGGGCCGCAGTCAAGAGTGGGACCCCGGCTGGCCTCGAGGGTCAAGAGCTGATGTGGTCTCCTGTCTCTGAGCTGCGCCGGTTCGAGATGCCGCCGGCGGACGCGGGTCTGGTGGATCTTCTTGTGGGTGGGGTGTTCGAGCTCCGGCCTTCTGTGATGCCCGGCTGACCGCCGGGCATTCCCAGCGACGCGCCTTCTCCGGTTTTCCGGGTCGGCCTCGCGCCGGGTGAGCGCCTCGCGCTGCCACCCCTCTGCCACAGTTGGCGTCTATAATCCCCGGCCATGGTAGGAAGACGCGTATACAACCACATCGCCGACGTCGCCGAGTGGACGCCTTTACTGCGGCTCGGGCGCAGTGTCGACGGCCTCGGATGCGAGATCTTCGCCAAGCTCGAGTTCCTCAACCCGATGGGGAGCGTCAAGGACCGCATCGCCCGTTTCATGGTCGATCGGGCCCTCGAGAGTGGCGAGCTCGCGCCGGGCGGCCGGGTGATCGAGAGTTCGTCCGGCAATACCGCGATGGGGCTCGCGATGATGGCCGTGCAAGAGGGCCTCCAGTGCACGATGGTCGTGCGCAAACAGACCTCGAAGGAGAAGCTCGACTGCTTGCGCGCGATGGGGGTCGATCTTGAGTTGGTCGATGGCACGTTGCCACCGGACGACCCGAACAGCTACAACAAGATGGCCCGCCGCCTTGCCGCCGAGCACCCGGATTGGTGGTTTCCGGACCAGCACAACAATCGGCTCAACTCGGAGGCTCACTACTATACGACCGGACCGGAGATCTGGCAGCAGATGGAGGGCCGGATCGACATCTTGGTCGCTGGCATCGGGACTGGCGGTACCGTGTGTGGTGTTGCACGCTACCTCAAGGAACAAGATCCTACGGTCCAGATCGTCGCGGTCGATCCCGAAGGTTCAATATTTTTCGACTGGTTTCACCATGGCAAGCTCACCGAGCCCGGACCCTACCTGATCGAAGGACTGGGCGACGAGGAACTCATCGGCTGTCCGGAGTTCGAGCTCATCGACGACATGCTCAGGGTGAGTGACCGACAGGCCTTTCAGGCAGCCCGCGAACTCGCCCGCACGGAGGCTGTGCTTGCCGGTGGCTCCTCGGGGGCCGCTTTGTGGGCAGTTCGGCAGGTCGCTCGACGGGCCGATCACCCGGTACGAATCGCCACCCTCTTCCCGGACTCCGGCAGCCGCTATCTGAGCACCATCTTCAACGACGTGTGGATGGAGGCTAACGGGCTGCTGTGAACTCAAGACCGCGTAGCGGTCTGTAGACGGCATCACCGCTGATCTGGTCGACGCGCGAGATGTAACCGAACCAGAAAAATGAGGGATCAGTGCAGGTGATCTCGACCGAGCCGGACACAAGCTGCTCGACCCCGAAAGCCGTCAGGCTGTGCTGTTGCATGCCGGTATCTTTGAACTGAATGGTTCCCGTACCAACCTCCTCGCCCGCAGGATCGCGCACGGTGACGGTGAAGTCCAGGACCTGACCAGCAGCGGGTGCTACCGGGAGGAAAACACCGACATTGGTCCGGTAGAGGCTGTCGTGCTGAGCGCCGGCTGCCCACGAGCGTTCCGCAACGAGGATGCCGCTGACATCCTGACCGAAGCTGCCGCCGTTCTGTCCGAAGGTATAGGTACGCGAGCCCACGACGAGTGGCGATCCGTTCTCGGATATCACCGACAGAGCGCCCTTCTCGTTGAACAGGCCGAAAACCGACAGGACGACGTTCGAAAAAGTAACCTGACCAAGGGCAGGAATCGTCATCTGGTCCGAGGTCATGGGATCGAATGCCTGCTCACCTCCACGTATTTCCGGAAAGAGGAGGAGGCGGATGGGTACCTGGTCTTCGTTCGGGTTGTAAACGGTCACATCTGACTGCCAGAAGGTGCTGGCGATGCCGGGTAGATTGGCGACCGCGGGAATGATAGCGCCGGGGCCGATGGACTGGGCGCCGCCATGGGTGGCGACGAGCAGGAGCGCAGAAAGGACGAGATAGCTAATTCGCATGATGACCTCCGTCAGTCAGACAGAGTTTACAGGATGATGGGTAGGAGGTCTCGGGGTCTTGAGGTCTTGGGATCTCGGGAATTGCAGGCTTACGGTCTGATGCACGCCTTGAGGATGTGGCGGGCTGCCATTCGTCTCAGAGCGATCTCGACTCCCTCGAGGGGTTGTTCCTCTTCGATGAGAAGGGCGAGGTCTTGACTGTGTTCTGCGAGTCGTTCGAGGGCAGCGCAGAAGCTGGTCGGGCGGTGGTGGTAGGCGCCGGCGACTGTGATTTCCGAGTAGTGAAGGCGGTGGGTGTCGCATGCGACCTGTATACCGGGGGCGCAACCGCCGAAAAGAACGACCGTACCACCCACGGCCACCGTTTCCATTGCCGTCGACCACGCCGCCGGTACTCCGGTGGCTTCAATCACCAAAGGTGTGCCGAGTCCGCCGGATGCAGCTTGCAGGAGCTCCCTATCGTGGGTTTCTCCGGTGAGGAGCACCGTACTGGTGGCGCCGAGACGCTGGCCGAGCTGGAGGCGCTTCGTAATCAGGTCGCCGAGCACGACGTCGTAGCCCCGGCGGGCGAGCTCGGCCACGAACATCAGACCTATCGGGCCGGCGCCGAGAACAGCCGCTCCGCCTGAGACGGCGGGGGGGCATCGCGAGAGGCCGTGCAGTACACAAGCCAGAGGCTCGGTCAGAGCCGCCACCGCCGACTCGAGTCCGTCAGGACGGCGGTAGGCGGCCCGGCGTACGAATCTTTCCGGGATCAATATAAATTCGGCGTACGCTCCGTTGAGATAGTGCAGATCTTCGCAGAGGTTCTCCCGGCCGGCACGGCAGTAGGCGCATTGGCCGCAGGATGCTGAGTTGCTGATGACTACCGGGTCTCCGTCGCTCCAGTCCGTCAATCCGGCGCCGGTCCGAGCGATGACGCCTGACATCTCGTGCCCGAAGGGGCATGGCGGCGTCAGCATGCGGGGGTGGTCGCCGCGCCGATACACCTTGAGGTCGGTGCCGCAGGTCGTCGCCGCCTCCACCCGGATGAGCAACTCGCCCTTGCCGGGTTCAGGAATCTGGTCCTCGCGAATTTCGACGTGCTCCGGGCCGAGGAGATAGAGAACTCTGTTGTTTGCCATCAGGCACCACTCTCCCGCTCTGGGGGTCCGATCATGATCTTGAGTGCGAGGCGGGCGCGGGCGAGTCGCACGGCCTCGTCGGCCCGGTCGAGTGGGACCCTGTGGGTCACGAGGGGCGTTGGGTCCAAAACGCCGGAGAACAGGAGCTCTGCTACGCGGTCCTGCTCGTCGAGACTGCCGGAGTAGGTTGCGATGACTCGCTGCTCGTTCTTGAAGAAGGGGTTGAGCTCGAAACCTGCCGCCTCGGATTCGGCGGCGTGGGCGAACAGGACGACGGTGCCTCCGGGACGGGCGCAGGCGAGCGCTGCGCGCAGTATTCCCGATCCGCCGACGGTATCGAAGACGGCGTCCGCCCCGAGCCCTCCGCTGAGGTGATCAACAGTCGCTGCGGTCGCTTCGGGCATGCACGATGCGTCGGCGCCGAGGCTGTCGGCGAACCGCCGTCGGTCAGCGAGCGGATCGACAACGACCGTCTTGACGCCGGGCATCGCCGCGCGGAGCACGAGCAGGTGAAGCAGTCCCATGCTTCCGCCACCGATGATGACAGCGAGACCCTTGGGTTCAGTTATTTCGGCCTTGATTACGCCGCGTAGCACACACGACGCCGGCTCGAGGAATGCGGCGGCCTCGTCAGCAACGTCGTCGGGAATCAGGCGGGCCGCTTGCTGGACTGCACGATCGCGTAACAGGATGCGCTCGGAGAAGCCGCCGGGCGCCATCAGGTTTTCTTTAAAAACCCCACAAAGGGTGCGACTTCCGCGCCGGCAGAGGTCGCAGACCCCACACGCCACATGGTGCGGCGCCACGATTCGGTCGCCGATCTCGAAACCGGTGGTTTTCGGCCCCATGGCCACAACACTGCCAACGAGTTCGTGTCCGAGAACCATGCCCTCCGGGGCCGTACGATTGTCGAGCTTAAAAAGGTCGGTGCCGCAGAAGCCGCAGCAGTGCAGGGCGAGCACGATCTCAGATCCGGTCGGCGCACCCAAATCACGCTGTTCGTAGCGCAGTGTGCCGTCCCCCGTGCAGGCGGCGACGCCAGTCTGGCCATTGCGAATACCCATCAACGAGGGAGAATAACAAATCAAGGCCGCGAGTTTGATTCGGGCTAGTTCCCATCCAGAGTTTCTGGACGGGAACAGGCTAGTGGTTCGCCTCAAGACGCCAGCGCTCCTCGTACTGCAGGGCGAGCTCCGGGTTGACTGCTCTGACCTTGCTCAGGAGGGCGTGGGATTGAACGTCCTGACCCGCCGAACGTAATACCGATGCCATTGCGAGCCTGTTCGATAGCTTGAAGAACCCGATGCCGATGTTGAGATAGCTCAGGTGCTCGTCAGCGATCTCGAACTCGGTGATGGCGCCCTCGATGTCTCCCTTGATCGCAAGCCGCACCCCGGCCATGTGGTGGGTCATCGGCTTGAGGCTCTCGAAGACCATTGACTTTTTCATCGGTTCGGCGCCGTCCATCTCTTGAGCTACTTTGGACTCTATGAACTCCGCCTGCTCCCAGTTGCCGGTGCGGCAAGCCGCCTGATGAAGGTAGATCGCTGACTGAGCCCCGGTCTCCTCCGGGGGGCATCGCTGCTCGGCGAGGGCGAGGATCGCCTTCCAATCCTGCTCGTAGGCCAGCCGCCAGTACTCGAGCATGCAGCGGAAGTGCTCGGCCATCTCCTCGGACATGGCGTCGGCCTCGATGCCGCGGTCGATCCACGATTCGGCGGCCTCCCAGTTGGTGCGGAGGGCCTCGAGCATGGCGAGGTGCTCGAAGGCAGCATAGAAGTCGGGCTTGTTGACGAGGGCGCGTTCGAGTGACGCCTTGGCGTCGTCGTACCGTCCGAGAAGAATGAAGAGCTCGCCCAGCGAATCATGCGGGTTGGCCTGATCGGGGGCAATGAACCGATAGGAGCTGAAGTACTCCTCGGCCTCGGCAAAGCGGCCCTGCAGCATCGTAATGTAGCCGAGCTGGTTGTATGCCAAAACCCAATTCGGGTTGATCTCGAGCAGGCGCTTGTTGAGCCGTTCAGCCGATTCGAGCTCGCCGCGCTGCCAGTCGCGCAGGGCCTTGAGGTGGAGCACGTAGGGGTCGTCCGGATAGCGTTCGACATAGGCTTCGAGCTCCGTTGTAGCCGTCTCGAACTCTAAATTGGTGATCAGATTGGCGCGGCGGACGAGGAATCGTTCGCGCGCAGTGAGGCGGCTCTGGTCGGCGTTGACAGCCTCGGCGAGCAGGACTGTGGCCCGCTCTTCTTCTTCGTACCGGCAGCTCTCGGCTACGCGTACCTTGGCTGAAACGAAGTCGGGATCGAACTCGAGAGCCCGCTCCCAGTGCCGGCGTGCCTCGTTCGAGTAGAGCTTCTGGCTCGCTTCCATTCCGTTCTGGAACTCGGCCAGAGCCTCCTTGGAGTTTGTCGTCCACTCGGACGTCTGCGGCAGGGCGAGCAATCCGGCAGCTGCGGCAACAGCGACGACCGCGATCAATAGCAGAATGGTTTTCCGTGTCATGCACCCTCCGACGACCACACGTCGTCCACGGGGCTGCGAGGCCCTCGACCCCAAATACGTGATCTGACTCGATTTTGTTTCATGGCTCACGCAGCCTTTGTGCCCTTTCGATGAGCAGCCAGGTCTTGTGCTCGGTCGGCCACGTCGTAACCATCATGACTCCGGCGAGGGCGATGAATCCAAGGCCGATCGTCGAACCGTTGCCCCACGCGGCAACCACCAGTCCGCACAGTGCGACGAGATCGAGCCGGATCAGCACCACGAGGTAGACCAGCAAGTGATCGCGAAGCAGCCGGCGGAGGTCGCCGTGAACGGCATAAGCACGTTTGACGCGTTCGAGGCGCGCGTGTGCGTCGCGGTTGGCGCTCAATCCGATCCAGAGAGCCGCGGCCGCAGCCAGAATCGTGGTCGTGGTCGGACCGAAGAAAGAATGCCGGAGGGGGGGCAGAAAGAACACAGCAGCGGCGGCGGCCGGAATGGACATCAATACCACGGCGCCGGCAATCCGCATGCGCGAGAGGTGGCGACGGATGAGATCGCGCTCGAGAGGCGATGAAGGGGTCATGGCGTCATTCCTTCGGAGGTTTCCGGCGTCGTCGTATCGGTTTCAACTGCCCGCCTTGCCTTGTCCTGCTCCATGTGTCTTACACGTCCCCACAGTCCCCAGAGCAGCCCGATCCAGACGGCAAGGAGGTATCGGTTGACTGGAGTCTGAAGCCCGAAACCGACGATTTCGTGCAACGCCGTTGCGGTAAGGGCCATTGTCCCCGCCGCCAGCGGATACCGTAACTCCGAACGGAGTCGACGGGTCCGGGAAGGACGCAGGATGCCGCTGAGACCTGCGATGGCTATCACCAGGATAACAACCCCGACCAGGCCCGTGGTAGATGCCCACTCGAGCCAGTCGTTGTGGGCCTGCTCGAGGACCATCGTACCGGTCGCGGGTTTGTCGAGACCAATGACGTATCGGTAACTTCCGAGGCCTGACCCGACGATGGGCGCGCGTTGCCACGACCCGAGGGTGCCTAACCAGAGGTCGATGCGCGAGTTGGCCTGCAGACCTTCTATGACGAAAAGGTCGGAGACGCGTTCCTTCAGGTCCGGAATTCGGGTCCACGAAAGTGAGGCGATGAGCGCGGCCACCACCCCGCCGGCGACGATCTTCGGCCAGAGCCGGCCGGCACCGATGCTCCGCCGCCACCACGGCGCCGTCAAGATTGCAGCTGCGATCATGACCATGACGGCGGCCCGGGATCCGGATCGGAGGAGGGCAGCGCTCGAAACCGCGATGGCGACTGTGGTGCCGAAGATGACGACCGCGGCCTTTTGGCGTACGAGTCCCGGGGCCGGCAGCCGCCGGATTGCGGCAATAAACAGAGCCACGGCCGCCGGAATACTCAGCTCCATCGCCTGGGCGAAGTGATTGTGGTTGACGAAAGACCCATAGGGCCCTCCGCCCTGTACGTTGTCCCGCAGACCGAGAACCTGCTTCGGGTCGGCGCCCTCAGCCAGCAGACCCAGGATCGCTGCAACAACGCCGGTTGCAGCGATGATGACGAGCAGGGCCGGTAGCCCGCTGCGGGTGGTTGCCATACGGGCGGCAGTGAGCGCCAGGACGAGGGCAATAATGGCTGCGGAAGCGGACCAGACAGTCCCCCAAGGCGCGAGTGAAAGAGGTGCCCAACCCGCCGCCATGACCTCTGTGAACCCTGGTTGCAAGAGACCTCGAATGGCCACGGGCAGGGGGAGGAGTTGGAGGACGACGAGACCGCAGATCGCGGCGCCGGCGATCCGGTGGAGGCGCGGCACCAACGGTACACGGCGCATGTCGACCACGAGCAAGACCGCCAACAGAGCGGTGATGGCGCGGGAAATCGGGTCGACGCCGGCGAATATGATCATGTTGCCGACGAGGATGACGGCGAGCAGAACCCGGTGCATCCAGGCCATCATGGGTCGGGTGTGAACCGGTAGCCGACGCCGCGTACGGAGTGAATGAAGCGGGGATTCTTGGGGTCTTTTTCGAAGTACTTGCGTAATCGGACAATGAAGTTGTCGATGGTCCTGGATGACGTGGAAAACCGATAACCCCAGACCCGTTCGAGAATCTCCTCGCGCGAAACAACCTGATTCTTGCGCTCCGCCAGGAGTTTGATGAGCATGCACTCCTTTTCGGTGAGGTTGATGATCTTGTCGCGGGCGCTCGCCTCGAAGGTCAGGAAGTTGACCTCGTTGTTGCCGAAGCGGTAGGTCTCCTGCTCCTCCGGCGCCGAGCTGTACCAATCTTGCCGCCGAAAGATGCCCTGGATGCGGAGAATGAGTTCTTCGAGGAGAAAGGGTTTGGCCATGTAGTCGTCGGCGCCGAGCTTGAGTCCGAGCAGACGGTCGGCATCGGACGACTTGGCGGTGAGAAAAAGGACCGGAACGCGGGACCCGGTTGCGCGAATGCGTCGACACACCTCGAGCCCGTCGAGCTTGGGCATCATGATGTCGAGGACGACGAGGTCGAACTGGATCGACTGAGCGAGCCGCAAACCCTGCTCGCCGTCATAGGCAGTCGTGGTGTTGTAGCCCTCGAATTGCAGGTTGTGGGCGAGAGCCTCGGCGAGATGCTCCTCGTCCTCGACGATCAGAATGTGCTTCTTCATGTCACTCCTCCACCA
>RCNG010001656.1_pt1 | contig 11097 bp, 7 predicted proteins | sample 2041371 | NCBI WGS metagenome assembly RCNG01 (sample SAMN09708227, study PRJNA481090) | Marine sediment metagenome, whole genome shotgun sequencing project. | biome: marine sediment; feature: ocean; material: sediment; isolation source: Sewage treatment plant 1 marine sediment (STP1) ... | reverse complement strand
GCTGGTTCATGCTGAGCAGCGGTCGCTTCTTCGGAAAGCCGCTCAAGGTTACCGCGGTGGCCGCGCTCGACGTCGTGACGAACCGATCGTTAGCACGCATGGGCGTCGCACTCACGCGCATCATCAACTCCGCGTTGGTGAACGGGCGGTTTCGCCTGCAGGCCTTGGCAGCCCCGTTTCGCGTGTACGCGGATGGCGCCATCACGCCGCTTTCAGAGGAGATACCCGCGCTGCGCGAGCTCAACGCGATCGACCTCGTCGACAAAGAGGCTCGGATGGCGCTGCTCGACGACCCCGAATACCGCAAGCGCTTCCGCCAGATGTGGTTCCACGATAAGAAAGGTTTGTCCTTGGCCCGCATCAAGCGCTGGCTGCGGATCATGGACGACAGCTTCAGCCGCGATTTGAAGGACATGGTCATGACGGCCCGCCCCGTGCCGGTCTGGGAGGGCGAGACGCTTCAAGACATCTACGAGCGCCTGCTCGATTGGCAGGCCCGTCCCGGCGGCCAGGGAAGGCTTCGCAGAACGGGGCTCGGCCCGCGCAACGACGCCGAGGCCAAGGTATTCGCGAGCTTCCCGAACCCCGTCGGCGACGACTGCGACTTCATCCTCCATCTGCTGCGCCACTTCGACACGGACCTGCGCTGGTACGTGCTCGCCGCGAACGACGATGAGGAGCGAATGGCGCGCGTCCTGTTCGACCCGCAGACCTTGCCCGGCTTCAGCGACTCGGGCGCGCACCTCACCAACATGGCCTACTACGACTCAAACCTGCGAGGCCTCCAAATCGCGCAGCGGCGCTCCTTGGAGTGCGTCGCGTACCATGTCAGTCGCCTGACGCGCGTCCCCGCCGAGTTCTGGGGGTTCGAGCAGACCCTCGGCACGATCGAGACCGGCAAGCAGGCCGACTTGACCCTCATCGACCCCAACGCGCTCCGCGCCTACGACTCCGAGGCGAACACGACCTTCGGCTACCGAGAAGCTGTCGCCGCAGAGCAGATGCTCAACCGGAGCGACGGGGTGGTCACCGACGTGTGGATTGCAGGCACGCCCGCGTGGCGGGAGGCCAAACCGAGCGAGAATCTCGGACGGATCACCATGGGGCGCGCACTGACGGTGCCCTCGCCAGCTCAGTTGACGTGAAACACGTCGTCGCTGATCTCGGTACCGATCGAGGTATTGCGCCGAATTACGTCCGCCAAGGTCGTGCTCTCGAGCTCGGCGATTTCCGCGGGCGAAAAGGTGAACTGATACCAGTATCGATCGCCGTCTCGCAGTCGTTTGAACTGGTGCCGAATCACGGTGTACGCCAGCTCGCCGACATGTCCGCCGTCGAACGGGTCCTCCGCAAGTGCGCCGACCCACAGATCGATGTCCTCGACATCTGCGTAAACCGATGCCAGCCGGGCTTGAACATCCGGGTCGGTGCTGACTTCGGAGAAATCCGCTCTTGGTTCGAGGCCCATGATCTGGCGCGTGTAGTTGTAGCTCGAGAGGCCGTGATCGCGACCACGCTGGATGTTGAGCGACGCTAGGTCGAAACCACCGGCCCCCGGAGGCCCGAACAAGAAATTTCGGACATCGTCGACGATTTCGGTATCGATTGCCGAACAAGCTTGGCTCGCGAGACCACGCAAGAGCGGTTCGATGCCACCTTCATTCACGACGCGATCGGGCCGGAAAAACGCGTCCCGGAGTGCTAGGTTGCCGTCGGGGATCGGCGTCAGGGTTGCGTCGAGTCGAAGGAGCGTTGGGCTCAGCGCGCTATGCCCGAACCGATAGATTGCCGTCGAGAACTCGTTCGAGATGGCCGGGCTATACCATCCTTGATACCCAGGGTACGCGCCCAAAGCATTGGGCCCGAGAAGCACGGGCAAGAACTCGTTGTAGGTGATCACCTGCATGAGCGCCCCGACGATACGTCTCGCCTCCTGATAGATCTGTTCGCCGGTCAGCGAAGGATCGCCCGCCGCGATCTCCTGTGCCAAGCGGTTGTGCTCGCGGACGAACAGGGTGTGCATGGCGGCCAACGCGACTTGCTCGTTTGCCCTGACGTCACCGGCGAGAAACAGCTCTGGCCCCGTACCCCCGGCATTGGAGAGGCCAGCGGTGTTGAAGGGAAGGAGGTCCCCCGCGCTGACCAGCAGGCGCCCCGTGCCGTCATTGGTACGCAGCGCAGCTGCGCGCACGTCGTCCGAGCCGTACACATTGGAACCGTCAATGTAGTGCGTGATCTGATTGAGCTGCTGTCGCGGATAGAAAGAGTAACCGGACCCGTGATGGTAGATGGACCTGTTGAAGTCGATCGTCTCGAGCCCGCTGCTCGCCGGATCGAACCAAGCGTCGCCACTGGGAACCGGGATCGGTGCGGGTTCAGCGGGATCCTGTGCTTCGGTCAAGTCGATGTCGTGATCGACGAACTGACCCCACTGCCACAGGAAATCGCTTGCGCCCAACGCGTTTGCGGTGCTTTGCGTTTCAGCGCAGAGCGCATTGCTGATCTCGCGTGCCGAGGGCCGGGCGACGCCTGCCATCGCGCCGATCCCGTCGTCGTAATCCTCGGACGCCAGGCGAGTGAGCGGCGTGTTCGCGGCACCGGCCTCGAAATAGACCATATGGTTCCCCGTGCCATCAATGCTCCGGTATTGGTCCGTCGGCTCTTCGGACGGGTCGGGTGGATCGACCGTGCTCGGATCGACGTCCACAAACGGTGCGACCAGGCTCGGCGCCCGCGGCCCGCATTGGAACGCCACACTAGGCAGAAGAAGCAACACCAACAGCGAACGCTTGCACCACGTCGCCTTCTCGCACGTCATCGAATCAGTCCTTCAGGGTTGGGGGCGAGTAAGCATATCCAAGTCGACAGCCGATTGGAAGCCGCAACGACGTTGCTCGCGCGCCGAAACTGCGAGCAAGCTCACATCTTGTCCGTTTTTGGCGATCCACCTGGATCGAATCGGAGGTGCCATGGAACCCAAATCGGGCTAGTACTCGCCGCACATGAAAGCAGTCCATAGACGATCGCTGGTGGCACTCGTGGCAGTCGTAGGCATCGTAGGGGGAGTCGCCCTAGCGGTACGCGGTGGCTTGTCCAATCCCGTGGAGAAGCCGGAATCATGGACCAAGTCAGTCGAGGGGTTTTTGGCGGTTGCCACTCCTTGCTGCAGCCGGGCATCGCTCTGGGATGCGCTCGATGCCGTGACCGAGGACGATCAGCGCGCGCGCCCGGCCTCCGCCGCGGAAGCCGCACAATGGCTGAATGATTGGCCCTATCGACGTCGAGAGGAACACGATCGTTCCGATGAATTCGAGCTCCGTGTGGCCGCACAGAGCGGCGAGGTAAGATGCAAGGGGGCCCCGACGGGCCCAGAAGTTCCGCAAGACGGCGACGATGAGAAGACCTTGGAAGCAATTCGTCACAGGCGGGAATGTACGTACGGCAAGTGGAAAGCCTGGTCCGCTGAAACGGCGAAGAAGCGACCGAACGAGCGCCATACGGTTTGGGTGGACGACGACGGCCTCTTCCACGGGCGCGTCGATTATTGGGACTGAAGACAAAGGCTATCCCGCCTAAGTTGGCCGGTGAGAACGCGGAAGCTCGGATACAGGCATGGAAAACTCGCCCGATCGTTGGCGGTGTCGGTAGGATCGAGCCGCGGGGCAGGGTGGAGCAGACTAAGCGCAAGCATTGGGTTCGCCTAGGGGCATTCGCGTTCGTCCTGGCACTCATTTCCTGGGTTGCGACATGGGTCGGGCTGTCCGGGACCTGGGTTGGCGACGACTGGCACATGGTCAACAACTACCTCTACGAGGACTGGGCCGAGCTCGCTGCGGTCTTCAAGCGCAATGCCGCAAGCTATCTCTTCGGCGAGGACAAAATCGGTCCGTACCGACCGGTGACGATGTTCACGTTGATTGCAACGCATCTGTTGGCGCCGGAGCCCTGGCTCCATCACGCGGTGAGTTGGCTCCTGCACGCGGCGACGAGCCTGCTTTTGTACGTCCTTCTGCGCAGCTCGGAGCGCGACGCCCGCCCGGTCACGGACGTCACGAACGATGTCGTGGCGGCGGGCCTTGCGGCGCTGTTCTTTCTTCACCCCGTCCATGTCGAATCGTACGTCTGGATCAACGGACGTTCGGACCTCCTTGCAGGATTCTGGCTAGCGGCGCTCGCGTTCTCGCTCAACCAAACGACTAGGGCTCCGCCACAAGGATTCCGCCGGATGTTCGTGCTGGGCCTCGTGGCCTTCTTGGGCGCCAGCTCCAAACTACCTTTCGCGATTGCCGCGGTGGCGGTCTGGCTTGCGTGGGCCATCCGGACTCGGGCACCACAGTCGCGGATTGCCGGGAGCGCCATTGCAGCCGGAATCGCGCTTCATCTGATCCTCCGAGGCATCTTCGCACCGTTTCGGGGTCAGCTAGGCTCATCCGAGAACGTCTTTTCCGACCCGACGATCTGGTTGTCGCTTCCGAGGCTGGCAGCGAACGGGGCCGAAGCGCTTCTGGCCTTCCGCGCCGAGGCCATGCAATCGCTGTCTTGGATGCTGTTCGGACGATGGTCTACGTTCGAGTGGCTGGGGCTGGGGGTCGTGCTTCTCGTCCCGTCGTTTCTGAGTTACCGTCGAGACTGGCCTGGGCTCGTGTATTGGCTCGGTGCGCTGATGACTCTCGCGCCCACTGTGATCGTATCGGCTACGTTCTGGCTGGGGTTTGACCGCTACCTGTACATGCCGGCGATTCTTGCGCTGCTTGCGCTGTTCCCGTATGTCGTCCGCGCCGCGTCACGGGGTCGACGTTCGCGCGTCGCACTTGTTGCCCTGGGCCTCGCACTGATCGCCTACGCTGCGTTGCAGACCCACCAGGCCAGTAAAGCGTATGCTAGCCAAGACGCTTACGATGATGCCCTCCTTCGCGACCACCACGACGACCCTGGCATTCACTACTATTTCGCGTTCGTTGCCAATCGACGGGCGAAGCGAACCGCGCTGCGCGAGCACCTTTCGTCGATGCCGTCACCACCGTGGCCCACGTCGATCATCATTCCAACGTACGAGTTGGCCGCCAAAGCAAATGACAGCGTCAAGACACGAGAGGCAGTAGATGCGCTGGTCGCCACCGCCCGAAGAGGTCCGCGGTGCGAGACCGTCCGGGCCCAACTCGAGACTTGGGCTGTCAAAGCCCCCAATCCTTCGACGGCCGCCCACCTCGAGGAAGCACTCGCCGCCTTGTCCTGCGGGCCGTAGCCACGCGGCAGCGTTTGACGGAACATCGATGACTTCCACCGGTCGGTCAGCGGGTTACGGAGGGCTCGGGATGTCGTTCGGGCAGACGACGTTGGCGCAAAGCGTCTTGGTGCATGCGCCGTCTGTCGCATCGACGCAGAGCTCGACCGGACCAGGGCGGTCGCAGATGTAGGTCGCATTTTGGAAAACGACGTTGTCCGACTGCGGGCAGTCCGGGGTGATCTCCGGGCAAGTCATGTTCTCCGTGTCTTCGAGAGTACCCCAGAGCGCGCTCAGGGTGAGCACGAGTGGGAGCGGTTTTCTGTCGGTGTCCCAGCCGCGTGTTTGGACGTTCGTCCAGTCTGAACCCGGGGCAATTGTCGACGAGGGATTGAAGTTGATGACGTTCAGATTCGGGCAGAGGTTCGGTATGACGTCGCCCGGACACCGGATGGTCATACAGCGTTTCGTGTTCGGCTGCCCCGCACAATCGAGATCTCCGTCGCTCACCTCCACGCAGACGTCGACGTCGCCAGGCTCTCCGCAGGTAAAGGTCGTTTCGGTTGCATCCGGGGCTAAGAAGCCGCCCCCGTCCGAGGTCCACTCGACGCTCAAGGGCTCCGGGAATTCGTCAGGGTCCAAGGCAGTGACAACGACGATGCTCGAGTCCATACCGCGGGGAATCGGATTGGGGTCTGCGTTCATGTCTTGGATGATCGGGCAGGAGTTCTCGTCCGGCTTGCCAGGGCAGCGAACGAGCTCGCAAACGGTGTCTGTGCAGGCGCCGTCCGAAGCATCGACGCAGATCGCGATGGCGCCGCCGTCATCTGGGTCGCAAGTGTAGGGGGTCTCATGTGCGTTTGCGTGAGCGAACGTGCCGGCACGTGCCGTAAGCGTGGTGACGAGTGGATCCGGATTGTCATCCGGGTCATCGGCGACGACCGTGATGGTAGCCTTCTCTCCTTCGGGAACGATGACCGGAGCCATGGGATCAATCGTGAGGCTCGACACCTCCGGGCACTCGTTCTTGTCCTCGGGACAGGTGACAACCATGCAATTCAGGGTGGAGCACTCCAGTGGATCGGGGAGGCGAATGTGCGATGGGCGGATGTATTCCAAAACCGCCCCGACGCCTGGGACCTCACTCAGGGCGCCGCCTTCCGCATCGGCGTCCACGTACACCGTCTTGACGCAAACCTCGACCGGACCGGAAACGTCATGAGCGCATGCGTACGTCGTGGCTCGTGCAAATGGGTCGGCGATGGTGCCGCTGACCGCCGAAAGCTCCGTCACGGCGACCAGCCCATCGACGGGGTATGGGATGTGCGCGTCGACGAACAAGTTCGTCTCGCTGAGTCCCTCAGGGATCGTCATTGGCTCTGCGGTGACTGAGCCTTGCGGGCAATCATCTGCGCTGCCGCGGCACCCCGCCATGAGTGCCATGAGCAGGGCGCACCAAAGCGCAGCGGCAATTTTGTTTCTCACAACGGGCATTCAACGCGATCCGTTTTATCAGATCGATGGACAAGATGCGCGATCAAATCGCCGCAGGTCGGAACCGGGATAGCGCGAAATTAGTTGTGACACACATCACGGTTTCTCGGTGTTTCTGACTCGGCGTCCAGCGGGCGTGCAGGGCTGAAGGTGACGTCCTGCTCTGTCTCGTGGCACCCGCGCACAGGACGTCCGTTTTTGACTAGTCGGGGCCGATGCAATGTCCGTTAACGGCAAGACCCGCGAGGCGCAGATTCACGGTTCGCGCGCTCGAGTCGCCTCTCATGGCCGCCGAACGTGGGTTTGAATTACGAGATGAAATAGCAAGACTTCGGGGACTCAGGCCTCCGGCCTCGATTTAGGACGATATGGAGTAGACCAAGATGACCGATCGATCCGCTTGTTTGACGAATATCCTTTTCATCGCGACCTGTCTGGCTATTGGCTGCACCAGCGGCGGGTCCCCGGGCTGCGGTAGCGGCGATGGTGCCAGCGAGCCGACGGTCGACTCCGATCTGCTCGGCATTTACCGGCTCGATCAATACCAACAAAGCGAGCGAGGCGGGTGCGACGTGTTGATCGGCGTTGACCCCGCTCCCAGCCGCCTGGCGGTCTACAGCCTGCCGTCGAAGGAGACCCCAAGTGGGGCCGCGCTGGCCGGCCAGTTTTGCGGCAGCGTCCTCGATTGCCGTAGGAGGGTGAAGGACCGCCCCATGGTCGTGAACTACTCGTTCTTGCAGGGTAGCGACGCGGCGGGATGGCAAGGTTGGGGGATAGCGAGCCAGGATACGACCGGTGATCAGTGTAAAGTCGAGGTGCAAACCCACACGCTGGCGTCCACGGGCAACCGGGCGATCCGCATCGACACGAGGCAGGTGGAGACCTCGTCCGACGCGTCAGAGCCCGAACCGGGAACCACCATGGTGACTTGCAGCATCAGAGATGCGATCGACGCGATTGAAGCAGAGTCGCCGTGCACGAAGGTCTTCCTCCTCGAAGCGACGTTTGAAACTGGTCTCTAACGTCGCTGCGATCCTCCTCGAGCCGACCTAGTCGAACCGGCTCACTCGAACCGGTTGGTGCGCACCTTGTTGCGCCCGGTGCTCTGATGCAGCCAGACCGAGTGCGCGTGGCGCCCTTCATCGACGGCAATTTTGGGTAGGCTCGCCGGATCGGCGAAGTCTTCAATGCGCTCGGCGTTGGCAGGCACCCAGCTCTCATCCCGGTCGATTCGATTCGACCAAATGCTGCCCCAGCTGTCCCAATTCTGACGCCAAACCGCAAAGACGTTGCCCGCTCGGTCGACGTCGACGCGAGGCATGGTGGCAGGGTCAAATTCTAGGGGGTCTTCATTTGGGGGTTCGATCAGCACCGGGTCGGACCAGGGTGTTTCTGCCCCTGGGGTGTATTGCGTGGAGTAGATGTTGCCGATCGTGTCCTCGAAAAAGGGATCGGCCTGCGACCAAACCGCGTGGGCGATACCCGTCCCATCGACCGCGACGTCCGGATCTTTCTTGTCGCCGTCGTTGTACTTGTCGATTCTCGTTGGCTCGACGTCCCAGGCGCCTCCCGAAAAGCGAGTGGCGTAGATATGGAGGACGCGTCGTTCGGGGACGCCGTTGCCGCCTACGCCTCCGCCGCCGCCAACGCCGCCGTTGCCGCCAACGCCACCGGCGCCGCCTGTGCCGCTGAGATCGTCCTGCATCCAAATCACGAACGCATCACCGTTCGCCCCCACATCGAGCCGAAAGCCGCCGGCGCTCGTGCTGTCATCCGATTTAATGACGTCTACGTTGTCGCCCCAACCCGAGCCGGGCGTGTAGCGGTTTGCCTCGAGCACCCGTCCTCCTTGTCCCCCGGCTTGGGGGTTCCAAACCGCAATGGCGCCGCCCTGATCGTCCATCCCAACGTCCGTGCTCGACGGGGCAAAGTCTGGCGCGCCGATCGTCACGGCTTCCCCCCAGCCTGTGCCTGGTTCGTACCGAATGGCCCGAATGACCCGTGGTTGGTTCTCGAGGACGTCGTCCTGCACCCAGACGGCCACGGCGTTGCCCGAAGGGTCCGCGGCGACCGACGGAGCGTTGGCCCGCGTAATCTCTCCCTCCTGCAGAAGCGCCGCGGTTCCCCAGCGCCCTTCCTCGACATCGTAGCGGTTGGTCCAGATCCTTTGGTCGGCCGTGCCGGTGACAACGTCGGCTCGCTCCCAGACCGCAAAGGCGTTGCCGGCGCCATCCGCCGCCACCTGGGCCCCAACCGCGCGGCCGTTTCCGTCGTCGATCGGCCCTGCCTCCTCCCACAGACCTTTGCGGGTGTACCGGTTCGCATAGATAAAGGTGTTGCTGGGGGTTCCAACCCGATCGTCGAACGTCCAGACTGCGAACGCGCCGAGCTGCCCATCCACCGCGATTTGCTGCCCAGAGGAGACTCCGGCGCCAAGCGGTTCGATCCATTCGGCCTCGCCCCACGCGGCGTCGATGGTCTTGAACGTCCATGGAAAGTCCTCTTCGAGGCTTATGCCAGCCGTGGACTCGAGTCCGGTGGTGACGGTGACGGTGTAGTTCGTGAGGACGGTCAGAGACTCGTTGGGTGTCAACTGGGCCGCGGTGCCGATCTGGAAGGGATCGGCATCTGGCTCGTCGAGGATGTTGACCGTGCTGGGCACCGGCGCGCCGTCTTCGTCGGTGAGGAAGAACGTGTCGTTACTGAGCGTGGTTGGATCGATCGCCCCGCTCACGCGGACGGCGATGGCGGTGTCGACGATGACGTCCTCCTGCCCATTCACTGGGGCGGTTTCGACGATTTCGAGGAAGCTAGGCCCGCCGTCACCGTCACCCTTGCACCCAAATCCAAGCGACACCGATCCAAGCAGCACATAAGCTAACCAACGGGATTTCATAAGACCTCCTGAAAGACGGTCATATCACAGCTCCCCAATCGCTGCATTCGCGTCCGCTGCCCTCGGGGAATGCGAGTGAACGGCACCGCTCGTCCGGGCTGAGGGGCAGCGCTTCGCCGAGCCATGTCCGTTAACGACCACGCGTCAGAGCGCGCGTCCTGTTTAACGGCAAAACCCGCGAGCCGAAGCCCGCGGGTTTTGCGCACGGTGCGTCTTGCTCGATGAACGTCGGCTAGGCGCCGCCAGCACCCGCGCTGCCGCCAGCACCCGCGCCGCCGCCAGCACCACCCGTGCCGAGCTCCTCGAGCGTGAAGGTCACACACTCAGTCGTGGGGTCGACCGCGACGGGTACGGTGGTGCACTCAAAGGGAATCCCACTCGGGAAATCGCAGTCGGATGTCGGGAAGGGCTCCTCTCCGAAATCGCCTGCTCCGACTAGGTTTTCGCACTCACCCCCGTTGGCGTTGGGCGCCGTGCAATTCACTGACTCGCCCGGCGCGGGATCGATGCTGGCCGGTCCTCCACATGCGAAGGCGACTGTGAACGCGCTGGCCTTTGTCGTCACCCAGGTGTCCACCGGTGGCTCGGTCGACGAGACCAGCGGGGGCGTGGTCGCAGCGAGGGGATCGCCGAGCGGTGTAACGCCCGTCGCGCAGAAGGCCACCGTCCCGCCTACCGTATCATCTGCCGCGCAGGGCAAGCTGACCTGCGGAAGCGGAAGCGCGACACCAGCGTTGACGGTGATGGTACCGCCGGCTCCGCAGGTCCCGTCGACCGTGACGTCCAGCTCGACGTCCTGGGGCACGGCGGACAGCACGCTTAGCTGAGAGGTGCACGTCGCGCCTTGGACCGCATCGACCCGCGCCTGCGCGTTTTCGATGGTCACCGTGTCCAAGATGGTACCCAACACGCAGAGCGTATCGGCTGCGGCCTGCAGGAACGTCGTGTCGAGGGTCAGTGTCGGCGTCACGCTCGCGTTGAATGGCTCACCTGCGACCGCGCAATCCAACGCTACGTCGAGGCTGACCCCGAATTCCGAAACCACTTGGTTGAACGAGTTGCGACACGCCAGGGGTGTCGTGCCTGATGCGGGCTCCGGGGCGACTACACCTGGCGGACACTCGGCCACAATCATGCCACCACCGCCACCCGTGCCGTCCATGCCAGCCGTGCCACCTGTGCCCGTGCCGCCCATGCCACCTGTGCCCTCGGTGACAGACGAGGAATCGGGCAAACAGCCCCCGGCAGCTGCAAGGGCCATTCCAGTTAGGCTAATCAAAACTATATACGATCGAGACATTTTAAAACTCCTTCGACTCCCGCCGACCATACCCTGGCCGTCGCCGGAGCGGGGAGCATAGCCTCAGGCATAGGGGATGATCAAGCGAACGGACACCCGCGAGCCGAAGCCCGCGGGTCTCATCTGTATTCGCTGCTCCGAAGAGCGGCTATGCCGTTATGGATCGACCGTGAACGTGGCACA
>RCNG010009609.1_pt1 | contig 11104 bp, 8 predicted proteins | sample 2041371 | NCBI WGS metagenome assembly RCNG01 (sample SAMN09708227, study PRJNA481090) | Marine sediment metagenome, whole genome shotgun sequencing project. | biome: marine sediment; feature: ocean; material: sediment; isolation source: Sewage treatment plant 1 marine sediment (STP1) ... | reverse complement strand
GTCGTCCGGTTCTGCATCCATACGAGCTGTGACACCGCGATCGCTAACACAAGAGTCCACAGAATGGCGCCTCGGCGACCGACCCGGCGTGCCCAGACAACGATTCCGATCGCCGCCACCACCAGCAAAATGGTTGCCGGCAGCACTCCCCCCAGCCCCTTGACGAGACCCAGCTCACCGTAACCACCGAGGTTGCCAGCGAGACGAGAAAAGTGACGTTGCGAGTGAGCCAGAAACGGAGCAACAAAGGCACTCCAGCCACCCTCCGCCCGCACCATGAGGGCAATCGAAACCGCGACTGCGGCCACTCCCGCCACCAACCCGGGAACCAACCGCCGGATAGGACGAACTGCCCACACCACACCGAGCCACAGTACAGCCAGCACAGGCAGGAGATTTGGACGAACCAGGAACGAAGCGGTCACAAGCAGCGTGAAGACCGTGGTCCGCCGACCTCGGAGGCCGCCGACCGCGACAGCTGCAGCACCGAGCGCAAGGACCGATGCGGCAGTCGAAGAAAAACCTCGAACCGAGTAGAGCCAGGGTCCCGGGGCTGCCAATACGACCAGGGCCGCGGCCACCGCGACAGCCGGCGGCGCGAGCCGACGCCCGAGCGCCGCCAACACCCACAGGGCAGCTACTGCAAAGGCGGCGGACCCAACCTGCAGCGCACGCAGCGGGTCGCCCACAACGGGCGTCAGCAGGTGGCCGATCGCAAGCCAGCCCGGGAAACCGGGAGGGTGAGGGAAGTGGGCCGCGAGCTCGAAGTGCAGGATTCCCCGGGCGAAGAGAGTTTCATCCCACTCCCAGGGGCCGTTTGCGAGGAAGGCGAATCGGGAGACAACCACCAGCAGCGCTGCACCTACGGAGGCGATCGCGTCGAACTTCCGGTTCGGCAGACGAAAGAGGAGTAACGCCTGAAGTGATTGCCGAACAAACCCAGCCTCCGCGTCAACCGGCTTGTCGGTCATCGCCCTGGCCCCAGCTCTACGACGAGTTCGTCGTGTATGGCTCGTTGCAGATCGTGCTCGAGCACCAGGGAAGAGACCTCCTCGGTGCGCATCGCCTCGTGAAACCCCTCTCGACAGTCAGCGTTCGAGACCGGTGCCATTGTCGCCAGCTCGATGCAGGTGCCGTCATTCAACGAGCCATCTCCCTGCAGGAAGAGGTGAGTCGAGTTACGCCAACATCCGTACTCCCCCACCACCGACCGGTCAACGTATTCACCGAGGAGGTTGCGACCGACGAACGCATACGGGGTGGGGTCAACTCCAAGCAGGGCGAGAAGGGTTGGTGCGACATCCGCGTGGCCGGCGGGCACAGCCCGCTCGCCCCGCAGGAGATCAGCACCCGGCACCTTGAGGAAGAAGGGGACCTCCTGGCTCAGATACCACCCCGCCGCGTCGTGAGTCGCACCCATCGCGACCGCGATCTCAGTTCGCCACGGAAAGCCGGCGTCATGGTCACCCCAGATCGCGATTACGGTGTTTTCGGCAAGCCCCTCCTGCTCCAGAGCGGCCACGAATGCTGCCAGAGAAGCATCAAAGAAATGCATGGTGTGGAGGAAGTTGCCAAACGGAGTCCCATCCCAGATGCCGACATCGAGGTCCTCGAGATGGGCCGGAAAGCCGTCGAAGGGATGGTGCAGTGAAAGGGTCAGAAGGTAGGCCGCGAATGGTTGTGCGCTGTTTGCCAACCGGCGCGCCGTTTGCTCCAGGAAGTCACGATCCGAGAGACCCCAGCCAACGTTCTCGCCCCCCTCAAAATCCTCGACAAAGAGGCTTCGCCCATAGCCGTATGCTGGATGGGTCTGGCGACGGTTCCAGAAGGCGCCGTCGTATGGCACCGCCGACAGGGTGTGGTAGCCGCGTTTGCCAAGTATTTCGGCCATGCCGGTGAAGTCGTTGGCCGCAAACCGGAAGGCCGCGGCCCCTCCTGCCATCGGCAGGAGCGAAACCTGGGTCGCGAGCTCGCTGTCCGAGGATCGGCCCTGGCCAGTCTGATCGGTGACGTTTGAAAACCACAGTGCATCTGCCACCCAACGGTTGAGGAACGGCGTCACTTCACGGCCGCCGATCTCGAGGCCGATGACGAATGCCTGCAGGCTCTCCACCTGGACCATGACAAGATTGGCACCTTCGGCAGCACCAAATGACGATCCGCCTCCCGCTCGCTGACTCGCCCGATCGTGGAACCACGTCACGATCTCATCGAACTGCGCGGGTTCGAGTTCGCGACTGAACACCCCTCTCGCAACCACCCGGGCACTGTCAACGGCGTGGAGATTGAGCACCCCAATCTCCTCCGCCACAGTCACCCTGCGAAAGACCTGCGCCAGGAGTTTTGGTGGCGTGAGAGCGAGATACGCGACAATCAAGGCTCCGACCGCGGTCATCGCCAAAAGGCCGACAACGACTCCCCGCGACTGTCGCCGACCGGAACTCCGCCGCAGACGATCCGCAATCAGAACGAGGACCACCCCCGGCAGGAGATCGAGCCATAGCCAGGCGTCGCCCGCCGCAAGGAGATCGCGGATACTCGCCTCGACCTGACCGAGCTGGCCGGCGCCCGCGATGGCAGCTGCCGCCGGCAGATCACCAAAGAACCGAAGGTAGATCGAATCTGCCCACAGCAGGAGAGTAGCGCCCGCCACGAGCCCCCAACATGCCCATCCACGCAATCGCTCCGGCAGCACCCGGGTGACGAGCGCGAGAACGGACGCACCGGCCACGATCAACAACCACCCGGTGGCCGTCGCGCCGGCACCGGACTCCGCAAGCACGATGGCCTGTTTGACCGACAGCGCGCTCACGCACCACACGATGTCTCCGATCGCGAAAAGAGCGACGAGTGCGCGCGGGCCGCCCGACCGCCAGGTGGACACCGCAGCGGCACCCGCGCAGAGAACCAGCAGCGACCACCAAAATCCACTTGCCCAGGGGTCGGGAATCACCAGCATCCAAAACGTGGGCAGCGGTTCGGAAGCGCGATCCGAAAACCAGCAGACGCCTTCCTCCACCAGATCCCATTGCAGATGCCAGAGGCCCGGTCGTTCAGGCGCCACAACAACGACTTTAAGGGCCACCGTCTCACCGCTGCGAACCGCAGTAGGGAACAGGCGTCCCTCCCAATAGACACTCTGTCCTTTCGGGCGGACACCTTCCCCCTTTCGGCCGAGCCAGTGATACGCGGCCGCAACGATCCCATCAGCGGGCCAGGTCCTGCTGCCGTCGTTATGCAGGACCAGTTCCACCTCTGACACCGAACCGGCCGTCATCATCCGGGGCGCGGATCCCCCGACCACCGTGAAGGCTCGGCCCGCGAAGACCGATACCGGAATCGGATCAGGCACTGTGCCATCGGTCTCTGAGAGCCACTGGACTCCTTCCTGGACACATCCCAACGCAAATAGTAGTCACCGGGCACTCGGGGCGCCTCGACGGATACCGTCAGCGCGACGCTTTCGCCTGGAGTGACGATTTCTGGCAGAGGAGAACGAAGGCCATCCCAGACGACGGTTTCGCCGGCAGTATCCAGCCAGTGGTAGGAGATCGCGAAGCCATCCGCCGAAGACCAGGAATGTGAACAGTCGTTGGCTGCGACGATGGAAATCGAGGCCCGAGAACCCGCCTCGAGAGTGACAGGAGACGGGTGTTTGACGACCCTCAGGCCTTCTGCCGCCGTAACGGAGGAGAATCCAGAGAATATCGCCGTAAACGCGAAAATCCGGAAAAACGAGTTCATCCTGGCCGAGTATAACGACCAGAGCGAAAATCAGTTGACCGGATAATGTTCGTCGTAAAGCCGGATCAAGGCGTCGGTGATGATGGCCGAATCGGCGACGTAGACCAGCGGGGTCGTTTCGAACATGAGTATCGCGTCAAATCCGTTGGCCGAGGCGTACTCGCCGGCGAGGTCACGAACCCGGGTCGCAACTACCGCGAGCAGCTCTCTTTGTTTCGCCTCGAAATCACGTTGGAGCGCCCTCCCGGCATCCTCAACACTTCGCTGCGCCAGCAAGAGCTCATCCTCGAGCTTTCTGATGGCCTCAGGCGATGCGACGGTGCGCTGAGCGTTGAGCCGCTGGGTGAGCTCGGCGACCCGGCTCTGCATCCGTTTGAAATCATTGCTCTTTTGAGTAGCCCACTCGTCGAGGATTTGCAGCTGCCTTTGGCCTTCCTTCACAGTCTTGATCGCCCGCTCCGTATCCAGAAACCCGACGTTCCCGGCCGCTGCCGGAATCGCCACAAACGCCGCAACAAGAGTGAGAATCCAACGCACGTTGACTTGCATCGCCACCTCCCGGCCCACCCATGGACGGAAATCCGTGCCGTGGACAGGCTTCAATCGACCGCGGATTGTAGCATGTAGGCGGATAGAATTCCGCTGACGGGGCCACCAAATAGAGCTCTCGCCGATGTCGGCACACTCCGTGCATGTTAGAGTTCGGAATGGCTCCCTGGCAGGGTTGAGTTTGCAGTATTGAGGGAGCAGAAACTGACTGTGAGTACCGAGGTTATGCGGAACACAAAACGATATTTACTGATGTGCTTGGCGGCAGTCCTGGTGACCCTCCTGATGGGCTGTGCGTCGAGTGATCCGAGCACCTCACAGGCGCCGCCCGAGACGCCCGAGGAAAAGCCTCCAGCCACCGGCGCTACCGGTGGGCAAGAGGGCGCCGAAGGAGGAGGCGGGGGTGGACAGTCCGGAACAGGCGAGGGCGGACAGAGCGGTGGTGAAGGCTCTGAAGGCTCGTCGGAAGCCGGTCAGGACGAGCACGGTGAGGAAGGGGCAGGCGGGGCTGGTGGAGCTCGTGAAGCGATGGCCGGCGGCCAGGGTGGCGGCTTGGCCGGCGACGCCGGCCAGCAGTCGGGCGCCCAACCGCCCGCGGGATCGCCGGCCACGGGCAATGAGGCGGCGGTTGCCCTCGATCAACAGCTCGACAGCGCCATCCAGGAGTTCGACCGGCGAATGCGCGAGGAAATGGAGCGTCTGGCTGAAGAGACCACGGATGCCGAACAAGCAGGATCGAGTGCAGCCGGCGTTGGGACAGGATCCGGGCGTGGTTCGACCGGCGGCGCGTCCGGCGAAGCCGACTCCGGCGACAGCTCGGGCGAAAACACGCAAGAGGGAGACGACTCCGAGGGCTCCGTTGGCGGATCGGGTCCGGGCGGAGAGGGATCGAGCCAGGCTCCAGCTGACATCGGCGACGGTGCGGATGACGACATCGTCGCTCGCCAACTTCGAGAGGCAGCGATGGCCGAGGAGGATCCCGAGCTGAGGGAGAAACTGTGGGACGAATATCGACGCTACAAGGCGTCACTTGGCGGCTCGAGCAAGGACGGAAAGTGATGATCGCCCTGACCCGGAAATCCCGCCCTGTTCTGCTCACACTGCTCATCTTCAGTCTCGGCTGCGCCTCACAGTCTTCCTCACGCCAACCTACCCAGGCGATCCAGGCGGCCCAGGAAATCCCGATCGAGGAGCTCCTCGACGTCGGGGTCACGATCTTCGATCCCGGACTCCCACCGGAGGGTCAGCCGGTGCCCGAAGACGTGTTTCCGGAGCTTCGCAAGGCCGAGGCCAGGTTTCAGGCGATTCAGCTCATGGAGACAATGCAGAGCACCGGCCAGTGGGGCGCCGTTCGGGTCCTTCCCGCCGGACACGGCACCACGGATCTGAGGGTGTCGGGCACGATTCTGCTTTCCACCGGATTCAAAATGGCCCTCGATATCCGGGCGGTCGATGCGCGAGGCAAAGTCTGGCTCGAACGACGCTACCGGGCACAGGCCCATGAGACCGTCTACATGGGCAGTGAGGTTTCGGAGCGCGACCCCTTCGAATCAATTTATAACGAGATCTCCAATGACCTCCTTCAGGCGCGGAGCAAGCTCCGAAATGGTGAACTGGCGGAGATTCGTCAGGTCTCGAGGCTTCAATTCGCTGCCAACCTGTCCCCGGAACCGTTTGAGGACTACCTGGCCACTGACAAAAAGGGTCGGACGAGGGTCAAGAGACTGCCGGCGCATGGGGACCCGATGATGGTTCGCGTCGATGCCGTTCGGGCGAGCGAGAATCTTTTCATCGACACCCTCGACCAGAATTTTGCCGCCTTTTACGCAAAAATGGAGGCTCCCTACGCGAGCTGGCGCAAGTACACCTATGAAGAAGAAAAAGCCTACAAGGCGCTCAAACGAAAGGCTTTGACACAGCAAATCCTCGGCGGACTGGCGATCCTCGGTGCCGTACTCGCAGACCCGGGCTCTCCGGTCGCGGCGGTCGCCCGCGATGCCGCGATGATCGGTGGCATGGCCGCCATCCACGCCGGCATCACCACCTCCAAAGAGGCCAAGATCCACGCCGAGGCGATCCGCGAGCTGGCGGCCTCCGTAGAGACCGAGCTCGAGCCGATCGTGATCGAGGTCCGCGGCCAGACCCTGCGCCTCTCGGGCTCCGCCGAAACCCAGTACCAGGAGTGGCAGAAATTAATGCGGGAAATCTGGGCCTCCGAGACAGGTTTGCCGGTGGATCCGAACCAACCTGATGGGCCGACTATCCATACCGGACCGGAACCCGGGTTATCCAACGAACCCCCGGACCAGCGGTGAGCGATGGGCGACGGCAACGACAAGCCAAAGCTGCAACCTCCGCCGCGGGTTCCTGTCGTCAGCACACCTGATCCCGGAGCAGACTCCAACAGGGGTCGTCGATCTCCGAGTCCCGCTCGACCAGCCGCACGGGCAGGCGTTATTGCCGCCATGGTCTTGGGTCTGATCGGTGTTTTCGTACTGCTTCCACGTTGGCAGGAGCATCGCCAGGATCGAAGTGCCGGCCGCGGTGATGTACAAAAGGTCGCACCATCGCCCGAGATTCCGACTCCGGTCACCTCGGACCCGCCGGCGATCGTCGACAGCACCATCACGGAACCGAGCCCCCTATCAACACCCACCCACCCCCCTCGCCCCGCCCCGGCTTCACCCCGGCACACACCTCAGCGCCAACCGTCGGCTGCAGAACGCGAATACATCGAGGCCATGTCCAGTGGCCTCGCGGCGCTCGAAAACCGTCAATGGTACGCCGCGCAGGATGCCTTCGCACGGGCCTCGCGAATGCGGCCCGGCGCGCCCGAGGTCGCAGACGGTCTCGCCCGGGCCAGGGCCGGGCAGCGACGCGACTCCGTCGAAGACAACCTCCGTCGAGCGCACGACCACGAACAGAGCGAGGCATGGCGCGAGGCCGAAAAGTTGTACTCCGCAGTGTTGGCAATCGATCCCGAGTCCGCCCCGGCGCTCGACGGCCGGAAGAGGACCGAAACCAGGGCCGTGCTCGATGAGAAGGTTGAATTCCACCTCGCCAACCCAGGCCGTCTCTCTACCGCGACGGTTTTCGATGACGCCGCCTCCTGCCTGGAGGAGGCTCTGGAAACCGTGCCGAGCGGCCCGCGCCTCGAAATGCAGATCGCCCGTCTCGAGGTGCTCCTGAAACACGTTTCGACGCCAGTGGCGGTGGTGCTGAAATCCGACGCACAGACCGAGATCATGGTCTACCGGGTTGGGCGTCTCGGCACATTCATGCGTCGCGAACTGAATCTCAAACCCGGCGCCTACACCGTAGTTGGCAGCCGCAGCGGATACCGCGATGTCCGTTTACAGCTTGTCGTCACACCTGGAACACCCCCAAAGCCGCTTGTCGTTCGATGCACGGACAGCCTATGAGTATCGTCGTCTCTGCAGAGATCGGCGGCGAGCGTCGTGTCTACACCGCGGAAGACATGCCTCTGAGTATTGGCGGTGCCGCCTGTCATCTCGCCCTCGCCAACCTCTCCGACGATGGTCCCGTCGCATTTCTGGGCCACGACCGGGGAGAGCTCTTCATCCAACCCGCTGAGGACCGCTCGGCCGAGGCGCCCGTGACCTGTAACGGCGTTTCCCTGACCGCGTCACGATGGCTCGGTGACCGCGACGAGGTCGGTGTCGGCAGCCACCGTCTGCGGTGCGAGGTCAGCGGCGATAACGTGCATCTCGCCTCGCCCTCATCCAGACCACTCCCACGGACCTGAGTCCTTCAGACGTGCATGCCCCCCGACACCCACGGGCTTCTGTGACAGATCGGGCGATCACGCCAACTGATTTCAAACCGAGATGGCAATCGCCACCGCACCGGTCCCGTTACAGCATCCGTCCGCGCTCGCTGGTGATGATGGCGGCCATCGGTCTGCTCGCCGCCAGCGCCTGGTTTGTCGTCACGGCGCAAGCGGTCCGCATCGAGACCAGCCCAGCCGCCGACCGTCTGGAGATTCAGGGGAGTTGGCTGACGCCCAAGCTCGGCGACAGCTACCTCCTCCATTCCGGGAGCTACACCGTGGCCGCCGAGCTCGAGGGCTACCGGCGCCTTTCGGAGACACTCGAGGTGAACGGCGACACGCCGTCAGTGGTCGGCTATGTGTTCGAGCCCCTCGGCGGTCTCCTGACCATCACCTCGAACCCGGTGGATGGCGCCGAGATCACCATCGATGGGGAATCATCAGGTTCTACCCCGGCCCACGAAATCGAGCTCGGGGCTGGTGAGCACACGGTCGAGGTCGTAGCTCCACTCCACTTGCCCTATCAGACCACCGTCGTTTTCGAGCCGGGCGAGCCGCCGCGCGAGCTGGAGGCCATTCTGATTCCCAATTGGGCGCCGCTCACCGTCGCCACGTCTCCCGCCGGTGCGACAGTCTCCCTGGACGGCGCCGTCGTCGGATCAACTCCCCTCGAGCACCGGATCGAGGCCGGCGAGCGGGTCGTCGAGATCCGTCGGCAGGGCTTCAAATCGTTTTCCAGGCGATTCCAGGCCACAGCCGGTGAGGCTGTCAACCTCGGGATCGTTCGACTCGTGCCGGTGGACGGCCGCCTCGCGGTCGCCTCGGACCCGTCTGGCGCCACCGTCACCGTCAACGGCGTCTTCCGCGGCACAGCGCCCCTCGAACTCGCTCTCGCTCCATCCTCAACATACGAGGTAACGGTCTCGATGGCTGGCCGCCGCACCTTCGCAACCGCTGTCAAGATCTCTTCAGGTCAGCGATCCGAGGTTCGGGCCGAGCTCGAACTGCTCTCGGGCGTGGTCTCCGTGACGTCCTTACCGCCAGGTGCGAAGCTGCTGATCGATGGAGTACCTTCCGGCACCACCGACCAGACCCTGGAGATCGAGGCGCGTCCACACCAGATCGAAATCCGGCTTGACGGCTACGTCTCGTATCGCACCACTCTTACCCCGGAGCCAGGCCTCCCGCAAGCGGTACACGTAGTTCTCAAGGAGGAAGGGCCGGCGGGAATGCCCGCAACGATCAAAAGCCCTCAAGGAGCTGATTTGGTGCTGGTGGGACCCGGGCGCTTCACCATGGGAGCCGCCCGCCGTGAACCCGGCCGTCGCGCCAATGAGGTCTTACATGAGGTCGAGTTGACCCAACCCTTCTACCTCGCCACCCGCGAAGTCACGAACAGAGAGTTCCGGGAATTCCGAGCCGGACACCGGTCCGGGGCGGTCGGCAGCTTCAACCTCGAGATCGACCACCACCCGGTCGTCAACATCAGCTGGAACGACGCCGCGAGGTACTGCAACTGGCTTTCGGAGCGCGCCGGCCTGCCCCCGGTCTACGTCGAAAGGGGCGGCAAGATGGTCACCCAATTCCCGATTCCACAAGGCTTCCGCCTGCCAACCGAGGCCGAGTGGGCGTGGGCCGCCCGATATCCGGGCTCGGCCGGCGCCCGCAAATATGCCTGGGGCGACTCGTTGCCGGTGCCCGCCGACGCCGGCAATTACGGCGACTCGACGGGCGCAACAGTGCTTCAAGGCGCCATCCCCGGATATCACGACAACCACGGAGCAACCGCTCCGGTGGGCAGTTACCAGCCGAACCCACTCGGGATCTACAACCTGGGTGGCAACGTGTCCGAGTGGATGCATGATGTCTACGCGGTGACACCCTCTCCGCCCAACGAGGTCGCGCGCGACCCCGTCGGACCGTCCGAAGGGGCGTACCATGTGATCAGAGGCTCAAGCTGGATGGACACCAACACGACCGAGCTCAGACTGAGTTACAGGGACTATGGAAACTCGGCGCGGCCGGATCTCGGTTTTCGGATCGCGCGCAGCACGCAGTAAGCGGAGGAGCAACATGAAACCGATCAAGCGATCTCTCATAACCGCTGTCCTCGCGGTCGTGATATTCACGGCAGCCTTGACCGCCGGATGGCTGACGGCCGACGCCGGAGCGCCGCCACAGGAGAGCGCGGAGGCGCCCGAGGCAACGACCGATGAGCCTCTACCCGAATTCCAACCAACCGAGCGCCTCCCCGCCGACAGTGCGGTCGCGTTCCCGACCGACATCTGAGGCCGTTATGCGTCGCTCAGATTCTGTCGACTTCGTCTTTCAACTCGCCTCGCTGGTGGTGGCCCTGATCATCGTCCACGCGTTCTACGTGACCGTGGTCCGACCCCGGGCCGATACCTTTTCCGCCGAGCAGGCGGCGCTGATGGCGGCTGATCCGGAGTATGTCCAACAACGGTCAGTATGGGTGATCGTGCGCGACTTCGAGCAGGAGGCGTGCTTTGTGCTCATGTTGTGGGCGATGGCGATCATGGCATCCAAAGGCTTGACGACAGCCCGTGAGAACCAACTCCTCGAGGCTGATCTGGTACCAGTGGCTGATGGCGTGCGGATTCTGCCCGAGGACTCGCGCGAATATGCGCGGCAGGTCGAGGCCCTGCCCACCAACCAGCAGCGGTTGCTGTTACCACGGGTGGTGTTGGCCGCATTGCGCCGATTCGGCGCCACCGGCAGCATCCAGGACGCATCAGACACCGCTCACGGCACCGCCGAAACCGAGGCGGAGCGTCTCGACTCCGAGCTTTCAATGGTGCGCTATATCGCCTGGGCGATTCCCTCGATCGGTTTCATCGGCACCGTGCGCGGTATCGGGGCGGCCCTCGGCCAGGCACATCGGGCGGTCGAGGGGGACATCACCGGCGTGACGCGGAACCTCGGCGTTGCATTCAACTCGACCTTTGTCGCCCTCCTGATATCAATCGTCCTGATGTTCCTCCTCCACCAACTCCAGCTGCG
>RCNG010001654.1_pt1 | contig 11114 bp, 11 predicted proteins | sample 2041371 | NCBI WGS metagenome assembly RCNG01 (sample SAMN09708227, study PRJNA481090) | Marine sediment metagenome, whole genome shotgun sequencing project. | biome: marine sediment; feature: ocean; material: sediment; isolation source: Sewage treatment plant 1 marine sediment (STP1) ... | reverse complement strand
AATATACTGTTTCACTAACACCGGTTTTCCTTGAAATATTGTTGTCGTCCCTCCGGCTGCCAAGTTTATGAGATGCGTTGTGGGAAAATTGAATTTTTCCAATAATGATAGAGTGAACTTTCCACCAAAAACGTCAACCATCAACACGTTTATATTTTGACGGATTACAGCCTCTACCAATTCATTTTCAGTGTAAATGTCCTTTAAAAATTCACCTCGAATATATGACGGGAAAAATCTTTTCAAATTTTCTCGAGATACTCCTACATATAATAATTTCATACTATCCATAATATTATTTCACGTGGTTATGAAATCTTTGCAGACAATTATCCAGTTTCTCCGAAATTATATCTATCTCTTCATTTGTAACTACTAGTGAAGGAATAATTTTTATACTGTTAAAATTAACACCACAGGCATAACTTATTACATGCTCTTTTAAACATTGAGATACAAATATTTTGGCTAATTTATCCTGTTCTTGAAGATCTGATTTTATTTTAAGAAGTAGTTGTCTTATTTGTTTAAGATTTTTTTCATCCATTTTAATTCACTTTTTTGTTATGGTAATTTTACGTAGAAATTCTTTTTCCATGATAATATCTAATGATGAGTCAACGCGTACAATAAACACTTTATCATTCAAGTGATCTAACTCTTTCTGGAAGATACAAGCTAAAAATCCTTTTTTTCAGTATTAACCTGAACAGGCTGCCGAAGCACATCGTAGAGTTGAAACTGAACAAAGATTGGGGATTGTTGTAATTAGCATGGGAAAGTTATGAGAACATTTGGATAATCAGATTACTGAAAAGGCTGCTTAAGGTCATCAAGAACCGTTGCCGGAAAATATCTTATATTTTCGTGTGTAGGGAGTGATATTTGTTCGTAGACGTCCCAAAGCGGTTAATTGAGTAATATTAACCAGATTATTGTCCGGTTAAAAAGCAGTAATTTACAAATCAGAAAAGCCTTTCTTTAAATAATGATATTTTTGTTAAAATCGGCAATAATATTGAGAAATACGGAATCGTGTTTATCCAATATTCATGTTTCCACACATTTAACTGCTATGTTAAGCTTAACATAACGACCCAAAGCGACATAATTAGCAATTTCTTATATATTCAGTGAGGGCGCAAAGCGGCTATTTTAGTGAAAGAAAATATTTGGAAGTACGACCTAAAACTTTAAGTCTGAACATTTCTTAATCTGGTCGCTTTTTGTATATGGTAGTTATTGACACTTTTCATCCCCAATCCACCTCATTAAAGCTAGAGTTACCATCCCAGCAATGAAAAAACTGATGACCAATGGGTAAACGGTTCCATTGAATTGCTGACCTATAATGATCGCCAAAGTGGCTGATATCAGGGTCGAGAGTGATCCCACCACAGCAGCACCAATGCCTGCAATATGTCCAAGTGGTTCCATGGCGAGGGCGTTTAGATTGCCAAAGAGGAGGCCAATACAGAAGAAGGTAAGCAGCATGTAGACAGTGGTTATCCATAAAGTGGGCAAACCGTTAAGCCACCATGAGATGAAGATAAACATTAACGATGTTGTCGCCATTAAGATGAGTGAAAATGTTACCATGCGATGCATACCAAATTTCATCACCTGTTTGCCATTAACAAACGACGACAGGCCAATGGCTAATGCCAACCCAGCGAAATAAAGCGGGAACCAATGACCCAGCTCATAAGTGTTTTGAAATAGCTGTTGGGCTGAGCTGAGGTAAAAAATAAACGGGCCAGAAATTATTCCTGCAGCGATGGTAAAACCGAATGCCGTTCGGTTAGTGAAGATAACTTTAAGGGCGTGTGTCGTTCTGGCAACAGTGAAGTCCGCTCGATCTTCCGCTGCCAGGGTTTCGCTTTGTCTTAGCAGATACCAACCTAGTGAGATCAATCCAATCAAAGCGATTGCCACAAAAATGGCCTGCCAGTTCGCCAGAGTCAGAATGACCTGGCCAAATATGGGGGCGAGCATGGGAACCAAAATAAAGATCATCATGATAAATGACATGACTCTTGCCATGGCGCGGCCTTCGTATAAATCACGAACAATGGCTGTGGATAGAACTCTAGGAGCCGCTACTCCGAAACCTTGTAGAAAACGGCTAATCAATAGGGTGTCAAAATCATTTGCAATCAGTGCCAGTAAGCTACCCGTTAAAAATACCGAGTAGCCCATCATCATTGAAAGACGTCGGCCTACAGAGTCTGACAAGGGCCCAAACAGCAATTGACCAACAGCCATCCCAATAAACAGGGAGCCGATCAGGTGTTGGTTGTCATTGGCATTGGTAACACCCATAGAATCCCCAATGGATTCGAGTGCAGGCAGTAATGCATCGATAGACAAAGCAACGATCGACATCATCAGAGCCATCATGGCAATGAATTCCTTGAAGGGTAATGTGTACTGTTGGTAACGGTTAAACAAACCAATCTCCAGTTGATGTGGGAATTCAGCTAAACTTAACGTTTAACTGATAGCTTATACGATAATTAAATTTCTACAAAGCAGACATTTTAGGCATGTTGAAATTAAGGAGACGTTTTTTTATCTCCCAAGCATTTCCTCTTGGTAAAATCAGTGATTCCGGAGTAAATGTTAGTTTTGTTTTTGTAATCATTGTCTCAGCTTTTATTAAGAAGAAGATTATATCACCTCGGTTTCATGTTGTTCTTCCTCAGTATTTTGCTTCTTACCCGCTGTGACCAAAATATAGAATACAGGGGTAAACAAAAGTCCAAATATCGTTACACCTATCATGCCTGAGAATACTGCATTACCGATGGCATGGCGAATTTCTGCTCCGGCGCCCGTGGCCAGTACTAACGGAACAACACCCGCAGTAAACGCAATTGAGGTCATCAATATTGGGCGTAAGCGCAGCCGACATGCGGCAATAATGGCATCAAAATGTGACAAACCATTTTGATTTTGGTCTTTAGCAAATTCGACCATCAAAATGGCATTCTTAGAGGCTAAGGCAACGAGAACAATGAGTGCTATTTGCGTAAAGATGTTGTTGTCTGAGCCGACCAGCCACACACCAAATAGCGCAGAGAATATAGTCATTGGTACGATAAGAATAATGGCTAGCGGTAAACGCAGACTTTCATATTGTGCAGCGAGCACCATAAACACCAATAACACAACCAGGGGGAATACATAAACCATCGTATTACCCGCGAGTACTTGCTGGAAAGTCACTTCAGTCCATTCGTATTCAATGCCAGAAGGTAAGGTGTCAGCTAATATCAATTCAATCGCATTTTGCGCCTGATCCGAGCTATAACCCGGTGCAGGGCTGCCATTTAATTCAGCACTTGGATAACCATTGTAATGCATGACACGGTCGGGTCCTGTGGTCGATGTGACGGTTAACACTGAACCCAGCGGCACCATATTACCCTGGCGGTTACGTACTTTTAGATTAAGAACATGCTCAGAATCCACGCGGTAATCCGCATCGGCTTGCACATTCACCTGATAAGTACGACCAAACAAATTGAAGTCGTTGACATATATAGAGCCTAAGTACACTTGTAATGCATTGAACACTTCATCCAGCGGTATGCCCTGGATTAAGGCTTGTTCACGGTCAATGTCAATGTCCATTTGCGGCACTTGAATACGAAAGCTTGAGTATAGACCCGTCAATGCGGGATCTTGCTTCGCTTTGGTAATCACACCTTGTAAGCTATTAAAGAGTGCCTCAAAACCCTTATTATCACGATCTTCAATCTGTAATTTAAAACCACCCGTAGTCCCTAAACCTTGAATAGGCGGCGGTGGGAATACAGCAACAAAGGCTTCATCTATTCCAGTAAAACGTTGATTTAACTGCCCAGCAATAGCCATGGCAGACTGACTCGGATCCTGGCGTTGTTCAAAGTCTTGCAATGGTATAAACATAACTGCGCTGTTGGGACTATTGGTAAACCCATTTACTGACAGACCTGGGAATGATACGGTATTCGCAACACCTGGTATCTGTAGTGCAATTTTTTCCATCTCCTGGACAACGGCCTGGGTACGATCAAGACTTGCGGCATCAGGTAGTTGCGCAATAGAAACAAGGTATTGTTTGTCTTGTGCTGGAATAAATCCACCGGGTACCGTATCAAATAACTGAATCGTACCGCCTAACAATGCAACATAAGCCACTATCACTATTACACTCATACGGATTAATTTTTGTACTAGTTTTTGATAGCCTTTAGCACCACGATCAAATACACGGTTAAATGGGGCGAACAACCAACGACCAAATATTGCATTTAAAAATCGTGTTAACCGGTCAGGTTCACTGTCGTGAGATTTTAATAACAGCGCAGATAACGCAGGTGATAAGGTTAAAGAGTTAAAGGCAGAAATCACGGTTGAGATCGTAATTGTTAACGCAAATTGCTTATAAAACTGACCTGATAAACCACTAATAAATGCCGTAGGAATAAACACCGCACACAATACCAATGCAATCGCAATAATAGGACCGGTAACTTCAGTCATGGCCACGCGGGTTGCCTTTAACGGTGACAAACCTTTTTCAATATTACGTTCAACGTTTTCAACCACAACGATAGCATCATCGACAACAATACCAATGGCCAACACTAATCCAAATAACGACAAGGTATTAATAGATACACCGAGCCATTGCATGACTGTAAATGTACCAATCAATGAAACTGGCACAGCAATCAATGGAATGATAGACGCGCGCCATGTTTGTAAAAATAACACAACCACAATAACCACTAAAGCAATTGCTTCAAGTAAGGTTTTAATGACCGCATCAATAGAATCACGCACGAAAATAGTTGGGTCATAAACAATATCGTACTCAACCCCTGCTGGAAAATCTTTCGATAAGCGCGCCATCGTTTCACGCACCTGGTCTGACAACTCAATTGCATTTGAACCAGGACGTTGGAAAATAGGCATTGCTAACGCAGGCTGGCCATTTAACATCGCTCTTAGTGCATAGGTATTTTGACCTAAGTCCACTCGTGCAACATCTTTTAAACGGGTTAACTGACCTTGCTCTCCCACTTTAATAATTACTTGTTCGAATTCTTCAATGCTATCAAGGCGACCTTTTACATTCAGTAGAATTTGAAATTGGCTGTCATTTGAGGCAGGTTGTGCTCCTAAGCTACCGGCCGCAACTTGCTGGTTTTGAGCTCGTAGTGCATTGACAACATCCATCGCCGTCAATTCACGGGCTGCCAGTGCATCTGGATTTAACCAGACACGCATTGAGTACTTGCTACTGCCAAATAGTCGTATATTACCCACACCACCTAAACGTGCGATCTGATCTTTAATGTACAGATCGGCATAGTTTGACAAATAAACTGTATCATGGGTTTTTTCTGGTGAATACAGATGCACAACCATTGTTAAATCCGGGGATGACTTCTCTGCAACTACACCTAGACGTTGCACTTCTTGAGGTAAACGCGGCAGTGCACTATTTACGCGGTTTTGTACTTGTACTTGTGCACGGTCAAGATCAGTGCCCAAAGCAAACGTCACGGTCAACGTCATACGACCATCACTGGTTGCCTGAGAAAACATATACAGCATGTTTTCAGTGCCGTTGATCTCTTGCTCCAACGGTGTTGCCACTGTTTGGGCAATAACGGTTGGGTTTGCGCCTGGATAATTAGCAGTCACCACTACCGTTGGCGGTACAACTTCAGGGTATTGACTCACTGGTAATTGAAACAGCGAAATAGCGCCGGCAATTAAAATGATCAATGACAACATCGCCGCAAAAATTGGCCTTTGAATAAAGAAATAGGAAAATTTCATCACAAATCCTTAGTGTTTAGCCATTAAATTGGCACCATCTAATGATGACAAAGTAAATACCACGCCAGTGCTATCAATAGTGACAGTGTTCGGGGCAATTGGCATACCGGGTCCTACTCGTGCAGGGCCATTCACGGCAATGATATCTCCTTGCTGTAAACCTGAAGTGACAGCGCGTAAACTGCCATAGCGTTCACCCACTTCAATCAGCTTGTACTGCAAAACATTATTTTCACCCACAGTGAGTACAAAGCGATTTTTTAAATCGGTGCCAATGGCACGTTCTGGCACGATCACTTGCTCTGTTACCGCATTTGCTGCAAGTTTAATTCGTGCAAATGAGCCTGCACGTAATTGATTTTTAGATTCATTAAATATGGCACGAACACGCAATGTGCCGGTAGCTGAGTTGATTTGGTTATCAATAAAATTAATATAACCATCATATGCAAAATCATTTTGCCCTATTTTTTGCATAACGACTTGCTGCTTACTGGCTGCGGTGACATTCGTAAATGAACGATTCCAGGTGCGCTCATCTACATCAAAATACGCATACATGGCTTTATTAGACACAATTGACGTCAGTACACTTTGACCAGCAAGTACGTTATTACCTTTGGTGATATTGGCACGGGAAATGACACCATTAATAGGAGAGCGGATGGCGGTAAACTCTAAATCAAGTTGCGCGGATTTTAGCTGCGCTTGTAATGCTGCCAGCTGTGCTTCGCGTTGATGAAATATTGAAGTACGTGATTCGGCTTGCTCAGTAGACATGGCTTTTCGCTTAATTAAACGTACTGCGCGCATCGCTTCACTTTTCGCTTGATCTAATGCTGCATTAGCACTGTTAACTTGTGCTTCCAGGCTGGCAACTACAGCAGAAAATGGGCGATCATCCAATTTAAATAATAGATCGCCTTGCTTTACTTCATCCCCTTCATTAAAGGCAATGTGATCTATCACACCTGATACACGCGGCATTAATGCTACCTCTTCAGGAGACTCTAAACGAGTTGTGTAGGTATGCCAGTTTTGTACTGGTTTCACTAATACTTCTGCGACATCAATAGGCTGCAATGGTTGTTGCTTTGCTTGTTGACCAGGCTCATCAACACAGCCGATTAATATTAAACTTGCCGCAATAATAGCTGCTGAAATCAAATGTTTATTAAACTTTTTGTTAAGGAAAGTCATGAATTACTCCAATATGATTTGGTCTAAAATGCGTACCAGCTAGTCAACTATTGCATTGGTAATGCGACTGTCTTTATCAGCCTCAAAGAGGTTCAACATGACATTTTCATTAAATTGCTCAATAAATTGACTTGTTTCCACAAAAAGGGTTTCTCTATAGTCTTAGTGAAACTGGAATCAAACAAACCAGTTGGTCTGTAAGTGTAATAATAAGACAAACTAGTCGGTCTGTAAAGAACTATGCTATAATTAAATTGAAATTCATAATAAATGCAATTGAATCTCAACAAGAGCGAACACCAAAAGTGGGCTCCTTGAGGAGAGCCTTTACGATTAAGCGTATAGTTTGTGCGTAGTAGATTGCACTGAGATTTTTAGGATTTACCATTGGAGAATTACAGTCATGGCTAATATACGTAATCCTGAACAGACGAGGACTCGGTTAATAGAAGCAGCGTTCAGTGAAATCCATGAAAAAGGTTTTCAAGGCATGCGAGTAGACACGGTTTTATCTAAAACCGATCTTAAAAAAGGGGCATTTTACCATCATTTTAAGAGTAAGCAGGAACTCGGTTATGCAGTGATGGATACTGTCATTCAAAAAATGGTGGAGGATGCGTGGATAAATCCACTCGAGGTCTTTGATGATCCGATTCTAGGTATGAAGACCATAATGGCAGATGAAATGAAAAATGTATCAAGTCAGTTTTTAGAATATGGCTGCCCGTTAAATAATCTTGCCCAGGAAATGTCACCGTTAGACGAAGGTTTCAGGCAACGTATCGAAACCCTTTATCAGCGCTGGCGTGAGAGCATTTCCAGAGCCTTTAGACGTGGTCAAGATAATGGGTTTGTTGATCCAGCACTGGATATAGATAAAGTCTCAATATTTATCTTAGCTGCCTTGGAGGGTTCTATTAGTATAGGCAAAAACTCACGTAATATGGAAATTTTTATGCAATGTATCGGAGGGTTATCTGATTATTTAGATATGCTCTCTTTGCCTGATTAGCGGAAATTAGATGATCAAACCCTGACTATCTCAATTGGTGTAAAAACTGTCTGTTGATGTGTTATATATTCTCTATTTAGGTAAGAGCGCTGTCGTCTAAAATACCTTTATCAATCAATCGACTCAAAATCTCTTTAGTCTTCTCTTTGAACGTATCTCTGAGTAGCCGAACAGCCGGTGTAATCGATTGCCTGCTCGGGCAGATAAGCCAGAGTTCAGTAGCTCGAGGCTTAAACTCGGGCATGATGCTAACAACCTTTCCTGATAATAAATCAGTGGACATATCGAGGCAGGATTTGATGGCCAGGCCTTTGCCTGCGGCACACCAGCGCCTAACAAGATCTCCATCATTGGAGGCACGGTTACCGCTCATCTTAATTTTAAAGTCTGTTCCATACTGTGAGAGTTCCCAAACATCATGAATGATATCGTAGAGTTGGTAGAAAAGCCCATTGGGCGAAGCTGACGTGTTGTGCGGATAAATAACTCCATCCCCAATGTGTGTTCTATCCGCTTTAGTGCCGCACTGGCTGTTGCAGTACGCATATCCAAATTAGCGGCTGCAGCGGTAATGCTGCGAAATTCTGCCACTTTGAGGACTACTTGAAGATCTTCTAATAACATATTATCCAATATTATTTGATAATGTTTCAAATATTATGCTGTTTATCTTAAGGTAGCCAAGGTATACAATTAATCCAATGAATAATCAATTGGAGAAATACCATGAAAGCTATTGGCTATATTAAATCTTTACCTATCAATGATCCTGAGTCTTTAATCGATATCGAGCTGCCTCAGCCTATTGCAACCGGTTACGACTTACTCATTAAGGTCAAAGCAATTGCGGTGAATCCGGTGGATTACAAAATTCGCCAGAAGGTCTCTTCCACTGATGGCAATTACAAAGTGATTGGTTGGGATGCTGTAGGTGAGGTGGTCGCAACAGGAGAGGCTGCTACACAATTTAAGCCTGGTGATGTGGTCTATTATGCCGGCGATCTCAACCGCCAGGGCAGTAATGCCGAATACCAGCTGGTTGATGAACGTCTTGTCGGTAGTAAACCCAAAAGCCTGTCTGATGCTGAAGCTGCTGCCTTACCACTGACATCAATCACCGCCTGGGAAATTCTGTTTGAACATCTGTCTATCAAGCAGCAAAATCCAGATTCAAAAGAGAAATCTGATGAGGTGATTTTGGTTGTCGGTGCTGCGGGTGGTGTTGGCTCTATATTAATTCAGCTAGCCAAAGCCATTACCGGTGCCACGATTATTGCCACCGCATCACGTGAAAGCTCGCGGGCCTGGGTGAAGAAACTGGGTGCAGATCATGTTGTTAACCATACACAACCACTTCAACCACAAATCGAGGCCTTGGGTATTGGTGAGGTAACACACGTTGCCAGCCTGAACAGCACAGACTCTTACTTCGAGAGTTATACGGAATTGTTGGCGCCCTTTGGCAAGATTGCCATGATTGATGATCCTAAAAAACCCCTGGACGTGATGAAGCTTAAACCAAAGAGTCAGTCGTTACACATAGAATTTATGTTTGCACGATCCATGTTTCAGGCGGCTGATATGAATGAACAAGGCCGCTTGCTCAACCGTGTATCGGATTTGCTTGACCAGGGTTATATCCAGACCACTATGGGTAAAAATCTGGGGATCATCAATGCCAACAATTTGAAAGCAGCGCATGAGGAATTGGAGTCAGGTCGGTCAATCGGAAAGATTGTCTTGCAAGGATTCTAAACAAACAGAATGTAACCTGTAATCTTAACAAATATTAAAAGACACCTTATCACCACATTGTATGGATTAAATTGCCTGAATAACTTATGCAAACACTTAACTAAAATAGAGGAACAAACATGGCTAAATTAACTATCGTTGCAAATATCAGAGCGAAAGCCGACAAAATTGATCTGGTCAAGGCTGAGCTTTTAAAACTAATCGATGTTACCCGTGCTGAAAAGGGATGCATAAATTACGATTTACATCAGGATAATGAAAATCCAGCCCACTTTATGTTTTATGAGAATTGGGAATCTCGTGAATTGTGGCAGACGCACATGGGCAATCAGCACTTGCGGGACTACATGACTGTAACGGAAGGTGCAGTTGAAGAATTTACTCTAAATGAGATGACAAAAATAGCCTAAACAAACAAGTGAATTTAAAGTAGGATAACAGATATAGACGATAACATGACAAATACTTTATTAAATCCATTCAAGAATTTATCAGCTCCTGGAACAGTGATATTTCACAATCGATAGGCAATAGTTGATAATAATTGTCTTTGGATTGATGATAACTTTTTCAGGTCAGTGATGGCTAGTAAATCTGTAATTTTACAAAACATTAATAAACCGGAATGCATTTATGACTTCTTTGCGTATCTTTCTTATAATTTCTACATTTTTAATTTTTGCTGTTTCAATATATGCAGTAGTTACAAAAGGGATAAATTGGTCCGCTGTATATTTTGGTGATTTACTCCATCTCGATTGGAGAACTCAATTTAATACTGATTTTTTGATTCACCTATTTTTGCTTGCTATCTGGATTACATGGCGAGAAGGTTTTACAACTAAGGGATTTGTTTATGGTTTTTTAAGCATATTCATGGGGGGTATGTTTGGATTTCCATATCTTCTTCATGCAACATATAAAGCTAGTGGTGATCCTACTGTAATTCTTCTAGGTGTCCATCGCAATAGATAACTCAAGCACTGCGCTTTATAAAAATTGAAGCATCGGATATATTTTTTTAATTTAGTTGTTTGGGGGGGGGTAGAATTCATTTTCAAATTTCTGAACCCTGAATATTTCTTCAATAGAAAATTGCGGCTTTCCAAGATACAGCGTTAGGAAATAAAAATCCTCCAATCGCTGCAAAGTACAAATTCCAGCTATTGCATATACGTCCGCTTAGAGCATTAAGCGGGTATAGACCTGACTCTAACAGAAAACATTCAGAATAGTTAAATATTACTTCCGGTTAGTGGTGAAAGCAGACGTCTGGTGAAAATGCCGCTTTCGACTCTTTGCAGCGATT